>Ga0068853_100005408_pt1 | contig 10005 bp, 10 predicted proteins | sample KBSCornC32_FD_65655 | JGI IMG/M metagenome (GOLD analysis project Ga0068853, IMG submission 65655) | Corn rhizosphere microbial communities from Kellogg Biological Station, Michigan, USA - KBS Corn C3-2 | ecosystem: Host-associated > Plants > Roots > Rhizosphere > Soil ... | reverse complement strand
GGGCATCAGCACCACGTCGCGGCCGATGTGCGCGCCGCGGCGCACGACCGCGCCCGGCACCGCGCGCGCGCCGAGCGCGCCGAAGCGCGCCGCGTCGTAGCCTTCGAAACGCAGCGGCACCTTGTCGAAATACGGCGCCGGCTGCGCCTTCATCACCCGGTTCGGGCTGGCGCGGAAATACAGCAGCACGGCTTTCTTCAACCACTGGTTCACCTGCCAGCCGTCGCCGGACGGTTCGGCGACGCGGCGCTCGCCGCTCTCCAGCAAATCCAGCGAGCACTCGATTGCGTTGCGCAGCTGCGCGTCGAACTTGCCGGCTTGCAATTCGGCGCGCCGTTCCCAGGCCGCGTCGATCACCGTCGCGAGCTTATCCATGCCGCCGTTCCTCGCCGTGCTCGAGGCGCTGCACCAGCGCGGCACGCAGGGCGGCGCAGGCCTGCGCGTCGAGCGCGGCGTCGTTTTCGTCGCTGATCAAGAAAAAATCCTCCACGCGTTCGCCGAATGTGGCGATGCGCGCATCATGCACGCGAATGCGGCATTCGCGGAAGAGGTGCGCCACCGCGGCGAGCAGGCCGGGGCGATCCGCGCACACGATCGCGAGCTGGCTGCGGCCGCGCACCGGCTGCGCGCTGAATTCGATGCGCAACGGAATCGGGAAGTGGCGCAGCGTGCGCGCCGGCGCGCGCGGCGCGACATCGGCGCGGTACGGCGCGTGCGCGAGCGTCTGCACCAGCGTGCGCTCGAGCCGCGCCAGCTGTCCGGCATCGCGCAACGCGCGCCCGTCGGCATCGAGCACCAGGAAACTGTCCAGGCTCATGCCGCTGCGCGAGGTGACGATGCGCGCATCCAGCACCGACAGGCGCAAGCGGTCCAGCACCGACGTGATCGCGGCAAACAGGCCGTCACGATCGGTCGCGTGCACGAACACCTCGGTGCCGCCGCGTTCGCCGTACGGTTCGATCAGCACGAGCGGGTCGAGCTTGTCCGCGTTCGCGATGCCGGCAGTCTGCCAGGCGATCTGCGCGGCCGAGAAACGCAGAAAGCTCTCCTCGGGAAAATCCGCCCAGATGCGCTCGATGTCGGCATCGCCGAGCGCCTTTTCGTGCAACAGGCGGCGCGCCTCGGCGCGGCACGCGGCGACGCGGTCGGCGACATGCGGCAGATGGTCGGCGCCGCTGCGCAACAGATAGCGCGTGCTGACGTACAGGTCCGACAGCAGCCGGTCCTTCCACGAATTCCACAGTTTCGCGCTGGTGCCGGCGATGTCGGCGACGGTCAGCAGGTACAGGTAGTCGAGCCGTTCCCATTCGCCGACCTGCGTGGCGAAGCGCTGCACCACCTCCGGATCGCTGATGTCCTGGCGCTGCGCGGTGACGCTCATCAGCAGATGGCGGCGCACCAGCCAGCACACCAGTTCGATGTCGGCATCGGGCAGCTTCAGGCGCGCGCAGAACTCGCGCGCCTCGGCTTCGCCGAGTTCGGAATGGTCGCCGCCGCGTCCCTTCGCGATGTCGTGGAACAGCGCCGCGAGCAGCAGCAATTCGGGTTTGGCCAGCCTGCTCCACAGTTCGTGCGCGTGCGCGAACTCGCGGCTGCTGTCGGCTTCCGCGAAGCGCGCCACGTTGCGCAGTACGCGCATGGTGTGCTCGTCCACGGTGTAGACATGGAACAGGTCGTACTGCATGCGCCCGACCACGCGACCGAACGCCGGCAGGTAGCGCGCCAGCACGCCGAAGCGGTTCATGCGCGCGATCGCCTCGACCGCCGCCGCGCCGCGCCGCAGCAGGCGCGCGAACGCGGCGTTGACGTCGGCGTCGTGCGCGAGCGCGTCGCCGCCCTGTTCCAGCGCCGCGTCGATGCGGCGCACCAGGTCGGCGCGCAGGCCATGCACCTCGGCGTGCTCGATCCACACGCGGAACAGGTCGATCAGCGCCGCCGGCCGTTTGACGAACAGGTCCGGCGCATCGCTGTCCAGGCGCCCGCCGACATTGAGGAAGTCGATGCTGAGCCGCTGCACGGGCAGCCTGGCGCCGTCTTCCAGCGCTTCCTCGCAGCGCGCCATGAACTGCGCGCTCAGGCGTTCGAGCGCCATTGCCGCGCGGTAGTAGCCCTGCATGAACTGCTCGACGGCCAGATTCTGACCATGCTCGTCGCTGAAGCCGAACTGCGCCGCGAGCGTGCGCTGGTAATCGAACAGCAGGCGCTCCTCGGCGCGGCCGGCCGCCAGGTGCAACGCGAAGCGGATGCGCGACAGCAGACGGCGCGCCTGTTCCAGCACGCCGGCCTCGCTGTCCGACAACATGCCGCGTTTTACTAATGTGGACAATGTCGCAGCGCCGAACAGGCGCCGCCCGAGCCAGCCGATCAGGTGCAGCGCGCGCAGCCCGCCCGGGCCATCCTTGATGTTCGGCTCGAGGTTGTAAGCCGTGTCGTCGAAACGCGCGTAGCGCTGCTCGCGGTCGGCGCGCTTCGCGGCCAGGTAGGCCTGCGGCGGCCACAGCTCGGCCGCGGCGCGCAACGCGGCCAGGCCTTCGTCGGGCGCGGCCGCGCCGGCGATGCGCCGTGCGTCGAGCAGGCTGGTGTAGATCGTGGCGTCCTGCGCGGCCAGCGCGCGGCATTGCGCGAGCGTGCGCAACGCGTGCCCGGGCTTCAGGCCGACGTCCCACAGGCAGCTGAAGAACGATTCCAGCGCGCGCGACTCCGCCGGCGTCGGCGGCGACTCGCACAGCGCGAGCAGGTCGACATCCGAGCACGGGAACAGCTCGCCCCGTCCGAAGCCGCCGACCGCGTACAGGGACAGCCGCTGGCTGTCGCCAACGCATGCGCTCCAGACGTGCGCCACGACGCGCTCGACCGCCGCGGCGCGCGCCTGCGTCAGCTCGTCCGTGTCCACCTTGTCGCGGAATGCGTCGGCCAGCCGGCGCGCGACGTCGCCGAGCAACTGGCGCAGCGCAAGGCGCGCCTCGCTCGACACGCCGCTGCGCGGCACCGCAGGCGGCAGGCGCGGCAGATTCAGGCTCAAGGATGCGGTGGACACGCCGTCACGCTAGAGCGTCGAGGCGCAAACGTCAAAGGCCGACGCGCTCCGGCCGACGGCGTCGGCTGACGAGCGCATTTTCGCGACGCAAACGTGCGCATTGAATCTGCCGGGCGTCGCGGCGCTCAGCCCGGCCTGCAGTTCGCGTCGAGTCCTCAGGCCGCGCGTGGCCAGGGCGTGAGAATCTCGAACCCGTCGTCGGTCACGGCAACCGTATGCTCCCACTGCGCCGACAGCGAATGGTCCTTGGTCACCACGGTCCAGCCGTCCGGCAGCAGGCGGGTGTGCGGCTTGCCGGCGTTGACCATCGGCTCGACCGTGAACGTCATGCCCTTCTCGAGCTTCATGCCGACGCCGCGATGGCCGTAGTGCAGCACTTGCGGATCCTCGTGGTAGATCGTGCCGATGCCGTGGCCGCAATACTCGCGCACCACCGAGAAGCGCTGCGCCTCGACGTACTGCTGGATCGCATGGCCGATGTCGCCGAGCGTCGCGCCCGGCCGCACCTGCTCGATGCCCTTCATCATCGCCTCGAACGTGACGGTGCACAGGCGCTTGGCCAGCACCGACGGTTCGCCGACGTAGTACATGCGGCTGGTGTCGCCGTGCCAGCCGTCCTTGATCACGGTGACGTCGATGTTGACGATGTCGCCGTCCTTGAGGATCTTGCCGTGACTCGGGATGCCGTGGCAGATGACGTTGTTGACCGAGGTGCAGACCGTCTTCGGGAAGCCCTTGTAACCCACGTTCGCCGGAATGGCCTTCTGCACGTTGACGATGTGCTCGTAGCACAGCGTGTCGAGCTCTTCGGTGGTCACGCCGGGCTTCACGTGCGGCGCGATCATCTCCAGCACCTCGGCCGCAAGGCGCCCGGCGACGCGCATCATTTCGATTTGTTCTGGGGTTTTGACGGTAACAGCCATCGCACTTCGACCTGGGGAATGCCGCTAGTGTACCGAAGGTGCGGCCGCGGCGACGCCGGGACAAGGGGCGGTTTGCACGCAACCTGCGGATCCGGCTATAATTCCGCGGTTCCCCGCTGTGGGGAACAAATCCGCACACGTCTCGATACCGTTGTCGGGGTGCTTCCGGCAGACGCTACGCCGTCCGCTCGTGAGGTCGCCAACGCTGGGGACGTGGAGGTTCTAACCCCGGGCTTCGTCGCGCCACAGATCGCGGCCTGCCCCTATTTGGAGTTTCGCAATCATGCCTCAAGTCACGATGCGCCAGATGCTCGAAGCTGGCGTCCACTTCGGCCATCAGACCCGTTACTGGAATCCGCGCATGGCGCCGTACATCTTCGGCGCGCGCGGCAAGATCCACATCATCAACCTGGAAAAGACGCTGCCGTTGTTCACGGACGCGATGAATTTCCTGTCCGGCCTCGCGCAGAAGCGCGGCAGCGTGCTGTTCGTCGGCACCAAGCGCTCGGCGCGCGACTCGGTCAAGGAAGAAGCGATCCGCTGCGGCATGCCGTACGTCGCGGCGCGCTGGCTCGGCGGCATGCTGACCAACTTCCGCACCGTCAAGCAGTCGATCTCGCGCCTGAAGGAAATCGAGACGATGTCGGTCGACGGCACGTTCGAGAAGCTGGTCAAGCATGAAGTGCTGAGCCTGATCCGCGAGAAGGAGAAGCTCGAGAAGTCGCTCGGCGGCATCAAGAACATGAACGGCCTGCCGGACGCGCTGTTCGTGATCGACATCGGCCACGAGAACATCGCGGTGCTGGAAGCCAAGAAGCTCGGCATTCCGGTCATCGCCGTGGTCGACACGAACTACGATCCGAGCCTGGTCGACTACGCGATCCCGGGCAACGACGACGCGATCCGCGCCGTGCAGCTGTATGCGCGTGCCGCGGCCGACGCCGTGCTCGAAGGCAAGGCCGCCGCGCCGCAGTTCGCGGCCGCCGCCAAGGACGAGTTCGTCGAGACCGACGCCGAGGGCAACCCGGTGGCGAAGGAAGCGCGCGAGCGCGACGATCGCCGCAAGCCCGCACCGCGCCGCGACCGCGACCGCGACGGCAAGCCGGCGGCGAAGAAGTCGGCCGCGCCGCGTCGCGGTCCGCCGCCGAAGCGCGCCGAGGCCAAGCCGGAAGGCGACAAGCCGGCGAGCGAGTAAGCGCTCGGCTGCTCCCGGCGTCGTTCCCGCGCAAGCATGCCTGGGCACGTCGAAGCGCGGGACGTCTTGATCCCCGATCCGCTCATCGCGAGCAAGGTCAAAACGGATCCCCGCTTGCGCGGGGATGACGTCAACCGGAAGGCGGCGTGATCGGCGTCACTACGCTGACTTTCGAGCCCGCGATCATTTTGAATTCTGGCGCGCCACGCGCGCCACGCACCTACCGAGGTATACAAATGGAAATCACCGCAAGCATGGTCAAGGAACTGCGCGAGCGTTCCGGCGCCGGCATGATGGAGTGCAAGAAGGCGCTCACCGAGAACCAGGGCAATCTGGAAACGTCCATCGAGTGGCTGCGCAAGCAGGGCCTGGCCAAGGCCGACAAGAAGGCCAGCCGCGTCGCCGCGGAAGGCCGCATCGCGATGGCCCAGGAAGGCGGCAAGGCCGTGCTGGTCGAGATCAACTCCGAGACCGACTTCGTGGCCAAGGACAGCAACTTCACGGCGTTCACCGATGCCGTGGCGAAGGCCGCGCTGGCCTCCGGCGTGCAGGACGTTGAAGCGCTCAAGGCCGTCAAGCTGCCGTCCGGCGAAACGGTCGAGGAAGCACGCGCGGCCGTGGTCGCCAAGGTCGGCGAGAACGTGCAGGTGCGCCGCATGGTGCGCATGGACAGCGCGTCGAACAATATCGCCGCGTACCTGCACGGCGGACGCATCGGCGTGCTGGTCGAAGCCAAGGGCGGCAGCGCGGACTTCGCGCGCGGCGTAGCGATGCATGTGGCGGCAATGAATCCGCCGTACAACAAGGCCGCCGACGTGCCGGCCGCGTTCGTCGAGAAAGAAAAGGAAATCGAGCTGGCCAAGATGTCCGAGAAGGACAAGGCCAAGCCGGCGCAGATCCTCGAGAAGATCATCGGCGGCAAGATCGCCAAGATCGTCAACGAGAACACCCTGTACGGCCAGCCCTACGTGCTGAACACCGACCAGAGCGTCGAAGCGGCTGCGAAGGCCGCCGGCGCCGACGTGATCGGTTTCAAGCGCATCGCGGTCGGCGAAGGCATCGAGAAGGTGGTCGAGGACTACGCCGCCGAAGTGATGAAGCAGGCGGGTCTGGCGAAGTAAGCCGCCTGGCCGGCGAGGAAAAAAAAGCCGCGGTCTTCCGCGGCTTTTTTGTTGGACGCGACCGAGGCTATTTCACTTCATCGTAGAGGCTGTCGGACACGACCTTGCGGATCTTGTCCAGGCCCTTGAGCGTCGCCGACAGATCCGCATCCGCGCGCATCTTGGCATCCTCGGCGGCATAGGTCGCCATGTCGGCGTATTCGATCGATACCACGAGTTGTCCGGCGTTCGGTCCGGCGAAACGCGCGCGCCAGAAGCGCAGCGTCTCCTTGCCGCCGATCCGCGCAATGCCGGCGCGGATCTTGCCGAGTTCGGCGGTATACGCCGCCACATCGCTGGTTTCCACGACGACGACGCGCAGCACCGCGGCTTCGGCGCTCGTTGCAAATGCACACATGGCTAACGCTGCATAGATGCAGCCTTTGATGAGCTTCATGATCTACTCCCCGTAGACTGGGCCCGATCGCGTCGGTCGACGCGATTGCGCGCAATCTGCGCCCCGTCCCCGCAGCGTGTCAATCGGCCGCCACAAGCTCAGGCGCCGGCGACGAAAGCGACGAACCCCTGCAGGTAGGAGCGCAGTTGCTCGCGCACCTTGTCGTCGGACAGCGTGCCGTCGGCGGCGAACACATTGCCGGCGCGCGATACCATCAAGCGTCCGGGCGTCCACAGATCGGTGCCGAGCGTGCGCAGCACCGGCAGCCACGCGTTCTGGCTCAGGATCGTGCCGAAGCCGCCCGGCGATGCGCCGATCAGCGCGACCTTCCTGCCGCCGAACACGCGTGCGATGTCCGCGGCCGGGCGCGACATCCAGTCGATCGCGTTCTTGAACACGCCGGGGATCGAATTGTTGTATTCGGGCGTGACGAGCAGCAGCCCATGCGCCGCGGCGACCTGGTCCTTAAGCTGCGCGACCACGGCCGGGATGCCCTGCTGCGCCTCGACGTCGCCGTCGTACAGCGGGATGCCGCGGATCGTCGCCGCGACCAGTTCGCTGTCGTGCGGCATCAGCCCCGTCGCCGCGGCGAGCAGCGCCGAATTGAACGAGCCCTGGCGCAGGCTTCCGGAAATGCCGATCACGCGGACCTTGGCCATTCGCACATCCTCCAAATCCGCCGCGGGCCGCACCCGCCGGGTTCCGGTACAATACGACCGTTTTGCCCGCCGCCCAAGCACAGAGAGCCGCCCATGCCCGCCGAGATCAAGTACAAACGCATCCTCTTGAAGCTCAGCGGCGAGGCACTGATGGGCGAGGCCGACTACGGCATCGACCCGAAGGTGCTCACCCGGCTGGCACGCGAGGCGCTCGAGGTGCAGCGCAACGGCGTCGAGGTCGCGATCGTGATCGGCGGCGGCAACATCTTCCGCGGCGAAGGCCTGGCCAAGGCCGGCATGGATCGCGTCACCGGCGACCACATGGGCATGCTCGCCACGGTCATGAACTCGCTCGCGTTGCAGGATGCGCTGGAGAAGCTCGGCGGGCGCGCGCGCACCATGAGCGCGATCAAGATCAACGAGGTGTGCGAGGACTTCATCCGCCGCCGCGCGGTGCGGCATCTGGAGAAAGGCCGCATCACGATCTTCGCGGCCGGCACCGGCAACCCGTTCTTCACCACCGACTCCGCGGCCGCGCTGCGCGCGATCGAGATCGGCGCGGAGCTGCTGCTGAAAGCCACCAAGGTGGACGGCGTGTACAGCGCCGACCCGAAGAAGGACAGCAGCGCGCAACGTTTCGAGAAGCTCACCTACGACCAGGTGATCGAACGCAAGCTCGCGGTGATGGACACTGCCGCGATCGCGCTGTGCCGCGACCACAAGATACCGCTGCGCATCTTCGACATGGGCCGCGAAGGCGATCTGATGCGCATCATCCGTGGCGAGCAGATCGGCACACTGGTCAGCTGATCGCTACTGCACATTTATACATGTGTACTCGTGCGTGCCGCCGCGGCGCGCGCCGCGCGCCTGCGCCAGCCGTGCGGCGCGCCGCAGCGCAAGGACCCGCATAGGCCACAAGTCACGCCGCGCCGTGCCGGAAGTAACAGGCTGTTTTGCGCATCGGCGTGCCGCACGCACCGTTCGGCGAAACCCGCGCAACCGTTCGCACCGACGCCGCGTCGGAATCAGCGAAGGCGAGATCGTCTTCGGCTTCCGCGGGAATGCGGATGCCTCGAGCGCCGCGCCAGCCAGTTAGCGGAAAACCTGCGGACGGCAACCGAGAGGACTACGCCATGCAACGTTTCGCAACCATCATCCTGGGCGCCGGCTTGCTTGCTGCGGCGGGCTTCGCCAACGCCACCGGCCAGCTTGCGCCGGTCACCGTGCACAAGGACCTTTTTTCGACGGCCGCCTGCCAGCCGCCGGGCTACACGCCGGAATGCGCCGCATTCCATGCCGCGATCCGCCGGAATTTTTCCACGCGTGAAATCGGCATGTTGTTCGGCGCGGCCACCGCGTTCCAGGAGTATCCGACCTCCTACGAGCGCGTGCGTGCCCGCTACGACGCGTTCGTGAGCAACGTCGAGCAGAGCGGGCTTGCGGCCGTGGTCGCCTCACGCTAGCCAGTTGTCTACTGCGTCCATCACGCCCCGTCCGATGGCGGGGCGTGCTGTTGCACGAACCCATCGAACTGCAGAATCGCGTCATTTGCTCGGCCTTTGACGCCGATCCCGATGCCGGCGCGCGGATTGCTCCGGCCTCGCGCCAAGGTGCGGCGCGGACGCTGCTATACTTGCGCGCGTTTTCAATGCACGCGGAGTCCGCACATGCTCGCCAACATCAAACAGGATGCCCAGCAGCGCATGACCAAGAGCGTCGAGGCGCTCAAGCATGAGCTGCAGCGGTTGCGCACCGGTCGCGCCAGCACCGCGCTCGTGGAGCATCTGAAGGTCAACTACTACGGCTCCGACGTGCCGCTCAGCCAGGTCGCGAACGTCGCGGTCGCGGATGCGCGCTCGCTGACCATCACGCCGTGGGAGAAGAACATGGTGCAGGCGGTCGAGAAGGCGATCCTCGCCTCGGACCTGGGCCTGACCCCGACCACCGCCGGCACCGTGATCCGCATCAACCTGCCGGCACTGACCGAGCAGCGCCGCAAGGAATTGTCCAAGCACGTCGCGCACGAGGGCGAGAACACCAAGGTGGCGATCCGCAACATCCGCCGCGACGCGATGCACCACGTCAAGGAACTGCTCAAGGACAAGAAAATCACCGAGGACGAAGAGCGCCGCGCGGAAGAAGACGTGCAGAAGCTCACCGACAAGTTCGTCAAGGACGTCGATGGTGTGACCAAGGCGAAAGAAGACGAATTGATGTCGCTCTGAAGGGCCGCGGCCGGGGATGCTCTGAACAAGATGCAGGAGGTAGAGCAATGCAGGGAGCAATTGCCGAGACCGCCAGTCTGCCCTCGCCGGCGCGCCTTGATCTGCACACGGACAAAGCGGTGACGCCCATGTCCACTTGTTCAGGGCATCCGTAGTGGAGCCAAGCCTGGACAAGTCGCAGCCAGTGCCGCCGGAAAATGTGGAACTTTCCACATTGGCCCTGCCGCAGCACGTCGCCATCGTCATGGATGGCAACGGCCGCTGGGCGCAGCAGCGCCGGCGTCCGCGCAGCTTCGGCCACCGCGCCGGGCAGAAGGCGGTGCGCGCGGCGATCGAGTTCTGCCTGCGCCGCGGCATCCGCGCGCTGACCCTGTTCGCGTTCTCGAGCGAGAACTGGAAGCGTCCC
>Ga0068853_100005407_pt1 | contig 10005 bp, 10 predicted proteins | sample KBSCornC32_FD_65655 | JGI IMG/M metagenome (GOLD analysis project Ga0068853, IMG submission 65655) | Corn rhizosphere microbial communities from Kellogg Biological Station, Michigan, USA - KBS Corn C3-2 | ecosystem: Host-associated > Plants > Roots > Rhizosphere > Soil ... | reverse complement strand
GAGAGCTGGTGGGCGCCGATCAGGATGACCGGCACCAGCACGATCGCTGTCACTCCATTCGAGATGCTGAGATTGCGCCATTCGACCCAGTAGTGAGTCCCAAAGCCATAAGAGACGGTGAAGGCGGCCCCCCAGAAGGCAGTCCCCACAGGAACGATGATTCCCGCGATCAGGACGAAGATGATGGCTTCACGAAGGCTGATGAGATCGAACCGTGACTCGATGAACACGCGAATCCCGGCGGCCGTCAACACGTACTTCACCGCATCGAACGCCTCGCATTGCAGTGCGTAGAGCGGCGGCCAATCTGCCTGCTGCGTGGCGAAGAAGTGACTGGTAGCCGCGGCGAGCGCATAAGCCCACCAGTGCCGCGTCGGGACGAGCAGCAGAATGCAAACGAGGACCGCGTGCGGAGGAAAGAAAAGGGAGACCTTGCTGTCGGGAAACGTCAGTACCCAGGCGGTTCGCGTCGCCAGATAGTAGAACGCACCAGTGGCCAGAATCCGGAATACCGTGCCGAGAGAGAATCCGGGTTGCTCGTTAGGCATGCTTTAACCGTGGACAAGTGATGGGAGGACGCCCTCGCGCCACCGTCGACATGGGTGAGATAGTAGAAACCTGGACGATCTTCCGATTACGGAAGCCTACTCCGGCCTAATGCTTCCGCTCACCCCGCGGCGCACGAGCGAATCCTCCGCGCCCCGCCCCTCAGGTCAGCCAGCGAGCAATCGTCGTGAGTGCCTGCTCGATGTCATCCGCGTCATTATAAAGATGCGGGGAGAATCTCAGGACGCCGCTGCGCGCCGAGACGACGATCCCGGCTTTGTTGAGACGGTCGGCCAGGATCCGCACGTCCATGTCGGCGAACCGGGTGGCGACGATCGAGGAGCGCGCGCCGTCGTCCGTGGGCGATAGGATGTCAGCGTTCCTTTCGCGCAACCCCTCGATAAGGAGATCGGCGAGCGTCTTGTTCCTGGAGAAGATCCGCCCGACGTCCAACCGCAGCAAGTAATCGATCGAGCTGGCGAGACCCGGCGCGCACCCGTAGGCCATGGTGCTGAACTCGAAACGGTGAGCGTTCGGGGGGAGCTTCAGTCGATCGGCACCCAGATCCCACATCCGCTCATGGGATCGGAATCCGACGAGCCCCGGCTCGAGGCGTTCGTGAAGATGGGGCGCGAGATACATCACGGCGACGCCGAAGGGCCCACACAGCCACTTGTACGATGCGGTAATCAGCGCGTCGACCCCGAGCGCCCCGACGTCGATCGGGATCCCGCCGGCCGACTGCGTTGCGTCGATGATGAGCAGGGCTCCATTCCGGTGCGCGGCTTCAGCGAGCCCCGCCACGTCGAGTCGCTGGCCGGTGCTGTAAACCACATCGGAGACGCAGACGACGGCGGTCCCGGGATCGATCAGGCCGATCAGGTCGTCGGCCCGATGATGATCGCCCTTCATGTCCGCGAGTCTGACTTCGGCTCCCGTGTGGCGCGCGACGCGCGCCCACGGGTAGATCGTGCTGGGAAACTCGAGACGGGTGCTGACGATGTTGCTGCCGGCAGTCGGCGCGACGGCCCAGGCGAGGGACGCCAGCAGCTCGGTCGCGCTCGATCCGACCGCGATCTCCTCGGGTCGGCAGCTGAACAACCGCGCGGCCGACGCGTGCAGTGTCGCGAACGCCTGCTCCTCAGCCGCCTCGTCGAAATGGATCGTCCCGTTCTCCGCGAGATCGTGCATCCACTCGACCACCGCCCGCTCCGCGCCGCTGTACATGAGGCAGACAGAGGCGGTGTTGAGATAGACACTCTTCCCGCTCGCTGGGAAATCGTCGGGTGCGACGATTGGGGTCAAGTCGGACAATGCAGTGTCGCCTCCGATTCCATCCGCCTGTCCTCGCTTAGCTCTCGCGTCTATCCCGCGGATACTCCCGGTCTCACGTCAGCCCGTCAAGAGTCGTACGCTGTCATCGCCAGAGGCCTGTCTCGGCGCGCCGAACCTGAGCGTGAACTGCGGCGCTTCGGAACCAAGCTCTATCCGTGAGGAAGCGTGATTGCCGAATGTTAGTCGTGGCGGCCTAACGCCAAAGTTCAGCTGCAAGCGAGCTATCACCGTTGCGGCGTAGCCGCTTTTACAGATCGCTTTGCAACGAAACGTTAGGCCGTGCGCGGCCCCGTTTCACTGATTCCACCCGGATACCAGAGCAGATCGCCGCGCGACGGATAGCTCGTGTGGTTCTCGTAGCCGACACCAAGCTGATAGTCGCCAAGCGGGCTCCACCATGCCTCGCCGCTCCATCGGGTTCGAGAAATCGCAGAATCAGTGTGAAGGACGGTGCAGGTACGAGGACATATCGTCGGACTGCATTTCCATCCCCTCGACGATCGCATCAATCTGGACTTGCGGCGACATCGGCCCTACTGCCGCCCGGTCTGGCCGGCGAGCAATACTTACAACAGGCGGCGTGATGCCTTCTCCGGTGCCGCCTAACGTCATGAGTTGGCCCGTCACGGTGCCGCAAAAGATGCGCGGGGCGGCCATCGCCGTGAAGACTACCTCCTGTGCACCGGGTAGCGCAGGTGCGTCACGCCGACGCCCGAGATCACCGTGGGGTCGCCAAGGACGGCTGGCGCGCCGGCGAGATGGTCGAAGAGTCGAATCCCGGACCCAAGGAGCACGGCCGCAATGTCGATGGACAGCTCATCGAGGAGTCCAGCATTCAGTAATTGCTGTATCGTGTCCGCACCGTGGACTGCAACTGACTTCCCGGCGGCGGCGGCTTTCGCTTGGTTCACGGCGCTTTCGAGACCGTCGGTCACGAAGTGGACCGTCGAGTTGGGTCGCGGCCAGCCGTCGGGGATGTCATGCGTAAGCACGAATGCTGGTCCCCACGCGTGATTCCCGCCCCAGCCTCGGGCGACCTCGAACGTGCGTCGGCCAGTGAGCACGGCACCAAGCTCGGCCCAGAGACTTCGAAGGTGCTCGGCGCTCGGTTCGGACACCTTGAATGTCATGGGGTCCGACCCCCCCGTGTGGAATGCGACGTCTCCCGAGTTCATGTACCAGTCGAAGACTTCGCCAACGCCATCGTTACGGTCGGCGACGTAGCCGTCGAGCGACATGGACATGATTGCGACAACCTTGGACATTGCGATGTTCCTTTCCAGGAGAAGGACGATCGTTAGGCGACGGGCTTGCGAAGCACATTCAGGCCCTCGAAGCTCGGGCCGAGGTAGGTGCGCCGGAAGGCGTCATGTTCACAGGCGTCTGCTGGCGTGCCAAGCTCGTACGTGGTGCCGTTCGTACACCACGTGACGTGGTCAGCCGCAGCGAGCAACGACGGCACTTCGTGTCCGGTGACGATGACGGCGCATCCCTCAGCCGCCAGCGCGCGAAAGAGGCCGGTCAGCTCCTCGTGATCGGCTGGCGTTAGTCCGCGATATGGCTCGTCCGCCACGAGCACGACCGGCATCCGGACAATCGCGAGCGCCACTTCAGCGCGGCGAAGCTCGCCACCAGAGAACGACCCTGGACGCCGGTCGAGAAGATGCTCGACGCGCGCCAGGCGCGCTGCTTCGCGGTGATGGCGCCGGCCGTAGCGGCGCTCGAAAAGCGTGAGCTGCCGTTTCAGCTCGAGACCCGGCGCCAGCAGTTCGTGATCGGGCAGGTAGAACACGCCATGGCGTGCGAGTACGGGAAGCGAAGCGCGCGTGAAGGCGACGTTGCCCATCCGAACGACACCGGAGTCGGGCTGAAGCCAGCCAACAGCGATCTTCAGCAACGTGGATTTGCCCTCGCCATTTCGACCGAAGATCGCTCGCACTTCGCCGGCCTTGGCTCGAAGCGACGCCGACGTGAGCACTCGGCGCTCGCCGAATGCCTTGCTCACGCAATCAGCAACCAAGGCGTACATCAGCGATGGACAAGTGCGAGCAGGCACTCGGCCGGAACAGCGGCGGCCGCGTACGCAGCGTAGAGGACCCTGCGCTGCACGCCGAGGTTCGCCCACAGAATTCGCTCGCCCCGTACGCTGACGTCGACGAGCCCCACGAGTCCGCAGAGCAATACGATCGCAATCGGTGAGGGCGATATCGATCCGAATGGCGAACCGGTTGCCAGCGGCAGCGATGCGACGACCAGACGGACAAGCGCCCACAGCACGGCCGCTCGTGGCAGAATCACCGGGAGTGCAATCCGCGCTGGCGTACGCATTGCCGGTTCTACCCACAGGATGGCAAAAGGTGCGTTGCCCGCCGAGCCGGGTCGACGGATAGTTAGGTATTGACCTTAGTGTTGTCTGGGGATAGAATCATTCCAACAGATCGGATACTCAATCAATCAACCGGTGTTGAAATGGTTCAATCCGCAGTCGCTGATGAAGTTTTCTACGCCTTGTCCAATGCGACTCGGCGGAAAGTCCTGGAGCAACTGTCGGTCGGACCAGCCACCGTCAGCGAGCTGGCAGCACCGTTCGACATGAAGCTCCCCTCGTTCGTGCAGCACCTCTCGGTGCTCGAACGGAGCCGACTGGTGAAGTCGAAGAAGCGCGGGCGCGTCCGGACCTATGTGATCGCACCCGAACGGTTCAAGGTCGTCGAAGACTGGCTGACTGCGCGTCGCGCGTTATGGGAAGCCCGACTGAACCAGTTCGATCAATACGTGAAACAACTCAAGGAGAAGGAATCGGCATCATGAGCACGCAATTCGCGATCAATCCGAAACTTGATTTCGCCATCGAACGGTTCATCGACGCTCCCACGCGGCTCGTCTGGGAAGCGTTGACGAAACCGGAGCATCTCAAGGAGTGGTACATGCCCAAGGCTTGGGGGCGTGTGGTGCGAGCCGAAATGGACGTGCGACCAGGCGGCATCTTCAGCGTCGACATCGCGGTGGGCAACGGTCCGGAGTTTCCCAACGTCGGCTGTTTCCTGGAAGTCATTCCGATGGAGCGACTCGTCTGGACCTCCATGTTGTTCCCCGGTTATCGTCCGGCCGTTTTTGATGACATTCCGATCACTGCCATCGTTACGATGGAGCGCGTGGGAACCGGCACTCGCTACGTCTTCACGGCGCTGCATCGGGATGAGGCCGACTTCGAGAAAAACAAGGAGTCGGGTTGGCAGGAGGGGACCGAGATCGCCGTCGATCAGCTCGTGGAGCACGTGACGTCGATGAAGTAATAGTTCAGGGGCGGCTTGCGGCGCGCGGCTCCCGAGTCCCGACGTTAGTCTATGTGAGTCGTTATAGCGCGCCGCGCCCCTTGATCTCCAGATACTTGTTCACGACCGCCGCCGTCATCGCCTGCGGCGACACATCGAGCACCGTGACGCCCGCCCGCCGCATCCGCTCGAGCACCGCCTGACGACCCGCCACGAGCTCCTCCGCCGCCGCGCTCGTGTAGAGCGCCAGATCACGCTCCCCGCGGAGCGTGGCCGCCTCGAAGACCGCATCGTTCCGAAGCGCCACGACCACGACCAGGTGCCGCGAGGCACCGCGCGTCACGTGCGCCACGAGCGAACGCGACGCCCGCTCGTCGATCACATCGGTGAAGAACACGATCAACGCGCGACGTCGCTGGCGCGTTGCGAGGTAGCGGAACGCGCCAGCGTAGTCGGGCTCCGCCATCGTCGCCGTGACGGGAATGAGCGCGTTCCTCACAAGCCGCAGCGATGCGTCGCCCCGGCTCGGCGGAACGAACGCTCGGATCTCCTGGTCGAACACCATTGTCCCCACGCGGTCGCCCGACGTCGCGGCGACGTCCGTGAGCACGAGCGCCGCCGACAGCGCATGCTCCAGCCGCGAGAACTCGCCGGCCAGCTGCGTCATCGCTCGCCCCGACTCGACCATCGTGAAGATCGTCTGCGACTGCTCGATGGTGAACTCGCGCACCATGTGCCTTCGGCGGCGTGCCGTGGCCTTCCAGTCGATGTGACGCGGATCGTCGCCGAGTGCGTATTCGCGAAGGCCGGCGAAGGCTCGACTGTCGCCGCGTTGTCGAAGGACCCGGACACCGGCCGTGTGCAGGCGATGCTGGACGGCGAGGAGCCGGAATCGCCTAACGTTCGAGACTGATGGCGTGACGAGGATCGTATCGGCCGGCGCGAACGTCGCCCGCGACGCGAGGAGACCAAGGCGCGTGCTCGCCTGCGCCCCCACGCGGCCTAACGTGACGAGTCCACGCACCATGCCGGAGACGTCGAACGGCAACGTCGCGGTTCCGCGCTCGGGGAGGTGGACGTCGACCGCGCGAACGCCGCCTCGCACGGCCGGCGGCATCTCGTCCACGACATGGACGTAAAGCGCGCGCGGCCAGGCGGACCGTACGGTGTACGTACCCTCGACCGTGTCGCCAATACCCACGGAGGGGGGCGCCTCGCGCTCGACGACAAGGCCAGTTCGCCCGGGAAGCAATGCCCAATCCGCGAGAACCAGCACCAAGAGCGCCACGAGTCCCGTGAATCCCGCGTACACGCCAACCCGTCCCGGTAGCAGCCACAGCACGCCTGCGCCTGCGAACGCCCATGCGAGCCGCCGCGTCGGGATGACGCGCAGGAGGAGCCGATCGGGTTTTGGAGGTTGCGTCAAAAGGGAACCGGGAACAGGGAACCGGGAACCGCGCCGTCGGTTCGTTGGGCTAATAGCAGCAGCTTGCAGCAAGCGGCAGTAGCGCGCAGGCGTCGGCTACCAGCCAGCAGCGGCACGCTACTCGGGTACCTTGATGCGTGAGACTACCATGTCGACCACCTCGTCGACCGTTCGCCCTTCCACCTCGAGCTCCGGCGCCAGCGTGATGCGATGGCGGAGCACCGAGCGCACCCGACCCTTCACGTCGTCGGGCACCACATAGTCCCTCCCCTCCAGCACCGCCCCGGCACGCGCCGCCCGCATGAGCGCCACCGTCGCCCGCGGCGAAGCGCCTAACGAGATCGACGGATCGCCGCGCGTGCCACGGGTAATGGCGGCGATGTAGCCCTGGATCTCCGGCGCAACCCGCACACGGTCCACCAGCGCGCGAAGCGCCCGCACCTCCGCTTCGCCAATCAGCGGCGCCACCAGCACGGTCACCTGCTCGGGATCGAACCCGCCTTCGTGCGACGCGAGCATCGCCAGTTCGGCCTCGTGCGACGGGTAGCCCATCACCGTCTTCAGCAGAAACCGATCGAGCTGGGCCTCCGGCAGCGGATAGGTGCCCTCGTGCTCCACCGGGTTCTGCGTCGCGAACACCGTGAACGGCGCTTCGAGCGGATGCGTCACGCCGTCGACCGTCACCTGCCGCTCGGCCATTGCCTCGAGCAGCGCCGCCTGGGTCTTTGCCGGCGCGCGATTGATCTCATCGGCGAGCAGGATCTCGGTGAACACGGGGCCCGGCCGGAACTCGAACCCGACCGCCGGATCACGCAGCATGCTCACGCCGGTCACGTCCGATGGCATGAGGTCGGGCGTGAACTGGATCCGTGAAAACCTGGCGCCTAACGCGCTGGCAAGCGTGCGCACGAGCAGTGTCTTTGCGGTCCCCGGCACGCCCTCGATGAGCACGTGCCCGCGTGCGAGGAACGTCACCAGCGCATCCTCGATCACGGCGTCCTGCCCGATGACCCGCTGCGCGACCGCCGCCTGAATGCGCCGCACGAGCTCGGCGCCCTGCTCGAGTGGAAGGGCCGATGAAGAGTCGATCGCGGTCACGAGGATCGGGGAAACGAGGTGAGTGAAGTCTCGAGCCGGCGCAGCGCCTGCCCGACATCCTCCAACTGACGGCGCGGAACGGGCCGCTCCAGCGCCTGCCGGACGAGATCGATGTCGCCCGACCGGGCGGGGACCCGCTCGCGGGCCCACGTCAGGAAGGCGTCGTCCGTGGTCGCAGCGCCCCGGCTGCCTAACGAACGATCGACACGCCGCCTGACGCCGTGCACCAGGCGGGTAGTCGCAGTCCGAGTCGCGCCAACAGCCCGGTACGCCCGGGCCAGCGCGTCCACGTGCTCGAGCGGCGAGCGACGCTCGATCCGCTCCGCGGCGCGCGGCGGAAGGAGCCGAGGGCCGATGGCGAACAGCAGTAGCAGGCCGGCGGCCGCCAATTGCAGCACGAGGTGACCTGACGCCGTTCGCCGGAGATACGTGACGATTCCGCGGACGGTCCCGGGCTGATCACCATAGCCCTGATGATACTCGTCGAAGACGAGCCGCCGGCGCGGACCACCGCCCGGCGCATCCGCGCTCGCATACTCCAGCATCCGCACCGCCGCGACGTCCGCTCCCCATCGGCAGACCCGCAGCACGTCGTTTCGAAGGAGATCCGGGTCGGCCGCAACCACCACCCGGCCACGTTCGAGCGGAAATCCAATTACCGCCGGCAGCTCGTTGCCGGCGATGCCGCTGACCGTTCGCACGGTCGCCAGCGTCCGCGATCCCGCGGGCTCTTGTCCCCTCCACCGCAGCGCCAGAATGTGCGTTTGGCGATCCGGCCAGAACGGCAATCCGGCACTCAGCCAACTCTCGTCGCGATCACCGCACGAATCAGCGTCCGCGGCGACGAGCGTGCCCGAGCTTCCAACGATCAACTGCGCCGGACCGATGACCGTTCCCGCTCGCGGTACCGTACTTCCCAGCCCGAGCGAATCCGCGAGCGGACCTCCGCCCAGCACGAATACGAGCGCTGCACCGCGCCTCACGCGATCCAGGATCTCGTGCGTCTCCGTGGCGCTTGGGGTAATCGGCGGATCGAGCACGAGATGAACGGACGTCGTGTCGCCTAACGGGATCGAGTCGGTCAGGCGCTGCGTGGGCTGCCACCCCAACCGGCCTGCAAGCGCGTACAGAGCTGCCGCGCCCTGCGGCGCGGTCGAACGTGACGTGAGACGCGCGTCGCCTGTCCGCCCGCCGGTGTCTTCAGGCGTCAGCAGTGCAACCACCACAATCGCCGTCGCGACGACGGCGAACGCGATGCGACGTCGGCGGCGGCGCGGTCGCGGCTCAGCGACGACGGGATCCGTCACGCGGCCCGCGCCTCGGTGTGGATGACACCCCGCGCGTGCTCGCGAAGGGCCGTGTACGTCTCGGCGTCGCACGTACCGGTGCCGAAGAGCACGTGATCGTAGCGTCGACCGAACCGCCCGAATTCGGCATGGGCGAGCGAACCACGCGTGCGCAGCTCGCGCGCGTAGTCACCGCTCGTCTTCGACGGATGCAACCGCAGTTGGGCGGTGGCGGCGAGCCGCTCGGTGACCCCTCGATACAACAGATGCGCGGCTGCCGTGTAGTCCCCGGTGGCGGCGACTCGGTCGGCTTCGACCCAGGGATCGCCGCTGCCCTGCACGGCACCCGGCCGCGCCCGTCGTCGACGCTCCTCGGCCTCGCTGCCCAGCCACAGTCGCGCGGCGATCGCCAACACCACCAGGATCGCGAGGCCGAGAATGATCCACTTCATGTGGGGGATCTCGGACAGCCCGGAGAAGAACCGCCGGATGAGCGCGCCGAGCCAGTCGAGGAGCCGATCGAGGAGCGTCGCTCGCACCGACCGCTGATATGCGGACTGCCTGACGATTGCCGCGACCGAATCCTGAATCGCCCCGGGGGACCAGGGCTGCCCCTGGCCCTGCACCCAACCGGCCAACCCCGTCAAATGGCCTCCGCCATCATCTCGATGTCGTACCCCTCGTTGCGGACGCGCGCGTCATAGTACAGCAGCATCTCGATGATCGCGAACATCGGGTAGGCCGCGATGGATGCGACCGTGGTGAGGATCGTCGAGATCACGATGCTGCCCGTCATCGCGGCCACTATCGCGATGCCAAAATAGACGACGGCGAAGATGACGAACGCGAGCAGCCAGGTGCCGAGGATGTGCATCTTGTGTCCGCGCGAGAGTGCGGCCGACCGGCCGAACGTGCTCACGGCGCCACGACCTTCGATAACGACGCCAGCGGTCACGGCGAAGTACCGCGCCATCACATACAGGAACCCGACCAGGAAAAGAAAAAATCCGACGACCATCAGGATGTACTTGAGAAGGAG
>Ga0068853_100005406_pt1 | contig 10006 bp, 10 predicted proteins | sample KBSCornC32_FD_65655 | JGI IMG/M metagenome (GOLD analysis project Ga0068853, IMG submission 65655) | Corn rhizosphere microbial communities from Kellogg Biological Station, Michigan, USA - KBS Corn C3-2 | ecosystem: Host-associated > Plants > Roots > Rhizosphere > Soil ... | reverse complement strand
GCCCGGTTGGCGTCGTCGTGTTCGAGGAACGGAATCAGACCGGCCGAGACGCCCACCATCTGGCAGGGAGCCACGTCCATGAACTCGACCTGCTTGGCGTCGACGTGCACGAAGTCGCCGCGATACCGCACGAGTACCCGGTCATCGCGAAGTTTGGAATGCTCGACGGGTGTGTCGGCCGGGGCCAGATACGCATTCGATTCTTCGTCGGCGCGCAGCCAGCGGACCTCTTCGGTCACTTTGCCGTTCTTAATGATCCGGTAAGGCGTGATCAAAAACCCGTAATCGTCGACCTTGGCGAACATGCTCAAACTGGAAATCAAGCCGATGTTCGTGCCTTCAGGCGTTTCGATCGGGCAAATGCGGCCGTAGTGCGAAATGTGCACGTCGCGAACTTCGAACCCGGCGCGTTTGCGGTTGAGACCGCCGGGGCCCAAGGCGCTTAAGCGGCGTTCGTGAGTGAGAGTCGACAGAGGATTAGTCTGGTCGACAACTTGCGACAGCTCGCCCCGACCGAAGAAGTATTCGATGGCGGCCGAGACGCTCTTGGGATTCACCAGCGTCCGCGGAGACATTTCCTGCACGTCCTTCAGGCTCATGCGCTCCTGCACCGTCCGCCGCAGCTTGAGGAAGCCCTTGCGGATTTCGTCGGAAGCCAGCTCGTCGATCGTGCGCAGCCGTCGATTTCCCAGGTTGTCGATATCGTCGACGCTCACCGACGGATCGGCGGCGCGGAGCTTCAGGATGTAGCGGATGGCGTTGATGAAATCCTCGGACCGCAGCGTCATCACGTCGTCGGGAACGTCCTGCGCGAATTTGCGGTTGATGCGGAACCGGCCGACTCGTCCCAGCCGGTAGCGGTTCACGTCGAAGAACTTCTCATGGAACAGTTCCATCGCCTTTTCAAGCTGCGGTGGATTGCCCGGGCGCAGCCGCTGATAAATCTTGAGCAGTGCTTCCTGGTGGCTCGACGTCGAATCTTCCAGAATACTGTTGAGGATCAGCGGGTCGGTGATCGATTCGATAATCTCGACGTTCTTGACCGGCGAGTCCACGATCTCCTGCGCGAACTCCGGGCTGATCATCTGTCCGGCTTCGACGATGATCTCGCCCGACCGGTCGCTCTTGACGGGATAGATCACGTCGTCGGCCGCGAATTTTCCGGTCAGCTTCTTGACCGCGTCGGATTCGGAGGTCTTGATGACCTTGGTCGGATGGAAGCAGCGGATGACCGCGGCGTCGGTGGAATGCTCCTGGCTCATGGCCCGCAGCAACGTCACGGCCGAGAACTTGCCGCTCTGGTCGATCCGCACGCCCAGTGTCTCGCGCTTGCCGATATTCAGCTCGATCCAGCTTCCCCGTTCCGGGATGATGCGGCAGGAAAACGTCTTGCGTTCGCCCGGCTCCGAACTGGAAACGAAGTCGACGCCCGGCGAACGGTGCAACTGGCTCACGACGACGCGTTCGGCGCCGTTGATGATGAATTCGCCGCCGCCCAGCATGATCGGCATGTCGCCCAGATACACTTCTTCTTCGACCGCCTGCTCTTTGACGAGCCGCAGCCAGACCCGAAACGGCCGGCCATAGGTCAAGCGCAATTGCCGGCATTCGACGGGCGTATAACGCGGCTTGCCCAGCTCATACTTGACGAAATCGAGCTTGTGCTGCCCATCGTAGCTCGAAACGGGAAAGATCTCGCGCAGGATCTCTTCCAGGCCGTGCGGCTTGCGATGCCGCGGGTCGGCATCGAGCTGCAGAAAGCGGGCGTAAGATTCGGTCTGAATCTGGGTCAGGTCGGACAGCGCGAATTCGCCAGAAAGCTGGCCGAAGTTACGAACTTGTTCGAATTTCAGACTGTGTACGGCGGGTGTCGCCATATTTTTGCTCTCTTCAGAAGTTCAGGGCAATCGCGGTCCGGAAGCGCCCGCAGCCCGCGCGCAATAACGCACGGGCTCGACAGACACTGGCGCGAAACAACACTTGCCAAATGAGCACATCCGATCCGTCATCTCGGAACGCGGGCTTCTCAGACTATGCGAAAATCCAGGAATGCGCGAACAACTCAGATTGCGGGAGGAGGCCAGGATAAATCACGACCACATAAAACCGGATGCCTCCCGGGTCGACGGTTGAAACAGGCGACCCGGGCGGCGACTCGACGCCACCGGCTACTTGATCTCGACTTTCGCACCGGCCGCTTCGAGCTCTGCCTTGAGCTTGTCGGCATCGGCCTTCGAGAGGCCCGTCTTGACCGGCTTGGGCGCCGCTTCGACCAAGTCCTTGGCTTCCTTGAGTCCCAGGCCCGTGGCGGCACGGACGACCTTGATGACCCCGATCTTGTTCTCGCCGAACGCGGCCAGGACGACGTCGAACTCGGTCTTTTCTTCGACCGGCGCGGCAGCAGCGCCGCCTCCTCCTGGACCAGCAGCCATCATCACGCCGCCGCCGGCCGGCTTGATGCCGTGGACATTCTCGAGATAATCGGCCAGCGACTTTGCCTGCAGCAAGGTCAAGGAGACGATCTTGTCTCCCAGTGTTTTGGTGGCGTCGTCGTAACTGGTCGCGGGTGCTTCGGCGGTGGACATGGAATCAATCTCCCTGCTTACGTTAGGTCTACAAAAAGCAAACGGTGTGTGAAAATGTTAAACGCAACTTCGCTATGACGCGGGGGCCGCGGCAGTTTCGGGTTCTTTGTCTGCGATCGACTTGATTTGACCGCAGACCGTGCCACCGGCGCCCAACAGCGCCCCGCAGAGCTTCGCCCCTGGCGACAGCATCAAGGTCACGATCTTCCCCAGCAATTCTTCCCGCGAAGGACTCTTACTGAGGGCATCGACCTGGGCCGGGCCGATCGAATTGCCTTCGACCACTCCCCCCTTGATCTGCAACGGCTCGAGGTCTTTGGCCCATTTGGTAATTTCTTTCGAAAGCGCGACGATGTCGGGGCCACCGAAAACCAGCGTCGAGGGCCCCGCCAGATACGGATCCAAGCCGCCCAGCCCCAATTCACCAAGCACTTTGCGGGCCAGTGAATTCTTGACCCCCAGCATGCGGATATTCTGCTTCCGCAACTTGAGGCGCAAGTTGTTGAGCGTCACGCCATCCAGCTTTGAATAGTCGACGACCAGGATGTCGCGATGCTCGCCCAACCGCTGGCGCAATTCGACGACCAGCATGTCTTTTATTCTTTTACTCATGTTTTAATCCTAAGCGGCGACTGTAATTCCGGGTGACATCGTCGCCGAAATCGTAATACTGCGAACATAGACCCCCTTCGAGGAGGCCGGTTTGAGCGTGCCGATGAATTTGAGCAAGGCTGCGATGTTTTCGGCCAATTGCGACTCGCTGAACGACAACTTGCCGGCAACGCAATGCACGATGCCCGCCGCGTCGGCGCGAAATTCGACCTTACCGGCCTTGTATTCGCGGACCGCGTTGGTCACATCCTGCGTTACCGTGCCAGCTCGCGGTGAAGGCATGAGGCCCCGCGGCCCAAGGACGCGTCCCAGCGGACCAACGACACCCATCATGTCGGGAGTCGCAATGGCCACGTCGAAATCGGTCCAGCCCCCCTTGACCTTGTCGGCCAGCTCGGCCCCGCCGACGAAATCGGCGCCGGCCTTCTGGGCAATCGCCGCATTGTCGCCCTGCGCGAACACCAGCACGCGCTTCGATTTACCGATCCCATGCGGAAGCACAATGGAACCGCGAACCACCTGATCGGCCTGCTTGGTATCAATCCCCAGCCGCACGGCAACTTCGACCGTCTGGTCGAACTTGCATGGTTTGATTCCCTTGGGCAGCGAGGGCTCGAGCGACTTGAGCTTGGTCACTGCCGACGTGATGTCCATCGGCGCCAGGTTGAGCACCTGCTCCGACAGGAATTTGAATCTCTTGGACTGCCGCGCCATGATGACTTTCTCTAGTAACCTTTTTTACAGATCGCGTTTTATAGATCGCGAAGAGGCAAGCCCGATTCAGGCCTGCGAATCTCATCGCCAGTCGATGATCGTCAGTCGATGACTTCAATTCCCATGCTGCGGGCCGTTCCCGAGATCACGCGGGCCGCCATCTCCATCGACGATGAGTTCATGTCGTTGAATTTGATTTTGGCAATGTCGAGCACCTGGGCTTTGGTGACCTTGCCGACCTTGTCGGCCTTGGGATTGGCTGCTCCCTTGGCGATCTGAGCCGCCTGCTTGAGCAGCACGGCAGCCGGCGGACTCTTCGTGATAAACTCGAACGACCTGTCATTGTAGATCGTCACGACGACTGGAATCGTCGTTCCCTTCATCTCTTTCGTGCGGTCATTGAACTGCATCACGAACTGCCCGATATTGACCCCATGGGGCCCTAAGGCAGTTCCCACAGGAGGCGCCGGCGTCGCCTGCCCCCCTGTGACCTGAATTTTGACCTGAGCTGTAACCGTCTTTTTTGCCATCGTGTCTGCCTGTCAGCCAACTCGCCGATATTTATAAAACGCCGAAACGCCGGCTCGAGCCGGCACCTCACCTAACTTCTGTCACGTTGATTACACGGCCTCGACCTGCCAGTACTCCAATTCGACCGGTGTCGAGCGGCCAAAAATCTCGATCAGCACGTTCACGCGACCACTGGCCTCGTCGACCGTATCGACCGTTCCCTCGAAGCTTTCGAAAGTCCCTTCCTTGATCTTCACACGATCGCCAGGAGCGAAATCGATCTTGATCTTCGGCTGAGTGACGTCTTCCTTGGCAGTTTCCAGCCCGAGCATACGCTGAATTTCGTGCTCCTGCATCGGAAGCGGTTTGCCCGCCGCTCCGGTGAAATCCCCCACACCGCTCGTTTCACGCACTAGAAACCAGCTCTCATCATTCAGGATCATCTGAACCATGATATAGCCGGGATACAACTTGCGTTCGGTGATCCGCTTCTTGCCTCCCTTGGTCTCGGCAACCTTTTCGGTCGGAATAATGATCTCGCCAAAGAATCGCTCGAGCCCTTCGCGGCGAACTCGCCGCAAAATATTCTCGCGGATCGATTTCTCGCGATTGCTCTGGACCTTGAGAACGTACCACAGCAATTGCTCGTCGCCACCATCCCCGCCGCCGGCAGCATCAGCCTCTGGTTTAATCACAGCAGTTCCTGCCATCTGATTTCAACTCACCCGCTTCTCGCAACCGCGTCATCCAACAGGGCCGGGCAGCACGCCGATCCAAAACAGGATCTTCTGCCACAGCAAGTCGTAAAAGAACAAGATCACGCCCAAAAACAGCATCGTGCTCAGCACGACGATCGTGGCCCGGTACAACTCCTCTTTACCGGCCCACGATACTTTTCCCATCTCCGCTTCAACCGAAATCAGGAACTCGGCGAAACGCGGAAAGTTCACCAGCCGATAGATCACCCAGGCAGCCGCCGCTGTAATCAGCAACGGAATCGCCACCCGCCATTCTTTCGAATCCATTCCCGACAGCGGCCCGTGATACAAAACGTACGCACCGGCGACCACCAGCGCCCCGATGCCCGCAGCCGTTAACTGACGCGCCAGACGCCCCTGGTTTCGCTTATAAAGATCGATTGCGAGCAGTTCGCTCCAGAACGATCCATTTTCCGGTTTCGCCATCTCGCCTCGCAGCCACCTGTCCTGACACAAACCCCGAAACAAACGCCAAGGCAAAACACCAATCTGCAATCCAGCCACCCGCAAATTGCCCGGTTGCAAATTACACGGGCGGAGGGACTTGAACCCCCAACCGTCGGATTTGGAATCCGATGCTCTGCCAATTGAGCTACGCCCGTAAGACGAGCACGCGAATTCTATTACTCCCCCGCCGTCCAAATCTCGCCAAGTCCGATGTCGCCGGCAACATCAGGTCACCGGCACTTACTGCCACCAGGCGGTCACTTCTTCCGCGACTCTTTATGGACGGTGTGGCGGCGCAGCTTCTTGCAGTACTTCTTCAGCTCCAGCCGCTCTGTCCCCCGCGTCTCTTTCGGGGTACGGTAGTTCCGCTGCCCCGAATCGCCACATTCCAACCAGACGTATTCACGTACCATATCACGACCTCGGGAAAAAAACCAGCCTCCCGCCGCAGGCGAAAAGTCGCCTGGGGCGGGAAGGGAGGGCAATTTCAACAGCTAGCTCGACGCTCAAGCGTCCACAATCTTCGTCACGACACCCGATCCGACGGTCTTGCCGCCTTCACGAATGGCGAACCGGCTGCCCTCGTGCATGGCGATCGGCTGCTGCAGCTCGACCTCGAGAGCGACGTTGTCTCCAGGCATGCACATTTCGGCGCCCCCCATCAACTTCGTCGTTCCCGTGACGTCGGTCGTGCGGAAGTAGAATTGCGGACGATAGCCGCTGAAAAACGGCGTGTGCCGCCCGCCTTCATCTTTGCTGAGCACGTAAACTTCGGCGGTGAATTTCATGTGTGGCTTGATCGCGCCCGGCTTGGCCAGCACCTGGCCGCGCTCGATATCGTCGCGCTCAATGCCTCGCAGCAGCAACCCGACATTGTCTCCAGCCTGACCTTCGTCGAGCGTCTTGTTGAACATTTCAACGCCGGTGCAGACCGTTTCGCGCGTCGGACGCAAACCAACGACTTCGAGCTTGTCGCCCACATGCACAATGCCCTGCTCGATACGGCCAGTGGCGACCGTACCACGACCCTTGATCGAAAACACATCTTCAACCGCCATGACCATCGGCTTGTCGATCGTGCGGACGGGGTCGGGAATGTATTCGTCAAGCTTCTCCAGCAGATTCCAGATGCACTGGGCTGCCTTTTCATCCTGACCGCGACCCTCGAGCGCCGCTTTGGCGTTGCCGCGAACAATGGGCACGTCATCGCCCGGAAAGCCGTACTTGTTGAGCAGGTCGCGAACTTCCATCTCGACCAGCTCCAGCAACTCTTCGTCGTCGACCAGGTCGCACTTATTGAGAAACACAACCAGAGCCGGCACGTCGACCTGCTTGGCCAGCAGAATGTGCTCGCGCGTCTGGGGCATCGGACCGTCAGCCGCGGATACCACCAGGATCGCCCCGTCCATCTGGGCGGCGCCGGTGATCATGTTCTTGATATAGTCGGCGTGGCCGGGACAATCGATATGGGCGTAGTGCCGCTTGTTCGATTCGTACTCGACATGGCTGACGGCGATCGTGACGGTCTTCGTTTCGTCACGCACCGTGCCCCCCTTGGCGATATCCGAGTAGCTCTTGAATTTCGCCATCCCCTTTGCTTCCTGGGTCGCCAGAATGGCCGCCGTCAGAGTGGTCTTGCCGTGGTCGATGTGACCAATCGTGCCCACGTTGACGTGCGGCTTCGTTCGAGTAAATGTCTCCTTAGCCATCGTGTCTCCCTGGAATAAAAACGTGTGTAAAGCGACCGGAACCTGCTGTTTGTAACGTCGTCAGTAGATCACACAGCAAAAGACAGAACCGGCAAATCGTGTCGAAAGCTACTGGTGGGAATCGGACCCACGACCTCGTCCTTACCAAGGACGCGCTCTACCAACTGAGCTACAGCAGCGATAATTCCAGCAAGCTGCCCTCAGCCGGCTGAGCGTGCGCACAGCCATCAGGAAGCCCAGCAGGATAATCTCCGTATGCCGAAGATGCCAGCGTACGGCCCCCTCGCAGCGGCAGATTTTCGCAAAAAAATCACAGACTTTAGAATCACACCTGCGGCAAAGCGGGCGATGGGAATCGAACCCACGTGGCCAGCTTGGAAGGCTGGAACTCTACCATTGAGCTACGCCCGCATATCTGATTGATCGAATTATTTTGATTGGGGGAAGTAGGATTCGAACCTACGAAGGCAGAGCCACCAGATTTACAGTCTGGCCCATTTGACCACTCTGGAATTCCCCCTGAACGTACGTCCCGATGCAACTCCACACGGCGGGAACGTCTCGGCATCGACCGTGTCCCGGGGAGCTAGCGGTGGGAATCGAACCCACAACCTCCGGTTTACAAAACCGGAGCTCTACCGTTGAGCTACGCTAGCCAGCCAGCCTGCATCCTACCGAAGTCGTTGAATATAGCAGTCTCAAATTGCGATGCAAGGCCAAGGGCATTTCGGATTTGGGATTTCGGATTTGGGATTTAGACGGCCGCACATCTGACGGCAAGAAGGCGCCGCGGCGTCCACAAAAATCCGATGTCCGAAATCCAAAATCGGAAACCGAACCTGGCTCTCAGTCTAGACACTGGCAGGCCCTGCTTGGTTCTGCGGTCGTTAAAATCGTAAAATCCGGAATATTCACTACAATTCCTATATTACCTATATTGTGCATTTATGGTACAATCGGCATAACCGGAACTGTAGTGAGTCGCGATTCAGCATGCCGTTGGCCATCGACTTGCCAGTCCGGGCAATCGCCAGTCAATCCATAAACACCGATGGAATCAGAAGATGCACAACTCACAGAGTTTCTGGAACGACGAATCGGGGAGCATCGTTTCGGCGGAAATGGTCACCATTGGAGCGATTGTCGCGATGGGCGCCGTCACGGCCGCACAAACCGCCTCGAGCACCATCGACGACGAATTGCGGGACGTCTCAAAGGCGATTCGAAACCTCAACCAGAGCTACTCCTATAAAGGCTTTCGCGGTTGCAACGCGGTGACCGCCGGCTCGACATTCGCCGGCGCGTCGAATGTCCTTCCCCTCGAGCCGCCAGAGAAATCACCGGGCAAATCGCCCGAAAAAACACCGGGCAAAGATAAAGTTCGCAATTCGGCCCAACGGTCGGAAGCCCGGCAGGCCTCAGAAGAAGGATTCCTGGATACAACTGAATTCGAAGCCGAACTTGACGACGAAGATTCGGGGGCCAGCGATGACAACTATTGAACCCGCGAATCGGCCAGCGACATGATTCGTCCGGACCAGCCGCTAACGAAAAAGCCGTATTTGACCCATCGCAGAACCGGCATATCGCTATGCGAGTCGCCGTACGCGCATGACTCATCGGGTGGTTGCTCGCAGTTCAAGTATTGCTTCAACATTGTTACTTTCTCGTGGCCCTTGCAGTTATTGCTTGCCAGGTCGCCAGAGCACTTCCCGGCGACATGGGCCACTCTGGTGCACACGACCTCCGGGATCTGCAAGAGTCGCGCAAAGGTCGTCACGTAAAAATCGGGGCTGGCGGACACGAGCAGCACCCGATGGCCGGCCCGAAGATGTTCGCGCAGCCGGGATTCGACTTCGCGCCGCAATCGACGCGCCAGCCACTCGCGGCAAAATGATTCGGCATGTTCGGCGATATGCTCGCTGGATTCACCGCGAAAGACGGTACGAATCACGGCGTGTTTCGCCCGCTGCGCCGAGACGACTCTGAGGATCCTGCCGACAATGCAAATCGGCAATACGAGCAGACGCCTCATGCAGGCATGTCTCCAGGCATAGCTGATGACGAACGGCAGGAACGTATCACCCGTGAGAAGCGTCCCATCGAGATCAAACACGGCAATCGGTATTTCAGCCTGCATACGTTGCAACGATGTGCTCATGTTGCTCGCGACCGAAGGCGTCATGCGCTACGTCAGCAGTGCCAAAGCCTCGATCAATCCGAATGCCGCTCCCATCGAAGCGTAAACGGCCATGCTTGATTTCAAGCGACGCTCATCGTAATGGGCAAAAGACCTCCGATATTCAGCCGCAACGGCTTGATCGCCCAAAAATCGAAATTCCTTGACACGCTTGCGTGCCATTTCGAATGCCCCGGCCATCCAGAATACGAGAATCAGCCAGACTCCGGGAAGCTCGTGCGGGAGCACGATGAGCCAGCCGAGCAGCAAGCGCAGCGGACTGTTGACCGCCTCGCACAAAACGTCGAGATACGGAAAGTTTTTCAGGCGCCACGGCGGCACGTTGTAGACGATTGCCATTAACTGGAACAAGGCCGCGACGATGAAAAATGGCCGGCCGATCCATGCCGCGATCGACAAACCCGCCAGCCCCAGCAGTACGCATTCAACGGCGGCCAGCACGGGGGAAATGTGTCCCGCCGCGAGCGGCCG
>Ga0068853_100005401_pt1 | contig 10011 bp, 7 predicted proteins | sample KBSCornC32_FD_65655 | JGI IMG/M metagenome (GOLD analysis project Ga0068853, IMG submission 65655) | Corn rhizosphere microbial communities from Kellogg Biological Station, Michigan, USA - KBS Corn C3-2 | ecosystem: Host-associated > Plants > Roots > Rhizosphere > Soil ... | reverse complement strand
CGGGAGTTGGTGCACGAGCCCATGAAGACGGCATCCACCCGGATGTCCTTCATCGGGGTGCCCGCCGCCAGGTCCATGTACTCGAGCGCGCGCTCGGCCGCCGCGCGGTCGTTCGGGTCGGAGTACGACGAGGGGTCGGGGATCGACTCGCTGAGCGAGACGCCCTGGCCCGGGTTGGTGCCCCAGGTGACGAAGGGCTCCAACTCATTCGCGTCGAGGTAGACCTCGGCGTCGAAGACCGCGTCGTCGTCGGTGGCGAGGGTGTTCCAGTAGGCGACGGCGGCATCCCAGTCGGCGCCGCGCGGGGCGTGCGGCCGGCCCTTCAGGTAGGCATAAGTGGTCTCGTCCGGGGCGACCATGCCGGCGCGGGCACCCGCCTCGATCGACATGTTGCAGATCGTCATTCGGCCCTCCATCGTGAGGGCGCGGATGGCGCTGCCGCGGAACTCGAGCACGTAGCCCTGGCCGCCGCCGGTGCCGATCTTCGCGATCACCGCGAGGATGATGTCCTTGGCGCTGACCCCGGGCCGCAACTCGCCCTCGACCGTGATCGCCATCGTCTTGAACGGCTTGAGCGGCAGCGTCTGAGTGGCGAGCACGTGCTCCACCTCGCTGGTGCCGATGCCGAACGCCATCGCCCCGAACGCGCCGTGCGTGCTGGTGTGGCTGTCGCCGCAGACCACGGTGATGCCCGGCATCGTCAGGCCGAGCTGCGGGCCGACGACGTGCACGATGCCCTGCTCGATGTCGCCGAGCGGATGCAGCCGGATGCCGAACTCCTCGCAGTTGCGGCGCAGCGTCTCGATCTGCGTGCGGCTGGTGAGATCGACGATCGGCCGGTCGATGGCCAGGGTCGGCGTGTTGTGATCCTCGGTCGCGATCGTCAGATCGGGGCGCCGCACCGGGCGGCCCTCCGCGCGCAGGCCGTCGAAGGCCTGGGGACTGGTGACCTCGTGCACCAGGTGCAGGTCGATGTAGATCAGGTCGGGAGAGCCGTCTTCACCCTTGACCACCAGGTGGTCATTCCACACTTTTTCGGCCAGGGTCTTCGGGGCGGTCTTCGCCGTGTCGCTCATGTCAGGTCCTTCTTCGATCGGGAGGTCGGCCCACGACGGACTCCGCGACGAGGGAGGCCGGAGACTAGGCCTCGTCGCGGCGACGAAGGAGGAGGTCCCGTTCGAGCTGCATGCATCGAGGGTAGCAGGCGACCGCTCAGCCCGTCGCGACCACGATCGCGAACGAGCCGAGCATGATCGTCGCTCCGAGCGGCGCGACGCCCTGGCCTCCCGGCGGCAGCAGCCGGCGGCCCGCCGGGGTGTCGATCGCGACACCGTTCGTCGAATACAGCTCGCGCACGAGCACCCCGTCAGGCGCCGGTTCGAGCAGCGCGTGGGTCTTCGAGACGGTCTTGCCCGCGTCGACGACCGGCATGATGCGCGCCTCGGGCCGATCCGGGATGGCGACCGGATGACGCCCCACCAGCAGCGGCCCCTCCAGGAGCTCCCGCGCTCCATCCGCGAGCAGCAGCACCCACCCGCGGGGGGCGGCCGCCCGCGTCTCGTCGGCGGGCCGCGCGGCGGTGGAAGAGGGCGACGGGTCGGGTCGCACGATGCGGTGAGTCGCCGACTCGACCGGTGCCGGTACGGCGATGTAGTGGCCGGGGTTCGCGGCGGGCGCCGTGGCCGCCGTCGCAGGCGGGACAGCGTGCGTTGCGGGCTGCCGAGCGCCCTGGGGCAGCAGGAAGGGATTGCGCGGCTCGTCGCTCATCGCGTGCTCTCGTCGGGCTCGCCCGGCGGCGGCAGCAGTTCGAGCACCGCCAGATCGTCGCGGGTCACCAGCCGGGTCGCGATGGCATATTCGACCAGGCGCAGCCGGCGGTTGGTCGCGAGGTTGTCGCGCCCGCCACGCAGGCCGGTGACGCCGATCCGGTCGAGCTTGTCGCAGACGTTGTCGAGCTTGCGGTTGAAGGCGGTGAGGGTCCAGCCCAGGCGGGTGGCGGCGTCCGCCGAGCTGGGGATCTCGCCATGCCCCGCCGAACTCTGCCTCAACAGCGGTTCGGCCAGCGCCACGATCAGTTGCCGCTGGCTGGTGGTGAGCGGCACGTGACCGATGGTCTCGTCGCTGTCGCGCGAGAACGGCTCGCGGCCGAGCGAGACCGCCGGACCGTAGTAGCCGCCCGCGGTGTGGATGGTGAGCTCGTAGCTCGTGGATCCGGCGCCGAACACGACGTGCACCTGCTCGAAGACCAGAGGCAGCCGCGCCCCCGGGGCGAGGCGTGCCTGCACCTGGCCGCTGGCATCCGTCACCGTCGCGGTCAGCAGGGTGCCGACGTTCTCGAGCCACCACAGCCCCGAATCCGTTCGGATCCGCAGGAACCGTCGGTGCACATAGGGGTTGTCGACCCTCAGGTCTGACTCGCGGCCGATCGAGAACTCGCATCCCGGCTCGACGGCGTGGTGCTCGTCACCGTACTCGACCCGCAGCTCCTGCAATGGCGGCGCGCTGGTCATAGCGTCGATCGGGCCGGTGTGGCCGGAGCCGGTGGGGGGCGCTGAGCCGGTCACGGGTGCCGCCAATCTCCTCGCGTGGTCAAGGTGGATCCCGCGCGGAGATCCATGAGCGTACCAGGCAGCGCGACGACTCTCTCCGGGCCGGCGATAACTCGTCAACCGTCCGCGCTGGAGGAGTGCGATGAAGGATCACCGCGTTCTCATCGACTCTCCCCGCGTCTATCTTGCGTCTCGGGATAGCAGAGTGGGCGATCCAGTTCGGGGGTCAACGCAGAAAGGTTCGCAGGCCGGCTTGGGGCTCGGACCTGGCCTCAAATCGCCTCGCAGAATTCTTCTCCGCGGTCTCTCACTCCGCTAGTGGATAGGTTTCTCTTCGACAACGAAAGGCGTGATCCATGTCACATCCCCGAGTCATGATTCTTACGGGGGCAGGAGCTAGCGCGACCCTGGGCGCCCAAGACAAGCCTTTGCCGATGATGCCCGAGTGGGCGTCGTCCCTAATCAATGAACTTGGGTACGCCGCGCAGTTGCTCGGCCTTCGCGAGAACATGCCGGGCGACGAGTTCGAAGCTGCTCTTGGCCGATTTGTCTCATTCGCGAATGCCCTCACAGCGATCGCACCACTCCACGACCTCGGGGGCAAGGTCAACGTACTTGTGTCGCCCCAAACCGTCCAGCACTCCTTGGATTCGTCCGTCTGGTTCAGAACTGCCGAGTCCAACGTGCAGCGTGTTCAGGGGGCGATCCATCGCAACCTTTTCGATCTGTTCAATGAGAGTCGCGTCGATGAAGGTGCTGCATATGAGAGCTATGGCGCTCTTCATTCCCAAATTCGGAACGCATTCGACGCTCGGCCCGTGTTCCTGGCCCATGTGACGACCAACTTCGACCATTCCATTGAAGCGGCGATCGCCCTTGAGGCCGTCGCCGCGAATGAGCCCCGCACCGTTCTGGACGGCTTCGCTCCGTCCTACGGCGGCCGGAATGAGACGTGGGCGCCCAACCTTCTGCACTTTGCGACGCAGCACGACGGCGAGATTCCGGTCCTCCACCTCCACGGGGCTGTCGGTTGGTATTTCAGTGACGACGGGACTGCCATTCGTCGCCGCCCCTCTGACGAGCTTCTCGATGAAAGGCTCACGCCAGCGCTGCTACTTCCCGACGACAAGAAGGATGTGCGGCTGTTCCCCGGACCCCTCAAGGCAATCTGGGATCAGTTCCGACAGCTGCTCTCCAACAGCACTCACGTCCTCGTGCTCGGGCACAGCTTGCACGACAACCACCTCGTCGATGAACTGCGAGAGTCGGGAAAGCCGATCGCGTATGTGGCGCTAACGGATCCTGACGAACACGGCGGATACCAGCTGAAGAAGTCAGCAGTACTCGAGGCGGTGAGCAAGCAGCTGCGGGATGTGAAACTCATCCCTGGACGCTTCGGGCAACGGTCTAGCATCTCCGACGTAGACTCGAACGAGCTAAGAATCTGGCTGCGAGATCACACCCCACGGGACTAGTGCGTCCCGGAACGCTCTGCGGACTCAGCCAGCTCCTTATGCGCTCGGGATGTGGTCGGGCTCAACGGTCTTTAGTCGGCTGCGCGCTTCGGAGTGATAGCTCTCGGGAGTGACCTCGAGGACGCGGCGGACGATCTTAGTGAAGAAGTCATTCGGGTCGAGATGCGGGGGCATCGCGTCCCACCGCAGCTTGATTGGGAATAGATCAGCGAGCGTGGGCTTCTCGGGCCACGACGTCGAGTCCTCGTACTCGACGATGATCAGGCTTGTGGCGTCGTATGCGTCTTGTTCGCGTTCAAGCTTGGTCAAGCGATCGATAACGGCGCGCGTGCCGGCGGGAGTGACCGTCAGCACATCAGAGCGCAATGCGAACACGAAGCCAAAAGCCGCGAGTGGGTAGCGAAGACGCAGGTTCTTAGCATCGCCATAGCTTTCCTCTGCACGGTTCGCCAGGTTCTTGCCATACGACCCGTCCATACGCTTTGTCGAGATCAAGACCTCGGGACCGGTTTCCCAACGACTCAGGCCAGAGTCCACTTGCTTCTCGTAGAGCTTGCCGAGAATGCGCGCCTCCGCACCCGCCACTCCTTGCACGCTGGAGCGACCGTCGATGCGATCTCGAAGTTCGTCGCGAGTCTTCTTGAGAATGTCCTTGCTTTCAAGAAGGTTGCCTACGGGGACCGGGAGAACGCGGGGCACAGTTTCGCGAGGCCAGATGGTATTGGGCTCGAATCCCGCGCGACGAAGTTCGTAGGCGGTCCAGACGTCTAGGGCGATTCCCAGAACACCTGAGCGAGTCGTCACGCCCTTGATCGCAAGCGGAACGGCAAGAAGTTTTGTGAGGACAGCCTCGTCAATGATGAATCGGGGAGCGCCGTCCCGTATCTCCCACGGGTTGGAGTATCCGCTGGCAGATTCCTTTGCCTCGGCGATCACTTCATCGAAGAGCGGCCAAGCGATCGATGTGAAAGTGGCCTCCTTCTTTTTCTTGAGCTCGGCCTGATCCTCAGCACCGACCTCAAGGCCTGCGTCTTCGAGATCTAGTTGGTAGTCGTCAGCCACGCTTGCCTCTCGTCGTCCGGCGCGACTGCAACGTCGAGTGCGCAGTGCGAATTGTCGACAACTCTGCACGTTTGACAGTGTCCGGAAAAAGTATCGAGTCGACCAATACGACGGCATCCGAAAGCCGGCCAATATTGAGGAGCCGGAGCGTCTCAGCCTTCGCAGCTTGCAGCTCCTCGGCGTGCTCCTTGATCAAAGACCTCGAAGGCATAAGCCAGAGGTCGGCCTCACGCGGCTCAAGCTTTAAGATCCCGCCACCGTATGAGCGTCCCACCAACTCAGCCGAAAGCATCGTGGCCGAGTTGAGTGAAGCGATCGGAAGCAAGTCCCGTCCGAGCTCGCGGACGTCGTGCTTAAAGTACACGCCGTGAACCGAGTTGAGATGGTGCACGTTGGCCTGATTGGTTACAACGCGTGCTGCATCGGCATTCATGTATGTGAGCAGCAGGTCGGCAGGACGCTGGAGCGGGACACGCCACCAAGGCGAGCGCACTCGACACTTGTATGCGTCACTCACCCCGGCGATCTCACCGGCGGCGATGTAGGCCGTTGCCGCATCCGACGGCTGTCCAGCTGGACGAAAGAGCCTGGTCGCCGAGCCACCCTTGCCGAGCCGGGTCATGCCACTAGTAGACAGGGAGAGACCTCGAAGGTGGGAGCTGCCCGGAGGAGACAGCGGAATCACATCAGACGGGGACAGCCCGAGTTCAGCGATCCGATCTGGGGAAAGTGCGAAAAAACGGTTGCTGCCCGTGACCATGCCAAGGGTGGTGTCGCCCCACTCAGCCAAGGTCGACAAGCAATCGTTCTTGGTAAGCCTCGCCAGTATGTCCCTGGCATCTGAGCTTGCAACAGAACTGATCCATTTCGCAGCGGGGTCCTCCGGAGCCCAACGAACGGAAGGACCGTCCGTGGTGAGGTGGTCGGCATCGAAGACCTGGCGGAGGATCGCGTGATCTGTTGGTCCCTCGTCGAACCCACTTGCGAGCACGAGAAGGGTGTCGGCCTCGGCTTCTTCAAAGACTTGCTTCTCGAACAGCACCAGCTCAACGCTGCTAAAGCGATCGAAAAGGAACTTACGTACGGGGGCGGCGTAGTTGACCGAAAGGAGCTCGGCCGGCAGTACCAGACCCAAGCGCCCGCCCCGACGAAGAAAGTGTGTGGACTGCACAGTGAAGGCTGCCCACGAAGAAGCGAGTCCAGACAGCGGGACGCCCGCGGCTAGCGCCGCCTTCCTTGACCGCGCCCTGGCCTCTCCGGCCCAATCCTGATAGCGGACGAACGGAGGATTGCCGATTACCGCGTCGAAGCGTCTCGCCGGGTCGACTAGGAAGAAGTCCGAGATCTCAATGCGCGGATCGCCGCCTGCCGCCCGTACGCGTTCACGGCCTACCTCGGCCGAGTGTGCGTGTATCTCGACGCCCTCAACTACAGGCAGATCCGCACCAAGCGACTTCAGGCGGGCGACTGCTTCGACCAAGAAGCCGGCGTCGCCAGATGAGGGTTCGAGCACTGTGTCCGTTGCGCTTCGCAGCGCCCACCCCGCGATGTACCGAGTGATCCCCGACGGCGTGAAGAAGGCTCCGCGTGCTTTGCGAACAGCAGGAGTGTCGCCTGCTGCCCTAACGCCAGTTACCACCACGCGCCAATACTGCTGCATGCCTCCGGCATCGGACCCGAGCCGTTCCGCGCGCCGTACTGATAGCTCGCTTAGACCACCTCTAGGACAATGGCGAAAGACGTCCTTCGCGTCGAGCTGCACGTCGGTCTCGGGAAAGCCCTGATGCAGCAGGGCGAAGCTCACGGGGTGCACCAAGCGGACCCGTATCCCCTATGACACGATCCCTCTTTCTGATGATCGGTCGACGGGCTGACCCTTTGACGCCGGGCAAGAGTAGGGCCGTCGGAGAGAAGGCTCCGCCTCATAATCGTCCAGCAGCTTGGTCGTACGCCACAATGAATGATGGTTAGACCCAGACGCCCGCCCACCACGCTTTTCGAAGCAGCGGCGCTCGCGCTGGTGTCCTTCTGCGTGGGCGTTGCAGTGAACGTCTTCTCGGATCGTCTCGGCGAAACGCCGTGGTTTGTCGCTGTGGCTTTGGCGGGATCGGTGCTGCTCATGGTCGCCCGACTTCGACTGCTTCCACCGAGTGCCCCCTTGATTTCTCTGGGCCTCTACGGTCTCGTGGCCCTGTCAGCTGTGGGTGCGGCAGCGAGCCTGTATCTTGACGAGCCATGGCGGTCTCCATTGGTGGTGGCGACCGGCACACTAATTCTCGGTGCCACCCTCGTGCGCCAAACTGAACGGCATCGATTAGCGCTCCTGGGATGGACTGGCGCACTTGCCTTCGGAACTTGGCTCATCTACTGGGGAGCACGAGCATTCTTCCTCTATTCGGTTTGGGAAGGCGTTCCCGTAATCATCGGAGGGGCCAGCGTCGCTTGCGTTTACATTGCGCCGCTGCTCGGGGATCTCTGGCTCGCGCGCGTGGCCGCGGGGGTTACAGGCGCCGCATGGGTCGTCGTTGCGGTTGGCGAGATTGCCGATGGCAACCCCTGGCTCGGACTTGCAGGTCTCTGCGGCACCCTGCCGATTTTAACCTCGGGCCTGGCAACGAGATTCAAATTCGTTGTGCCCACCTTGTGGTTGGTATTGGTCGCGGGATCGGCAATTGACGCAGCAGTGTTTCCCGGAGAGGGGCGGCTGTGGGCGACGTTGGTTTGGTCGATCGGAGGTTGCCTTTTCTTTGTTTGGCTTACGCTGCCGGTGGCTAGCAGCCTGGGATTGATCGGGTTAATAACCGCGGCGATTGGCGGCGTAACGGTTGTTGTGTTTGCGGCCGCATCTGGCGACTGGCTTTTCGTTGGGGCCGCGGCGGCGGCTACGGCGTACCTTGGCTTCACGTTGTCGGATCTTCTGGCGCCGATTGCCCGTCGAACCACCGCCTTCCTCCGCAGCTTGACCAAAGCTGCCCCAAGCGGGAAAGAAATCGGGGAGAACGGCAAGAACGACCTCAAGGTGGACCCGTAGACCTTCCATCTGGCGCGACCGATCGTCTCTCGCGAAAGATGACATAACTAACGTGTGACCTTTCGCGAATTCTCTCCAAGCCTGACCACGCTCGCCACCACGGCGACGGCCATCGACACGACGATGACGCCCAGCGACACGATCGTCGGGATCTCGGGTGCCCAGTCGAAGCCCGTGCCGCCGTTGAGGAACGGCAGCTCGTTCTCGTGCAGCGCGTGCAGCACCAGCTTGACGCCGATGAACGCCAGGATCACCGCGATGCCGTACTTCAGGTACACCAGCTTCTCGACCAGGTCGCCGAGCAGGAAGTACAGCTGCCGCAGCCCCATCAGCGCGAACACGTTGGCCGCGAACACCAGGAACGGGTTCGTGGTGATGCCGAAGATCGCCGGGATCGAGTCGAGCGCGAACACCAGGTCGGTGGATCCGAGCGCGATGAACACGATCAGCGCCGGCGTGAACACCTTCTTGCCGTCGACGACCGTGCGCAGGCGAGCGCCCTCGAAGCGCTGGGTGAAGCGCATCCTGCGCCGCATGAAGCGGATGATGCGGCTCTCGTTCTCTTTCTCGTCGTCGTGGTTGGTGACAGCCTGGTTGACGGCCGTGTAGATCAGGAACAGGCCGAACAGGTAGAAGATCCAACTGAAGTGCTCGATCAGCTGCACGCCCAGCACGATGAAGACCCCGCGGAACAGCAGCGCCAGCACGATACCGACCATCAGGATCTCTTGCTGGTACTTCTTCGGCACCGAGAAGCGCGCCATGATCAGCAGGAAGACGAACAGGTTGTCGACCGACAGGCTGTACTCCGTGAGCCAGCCCGCGACGAACTCGCCCGCGTGGTCGGCATCCCCGATCGCCCAGAGCGCTCCGGCGAAGATCAAGGCGAGAACGACGTAGACGCCGATCCACACGGCGGACTCGCGGCTCGACGGAATATGCGGCCGCCGGAATGCCAGGAACACGTCGACGGCCAGGATCAGCAGCAGCACGACGGCCGAGCCGATCTCGAACCAGGCGGGGATCACGGTCTGCATGTGGGGCGGTGGCCTCTCGGACGGGCCCGGTGCGGGCGCAGTGGATGTCCGAACGTCTCTCCCGCGCGAGCCCCCTTGCTGAGAACGGCGGCTCGCGATCGCGACCGGGGCTGCAGCGCTGAAACCCGTGATGACGGCCGCGACGAGGTGGGATACTCCCCTTCGCCCTGCCAGCCTATCGGTCGCGCGGCGCGGTCGGAACGGTCACGCCAGCGGCTCGATCAGAGTGGGGTCTGCGGGGTCGACGGTCCGGGTGTTGTTGACCCGGCGATCCACCTCGTAGCTGGTGATGTGACCGGCCTGCGCCGTGGACACCTCGTGAAGCAGGGCGAGCATGTCGTCTTTCTGGGCGTCGTCGGCGAGCCGTTCGGTGTCGAGCCAGCGGTCGTAGACGGCGGAGTCGAGAAAGACCGGCATGCGGTCGTGCACCTCTCCGGAGGCGTCGCGGGCCTCGCGGGTGATGATCGCCGTCGACACCTGCCACACCTCGTCGCCATCGTCGCCCGGGACCTTGCGCGCCGTGAAGATGCCCGCCGCAGCCAGCATCCGTGCCTGGCCGTGGAGGAAGTGCGCCTGCTTGGCGCCGGCCTCGCCGGTCCACTCGTAGTAGCCCCGCATCGGCACGATGCAGCGGTTCGCGGCGAAGGCGTTCTTCCACATCCCGTTCGTGGCGACGGTCTCGATGCGGGCATTGAACTGCGGGCGCTTGGAATCCTTGATGAACGCCGGATGGAAGTCCCAGACCGCCGGCTCGACCCGACGGATCACCTCGCCGGTGGCCGAGTCGCGCTTCTCGCGGATGATCGGCGCCCAGTCGGTCGGCGCGATCGAGAACGACGGCACCCAGTCGCGGTAGT
>Ga0068853_100005394_pt1 | contig 10013 bp, 6 predicted proteins | sample KBSCornC32_FD_65655 | JGI IMG/M metagenome (GOLD analysis project Ga0068853, IMG submission 65655) | Corn rhizosphere microbial communities from Kellogg Biological Station, Michigan, USA - KBS Corn C3-2 | ecosystem: Host-associated > Plants > Roots > Rhizosphere > Soil ... | reverse complement strand
TTCGAACGGCGATCGACGCATGACCTGGCTCCAGAAGCAATTGCCGCCGAAGATCAAGAGCACATCCGAAAAAAAAGGTGTGCCCGAAGGTCTCTGGCTCAAGTGCGAAGGATGCGAGACGGTGCTGTATGCGACGGACCTCGAGAAGAGCCTGTATGTATGCCCGAAGTGCGGCTTTCATCACCGCATTTCGGCGCGCACGCGGGTCGACCTCCTGCTCGACCATGAGAACCGGTTCGAGATCGGCAGCGAAGTGCTGCCGGTCGACAGCCTGAAGTTCACCGACGGCAAGAAATATCCGGACCGGTTGAAGTCGGCGCTCCTGGAGACCGGCGAGACCGATGCGCTGGTCGTCGTCCATGGAACGATCAAGGGCCAGCCGCTGGTGCTCGCCGTGTTCGAGTTCGAGTTCATGGGCGGCTCGATGGGCTCGGTCGTCGGCGAGCGCTTCGTCCGCGGCGTCCAGATCGCGGTCGAGAATGGCCATTCGTTCGCCTGCATCACGGCAAGCGGCGGCGCGCGGATGCAGGAAGGGCTCTCGTCGCTGATGCAGATGACGAAGACCACCGCGGTGCTGCAGGAACTGGCCGAGGCGAGGCTGCCGTTCATCTCGATCCTGACCGACCCGACGATGGGCGGCGTGTCGGCGAGCTTCGCGTTCGTCGGCGACATCGTGATCGCCGAGCCCGGCGCGCTGATCGGCTTCGCGGGTCCGCGCGTGATCGAGCAGACGGTTCGCGAGAAACTTCCGGTCGGATTCCAGCGCGCCGAGTTCCTGCTCGAGAAGGGCGCGATCGACATGATCCTCGACAGGCGGCAGATGCGCGACAGGCTGCCCGCGATGCTGGCGATGCTGCAGCACCGTCCCGATCCGGGCTGAGCCGCGAAGCAACCGGCTATTGTTTCTCCGAATTTGCGAATGAGACCGACAGTCGCCTTCGCTCCGACCGAAAATACCGGAGTGCGCAGCACGAAGGTAGTCCGATGAGCCATTCGCCCACCGCCGCCAGCCCGCTTGCCGACTGGCTCTCGTACCTCGAAACGCTGCACCCGAAGTCGATCGCGATGGGGCTCGACCGCGTCGCGCTGGTCGCATCGAGAATGCACATCGCGCTTTCCTGTCCGGTGATCACGGTGACCGGCACCAACGGCAAGGGCTCGATCTGCGCCTACCTCGACACGATCCTGCGCGCGGCCGGATACCGCGCCGGGCTCTACACGTCGCCGCACCTGCTGCGCTACAACGAGCGCGTCCGGATCGATGGCGTCGAAGCAGGGGACGCGGCACTCTCCGCAGCGTTCGCGGCGGTCGACGCGGTTCGCGACGGCGTGGCGCTCACCTATTTCGAATTCGGAACGCTGGCCGCGCTCTCGATGTTCGCGCGCGCGAAGCTCGATGTGATCGTCCTCGAAGTGGGGCTCGGCGGGCGCCTCGATGCAGTCAACATCGTCGATGCGGACATCGCGGTGATCTCGGGGATCGCAATCGACCATGTCGACTACCTTGGCGGCACGCGCGAATCGATCGGCTTCGAAAAGGCCGGGATCATGCGCGCGGGGCGGCCGGCCGTATGCGCGGATCCGGATCCGCCGCAGTCGCTGCTCGCGCATGCGGCGGCGATCGGCGCGGCGCTCGTGCGCATCGGCGCCGACTATGGCTACCTGGTCGAGCGCGGCGAGCGAAACCAGTGGCAGTTCTGGATGCGCAACGAAGACCGCGGAGGCGAGATCGTCAAGCGTCACGGCCTGCCGATTCCGGCGTTGCGCGGCGCGATCCAGTTGCGCAATGCGGCGACCGCGCTCGCGGTGATCGAGTTGCTGTCGCAGCGGCTGCCGGTGGCGATGGGCGCCGTGCGCGAAGGGCTGGTCAACGTCGACCTGCCGGCGCGATTCCAGGTCGTCCCCGGACGCCCCGCAATCGTCCTCGACGTCGCGCACAATCCGGAAGCGGCGGCCAATCTCGCCGGCAACCTCGGCGACATGGGCTTCTTTCCGGAAACCTATGCGGTGTTCAGCATGCTCGCCGACAAGGACATCGCCGGCGTCGCCGCGGCGCTCAGACAGCGCATCACCTGCTGGCTCGTCGCGCCATCCGCGGGTCCGCGCGGGGCCTCATCGGCGCACCTCTGCGACGCGTTGATCGAAGCCGGCGTCGACGAGAGCACGATCGTCGCCTGCGACGACGTCGCCGATGCCTTGTCGGTCGCGCTGGGCCGCGCAGGTGAAGCTGATAGAATTGCGGTCTTCGGCTCGTTCGTGACGGTCGCCGCCGCGCTCCGCGCGCTGGAGCAGATGCGCCGATCCGGAGCCTGATCGCATCGCAATGCCCGAACCCGCAAATTCAGCACTGGACGACGCCCGAAAACGCGCCCGCCGGCGGCTGGTCGGCGCGATCGTCCTCGCGCTGGGCGCCGCCGTCGTCGTTCCGGTGTTCCTCGAGTCCGATCCGAAGCCGCTCGGCCCCGACGTGCAGATCCAGATTCCCGCAGTCGACGATGCGAAGTTCCAGAATCGGCTGACCCCGCAGCAAAAGGGCGCGGCAACCGACAAGGCGCCGCAAGCCGCGCCGGCCGCTGGCTCGCGGCCGGCAGATGCGAAGCAGCCGGAGACGGCGGGCAGTCTTCCGCCTAAACAGGCGGAGCCGGCGGGCACCGCGGCGGGGGGACCTACCTCGATGCAGGCGCCGAAAGGCGATGCGGCGCCCGGCGCCGCAGTCGCTCCTGCAGGCGCAAGCACAGCCGAGACGAAGTCCGCACCCAAAGCAACTCCGGCCGAAGCCGCGGCATCGGCCGCGCCACAGGCCGCTACCGGTGCCGATGCGGCGCCGAAACAGGCCGGGAAAAAGGCGGCCCCGCCGAAGAAGGCCGCCCCTGCGACAACCGAGCAGGCGCCCGCGACAAACCTCGGCACGGCAACCCTCAACACGGCACCTCCGGCGGCTTCGAAGTCCGGCGAATTCGTCGTCCAGATCGGCGCCTTCGCCGACAAGACCGTCGCCACCGAAATGGCCGCCAAGGCCGGCGAGCAGGGATTCCCGGTTTTCCTCGAAGGCGTGACCACGAAAAGCGGCCCGGTGCAGCGTGTGCGCGTGGGCCCCTTCCCGAACAAGGCGGCGGCGGACGCGGCGGCGACGCGGCTCACGGCCGCCGGATTCACCGCCGAGGCGAGGCCGCGCTAGCGTAGCGGGCCGGAATCGCCGATGACTCCATTCGATTATGCGATCCTCGCCGTCATCGGACTTTCGGTCATCTTCGCGTTCTGGCGCGGACTGATCCGCGAGGTCGTCTCGCTCTTGGCGTGGCTGGCCGCATTGTGGGTTGCGGCGCGCTTCGCGGTCGAATTCGCCCAGTGGATGCCGGCGGCGATCAGCAGCCCATCGGCGCGCTACCTGACGGCATTCCTGTTGCTGTTCATCGGCACGGTGATCGTCCTCGAGCTGATCGCGCTCGTGATCGCAAGATTGTTGCGGGCGATCGGCCTGGGCTTTATAGATCGCCTGTTAGGCGCCATATTCGGATTGGCCCGCGGGGCGCTGATCGCCTGGGTGGTTGTGCTGTTGGGGGGCTTCACGTCGTACCCGCAGCGCGACTGGTGGCGCGATTCGGTGCTGGCGCCGCCGCTGCAAACGGCAGTGCTGGCAGCGCGTCCGCTGCTGCCACTCGAACTCGGCAAGCGGATCAAGTACTCGTAGCGGCAACAGGAGCTTTGCATGTGCGGAATCATCGGCATCGTCGCCCACACCCCCGTCAACCAGATCCTGTATGACGGCCTGATCGCGCTCCAGCATCGCGGCCAGGATGCGGCCGGCATCGTCACCGGCGACGGCAATGCGCTGCACATGCACAAGGGCAAGGGCATGGTCCGCGACGTATTCCGGACGCGCAACATGCGCGACCTGCGCGGGAACTCAGGCATCGCCCACACGCGCTATCCGACCGCGGGATCGGCCGACAGCGCGCACGAATCGCAGCCGTTCTACGTCAACTCGCCGTTCGGCATCGTGCTCGCGCACAACGGGAACCTGACCAACACCGAAGAATTGCGCGGCGAGCTGTCGCGGCTCGACTTCCGCCACCTGAACACCAACTCGGACACCGAAGTTCTGCTCAACATCTTCGCCTACGAGCTCGAGCGGATCGTCCGCGACAAGCCGATGGGCGTCGACGCGGTATTCGAAGCGGTGGCCGGAGTCCATCAACGCTGCCGCGGCGCGTATGCGGTCGTTGCGCTGATCGCCGGCTGGGGCCTGCTCGCGTTCCGCGATCCGTACGGAATCCGGCCGCTGATCCTCGGCAAGGGCCAGCAATTCGGGATCGACGAATACGCGGTCACCTCCGAATCGGTCGCGCTCGACACGCTCGGCTTCGAGGCCATTCGCGACGTGGCGCCAGGAGAAGCGATATTCGTCACGCAGGCCGGCGAGCTGCACATGAGGCAATGCGCGAACTCGGCGCGGCTCAATCCGTGCATCTTCGAATTCGTCTACCTCGCGCGGCCCGACTCGGTGATCGACGGCGCATCGGTGTACGAAGCGCGGCTCAACATGGGCGAGGAGCTTGCCGAAAAGATCCGCAAGATGCCCGAGGCGCAGGACGTCGACGTCGTGATCCCCATTCCCGATTCGAGCCGCCCGTATGCGCTCGAGCTCGCCAACAGCCTCGGACTCAAGTATCGCGAGGGTTTCGTCAAGGACCGCTACGTGGGCCGCACATTCATCATGCCCGGGCAGGCGATCCGGCAGAAGTCGGTGCGCCAGAAGCTCAACACGATCGACGTCGAGTTCAAGGGCAAGGTCGTGCTGCTCGTCGACGATTCGATCGTCCGCGGGACGACCAGCAACCGGATCGTGCAGATGGCGCGTGCCGCGGGAGCGCGCAAGGTCTACTTCGCGTCGGCGGCGCCGCCGGTGCGCTTCCAGAACGTGTACGGGATCGACATGCCGAACCAGGAAGAGCTGATCGCGCACACGCGCGACGAGGCGGCGATCCGGCACGAGATCGGCGCCGACCTCTTGATCTACCAGGATCTCGAGGCGCTGAAGCGATCGGTGACCAAGGCCAACCCGAAGCTGACCGAGTTCGAGGCATCATGCTTCGACGGCCATTACGTCACCGGCGACGTGACGCGCGACTATCTGTCGCGCGTCGCCGGCGAGCGCGATGCGAGCCGCGGCCAATCCGACGAGTCGTACGAGGCGAACGAAGAGCTGTCGCTGGCAGGAAACTGACTATCGTGGAACCGAAAATGAAAAAGCAGGGCTTCACCACGACGATATTGCACAGCGATCGCCGCCGCGGGACCGAATTCGGCGCCACGCACGCGCCGGTGCATCCGTCTGCCGCCTGGGGCTTCGACACGGTGAAGGAATTGATGGCCGTGTTCCAGGGCGATTCGCCCGGATTCGTCTACGGACGACAGCACAACCCGACGGTGAGCGCGCTCGAGGCGAAGATCACCGCGATGGAAGACGGCGCCGCGACCATCTGCTTCGCCACCGGAATGGCAGGCATCGCTGCGATGCTGTGGGCGCTCTTGAAGCGCGGCGACCATGTCGTGGTCAGCAGCTTCGTGTTCGGCAACACGAACAGCCTGTACACCACGCTCGACGAGCTCGGATGCGACGTCACGTTCGTCGATGCGACCGCTGCGGCGAACGTCGAGGCGGCGCTGCGGCATGAGACGCGGCTGGTGTTCGTCGAGACGATCGCCAATCCGCGCACGCATGTCGCCGATCTCGAAGCGATCGGCAAGCTCTGCACCGCGCGCAACATCGTCTACGTCGTCGACAACACGATGACTTCACCCGCGCTGTTCCGTCCGAAGTCGGTCGGCGCGAGCCTGATCGTCAATTCGCTGACCAAGTACATCGGCGGTCACGGCCAGACGCTGGGCGGCGCGGTGACGGCGACCGGCCTCTACGACTGGGCCGGCTATCCGCATATCCAGGCGCCGTACAGGAAGGGCGCGTCGACGACGTGGGGTGTCACGCAGATCCGCAAGAAGGGTTTGCGCGACGCCGGCGGAACGTTGTCAGCGGCGGCTGCGCATTCGATCGCCGTCGGCGCCGAGACGCTGGTGCTGCGGATCGGGCGCACGTGTGACAACGCGATGGCGCTCGCGAAATTTCTCGACGCGCATCCGAAGGTCGCGAAAGTCCACTACCCGGGCCTCGCCTCGCATGCGCAGCACGAGCGCGCGGCGAAGCTGTTCAGCGGTTTTGGCGGGCTCTTCGCGTTCGAGTTGAAAGAAGGCCTCGACTGCTTTCAGCTGCTCGATGCGCTGCAGGTCGTCATCCTGTCGTCGAACCTCGGCGACACGCGGACGCTCGCGCTGCCGGCGGCGCACACGATCTTCTTCGAGATGGGCGCCGCGCGCCGGGCTTCGATGGGGATCGCCGACTCGCTGGTTCGCGTCTCTGTTGGAATCGAGGACGAGGCGGATCTGATCGCGGACTTCGAGCAGGGCCTGAAAGCGTGCAGGCAAGCCTGACCTGACACCGTTCATCCCGCGGAGCCCGCCCTCCATCAGCAGTACCTTTCCCCCCGACTGCAGCATCTAGCACAATGTCATAAGCTGGATGCCATGGCGGTCTTTCCGACTGTCCGCGGCAATGACAAAAAAACGGGGTGGACATGAAACGGATATTGGCGATCCTGCCGACTGCGGCAGCGTTCCTGCTGGCTGTCACACAGGCGTTGGCGGTGCAATCGGACCAGCTCTCCACGGGGGGAATTCCGGTCGTGATCGACGGCACCGTGATGATGCTGGTCGAGGACGATTTTGCCCACGGCCGCGCGACGACGCATCACTTCCTCGACGAATCGCGGACCGGCATACGGTACTCGCTTAAGCTCAAGCCCGAGCACATTGGCAGGGTCGAGCCCGGGATGAAGATACGGGTCTCCGGAACGCTGTCCGGCAACGAGCTGACAGCCGACGATTCGGCGTTCGGCGTGACGTTCCTCAAAAGCGCCGCGGCGATAGCCACGGTTCCGGCCGGCGCGCAAAAAGTGCTGATCCTGCTGGTCGACATCGTCGACAACTCGGGCGTCAAGCATCCGATCAGCGGGTCCTGCGACGGCACGACCGATCAGTCCGCCGCCGAGTCGTTCGGATTCAATTCGACTGTCGCCAACGTCGATGCCTGTTATCAGCAAAGCTCCTACGGCCAGCTCGGATTCGGCGGCGCGCACTATCCCGGCACCGACGCCGATGTCCAGCGCGTGACGATCAGCGACAGTGTGACGTCGTGCAACTACACTTCGTGGGGGAGCAAGGCCGACGCGCTGGTGAACCTTACGGGCTATGTCAACCGCGTCTATATCGTGCCCTCCGACGTCAACTGCGGCTGGGCCGGCCTGGCCTACATCAGCTCCTGCCCCGGGTCGTTCTGCCAGGCCTGGGTCAAGGCGTACAGCAACGAAGTCTGCGGCTATCCGGACGCGGTCGCGCACGAAGTCGGCCACAACATCGGCCTGATGCACTCGTCGACCGACACCAACAACGACGCCACGATCGACTGCGAGTACTGCGACGACACGGATTTCATGGGCTACGCCGAGGGCTTTCACCGCCCGCTGAACGGGCCCCATCGCGTGCAGTTGGGCTGGGTCAGCGGGACCGGGATCGTCGATGCGAGCGCCGGTGGACAGTTCACGCTCTCGCCGTTGAACAATCCCGGCACTAATCCGCTGGTCGCGAAAATCATCCGGCCCAACGGCGACCCGTACTACCTGAGCTATCGCGATTCGTCGGGCTACGATGCATTTCTCAACAGCACCTATGATCTGCGCGTCGTCGGCGAGACGAGCATCCATCGCTGGCCGGGCGGAACGAACAACACGCGCTTCATCGGGTCACTGGGCGATGGCGACACGTTCACCGATGCGGCGAATACGCTGACCATCGTCCAGAACAGCCACGGGACATCCGGCGCGACATTCACCGTCTCGGTCGGACTGTTGCCGCCGGGAAACCTGAAGGCGACCGCGGGGAACGCGCAGGTGACGCTCACCTGGTCGGCCGCCGCCGGCGCGGCCAGTTACAACGTCAAGCGCTCGACGACATCCGGAGGACCTTACACGACCGTGGGCCCGGGCGTTTCCGGCGTCACCTATCTCGATACCGCCGTGACCAATGGCCAGGCCTACTACTACGTCGTCTCTGCGGTGAGCGCAGGCGGCGCCGAAACGGTGGATTCGTCGCAGGTTTCCGCGACGCCGCAGGGCGCGGACCTGATCGAAACCGCAGTCGGCAATCCGCCGTCGCAGGCGGCTCCGGGCGCAACGTTCTCGGCGTCCGATACGGTGAAAAACCAGGGCGGCGCGGCAGCGGGCGCGTCGACCACGCGCTTCTATCTGTCGACCGACAAAATCAGGGACGGCGCAGACGTTCTGCTCGGCGGAACGCGGTCGGTCGCCAGCCTCGCCGCCGGCGCCACTTCGAGCGGCAACGTGACGCTGACGATTCCCGCGGGCACTGCGAGCGGCGCGTACTGGCTGCTGGCCTGCGCGGACGATCTTAATGCCGTCGCCGAAACTTCCGAGACGAACAATTGCCTGGCCTCATCGTCGCAAGTGCAGGTCGCGCTCACGTCGCCCGATCTTCTCGTGACGGCGCTCGCGAAACCTGTCGCACTGGCGTCGCCGGGCGATACATACAAGCCCGCCGATACGGTGAAGAACCAGGGCACCGCGACGGCGGCGGCATCGACTGTCCGCTACTACCTGTCCACCGACCAGACGAAGAGCGGCGGCGTCATCATCCTGGGAACGCGCTCGGTGTCGAGTCTGTCTGCAGGACAGACTTCGAACGGCAACGTCACGCTGACGATTCCGGCAACCGCTGCGCTCGGCACGTATTACGTTGTCGCCTGCGCCGACGACCTGGGAGTTGTCGCCGAAAGCAACGAGACCAATAATTGCCTCGCCTCGGCGACAATGGTCCAGCTGACGTTGCCGGACCTGATGGTGACCGCAGTGGGCAATCCGCCGGCGACAGTCGCGCGGGGCGGCACCATCAGTGCGACGTCGACGGTGAAGAATGCCGGCACTGTCGCGGCCGATCCATCGACGCTGCGATATTACCTGTCGGCCGACCAGCAGTTCGACGCCGCGGACATCCTGTTGACGGGAACCAAGTCGGTGTCGACGCTCAACGCGGGGTCGACTTCCAACGCCAATGCCAACGTGAAAGTGCCGTCGACTGCGCCAACCGGCGTCTATTATCTGCTCGCCTGCGCGGACGATCTCAAGGTGGTGAGCGAGCTCGACGAAACGAACAACTGCACGGCTTCGAACACGACGGTCATCGTGAAGTAGAGCGACGCGGCGGCGAGCGGGCGGTGACGCCCGGCACACGCCATCCGGCTGCGAGCCGTTGCGACGCTAACCGAAGCGACGGGCGGCGCTTCCCGCCTCGTCCACCGCGAGCAGCTCTCCAGCGTCGCGCCAGTCGGCGAGCACGATCCGCTCGCGATCCGTGCCGTCGACACGGTGCACATGCGTAGCCGGTCGATGCGTGTGCCCGTGAATCATCCGCTGCACGCCGTGCCTGCGGAATGCCGCGGCGACCGCGTCGTCGTTGACGTCCATGATCTCGAGGCTCTTGCCGGCTTTCGCCAGGTCGCTGCCCTCCCGCAATTGCCGCGCCAGCTGCTTGCGCGCGGCGAGCGGCCGGGCGAGCATCGTCTTCTGCCATCTAGGATCGCGCACCTGCCTGCGGAATTGCTGGTACGCGAGGTCGTCGGTGCAGAGCTGATCGCCGTGCACCAGCAACGTGGGCATGCCGTGCAGATCGATCACGATCTCCTCGGGCAGCAGCGCGCCGCCCGTCGCGGATGCGAACGCATCGCCCAGCAGGAAATCGCGATTGCCGTGCTGGAAACGCAGCGCGACGCCGCTGTCACTCAATGACCGAAACGCGGCGACGATCGGCGCGTTGAACGGATCGCCGATGTCGTCGTCGCCCGGCCACGCCTCGAACAGGTCGCCGAGCACGTACAACGCGGTGGC
>Ga0068853_100005391_pt1 | contig 10014 bp, 11 predicted proteins | sample KBSCornC32_FD_65655 | JGI IMG/M metagenome (GOLD analysis project Ga0068853, IMG submission 65655) | Corn rhizosphere microbial communities from Kellogg Biological Station, Michigan, USA - KBS Corn C3-2 | ecosystem: Host-associated > Plants > Roots > Rhizosphere > Soil ... | reverse complement strand
TTCGACACCTGATGGTGTCCACCGTGGAGGGCCGCTTCGAAAAGGTGAGCGGCAACGTGGTGCTGGACGACGCTAACCCGGCCCGCTCGTCGGTCGACATCTCGATCGACGCGAGCAGCATCAACACCGGCAACGGCCAGCGCGATGGGCACCTGAAGTCGCCCGACTTCTTCGACGTGGCGAAGTACCCGAAGCTGGACTTCAAGGCCAAGAAGATCGACAAGGCCGGCGCCGGGAAGTTCAAGGTCCAGGGGGACCTGACCATGCACGGGGTCACCCGCCCCGTCACGCTGGACGTCGAGGGTCCCACCGCCGCCGTCAAGGATCCCATGGGCCGGATGGTGCGTGCCGCGGTGGCGCGCGGAAAGCTGAACCGGAAGGACTGGGGACTGACCTGGAACAAGGCGCTCGAAGGGGGCGGCGTCCTGGTCTCCGACGAGGTCAAGCTGGAGATCCACGCCGAGCTGGTCGAAGTCGCGGGCAAGGCTGCCGCCAGCGCCGAGGCGCGCGAGCCCGCCCCGCCGAAGGCTCGAAATCCGTAGGGCGAAGCGCGATGGGCGCAGGCAGCGGGATAGGGGCGAATCAAGGGTGATCGGACTGGAGCCCATCCATCGCGGCAAGCAAGCGGTTTGTCCTCCCTCCGCGAAGCGTCGCGAAGCGGGGGGAGGATAAAGGAGAGGGGTCCGCGCTCGTGTGAAGCGCCTTCCCTCTCCCGCCCGCTTCCGGCTGGCGACCTCTCCCCGCCTTCGCGGGGCGAGGGGACGGACCTGCGCTGTCAGCCTGACGGGCGGTTTGCGGCCCGCGGGACGATGACGGCGTCGTGCTGCGGCCGTGCGCAGCGCCTCGATCGGCGCGGCGTCGTGGTCGTCTCCGGCCATCGGCTGCGCGGCCGCACGGGCGCCGATGGCGCAGGGCCATGCGGTCGCGGAGCGGCGCCCGCCGCGACGGTCTTGCTCAGGTCGAGCCGCGCAGATTGTGCCGACGCCTCGACCAGCGCCGCCAGCTCGGCCGCCGTCGTTCCGGCGGGCAGCTCGACCACGGAGATCCGAGTCTCGTGGCGGCTCTCCGACTGCAGCATGTTCCCGGCGGATTGCAGGAGCTTGCAGAGGCGGTGCAGGCCGATGCAGGAGGCGCTCGGTCCGGAGAGCCAGAGGGAAGTGAGGTCGTTCATGCGAAAGCCGGTCATTTCGCAGCTTGCCAGTACAAGCGGTGTGCCAATGCCTGCGAGGTCCCGCGCGCGCGGCGATCGCGGCGACGACGGGGCCGGTGCTTGCTGGTGGGGCCGGACGAGATCGGCCGGCGCGCGATCAGCGAGCGATCAGGGGCGCGGCGCCACCACCATCCGCGCGACGCCGCCCGAGAACATCGATGCGTAGAGGATCCCGTGCGCGTCGTCGTAGGCCAGGAACGGAATGCCGCCGTCGGACCCCTGGGCGATCTGCGGTGGGGTCGGAAGGTCGGTCCAGGTCTCGTCGTCGTCGAGCGCCGCCGACTCGATCGAAGGCTGCCACTGGTTCGCGGCGAACACCTGCTTCGATCCCTGAGCGATCATCACCATGAGGCCGCCCGTGTTGCGAACGCGCTCCCAGTGCGCCCCGTCCGTGCTTCGCAGGACGCCGTTGCGGCTGCCCAGATAGTATTTTCCGTTGGCGGCTGGCACGAACGACCGGATCGTGTACTCGGCCTCGCAGGAGCCGCCGCCCGCCAGCGCGTCCTTCGACCAGGTCTTGCCCGCGTCGGTCGTGACCATCAGGCTGGACCCGCACCAGATCCAGAGAGCTCCCTTGACGAGGATCAGCCCGCCGCCCTCGACCCACCCCTCGGGCGCGCTCGCGACCCTCCACGAGGTGCCGCCGTCGGTCGTCTCGCCGATGCAGCTCGGACCGTAGGGCGCCGTGCACTCTCCGTGCGTCGAGACGACGACGTGCAGGTGGTCCGTCGGGTCCACCGAGACGTTGTTCACGAAGCGGTAGGCCGCGTGGGTCTCGTACTCGGTACCCGCCAGGACGTCCTTCCAGCTCTGGCCACCGTCGACCGTCTTCCAGAGGCTCTGCGCTCCGTAGCCCGACACCGCGTAGAGCACGCCGGGCGAGATCGGGTCGGCCTGCATGCTCCACTGCGCGCCGTCGCCGACGCCCCCGAAGGTCTTGCCGTCGCCCACGCTGCCCGGTCCCGTGTTCACCTGCGTCCAGGCCGCGCCGCAATCGTCGGAGCGCCAGATCTCGTCGTTCTCGCCCCCGGTTCCCAACCACACGCGCCGGGCGTCGAACGGGTCGACGATGATGGCCGCACCGACCGTGCCGTTCACCGCCGCCTTCGACGAATGGCCGGGGGGCGTCACGTCCTGCCAGATCCCCGCGGCTGGGAGCTGGTCACAGGCGCCGACCGGCACGACGCTCGTGCCGCCCCTGCCAGCCGTCCCCGCGGCGCCCGCACCGGCGGCGCCCGTCGTGCCCCCGCGGCCCGGCATCGACGGCGAGCCGCTGCAGCCGAGGCTGCCGATGACCATCAGCGAGAACAGGCCGCCGCCGAGCGGCGGCGGCCCCGACCAGATTCTCTCTTGCGTCTTTCCCATCGATCTCCGGACGCACCGTCTCGCGAAAGGGGGCATGGGTTCCCGCCGGCGCCGTTCGCCCGCTTCGATGGGCGACGACGCGACTACGAACAGACCTGGGAGCAGGCGGCCGGGGAGATCGCGAACCCCGAAGAGTCGAAGCTGGACGCGCAGCTCGCGCTCTTCGTTTCATCGAGGCACTGCTGGGCCTTGTCCGCGTGATACGACTTGCCGCTCGGGCAGGTCGCGCTGGCCGCGCCGACGCAGAAGATACCCATGTCGCTCACGCACGCCGACTTGCTGCCCCCCACGTCGGCCCGCGCAGGCTCCCCCTCCGCGCACGTGAAGATCTTGTCGCAGGTGGCCTCGATTGATTGGTGGCAGAGCTCGCTGCTGGACGAGCTTCCACAAGCGCCCGCGCCGAGCGCGACGAGCACGGCCACGACCTTCAACGACCGTTCCAACCAGGTTCCCATCCTCATCGCGGACCTCCATCTGCCAGGGTTGTAGGGACTCACGTCGAAGGTAACGTCCCAGCCCCCGCAATTCCATTTCTCGCATGGGACGGTGACGCGGAGCACTTGGGCTCGGCTTCACCGCCGTCCGGCGAGATCACCGCTCTGGAGGTCGCCCTTCGCCCAAATCGACGGGTGCACCCGCCGTTCGTCGGTTGGCGCGCCAAGCCGCCACTCCCAGGAGCGCGGCGCCCACCGTCACGTAGACGTCGGCGACGTTGAACACCGGCCAGTGGGGCAGGCGCACGAAGTCCACCACGTAACCGCGCACGAGGCGATCGAGCCCATTTCCGATCGCGCCGGCCGCCACGAGCAGCAGGGCGAACCCTCCGATCGAACGCAGCCGCGCTCGACCGAACCCCGCCGTGACCACGAGCACAATCAACCCAAGCATCGCAATCACGCCCGTCACGAGCAGAATCGGCCGCCGAACCGTCTCGGGAATCCAGCGCAACAAATTGAAAGCCACGTCCGTGTTCTCGACATACTGCAAATTGACGACCCCCCGGACCACGTCGCGCGGGGGCCCACCTTCCAGCTGAGCCTTCGCCGCATATTTCGTCACGTGGTCGCACCCGACCAACGCGAGGAGCGCGCCCAGAACAACCAAACGACGACCAAGAGGCATCCCCCGACAACGCCCCAGGACGCCACTCTATTCCGGCCCTTCGACCAAATGTCGTGGGAAGCGGTCCTGGAACGCGGCCGACAAGCCGACCCGCTGGCGAAGCCGGGCCGAGGACCGCAGCGGGGGCCTACTTGTGAGTCTGATGATGGGCCAGCAGTCGCCCGAATTCGTGTCCGCCTGAGCTCGTGCGAGGGATGCACCGGCAAGAAGCACGAGGGAAGGGGGAGGGTGTGCAGGTCCCGAAGCTCCCGAAGGGATGGTCGGCCGTCCGTGGAACGAGAGATCGCGCCCTCAGAACCTGGCGGAGATGGCCAGTTGCCAGATGGTGGCGTAGCTCCGGTCCGAGTTGGGGGCGAACTTCGAATCGAGGTCGTAGAAGAGGGCCTCCCACTTGAGCGCGATCTCGAGCTCGCTCACGAAGCTTTTCTGGCCGGCCTCGGGGATGCGCAGGTAGGCCAGCTTGGCGCCCACCAGGTAATTCCGCATGGGGGAGAGCTCGCGATCGCCCGTCCAGTACTTGCCGATCGGGCCGTACAGGCGATAGTCCTGGGCGTCGCGGTAGAAGTTGGCGCCGCGCTGGGCGTGGGCGCGTCCACGCACGCCCCACAAGAGGAACCGGGTCAGGTATTGCTGCGCGGTGAGCTCGACCGTGGCAGCCTCGACGGCCCAGGTGTCGCGGTAGGCGCGGGCCGCGGCGTGCACGGCCGCGCGGATCTTCGGCATGGCATAGGCCGCGCGCAGGAACAGGGCGTAGCGCTGGCGCAGCGTGGGCAGCGTCTCCTGCGGGCGGCGCCCGCCGCTGCCCAGCTCGACCCGACGGTAGGGGTTTGCCTGGAAGCCGTCGAGGATCTGCAGGGTGCCGCCCCCCTGCAGCATGAGGCGCGGCGTGGCCGCCCAGGTGAGGGATGGCTCGATGGCGTCGATGGCCAGCTTCCGGGTGGTGACGGCGGGATCGCTCTGAAAGCAGTGCTCCGAGCTGGGGAGCGCGGCCCGGCTCAGGGGATCGCCCCCGGTCTGCTGGTTGTTGGCGTCGCACACGCGATCGAAGTTGTGCGTGTACGACAGCCCCGCCGTGAAGATGTGGTCGAGCAGATCGCTGCGCGTCGTGACGGTGACCGCGTGCGAGCGGTAGTCGCTCTCCCAGCCGTAGCTGTACGACGCGGACACGTCGGCCGTGGTCCGTGAGTACGAGAGGCCCCCGTGAACCTGGTGCCGCGTGTCGGAGAACTTCGTGGCTCCCGAGACCGCGTCGACCGGGCGGCCCGCGCTGTCGGCCGTCACCCCGAACACGCGCGGCGTGGCGCCGCTGACGATGTCGACCGCGTAGCCGGCGGCGATGCCGACGCCTGACCCGAACGTGCCGCTCACGTCGGTCTGCGGATGGAACACCGTGATCCCCTTGTTGCCCGACACGTTGGAAGGCTCGAGGAACAGCGTGGCTCGCTGCGCCGCCGACACCTCGGCCGCCGACGCGGCGCCGCCCGCGAGCTGCACGCTCGCGACGACGACGCCCGCGACCGCCAGGCGCGAAGCCGAGGCCCTCAGTTGCAACCGCACCCCCCGCCGGCCGTGCCCGTCCCGCCCACCGCGCCCTCGCGGTTCGCCAGAACATGCTCATCCGCCGCCCGCTCCTGGGCGTTCCCCTCCATCGACATGATCCGATCCGCCAGCAACTCCCTCTGATGCGCCCGAACCCCAATGTGCCGACACCCCGACGCCCCCAAGATCATTCCGCCCGCCACCAGCAAAGCCCACACTTTCGCCGTCCGACGACCACGACGCCAGAGCGAGCGCAGCGAGCAAGTCCAAGCAACGGGAGGCGCGGCTTCGCCGCGCCGGCATCGACGCAAAGCCACCGTAGCCAACGTCCTTCGAGCAAGATCCGGGGGCGACTCTCGTCGCACTCCGGGGAGGGCTCGTGGGAGGGGCGTAGCCCCTTCCACGCTAAAACACGACGCTGAATCCACCGGTGTACTCCTGGCTGCGCTGGGTGTGGTTGGGATCGAAGATCACGTACTGGCGCGCGTCGCCCCGCAACGTGATGCGCTTCTTCAACGCGACGAGCAGCCCGCCGCCCACGTTCACCATCGTGAAGTTGCCCGTCGGCACCGCGAAGTCGTCGGCCTTCGGACGGCTGGAAGCGCCGCCCATCAGCGCGCCCAGGAACGGCGTCACCGGCGAGGACGGGAACAGGTACACGTTCGGTCCGACCCCGTAGTAGGTCACGTCGATCTGGCTCCCCACCGTCTCGCCCACGAAGCCCTCGATCGCGAAGTGCGGCTCGATCACGAACGCGGGCCGGAACAAGAAGGCGGAGTCATGGCCGATGATCCCGGCCGAGAACGAGAGCCCGATGTTGCCGTTGAGCAATGGCGACGGCGAGAAGATGGCCTCGCTGATCCGGCGCCACAGCGACGGCCCGCGATGGACGTCCGCCGCCTCCAGATCCAGCGGGAACACCTGGTCGCCCAGGATCCACCCGCTGGTCCCGTCGGGCAGCGTGACCCGGAACCAGTGCTCGCGGGTGGCCCGCTCCGTGACCGGGAAGACCTCGCCCCGGCCGGCCACGTACACGACCCGGAACGCGAAGCCCGGACCCGTCCGCACCGGCGCCTGCTCCGCGGTCACCCGCACCAGCGCATCCTCGTCCGCGTGCGCCACCCCCGGTGAGACGATGCTGGCCAGCGCCACGGCGACGACCGCGACCGCGGCGGCAACGGCGCGCGCCTTCATCGGGACATCACCCAGGCCTGGAGGAGATCGAACTCCGGGCCGCCCGGTTCGAAGAGCTTGCCGCCCGGATGCATGGCCTGGCCCGACGGGTTCGTGTACAGCGCGGCCCCGCTCACGTCGGTGCAGCTCATGACCCGCGCCGTCGACAGGTAGCTCGACAGCCAGTTCGAGCCGCCGACGAAGGGGAGGGCGGGCGGCGCGTCCTCGCTGCAGCTCGCGAGGGTGATCTTGAGCGCCGAGTTGGACATGGACCCGTGGCAATTCGCGTCCATGCAGGTCTTGCCGCCGAAGCTCGCCGCCAGATACTCCGGGCAGATCCGCTCATAGAAGAATTGCTGGCTGGGGCGACACGCGTTCACGTCGGCCGGGGGATCGCCGTTGTCGATGGTGCTGCACCCGCCGCCGGCCACCAGCGCGCAGAGGCCCACCCACCCGATGACCCACCGAGCCCGCCTCAAAACGCGTACCTCACGCATGCCGTGGTGGTCAGGGCCCCGCTCTTTCCCAGCCCGGGGACTTGCTGGTAGCCGCCGTGAATCCCGAACGAAAAGTGACGCGACAGCGTGTGGTAGTCCACACCCAGCCCACCGCCGAAGGCCAGCGACGTCCGGCGATCGTTGAGGCCGACCGTCGTCAGCACGTTGGTCGACGTCCGGACAATCCCGGCCGTTCCATCGAGGGACACGATCAGGAACCGGTAGCGCCAGCTGAACTTCAGCGCGCCCAGCAGGTGGTAGAGCTGCAAGAGCTCGCCGTCCTGTGGGCCCGTGGGGAAATCGGTGAGATGGCTCGAGCCCACGGCGCGCGCCTCGATCGCAACCCACCGGGTGATGTCGTAGCCGGCGGCCAGCCCCAGCGCGAAGCCCGGCCGCAGGTGGCTGCCCACGGGACCGAGCACGGTCACCGCCCCCAGATCGCCCTGGATGTAGATGCCGTAGGCGAACTTCGTCGGGTCGGGGAACAGCGCCACCTTGGGCGCCTCCGTGACCTGCGCGCGCGCGGCCCCGCCGCTCATCGTCCAGATGGCGACGGTGAGGCCGAGACCTGCCAGGCGACGGGGACGGGGTGTCAGGACGGGAGCCTCGTTCGTTGGGGACCCGCCCTACATGCGAGGCGGAACCATGGGCGCGTACGTAGTCGGGCTGGGCATGAATTGCGTCTCGCCATCTTCCCACAACCGCCGATCGTCGTCACGAACGCGCACCAGGAACTCGCATCGCATGGGTTGCGACGAATTGAAGCGGGGGGTGACCTCCCACAGGGCCGGCCGGATCAGGTTGGGCGGCGTCGTCGCGTACTCGCCCCTCGAGTCGCCCGGATCGGTCTCCGACCGGTAGAGCAGCACGGCCGGGAAGTTCGGCGCCATCCACCGGCCCATGGCGTCCAGGTCCAGGGCCATCTCGCGGAAGTCGTCCTCGCGCACGGTGCCCCGGTACGTCTCGCCGGGCGCGAGCAGCTGGCCGTTGACGGGCGGTGGTACCTGATGAAGGCCGTGGGCGATGGGCGCGTCCTCGTCCTCGGCCTCGAAGGCGGCCGCGACCGCGTCCTCGTCGTAGCGAACGAACTCGGAGGCGCCGTCGATGTTCAACGCGAACGAGGCCTCGCGCTCCCCGACGTTCGTGACGGTGAACAGCATCTCGACGTGGACCCGGTCCTCGCGCAGCCAGGGGACCTCGTAGCCGAGCTGCGAGGTCAGCTTCTGCCGCTCGGTCTCCTCGGACTGGGTCGGGGTCCGGAACGCAAGCTGCAGAGTCTGCTTCGCCTCCGTGCCCTGGCCGTCCACCTCCAGCGCCGGGGCGCCGGGAAAATACGTCGGCTCGTGCACCGTGCAGGCCCCCGCGGCGACCGCGAGCGCCGCGGTCATCGCCGCCCTGGCCGCCAAGAGCGAAGACGCGCGCGCGCGATCTTCTCCTCGGCGGAGGCAGCGCTTCACACGCCCCCCTTGAAGATGAATGGGTAGCTCTGGACGACCGTGCGGCCGTCGGACTTCGGGAACGACCACTGCTTGACCTGGCGGACCACGCACCCCTCGACCGCCGCGTCCTCGACGCTTGAAGAGGCGACCTTCGACTTGTCGACGGTGCCGTCGGGCAGGATCACCCAGTAGATCTCGAGCTTGCCGGCCAGGGTGGGCTTTCGCTGCAGCTCCTTCTCGTAACAGAACTTCACCGCGTTCAGGTGCGAGCGGACCACCTTGTTGATCTGCTCCTTGGAGAGGCCGCCCCCCTCCTCGACGTTGCCGGGTGCCACGTCCAGCTTGACCTCGTGCTCCTTGCGGCTGGCCAGGGTGGGGCCGCGCCCGCGCCCGCGCGACGCGCGCCCGCCGGTGTCCATGTCGCCCGCGCCGTAGAGGTGTCCGTTGCCCGTGCCGCCGCCGCCCAGGCCCGCGCCGGTGGTCGACAGGCCACCCGAGCCGCGTCCGGCCGTCAGGTGCGCGCCGGCCATGCCGGCCACCGCCTGCTCGACCTCCATCGTGTTGTCCGCGAACAGCTTGGCCAGGCCCGAGCCCTGGGGCCGTTCCTTGCCGATCAGACCGAGCAGGCCTACCTTCGAGACCTTGTCGCGAAGGATGTCCTTCTCGCCCTTGGGGATGACGGTGTCCTTGGTCGGGGAGTCCTTCTTGCCGAGGCGCCCTTGATCGCCCTTGGCCTTCTTCATCTGGCCGGACTCTTCCTTGGTCTTTTCTTCGGCCTGCTTCTTGGCGCCCCTGTCGGGCGGCGGCGGGGGCGGCGCCGGGGGAAGCAGCTTCGCGACGCGCTCGACGTTCAGCGCAAGCCCCTTCGGCGCCTCCTCGGGCGCGAAGATCAGCGCACCACCCACCACCAGCGCCAGCAGCAGCGACGTGACCGACGCGATTCGAACCAGGAAGGGCTCGGTGCGGGTCAGCCGCGGCGCCGGCACGACCGCCGGGGGCTCGACGAAGCGCAGCTCCATGCGCAGGCCGGACTTGTCGTCGGGGCCCGCGAACGTCAGGCGCGCCTTGTCGCCCGGATCGAGATCGATCTCGCGAATGGCGGCGTCGCGACGAGAGGGCGCGCCCGTCGTCAGCGCGTCGGCGACCGTCTTGGTCTCGCCCTTGATGGTCAGCTCGCCGCTCATGGCCGGCGACAGCCGCAGCCTGTAGCGGCCGCGGGGCTTCGCGGGCGAGAGCAAGAGGAACCGCTGGTCCTCGCCCCGTGCGGGTGGGGTGAGGAAGGTGGCTCGGGGAGACGGACCCACCGTTACCTTCTCGGAAACGCCCACGAGACGGTAGGCGAGGATGCGCCCCTGCCAGACCGTCGCGATTTGCAGCAAAGTGGTCGGTCTCATCTGGTCAACATCTCGCTCGATGATCCATCAAAGACTCGGATCATCGGCGGTCCGCTCCAACTCCTTCATGAAGGAGCGGTGATCGGGGGCCGACATCTCGAGCTCGAGCTTGACCCGGTTGAGAAAGTAGAGGAGCTGCGGCGTCTTGAGCTTGCCTTCCACGTCCATGGCGCCGAACGTGTAGACCTTCGTCTTGGCGGTCTTGCCGCCGGCGGTGACGGGCGCCGTGTCCGACGCGTCGGGTGACGCGCTCTCCGCCGCGGTCCCGGCGCTGG
>Ga0068853_100005390_pt1 | contig 10015 bp, 11 predicted proteins | sample KBSCornC32_FD_65655 | JGI IMG/M metagenome (GOLD analysis project Ga0068853, IMG submission 65655) | Corn rhizosphere microbial communities from Kellogg Biological Station, Michigan, USA - KBS Corn C3-2 | ecosystem: Host-associated > Plants > Roots > Rhizosphere > Soil ... | reverse complement strand
GAGGTGGCTGCTTGAACGTCATCGAGCTGAAGCACGTGCTGGCCAGCCAGGCTGCCGAGGTCGCGCGCATGCTGCTGCCGCAGGGCAAGCAGCGAGGCACCGAGTGGAAGGCCGGGAACACGAGCGGCGAGCCTGGGGACAGCCTTTCGGTGTCGATCCGCGGGCACAAAGCCGGGGTTTGGAAGGACTTCGCCAGCGGGGAGGGCGGCGACCTGATCGACCTGTGGATGGCCTGCCGCGGGATGTCCATGGTGGAGGCGTTGAAGGACATCAAGCGCCACTTCGGCATCCGCGACGACTTGGTCAAGCCGCCGGAGAGGGCCTACCGTCGTCCGGAAAGACCGAAGTGCCAGTCCGCGAAAGGCCGCGTGCACGAATGGCTGACTGGTCGCGGTCTGACCGACGACACGATCAAGGCCTTCCGGATCGCCGAGCAGATGCAGCACGGAAAGACCTACGCGGTGTTTCCCTTCATCGACGAGGCCGGCGTGCTGGTGAACGTCAAGTACCGCAATCCGGACGAAAAGAAGGACATGCGGCAGGAGAAAGACGCAGCGCCATGCCTGTTCGGCTGGCACCTGATCGACCCGAAGGCACGCACCGTCACGATCACCGAGGGCGAGATCGACGCGATGACGCTGCACCAGATGCGCGTGCCGGCACTGTCGGTCAACCAAGGCGCGGGGAATCACCAGTGGATCGAAGTGGATTGGGAGAAGCTGGAGCGCTTCGACGACATCCTGATCTGCTTCGACAACGACGAACCCGGCGACAAGGGCGCGGCCGAGGTCATCAACCGTCTGGGCATCGAGCGATGCCGGCGCGTCCGGCTTGGTGCCAAAGATGCCAACCAGTGGCTGCAGGACGGCGCTGAGGCAGTCGATTTTCAGCAGGCGATGGAAGACGCCCGCCCGCTCGATCCCGACGAACTGCGCAACGCCGACGAATACACGCAGGCGGTCATCGAGTTGTTCTATCCGCCGCCGGGAACACCTGTCGCGCCAGCGCTGTACATCGACAAGGAACTGGAGTGGTTCCGTTTCCGCATGGCCGAGTACACCTGCTGGACCGGCATCAACGGACACGGCAAGAGCCTGATGCTCGATCAGATCCTGTTGGGCCTGATGCTGCAGGGCGAGCGCGTCGTGATCTTCTCGGGCGAAATGGGCGCTGCGCGGCACCTGAAGCGCATTCACAAGCAAGCCACGGGACTGGACCGGCCCACGCGGGAATACATCCAGGCGGTTGGCGCTTGGCTGCGCGAGAAGCTGTGGATTTTCGACCTGGTGGGCGTCGCCAAGCTGGACCGGCTGCTGGAGGTGTTCGCCTATGCGGCACGGCGCTACGGTGTGCGGCACTTCGTCATCGACAGCCTGATGATGATCGACGTACCCCAGGACGGTCCCGGCTCGATCACCAAGCAGAACGAGGCGGTGCAGAAGCTCGTGTCGTTCAAGAAGACGCACAACGTACACATCCACCTGGTGGCCCACCCGCGCAAGTTGCGTGACGAGGCCGAGGCCCCCGGAAAGATGGAGGTCGCTGGTGCCGGCGGCATCGTCAACGGCGCGGACAACGTGTTCTCTATCTGGCGTGCACAGAAGGACGAGGCGCCCGCCAACCCCAACGACCCGGAGGCCGTGGCCGCATGGGAAGCCATGCAGTCCGACATCGACGCGAAGCTGATCCTGAAAAAGCAGCGCGAGGACGGTGTGCAGGACTACACGCAGGTCCTCTGGTTCGACAAGCCCTCGATGCAGTACCGCACCAGCCAACGGCGCTACCCGCTGCGCTTCGTCGAGTTCTCAATCCAAGATCAGGAGGTTCCCCAATGAGCATGAAGGAATTCGAGCAGTACCTGAAGGCGTCCGATTTCTTCGCCGACACCATGAACGCACACCGCGCGGCAACGGCCGAGGTGATCGTGGGTTTCGCCCAGTTGCTGAAGCGCCGAGGCGTGAGCGATGCCGAATTCAAGGAGCTGCTGCGGCACCTGGAGGATGCCACTGGCCGTCCTTCGGTGGATGGAAGCCGACGCAACCTTGCGGCTCGGATCGGCGACAGCCTGAAGGGGCGCGCATGAAGGTGATCGAGCGCTACGCCAGCGCGGTTCGCTCGACGAACCTGGAGATCAACGAGCGCACGACGCGATCCGACTCGGACGTGCTGGGTGCGATGGGGCTCGCCGGTCGGGAATTCCCGTTGGCCGTGGCGCTGCAGCGGCTATTCCTAGGGGACAGTACCGCGTCGCGTGAACTGGTCGAGATCCTGGCCGATGACGCATGGCGGCAGGCGAGGGCGATGAAGGTGAAGCTCAACCGCGTCCAGGCCTATGACTTAGCCCAGGGCTGCGTCGCGTGGCACCGGAACCCGACCTGCGAGCACTGCGGTGGGCACGGTGCGACGGTCATCCCGGGCAGCAAGACACTGGGCGTGAAGTGCAAGTTCTGCAAGGGCACCGGTCGCACCTCGCTGAGCAAGATCTTCAGGGACCACGCCGAGGTCGCGGACTGGTTGGTCGCCCACATGGAGCGGCATCAGGCCATGGCAGGGCCGGAGGCGATGAAGCAGATCGCGGGATATCTGGACTTGAAGATCGCCGTGTCAGAGGCAGCGCGGTAAAAACTATTTACCCCAAGCCAGGTTCTCGCTTAAAATGACAGTGCCTGTACAAATCCCGGGAGAGTCGGGAACAATAAGAGCAGCCCAACCCTTGTTGGCGGAGCTGTGTCTGTTGCGGTAGTAATTGCCGCTCAGGTGCGGGAATCATGAACAAAAAGCCCGTTGTCTCAATCCATTTGACGAAAGATGTTCATGTATCTCGAAACTATTGCCAAGACTCCATCTCAGAAGTTCAAGAATGGCCAGGTGTTTTCCAGCCCGATTTGGGATGGCATCTGGAAAGTCGTCGCCGTTGCCGACAAGCGAATCGCTGTTGTTCGGATAGACAAGTAAGCTCCGAGCTTCGGCGACTGCTCCGCTCGTCACCCGCCTCGCGCAAGCTTGGCGGGTTTTTCATTTAGGCCTTAGAGAATGCTCCGAGTGACCACCCAGCAACCTTGCTGATCCGTCCACGCCACAGGACGCTGCTCGTGACGTTCATGCTTTCGCCATTCGCGGCAAGAAATTTCGCGTCGCGAAGATGGATGAATTGAAGCTCATGAGCCAGAGGCGGCTCGCCATTGGGAGTTTTGGGCATGTCGGCAATGCTTTGCTCGAATTCCGCTCTCCTTGGAGTCTTCACGTTCCCGTAGATCGTGCTGGCGAGAGACGCGGCCATCTCAGCAAAGTAGGCTTCGGAGCTGATGATCGTCCCCGAAACCAACATGCCGTTGATCGAAAGCGTGATTGGCAACCCGTCGCCACTTTCTCCAATGAATACGCTCACGAGTTGGAGAAATCCATCGCGGTTAAACGCGGGCGGTTGATCTGCGTGTGCATCCTTGTCCTGCTCGGAAACTGCTTTGATGTCGTCGTCCATATCTCTTCCTTGGTGATTTCGCCGAACTGGCGGTTACGGGCTGCTTACAGCAGCGATGGATTGGGCTATGCCTGCCGCTCGTACACGGGCGTGTAGAGAGTCGTCTGCTTCATCAGTTCGATGGCATGTAGGCATCCATCCTTGTTGGTGTATGCCTCGCCAGACGCAATGATCTCGTGGTTGGCCCCTTTGAGGCGCCACCGCCAGTAGAAGCCAGATGGGTAGATTTCAAAGTACATAGGAGCCTCCTTCCATGCATGAACACGCGCACATTGACGGCTGGAAGGCCCAGACGGAGTACGCAGCCGAATACACCCACCGTGGTTCTCGGTGGGCCCTCAACTTCTTCGCGATTGACGACGAGGATGCGAAGAAGAAACTTGAAAGCGTTCGCAGCTCGATTGAGCTTCTAGGATCGGTTGCGGCGCGTATCCCAATGGAGTGATGGCGCTGATTGCCATAAAGGTAGCGGAGGCACATTCGAACTACCATCCCCAGATCGGGGGATGTTTTTCATGAAGTCCCGCTTCGCTCTGCCGCTAAGCTTCACCCCCGGAGGTGAAGATGACGTTACTGCAGGTCTTGGGGTCTGCCATCCTGGGAGGATCGTTTACGGCCATTGGATTGACCATTGCCGGGTACTTGGCGCGGGCGCAGCTAGCGCACTGGTTGAACAAGGACATTGAGAGGGTCAAATCTGACTACCAGAAGGAACTGGAGGCTGATAAAGCGTCGTTTCAACGAGAGCTTGAGGCATACAAGGTCTCTTTGATTGCCCAGGCGGAGCGCGTCAAGGCCGAGCAAGACATCAAGCGTACTGCCGCATTGAAGATCTTGGAGATGGAGTTTGCAACCCTGCAACTGCTTCATCGGGAAACTCTGGGCTTGGGCGTTGAATTGGCCTCGGCGGCGAGGAAGGCCAAGCAATATCGCTCGGCTGCGCAGTTTGAAAAGCTCAGCAACCGTTGCGTTTCGTTGGGAGACGCCGTTTATTCGATCGCAATTTTCTTGACGCCTGAAGAGCAGGCATTGCTGGATCGGTATGAAGACGCGGTGCTTGCGGTGCTGCTGCCATTTTGTGAGCCAGGCAGGGACGAGGCCAAGGAAGAGTTTTATCCTGCTCGAGATGAGCTGTACTCGGCCGAGCGAAGTGTTGAAGTCTGGATATCCGAGAAGCTGAAGAGCTTGAGACGCCTAGACTAAGAGTTGACCAGCAAGGGTCGTTAGCTCCCGTAAGCCGCCAAGGTTCATCGCCGAGGCGGCTTTTTTTCGTTGGGCCGAGCCTCCACGCTCTTGCTCCATACATCGGGCTCGTGCCCAGCACTTACACCACCCGAAGCTTGGCGCCAGCCTTGCGCGCCTGGGCGGCGGGTAATCCGTCCGGATTTTTCACCATCCGCACTCGATGGGCGCGGGGCGCGAGTGCTGACCGCAGCAGCTCAGCGCCTCGGCGTAAGACGGATGAGCCGCCGATTCGGACAAGCCGCGAGGCACCCGAGAAGGAACCACCATGAAGATTCGCAAGTATTGCGGGCAAGGCGAGATGCTGCCCCGCGGCTATGGCATTGCCTGGGTGGACTTCGCGTCCGACAAGGCGGTCTGCTATCCCGTCGTGCTCAACCTAGTGGCTGCCTTCCTGCGCGCCGCCTGGTGCTTCGCGCTTGTCGGCTTCCGCCCAGTGCGTGGCAATCCGCGCGATGCCTTCCTGCAGGGCTACTGGCGGGGCCGCGCCGACCGCGACCAGCCGCCCGAGTGGCGCCGTGGAGGCTTCTGATGGGCCGCCCGAGCAAGTTCAAAGACGAGTTCATCGTTCAGGCGCGCAAGCTCTGCAAGCTGGGCGCCACAGACATGGAAGTCGCCGACTTCTTCGGCGTGGACGTGCGCACGCTGTACCGCTGGAAGGGCGAGCAGCCGAAGTTTTGTCAGGCCCTAAAAGCAGGGAAGGACGAAGCCGACGATCGCGTCGAACGCAGCCTCTATGCTCGTGCCATCGGCTACGAGCACGACGACATCGACATCCGCGTGGTGGATGGCAAGATCGTGCAGACCAAGCTCCGGAAGTACTACCCGCCGGACACGACGGCCGGCATCTTCTGGGTGAAGAACCGCCGCCCGGATCTCTGGCGCGAAGCGAAGGCCGTGGAACTGACCGGCAAGGACGGCGGCCCAGTGCAGTACGCGAAGGTCGAGCGCACCATCGTTGATCCGGCGGCGTCCGAGTCGTGAAAACCCTCAACCTGCAGACGGCTCGCGTGTTCGTGCCGTTGCTGGCGCCTGCCCGCTACAAGGCCGCATGGGGTGGCCGCGGCTCTGGCAAGTCGCACTTCTTCGGTGAGCTGCTGATCGAAGACTGCATGGCCGAGCCAGGCAACTCCGGCGGCGAGGGCATGCGCGCGGTCTGCATCCGCGAGGTGCAGAAAGACTTGGCGCAGTCATCGAAGGCTCTGATCGAGGCGAAGCTGCGCGCGAACGGCATCACTGAGGCGGACGGCTTCAAGGTGTTCCGCGACTGCATCGAGACGCCCGGCGATGGGCTGATGATCTTCAAGGGCATGCAGGACTACACCGCCGAGAGCGTGAAGTCGCTGGAGAACTTCAAGCGCGCTTGGTGGGAAGAGGCGCAGACCGCCACGCAGAACTCCCTGGACCTGCTGCGCCCGACGATTCGCGCGCCCGGGTCCGAACTGTGGTTCAGCTGGAACGCCCGCCGGCGCACCGACGCCGTGGACCTGATGCTGCGCGGTGCCGAGATCCCGACCGGCGCGGCGGTGGTCAAGGCGAATTGGCGCGATAACCCTTGGTTCACCGCCGAGCTTGAGCAGGAGCGCTTGGACTGCCTGCGCATGCAGCCCGACCAGTACGACCACATCTGGGAGGGCGGCTACGTCACGGTGATGACGGGCGCCTATTACGCGAAGTCGATCACCGAGGCGAGGCTGCAGCGGCGTATCGGCCGTGTCGCTGCTGACCCGCTGATGACCATCCGCCTGTTTGCGGACATCGGTGGCACCGGCGCAAAGGCCGACTCCTTCGTCTTCTGGGCCGCGCAGTTCATCGGGAAAGAAATCCGCGTCCTGGACTACTACGAGGCGCAGGGACAGCCGCTCGCCACGCATCTGGCCTGGCTGCGGTCGAGGGGCTACACGCCGCAGCGCGCACAGATCTGGCTGCCGCACGATGGCTCCACGCAGGACAAGGTGTTCGACGTGTCCTATGAGAGCGCACTGCAGGCGGCCGGCTACACGGTCACGGTGGTGCCGAACCAAGGTAAGGGCGCCGCTGCTGCGCGCATCGAAGCCGGCCGCCGCTTGTTCCCGTCCATGTGGTTCAACGAAGCCACGACCGAGGCGGGCATCGCGGCGCTCGGCTGGTATCACGAGAAGAAGGACGAGAAGCGAAACATCGGCCTGGGTCCTGAGCATGACTGGTCCAGCCACGGCGCTGACGCCTTCGGCCTCATGTGCGTGGCATACGAAGAGCCGGTGCAGATGAAGCCTTTCAAGTATCCGAAGCTCAACAACGCATGAAGGAGCACAGCATGGCTCTTGGCAAGAACAACCCGCAGTACTACCCGAAGGGATGGCGCGCGGGCCCGCAGAAGCTCGCCCCGAAGGTGTTCATTCCCGAGAAGTCGGGCACCTACGTGAAGAAGCGTCCCCTCACACCTCCCTGACATGACCGCATCCACCAAATCCAAGGCGATGACCGAAGCGGACCTGAAGGCGCTCGTCGATTCGGAACTGTCCCAGGCCCTCGGGGTAGACAGCACGAAGCTCGCCGAGCAGCGCCGCAAGGCCCTGGCGTACTACTACGCCGAGCCCGAGGGCGACCTTGCGCCGCCGGAGATCGTCGGCCGCTCGCAGGTCGTTTCGCCGGACGTGCGCAACACCATCGAATCGATGCTGCCGCAGCTGGTGGCGAAGTTCGTGGGCGGCGACAAGGTGGTCCAGTTCGACCCGACGAAGCCTGGCGATGAGCCGAAGGCGGATTCAGCGACGAAGTACCTGAACCACCTGTTCTTCAAGAAGTGCAACGGCCACACCATCACAGTGTCGTGGGCGAAGGACGGCCTGCTGTCGAAGCGCGGCGTTCTGAAATGCTGGTGGGACAAGCGCCACGACGAACGGCGCGAAGAGTACGAGGGTATGACCCAGGTCGAGTTGGCGAAGCTGCTGGAAGACCCGGAAATCGAAGTCATCGACCACCGGGAGTATCCCGACGAAGATGAAGCGAAGGCACGGGCGCAGGCCGTCGAGCAGCTGCAGCAACAACTGGCGCAGGCTATGCAGGCCGCACAGCGGCAGGCACAACAGCCGCAGCCTCCCGGCCCGCCGCAGGGTGGCGCCGCACTTGGTGGCCCTGCCCAGCAGCCTCCGGCCGCGCCGATGGGTGCCCCGCAACGCCCGCCGCAGCCGCCGCAGAACGGCCCGGCCGGCGCCGCGCTGCAGATTCAGCAGCAGATCGACATGATCCTGCGGGAGCCGCCCGCGATGCTGTACGACGTGGGCTGCCGCGTCACCCGCAAGGGCGGGAAGCTGAGCATCGAGGGCGTGCCGTCCGAGGAATTCATCATCTCGCGAGGCGCGAAGACCATCGCCGAAGCGCGACTGGTGGGCCACCGCGTGAAGCGCACGCTGTCAGAGTTGAAGTCGATGGGCTACGACCAGGCCAAGATCGACAGCCTGGGTTCCGACGACTCGGAAGGTGACAGCAACGCCGAGCGCATCGCCCGCGACCGGTTCGACGACACCGGCGACGAATTCGAGGGCAACAACACCACCGACCCCTCGCAGCGCAGCATCTGGGTGAAGGAGCTGTATCTGCGCGTGGACTTCGATGGCGACGGTATCTCCGAGCTGCGCAAGATCGTGCGGGCCGGAAACCAGATCCTGGACAACGAGATCGTCGATGAGGCGCCGTTCGTCAGCTGGTGCCCGGTGCCGATGCCGCATAAGTTCTGGGGCCTGTCGGTGGCTGACCTGGCGATGCAGGGCCAGAAGACGAAGACCAGCATCGTGCGCGGCCAGCTGGACAACATGTACCTGCAGGTCAACGGCCGGTACTTCGGGGTCAAGGGCAAGGTCGATTTCGATAGCCTGCTGGACAGCCGGCCCGGCGGCGTGGTCATCATGGATCAGCCTGGCATGGCCGGCCGGCTCGATCAGGGCATGGGCGACCTCGGCGCCGCCGCGCAGCTGATGGAGCAGGAAGAGCAGGCGCTCGAAAACTCCACCGGCTGGACCCGCTATAGCCAGGGCAACGACGCCAAGGGCTTGAACGACACCTACGGCGGTGTGCAGATCATCACGAACAAGGCCGACATGCGCACCGACCTGATGGCGCGCAACCTGGCCGAGGGTTTTGTGGACCTCTTCAAGATGATGCTTAAGCTGGTTTGCCAGAACCAGAAGAAGTCGGAACTCATCAAGATCGCTGGCGAGTGGGTCGAGATGGACCCTCGCGAGTGGAAGAACCAGTTCGACACCGACATCAACGTCGGGCTGGGTGTGGGCAACAAGGACCAGCAGGTCGGGCATCTGATGGGCCTGCGGCAGCTGCAGGTGAGCGGGCTGCAGTGGGGCACTTCGACGCCCAAGAAGATCTACGAGCTGGACACCGAGATCGCAAAGACGATGGGCTTCAGGTCTGGCGATCGCTTCTTCAATGACCCCGAGAAGAACCCTCCACCTCCGCAGCCGAACCCGATGCAGGCTCAGATGGAGATCGAGAAGATCAAGGCGCAGGCGCACTTGCAAGTTGAGAGCGCCAAGCTGCAGAGCAACCAGCAGATCGAGGCCATGAAGATTCAACAGCAGATGCAGTTGGAACATGCCAAGGCCCAAATGCAAGCGCAGGTAGACATCAACCGCCAGCGAGCCGAGGCCGAGCAGCATGCATTGCGCATCCGGCAGGAGGCCGAACTGGAAGCCATGCGCAGCCAAATGCAGGATAGCTTCGCTCGCTGGAAGGCGGAGCTGGATGCTGCGGTCCGCGTCGAAGTGGCCAACATCAGCAGCAAGTCAAAGCTGGACAACCCCGCCACGCAGGCGGCCACGAACGAAATTGCCACCGAGGTCCGCCAATGACCCCCGTCCTGAAGTCCCTGGCGTCGCGCCTCCATGCTTTCCTGCTGCCCGTCTGGTCGGTCCGGGAGGAGGGCGACGGCTCGTTCTGCATCTATCGCCAGCAGTTCGGCCGGGCCGCCTTGTTCGAGCGCTGGGCCACGCTTCGCACCGCCGGCCAGCGCCTCGCGCAGTTGCGCGGCGAGTTGAACGAGGGTGCCGAGGTGGCGCCGGAGCGCGTCGCGAACGCCATCGCTCGTGATGTGCCTGAAGAGTCAGCGACCACGCCGCATGCGCGCGTGTACCGCGGCAACCGTGCCCGGGAAGTACTCGAGAACGAGTCTTTCGACTGGGCGTTCCATACCCTCAAGTCGGAGATCGTCGAATCATGGCAAAACGCACCAATGCAGGATCCGCAGGGACGGGAAACGCTGTGGCTGTCCCTCAAGCTGCTGGAGAAAGTCCGGTCCAA
>Ga0068853_100005389_pt1 | contig 10016 bp, 11 predicted proteins | sample KBSCornC32_FD_65655 | JGI IMG/M metagenome (GOLD analysis project Ga0068853, IMG submission 65655) | Corn rhizosphere microbial communities from Kellogg Biological Station, Michigan, USA - KBS Corn C3-2 | ecosystem: Host-associated > Plants > Roots > Rhizosphere > Soil ... | reverse complement strand
GGTAGAACCCATTGCAAATTCATCGCAATTAAGATTACCAATGATGATCGCATCCTGTTCTATCAAACGATCAACAGCTGTAGAAGAATAAACAGAAGTAAAGTTGTTGAGGATATTTGAGGATGCAGATATTTTATGATCCTTGTAGCAGATCACATCTTTAATACCTATTACAACACCATGCAATTTCCCCGATGGTGATTTGCTCTTTCTTTTTTCATCCAGTTGCTTTGCTCTTTGCAATGCTTCATCAGCATATACTTCGATAAAAGCATTCAGCTGTCTGGTAGCATGAATTTTATTCAGGTAATGTTCAACTGCCTGTATGCAGGTTACATTTCCTTCCTGTAATTGGGCATGATAATGCGCAATGGAAGTAAATTCAAACAAAAGTAATGGCGTTTAATGTAAAAGGAAATCTTAGGAAAATTAGTCCTTAACCGAGTTTTTTACATCGCTTGCACTGTCTTCGATTTCTCTCTTCACATTGCTTTTTGCGTCATTAAATTCACGAACACCTTTTCCCAAACCACGCATCAATTCAGGTATTTTTTTACCTCCGAACAAAAGCAAAACAATAACCAATATGATGATGATCTCATTGGTGCCTAAAACACCCAAAAAAGTAGGTTGTAACATAATCAGAAAATTAGAGAGCAAAGATAGCAAGTAAAAAAAATTAAAGGAAGAATTAGTTGCTATTTACCGGTAATTAACAAAAAAGCCCCGACTAATACGGGGCTTTTCAAAAATATATGCGTAAATATTATTTTGCAACTTCTGCAACCGCTTGTCTCTTTTCGCGGATACGGGCACTTTTACCGCTACGGCTACGTTGGTAGAACAATTTAGCACGGCGAACATTACCAGTTTTGTTCAGAACGATAGATTCAACGTTTGGAGAGAAGAAAGGGAAAACCCTTTCAACACCTACACCATCAGAGATTTTACGAACAGTGAAGCTCGCAGTAGCACCATTACCTTGTTTCTTAATAACATCACCCTTGAAAGACTGAATCCTTTCTTTGTTTCCTTCAATGATCTTGTAGTTAACAGTAATGTTATCACCAGCCTTGAATTTTGGGAAATCCTTCTTGCCGGTCAACTGCTCATGTACATATGCGATAGCGTTCATAATTCTGATTTTTAAGGATGGCAAAGGTAAGGCTGCAGTGTAGAAATACCAAATATAAAAAATCCCAAAAGGCACAAATCCCAGATTAGAAAAATTCCTAATTCCCGTTTGGGATGAGCCTGTCCAACTGTCTAAAATTCAGGCTAAAACAGAAAATTCCAAATCCCGATCAAAAAATATGCGATTTGGAATTTGGAATTTTCCTTTTGGAAATTATCTACCTGGCCACATTCACAGCCCTTTTTTCCCTTATCACCGTAACCTTGATCTGGCCCGGGAAGGTCATTTCGGTCTGTATTTTCTGGGCTATTTCGAAAGATAGCTTATCTGATTCCTGGTCTGTTACTTTATCGGACTCTACGATCACCCTTAACTCACGGCCAGCCTGGATGGCATAGGCCTTTTCAACACCCGGGTAAGCCATAGCAAGGTTCTCCAGGTCTTTGATACGTTGCAGGTATTGCTGCATGATCTCTCTTCTGGCACCTGGTCTGGCGCCGCTGATAGCATCGCAAGCCTGCACGATCGGAGAAATAACATATTGCATTTCCATTTCATCATGGTGAGCACCAATACCGTTTATTACGGCTGGATTCTCACCATATTTTTCTGCCAGTTTTGCTCCAAGCAATGCATGGCTCAATTCACTTTCTTCATCGGGTACTTTGCCAATATCGTGTAGTAAGCCGGCTCTTTTTGCCAGTTTTACCATGTTTTGATTCATACCTAATTCTGCAGCCATTGTTGCGCAAAGGTTGGCTGTCTCACGGCTATGCATCAGCAGGTTTTGACCATAAGAAGAACGAAAACGCATTCTTCCTACCATTCTCACCAGTTCTTTATGAAGACCATGAATACCCATTTCGATAACGGTTCTTTCACCGATCTCCATTACCTGCTCTTCAATTTGCTTTTTGGTCTTCTCCACTACTTCTTCAATTCGTGCAGGGTGAATACGTCCATCTGCAACAAGTCTTTGCAAACTCAAACGGGCAATTTCACGACGCAGCGGATCGAAGGAAGAAAGCAGGATGGCTTCAGGAGTATCATCTACGATCAGATCAACACCGGTTGCGGCTTCAATAGCACGAATATTACGGCCTTCACGACCAATGATCTGACCTTTGATCTCATCACTTTCCAGATTGAAAACGGTAATTGTGTTTTCAATTGCCTGTTCAGCAGCGGTACGCTGTATGGTTTGAATGATAATTTTCCGGGCTTCCTTATTTGCTTTTTGCTTCGCTTCATCAATAATTTCCTGCTGAATACCCAATGCTTGTGTATGGGCTTCACTTGTCAGGCTTTCGATCAATTGGGCTTTTGCTTCTTCAGCAGTAAGTGTTGCAATTTTTTCCAATCGGCGGATATGTTCTTCCTGGTGTTTTTCCAGTTCTGTTCTTTTGATATTTACGAGGTCGATCTGGCGGTTCAGATTTTCTTTTATCGCTTCGTTCTCTTTAACCTGTTTGTCAAGATTAACTTCCTTCTGGGTTACCGATTGTTCCTTTTGACGGGCGCGGTTCTCGCTGTCGTTGATCTTTTTGTTTTTCTCCAACAACTCTTTGTCGTGTGCAGATTTCAATTGCACAAAACGTTCTTTGGCCTCCAATTCTTTTTCCTTGCGAATTGTTTCAGCCCTCAGTTCTGCTTCTTTGAGAATTGTTTGAGATTGGAGTTCAGCTTCTTCTATTTTGCGTTTAGTGTCTTTGGCAAAAATGATTTTACCCACTATGAGGCCCACAATGAGGGCGGCAGCACCAATGATGATGTATAGTATATTCGGATCCATGAATGATTTTGTTTAAATGTTGCACAATGCAATTGTTTAATGAAAACTTCATATTACGGAAGTTTCTGTAATCAGCGAAGATACAAAACGGGTTCAAATACTGGTAGCTATCCGTAAAATAGGTTTTTGGAGATCCTGAACAGGGTTTCAACCGGTTAGCCGTTGGAAAATGGCCTTGCTAAAGCTGACTGTCAAGCATTTTTTCAATTCCGTTCAGCTGTTCTTCAAGGTTTTCATTTATTATTCCCTGGGCAGCACCAGCATGTTGTTCGGTAGCAAACCAGATCAGCACCATGGCAATATAATCCTGCATGTCCTTGCCAGCAAACATGGTCTTGAATTCAATGATCTTGTCATTGATGGTTTTGAGGGTCCTTCTTACTACTTCCTCATCCGTTGGATTGATCTTTATCCGGTAGGTGCGGTCGCCGATCAGCGCTGAGATAGCAATTAATTCACTCATATAATTGGAGTTTTCGAGATCATTTGTTTATATTAGATACCCATTCTATTCATCCTTCCCGGGAAACAAGATTAAGTGCATTTTGATAAACGTCTAACAACCAAAACGGCCTGATTATGTTCGCTAAAGTTAAGTCATCAAATTTTATTGATGCATTGAAACTTCAATTCTCTGTTCCCAAGGGAAAATTTCTTCGTGGGATCTTAAAGGATGATAAAGGAAGCGTTTGCAGTACAATGGAAAGGAAAATTGCCTCTGAAAAAGAAGAGGAATATACCTGGACAGGATTGAACGACCTGCCTTATGGAAAATATACGCTGGAACTTTCACATGGCGATGATGAAATGAAAATGAACCTGGTGAAACGGGTTTAGCGTTCGGCCCCGATGTATGAAGAAGTCATAGATCATAAGGATCCCGAAACACAATACTATTCACTTAACATCGCGATACACTTATCAATTTCTTTCAGATAACCATTGATCCTTTTTTCAAATTCTTTCTTATCCGCTTCGCTCATTTCTCCGGCACTTACTTTCAGGATACTAACCTGTTGCTTTAATTCATCGGCACTTTTTTGTTGTCCGATGATCTTTTGCTGTGAAATATCCAATTCTTCTTTTAGCCTGCTGTTTTCTTTTTGTATAGCAGCATGCTGCTTCAGCAGCTGCTGAAGTTTATCCTGTATCCGTTTTAAATGTTGCGCTGTATTGCTCATTTTCTGATTTCAGCTTGAAGGTCTTTTTCCAGAGTACTCATGATCTTTCCCATCCAGCCATCAATTTCTTTATCTGTCAATGTTTTTTCTTCATCCAGGAAGGTAAAATTAACAGCCATGGATTTCTTACCGGCACCTAATTTTTCGCTTTCAAAAATATCAAACAGTTTGATGTCACGGAGCATATTCAATTTTATCTTCTGCACAGTTTGTTGTACTTGTTCCCATACCAATTCTTTGGGAACGATCATTGCCAGGTCTCTTTGTACGGAAGGGTACTTTGGAATCTCTCTAACGACGTTTGCCTGTTTGGAGGCTAATTCAGATAATACAGCCCAGTTTAATCCGGCAAAAAATACCGGTTGTTTAATACCGAATTTATCCAGTATCACTTTTTTTACCTCACCTGCACCAGCAATTATCTCATTATTTAGTTTGTAAACAATATGATTATCCAACTTTGGTACCTGCAATATTTCAATTGAATCAGGGGTAATGCCCAATACTTTTAAAACAGCGTCAACAGCACCTTTCAGATAATAGAAATCGGAAGAAACACTTTTTTGTTTCCAGTTATGATCTTCTTTATTGCCGGTAATGACCACACAAAGTTTTTCCGATTCATTGTATTTGCCCGAACCAGCTGTGCTATATGCTTTCCCAAATTCAAAAAGACGAAGAGAATTGTTTTTATGATTAAGATTATGACCCACTACTTCCAATGCTGTCTCAAATAATGAGTTGCGCATGATATTTAATTCTGCACTCAAACTGTTCAGCATCTTTACCATGCTTTGCAATTCTTCCTCAGAAAAATAAGCAGCATTGGTAATGGAATTGGTCATTATTTCATTGAATCCCTGGCCAACCAGGTAAGTCGTAACCTTTTCCCTGTATACTTCTTTAGAATAATTTTCTTCTATTGATGGAGTGATGGTAATAGCTTCAGGAATTTCAATATTATCCAATCCATCGATTCTTAGTATTTCTTCTACAAGGTCTGCAGGTAAACTGATGTCCGGTTTGTGAAATGGTACAGCAACCCTTAATTCGTCAATACCTTCTTTCAATGTTTCAAAACCAAGACTGTTCAAAATATCCTTTACAGCATCGGGGTGATAATTCTTGCCACTTAGTTTTTTAATGAAGTGCCATTTAATCGCAACTTCTGCTTTTGCTTTTGGATTTGGATAAACATCCGTTATCTCAGATGCTATTTCTCCACCAGCTATTTCCTTTATTAGTTTAGCAGCTCTCTTCAATACATTCACCGTTGCAGAAATATCCGTTCCTTTTTCAAACCGGCTGGCTGCGTCTGTTCTTAATCCATGACGGAAAGAGGTTTTACGGATCGTTACCGCATCAAAAAAAGCACTTTCGAGGAAAATGTTTTTTGTATGATCTGTTACACCACTGTGCATGCCGCCAAAGACCCCGGCAATGCACATTCCTTCTTTGTCATCGCATATCATCAGGTCATCAGCAGAAAGTTTTCTTTCTTTTTCATCAAGCGTGATGAAAGAAGAACCTTCGGGCAGGTTTTTTACAACTATTCTTTTTCCACCAATTTTATCGGCATCAAAAGCATGCAGCGGTTGTCCGGTCTCATGCTGAATGAAGTTGGTTATGTCAACTATATTGTTGATCGGACGAAGACCAATTGATTTCAACCGCTGTTGCAGCCATTTTGGAGATGGAGCTATTGTTACATTGGCAATGCTGATGCCCGAATACCGTGGACACGCTTTTTCGTTCTCAACTTTTACATCAATGGCTAATGAAGTATTGTCAACTTTAAAACCATTTCCGTTTGGAAGCCTAGGTTTGAAATCTTTTTTGTCGTGATAACTTAAATAAGCACATACATCTCTTGCCACACCCCAATGGCTCATTGCATCCATACGATTAGGGGTAAGGCCTATTTCATAAATAACATCTTCATAGGGTTGAAAATAATCAACTGCCAATGTTCCAACTTTTGTACCGGCTGGTAATACCATGATGCCTGCATGAGAAGTTCCCAGGCCAATCTCGTCTTCGGCACATATCATTCCATGACTTTCTACGCTGCGGATCTTGGCCACCTTCATTGTTATGGGGTCGCCTGCGACCGGATAAATGGTAGTGCCGACAGTGGCAACCACTACTTTTTGTCCGGCAGCAACATTGGGTGCGCCGCAAACGATCTGCAATGGTTCCGCTTCGCCTGTATTTACCCTGGTCAATGTAAGTTTATCTGCATTAGGATGTTTTTCAGTGCTTACTACTTCGCCAATCACCAAACCCTGTAATCCGCCTTTAACCTCTTCGTAGTTGTCCATGCTTTCTACTTCCAATCCGATGGAAGTAAGTATGCGGCTCAGCCTTTCGGGTTCAACAGTTATGGGAAGGTATTCACTCAACCATTTGTAGGAAATCGTCATGTTCGGTAGCGTCTTTTATTGTCTGCGAAGATAATGGAAACTGCTGTGTGATGTCTTTTGTAATGCCTTACCCATATCTCATTAAATTGCAACACAAAATTCTGCTACTTGAGATTAAAAGCCATTGGCATATTATTCAGCATTATCGTTTCGTTACTTCCGGTGTATATGCTGTATAAGTATATACAGAAAAAAATACGTCCGCGGGACTCTGCAGGAAGGTTTATAATATGGCTGCTGGCTACGTTTAGTTTAATATTTGGATATACATTCCTGGTTGTTTTCGCTATCAAAATGCTGTTTCCCGGAGCTTAGAAATATCTCCTTATTTTTACGGCCTAACAACTACACTTCAACTTACAAACTGTTCTTATGGCATACGGTCTTTTAAAAGGAAAAAGAGGAATCATAACCGGCGCATTGGATGAAAATTCTATTGCGTGGAAAGTTGCTGAAAAAGCCTACGAAGAAGGCGCAACCTTTGTATTAACGAATGCTCCGATCGCCATGAGGATGGGAGAAATAAATAAACTGGCTGAAAAAACAAAGTCGGAGATAATACCGGCTGATGCTACCAGTGTGGAAGAGCTGACAACACTTTTCACTAAATCACAGGAGGTATTAGGTGGTAAAATTGATTTTGTGCTGCACTCGATCGGTATGAGTGTGAACATCCGTAAAAAGATTCCTTACACCGAATCCAATTATGATTATTTCATGAAAGGAATTGATGTATCTGCAATGTCGTTACACAAAATGCTGGCAGTAGCTAAAAAATTAGATGCTATTAACGAGTGGGGAAGTGTGGTTGCCCTGACATATATGGCTGCACAACGTACTTATCCATTCTATACGGATATGGCTGATATTAAAGCAATGCTGGAATCTATTGCCCGCAGTTTTGGTTACCATTATGGTGTGGAAAAGAAAGTTCGTATCAATACTGTATCTCAGTCGCCAACGAAAACTACGGCAGGTACCGGTATCAAAGGCTTTGGTGATTTCTTTGATTTTGCCCAATCTATCGCTCCGCTGGGAAATGCTACCGCCGAAGATTGTGCTAATTATTGTATTACTCTCTTCTCTGATCTGACAAGAATGGTAACGATGCAAAATCTTTTCCATGATGGTGGTTATTCATCTACGGGGGTGAGCAATGAGGTAATGACGAAACTTGGTGTAACGGAATAGTTTCGGGTCAGGCTTGATGATCGCGTGTGTTTGCCGCCACGCAGAGGGTTTGACACATCGTAAGAAGGAATGGTCAATAATCAATGTTCAAGTCTCCTGTAAGACCAGGAGTGCGTTTGCAAAATGCTGAATTGGGCATAGAATGATGAAGAGTGATCATTTTTTCCTTTCGCCGGAAGAAAAGAATACCAGAACAAGGTCGCATCAAAGAGGAAAATAGTAGGGCAGCTGATTAAATAAAAAATTAAAATGCCTCCGTAATCGGAGGCATTTTAATTCTATAGGTCAGGTAGGCCAATGTGAACAGCTTCCCTCTAATATTCATCTTCATTGAAAAGAAAATCCTCTTGTGTAGGATAATCAGGCCAAATGTCTTCGATGGTCTCGTAGACATCACCTTCATCTTCCAGTTCCTGCAAATTTTCTACTACCTCGATAGGGGCACCACTACGGATAGAGTAATCTATCAATTCATCTTTTGTTGCTGGCCAGGGTGCATCTTCCAGGTACGAGGCTAGTTCTAAGGTCCAAAACATCTCTAAGGCGTTTAATTGTTGAATAAGGTTTTCCGATAGTTACCGGCGGGGAGAAAAGCCCCAATTTTCGGCAAATGTAGCTTTATTAACGAATTTTCCAAATCCGAAGTTGTTCACCGGGTTTTTAAGGATTTCCTAAAAAAAGTTTCCGGAGAGCAATTGTGGTTTTGTTTCGGGCTACCTTTTAATGATATTTGATTTTATTATTGAACTTTTAGCTGCATGATAACCGGAAAAAATATTCATAAACGTTACGGAACTGTAGAGGTTTTAAGAGGGGTAGATGTCGAAATCAACAAAGGCGAAGTGGTGGCTATTGTAGGCCCCTCGGGTTCCGGCAAAAGCACTTTGCTTCATATCCTGGGTACCCTGGATAAGGCCGACCGAGGAGAAGTAAAAATGAATAATACCGCCATCGGCTCGCTGAATGGGAAAAAGCTGGCAGCATTCAGGAATAAACAGATCGGTTTTGTTTTCCAGTTCCATCATTTGCTGCCAGAGTTTACGGCCTGGGAAAATGTTTGTATTCCGGGGTGGCTCGCCGGAAGAAAGAAAGCAGAGGTAAAAGAGAAAGCCGAAGATTTATTAAAAATGCTGGGGCTTGCCCATCGTATGGAGAACAAACCCAATGAAATGAGTGGTGGCGAACAGCAAAGAGTAGCGGTAGCAAGGGCACTCATCAATAATCCGGCAATTGTTTTTGCAGATGAACCAACCGGTAATCTTGATTCTGCGAATGCAAAAGAATTACATCAATTATTTTTTGAGCTGAGGGACAAATTCAATCAGACATTTCTGATCGTTACACACAACGAGGAACTGGCAAAACTTAGTGACCGGGTGTTGTATATGAAGGACGGGAAGATTGTGTGAAGGGGAATTGATATTTATTCGGTTACACTCTGGGTTTCCACGGAATTTCTGGAATATTCATCTGATGGCCTGCATAGCGGCTTAATACAAAAAGGTAATCGCTCAAGCGGTTGAGATATTTGATGGTAATTGCTTCTACTTCCTGGCTTTCCAATTCTAACCGTACACAGCATCTTTCAGCCCTGCGGCAAATACACCGGGCAATATGTAAATGGGATAATGAAGGATGACCCCCGGGCAGAATAAAATTCTTCATTGGAGGAATGACCTCATTCATTCTGTCTATTTCTTTTTCTAATGATTCTACATCCGTTTCTTTCAGATCAGGAATTTTCATCTTTGGTTCTTTCACCGGATCGCAGGCTAATGAAGAACCGATAGTGAACAAGCGATCCTGCACTTCCAATAAAATTGTTTTGCCATGCTCATCGGTCAATAAATCTTTGCATAAGCCGATGTATGAATTCAATTCATCTACAGTGCCATAAGATTCTATGCGCAGATGCGATTTTGGAACTTTTGTCCCACCTATCAATGAGGTAGTTCCTTTGTCGCCGGTCTTGGTATAGATTTTCATTGCCATAGAATGTGTTTTTGTTCTTATCAGAACATCATTTTAATAAGATAGTGTACAGGAAGAGGAACCCTACACTGCGAACCCTTCTCTCTTCCTATCCGTCTCAATCAATCCATCTCTCAACCGTATAACTCTCCGGGCATGATTAGCAATATCTTCTTCATGTGTTACCAGTATCACCGTATTGCCTCTGCTATGTATATCTCCAAATATCTCCATGATCTCATCAGAGGTTTTACTATCAAGATTACCGGTTGGTTCATCTGCCAGGATCATTGATGGATCATTTACCAAAGCTCTTGCAATAG
>Ga0068853_100005388_pt1 | contig 10016 bp, 12 predicted proteins | sample KBSCornC32_FD_65655 | JGI IMG/M metagenome (GOLD analysis project Ga0068853, IMG submission 65655) | Corn rhizosphere microbial communities from Kellogg Biological Station, Michigan, USA - KBS Corn C3-2 | ecosystem: Host-associated > Plants > Roots > Rhizosphere > Soil ... | reverse complement strand
AGCTGCTTTTCCGCATCATCCCAAACCGCAAACGCGAACATCCCATTGATTTTTTCAAGACACTCGACGCCCCATCGGCGAAACGCCTTTAGCAAAACCTCCGTGTCCGTGCCGGTACGAAAGATCTCTCCATCGGACCCGAGCTGCTCTCTGATCTCACGATAATTGTAGATCTCGCCGTTGAATGTCAGTGCGTATCGTCCATCGTCCGTCAGCATCGGCTGATGCCCGGCGGGTGAGGTGTCGATGATCGCAAGACGCCGGTGCCCTAGACACGCGCGATACTCCCGCGGGCCAAAAGCATCGCTTGTGTAAATGCCTTCATCGTCCCGCCCGCGATGCTCGATCGCAGCAAGACACGCCGGCATTAGCGGGGCAGGATCAGATGAGATGAGTCCGGCGATTCCGCACATTTTAGAAGATACTTAACGCAAAGTCGCAAAGACGCAAAGGAACTGTAGATCGATGTATACAAGAGACCATTTTCTTTCGTTGCGTCTTTGCTGCTTTGCGAGATTGCTTAAAGTTGTCAGGCTCGCGGCCTCATTGTCACCCACAAATGCCAGCCGAGCGTGCCCGCAAGCGGCAGTCCCGCAACCGGCAGCGGCGGTGCGTGCATGAATTCCTTGTGTGTCTCGACGATCTCAAAATCTGGAAAGTCCTGCTCGACCTCCTTTCTCCCATACACTTTTGAATATGGATTAAACGGACCGTCGGTGCTCACGTGGACAAAGTTTTTCATCGACAGATATCTCGCCAGCCCTACTTCGCGCGCATTCGCCAGGTGATCGTCATAGATGCCGCCTGGCCTCACACCTGTAAGGTACAGCCCAGCGAGACCGAGCCGCCTCACGATCGAGATCGGGAGAAGATAATTGAGTGACCACTTAGCGTACAGCATTGCGATCAGTTGACCCGTTGGTTTGAGAACACGAGCGATCTCCGACTGCGCTCTTTTTATCTCTGGGATATGATGCAGCACACCATGGCTATAGACGATGTCAAAGCTGTTGTCTGGAAAAGGCAGCTCAAGAGCGCTCGCCTGTTCGATCCGGTCGTGCTCAAGACCTTTGAGCGCGAAGCGCATCTTCACCCGCTTTACAGATTCATCCGTTAGATCGATCCCTGAATAATTACCGCCGCGTCTCACGATTTGCTCCGCATCCGCACCTTGCCCTAGACCGATCTCCAGCACTCGTTTCCCGCGCCAATCGATGCGGTCGAGGTTCTTCAGAATGTGCGGCTCTTTTGAATAGCGGTATTCGTCGTATCGATCAAAAAAACTCGCGTATTCGTCACGCGTCTCGTCATTGAGATCTCCGACAAGCTCTGCCCCGCACGGATGCGCCTGCCAAAAATCTTGTATGTCGCCCTGCGTCGTCAACGGCGTTCCGCCTCCATCAGCCTCGCGAGCGCGTACGCCATCCACGCTTGTCCCCAACGCATGAACGGCGTCTGATCGACGACGATGCGGCCGAGCCTGTAGTAAAAAAATCCGTCTACATCAAGCATGTGCCTGATAGTCCAGTCCGCGACCTTTCTTGCAAGCTCAACCTCATTCAACTCAGCAAGAGCCGCGATCGCAACCGCCGCTGAGTGAATGTCGATCGGGTACGTTTGCTTGTCGTAATACTTCGGCGTCCCGTTATCGACAAAGAACCTTGTCAGCCAATATTCTTTGCCTCTCTCAAATGCCTCTTCAATCTCGTCGCTGGTGCGAAGCCTGTCCGCGATCCGCCGGATCGATTGCAAGACGTAAGCCGTGTGAAAGTTATCAACCCACCCCTGCGATACATCCGCGCCGTAACTCCACGCACCATCGTCGCGTTGTCGGCGAATGACGAAATTCACGGCTTTGCATGCAAGCTCGTGATGCTCAGAATCCTCCGATCGCATCAGGCACTCCGCCGCAAGCAGGCTCGCGTTGTAGATCACACTCTCGTCGAGCGGCGTGTAGCTAAAACAGATCTCGTCATCGGTGCCAATGGGACAATTCAATCTTGTAGCAGCAAATTTTGCGATCTGCTGCACCGCGTCGGCGAATCGTTCATCGCCAAATGCCTCGGCACCTTCCGCAAATGCCTGCGACGCAAATGCCGTCGGCACCACCGTCGGCGTGCCCTCAGGAGCAAAGAACATGCGCGATTGCCAGTCAAAGTTATAGCCACACGCAAGACCTTCTCCAGCTCGAATTCCAAGCTCCAGCAAACGGTCGAGCAAATGCCTGGCATTCAAGGCGTGACGCTCATCACTTGTCTCTCGAAAGCGCGACAATTCGCCCAGAGCAAAAAGTGCGAGTCCCTTTGGATTTACACCCGCCGCGATGCCGAGCAGCGGCCGCAGATCGATCGGCGATCGCTTGACGATCTGCGTCAATGCAAGCCGCCACAGTCGGTAATTCTTTAGCGGCGTAGCCCGAAAAACACGGCTATTCAATCCGTCAAAAGGGTCAAAGCCAGCAAACCTCCGCGCCTCGCACCACGCGAAAAGCCTGTCGTAAATTCGCTCGAGTTTGGCGGGCATCTAGCGTCAGGTTACGAGGTTATCACACGCTTCGGTTTTTGCCCTTTGGCTGCAAAAGAGGCGATAATAACGCTGTTTAGATGAAGTTCCTCTCTGACATACGGCTCCTTCTCATCGGGCTTTGGCTTGGTGCCGCGGTGTTTTTTGCCGGCGTCGCGCAAGCGGCATTCGCAGTACTGCCGCAGCGCGACCTTGCGGGCGCGGTCGTGGGCAGGTCGCTCTCGATCGTCGATTACGCCGGGATAGTGATCGGCGGCGTGTTGATCCTGACCTCTATTCTGGGATCGGCGCGGGTGAATAAACTTTGGCTCTGGGTCGAGCGATTCCTCTTGCTGGTTATCGTGGCGGCGTGTGCCATTGAGGAATTTGTGCTCGGCATCTGGATGGCGGCGATACGGTCACAGATAAGCGGCCCTATCGAGAACGCGGCCGCCGACGATCCGTTGAAGATCCGATTTGACCAACTGCACCAATATTCCGAGTGGGTGCTGCTGGCGGCGATGATAGCCGCGTTACTGACGTTCTTCATTATTGCGAACCGCGTCTACGCCGCCATTAAAGCGGAAACCAAGAGCGACATCTACGACTTTTCAAAAGAGTTCAAGATATAAAGATGTATCGAGTCATCGAGAAGATAGACGATTTTAGGACGCGCTTCGCCGGCTGGCGTGGTGACGAAAAGCTCATCCGCTATCCGTGGGTGCAAAATATTCACACGCCCTTCACGCCGTTTCGCCGTGCGCTGCCGCTCGTGAATCTCGGCCTGATCTCGTCCGCCGGTGCTTATATCAACGGCACGAAGACCTTTGACCTCGACTCAAAGGACGGCGATCTCGAGTTTCGCGAGATTCCGGTCGAGGTCGAGGCATCCGAGCTGCGCTACTCGGCAAAAGGCTATGATCCCGCCGGTGTCGAAGAGGACCGCAACTGCCAGATCCCTGTCGACCGTCTGATCGAATATCGTTCCTCTGCCGTCATCGGTGACATTAACAGTTGTTGGTGGTCGCTGAGTCCGTGGATCCCAAATGCCGCACGCGTCGCCGAGGAACTCGCCCCACGTATCGCCGAGCGTTTGAACCATTACGACACGCAAGCGGCTCTTTTCATCCCGGCTTCACGTCTCTGCCATCAAACTCTCGGCATCATCGCGCGAGCGGTCGAGAATGCCGGCATTCCGACAATGATGCTCTCGGTCGCTCCCGATATCAGCGACCGTGTCCGCGCACCGCGCACCGCGCACTATCATGGCGAATTTGGCTCCGTCGCCGGCACGCCAAACTTTCCGCAGTACCAAATGCGCATCCTCGACGAGGCTCTCCGCTGGACCGAGACATTTGACCAACCCGGCTCGCGCAAGCTTGCTGTCGATCTCGAATCGCAGGTCGAGGCCGCCCGCGGTGAGCGGTAGCTAAGAATCAGAGCTACCAGTGCTGAAGTAGACCTCTGGCCCCGGCGGTTCCATCGCTCCGACCTTTGTCATCGAGACCGGATCATAGTCCCAGAGCTTAGCTATAGCTATTATTGCGGGGATGCTCACGCCCAGGACGAACGCGCTTTCCTGAGAGTTTATAAACAACTGATTGTCGGCCAAGAACCGGAACTGAATACCCCAGGTCGTCTGGTGCCCAACAATCCCGATCTGCGGGAAAAGGTCAAACCCGAAGCTGAACATGAATATCAGAGGAGCAGAGACCACCTTTGGCAACTGAACAAATTGGATTATCAGCGAAGCCGTGCGCCCTCTTGGCAGCCCCTGCCAAAGCCAACTGCCGGCGAGCATGCTCAACACGGAAATAGCTGCAAAAAATGATCCGGCGATCACGAGAGGCATCGTAATGCCGTAAACCAGTGCAACATAGACCAAGAAGAGGATGCCGAATACTCCTCCGATCATTTCTAAAACCGCAATCGTTCGGATCCATGGGAATTTCATTGTGGTTAGCTATTTTGCCACGACCTGATCATTTCTGTCGGCCATATTAACTGAATAACGTTGATCGTCAAACTGTCGTGGATGGTCAGGATCAGCACGACCTCCGTCAGCACAAACACCGCCGCCGAACGCCAAAACCGCAGCCATCTCGCGAGCAAAAATCCGAGCCCACAGCAGACGATATCCGACATTGAGTTGACGATCGAGTCGCCAAAATAGTTGAGGGAGATCGTGACCTCGCGATAGCGGTTGATGACATACGCGGTATTCTCGATCGTCTCCCAGCATCCCTCGATACCGATGGCGATAAAGAGCCTCCACGCCACCGGCACCCGCGGGAAAAGCAACGCGAGAATAAAGAACTCCGTCATTCCATGCAGCACGTGCGTGAACGAGTACGCGTCAATGATGTGCTGCGAGTTGTGCTGCGACATCACTGACCACGACCACGGCGACCAATCGCCCGCCGGGCACCACCAAAGCCGCCCTTGCGAATACTCGGCCAGCGCAACGGCAAACAGCACAAATGCGCACGCGTACAGCGGCGTTCGCCAGTTTGAGGAGCTTGTCTTAATGTGGTCGGACATCGTCTCTCGAAACAAGATCGGGAGGCCTGATGTTAATTGTCGGATTTAGTCTCTGGCTGAGCGTGTCTGCTATCGCTCCGGCACGAAATTTTGCCATATCGGCACGCGGTCCCTCAAACATCGCGTCGACCGTCGACCGGAATATCTCCACCCACCGCTCAAAATGCTCCGGCTCGAGCAGAGATCGCTCATGCAGGACCTTATGCACCGCGAGCGGATTTCCAAAATAGACGGGTCGCGAAAACAGCAGCTTTTCCCAAAAGTCGCCGATCACGGGCAGGTGCGTAACCAAGTCCAGCTCGGTAAAATGGTGCCCGATCTCCGGGTCGATCATCGCCGTCTCGTAAAACCGCTCCAGGAGACGGTCGATGTCTTGTCTGTTTTCGATGTCGCGGGTGTTCATTCGGTTGAGATGCTGGCGTCGCCATGGAGTGCTGCATGCAGCGTGTGCCAGCTAAGCGAAGCACATTTTACACGGGCAGGAAACTCGAGCACGCCTGCAAATATCTTCAAACGACCGAGGTGCGATTCTTCACTTTCCGGATCTAGGCCGCCGGTCACCATGTCGTGAAACTCGTTAAAAAGCTCCTCCGCCTCCTCCTTTGTGCGGCCCTTGACCGCCTGGGTCATCATCGACGCCGACGCCTTTGAGATCGCGCAGCCTGACCCCTTGAATGCCACGTCTGCGACCGTCTCGCCGTCCATCTTTACATACACGCGCAACGCATCGCCGCACAATGGATTGTTCCCCAGTGCCTCACGGTCCGCGTTCTCGATCTCGCGAAAATTCCGCGGATTCTTGTTGTGTTCGAGGATCGTGTCCTGATAAAGCTCGCTAAGTTCTGACATCTATTTCTGCAAATTCGCGGTGAGAAAATTCTCCAATTCATCCGCGACTCCCACCTTGAAAAGGGCCTGACCGTGCCCGCCCGACGAATATACCTTCTGCGTTGCTTTAGGATCGTCCGACGCGAGTGCCCTGACCGAATCCGCCGATTCCTTGTCGTCCTCTGCCGCCGTCATAAATAGCGGGCGATCGCCATATTTTTTGACCGCGGGTTCTGTCGGCATGTTTCCAAAATAATTAACGCCAGGCGACATCAACGCGACCGCCGCCACATTCGCATGATCGGCGGCGTAGATGATCGCAAGGCTGCTGCCGTACGACGCGCCCACAGTGCCCACCTTTGCAGGATCGACGTTGGGCTGCTTAGACAGATAGCTAAACGCCGCGTCCACATCACCGAGCATCGCCTTGACATCCGCATCCGTGCGGCCCGCCTCGAGCATGCTGCCGTTGGCGTGATGATTGGACTCGCCAAACCCGCGTCCGTCGATCGCAAGCACCGCAAAGCCTTTCGCCTGCATCCGTGTCGCAAAATCGTCAAACGAATGGCGATCGCTCTGCCATTGATGCAGCAGCAAGAGTGCAGGTGAATTGGGCTTGTCCGCCGCGTACAGTGATCCGACGATCGGCGTGCCGTCGAGCGAATCTATCTCTACTGTCTTGTACGCTTTGCCGCTCGGTGGCGGTGAGTCGGCGGCTGGTCCCGATCTCACGTCCGATGGCGACGTTTGTGGCCGACGATTGCAGGCCAGAAGCGAAAACAAAATGATCGTCAAGACTGCGAACTTTTTCATCACGCAAAGATCTCTATAACCTTTTGTACGGACTCGGCGAGCTTCTCGACCTCTTCGCGAGTGTTGTAAAAAGCGAACGAAGCGCGTGCCGTCGCCGGCACCTGAAACCGCTGCATCACCGGCTGTGCACAATGATGACCCGCGCGGATCGCGATGCCCTGCTGATCGAGGATGGTCCCGATATCGTGCGGATGTACGCCCTCGATAGTGAACGAAAGCACACTCGCCTTTTCGGCCGCTGTGCCGACGATCGTCACCTCGGGAATATCGCCGAGCCGTTGCGTTGCGTAGTCAAGTAACTCTCTTTCATGTGCCGCCGCCGCCACAAAATCGAGCGAATTGATATAGTCGATGGCCGCTCCAAGCCCAATACCTGCAGCAATTGCAGGTGTTCCGGCCTCGAATTTCTCGGGTATCGGCGCATATGTAGTCCCCGCAAAACTCACCGTGCGGATCATCCCGCCGCCCGTCTGATACGGCGGCATTTCGTCGAGCCATTTACGCTTGCCGTAAACGATGCCGCTTCCCGTCGGCGCGTACATCTTGTGTCCCGAGAAAACAAAAAAGTCGGCATCGAGGTCCTGCACGTCCACCGCAAAATGCGGCACGCTCTGGGCTCCATCAACGCAAACCGGCACTCCGAATTTATGCGCGGTAGCGACTATGTCCTTGATCGGATTGACCGTACCTAACGAATTGGACACGTGCCCGACAGCGACCATCCGGGTGCGCTCGTTTAGCAGATTCTCGTATTCGTCGATGATCAGCTCTCCACGATCGTTCATCGGAATCATCTTGATCGTCGCACCACGCTCAGCAGCCATTACCTGCCACGGAATGATGTTCGAGTGGTGCTCCATCTCGGAGACGAGGATCTCATCGCCCTCATTGACGAACTTCTTCCCGTACGAATGCGCGACTAAATTGATCCCCTCAGTAGTACCACGGACAAAAATGCACTCCGCGACATCCGGCGCGTTGATGAACCGCTTGACCTTCTCCCTCGCCGCCTCGTACGCCGTTGTCGCGTGCTGCGAGAGATAGTGCACGCCGCGATGAATATTCGAGTGCTCCTCCGCGAGATACTTCGTCCCGCGATCGATCACGACCTGCGGAACATGCGACGAGGCCGCATTGTCCAAATACACGAGAGGCTTGCCGTTCACCGTCTGCGAGAGAACAGGGAAATCTCGCCTAATTTTCTCAACGTCCCAGTTATTTATTACTACGGACTTCATGCTCATTACATTATTCGTGACTCCATGCCACGGGTCGATCAAAAGATCGGAGCCTTCGGCGATGGAATCTTTTTGAAAGACAGGTCTACGCTGCTCCCACTGTCTATACGATCGACATGCAGCAAGAAGTAGTAGTCATTAGAGGAATCGAGGACCCGCACAATATAGATATGACCCAGCTTGGCGGGTAAATATGGTGCGTAATTATCGGCGAATTCACCCTCGTTATTCTTACGAGCGGTTTTCACCTGATTCGCAACTGTGGACTTGCCGAACGTATTACCATCAGGAGCTCTATTGCCAGAGGTGTTAACGATAATCTTTCGCGATTCACCTTCGCGAAGCATTGGGTAGGGGCGAACATAGGGAACTTCGAAATCTTCATTCCACTCATGTTGTCCTAGGTCGATGATCCTGGTTTGAGAATTACGTCCTATCTCGAGGCTAAAGATATCGATGTTATCGCCAAAACGATTCCCGTATCCGATAGCATCCGTTATCGGGCACTTACCGTACTTGAGCGTTCGCACATCGAGACAAGACTGTGCTGCCCGCGATTTGTCCCATCCCGGTTTTTTAACGCCGTCGATAAAGACCCAAGGTGAGAAGAGAGTTACATGTGCCAAAATATCCGATCCCATTTCTTGAGCGCCGGCCGACAATGCCGACGTCGAGCAAATGAAAACAGCTAAGACCAACAACCTTTTCATCTTGATTCCTCCATCTCGAACTCCAGTCTGTTGAGTACCGCTGAATCAAGCTCAGCCTTGATCTCCTCGATTACTATCTTGTTAATGATCTCCTCAGCAAAACCATACGTCAGCAGATTGCGTGCGAGATTCTCCGGCAGACCTCGCGTCAGGAGGTAAAAAAGCTCCTCCTCCTCAAGCTGACCGACCGTCGCACCGTGGGCGCACTTTACGTCGTCATTAAAGATCTCAAGCTGCGGTTTTGTATCGACGCGGGCGTCGTTTGAGAGGAGAAGATTCTTATTCGACTGTTGCGCGTCGGTGCCGTGAGCGTTCTCGCGAACAAAAACCTTGCCGTTAAAGACACCACGCGATTTGTCGTTCAGCACGCCTTTGTACGACTGATGCGAGGTGCAATTTGGCACCGTGTGATCGATGATCGAATGCGTGTCGTGATGCTGCGAGCCATTGAGCATGTACAGCCCATCAACCAATGCCTCGCCGCCCTCGGCAGTGAATTTCAATTCGATATCGTGCCGCGACAGCCCGGCCCCGATATTGATACTCGTCGCGTCGTAACGGCTCCCGCGACCTAAACTGACCTCGGTGACGCCATAATTAAAGTGCTCCGCCGCGTCCTTTTGCACGCGATAATGCGTGACGTTCGCATTGTCTTCGACAAACACCTGCACCGCCGCATTCGTAAATCCCGCTGCCTGCGACACATACGTCTCAACGATCGTCGCCTTACTTCCCGCCTCGGCAACAACGATCACATGCGGGAATATCGCGACTCCATCCTGCCCGCCAAACCCGATCCTGATCGGCTCCGCGAGACTCGTGTCTTTGGGAATGCGAACCACGTGATACTCACCAAACGCCTGATTGAGCGCAGTAAACCCATTCCGCTCGACATTGAACTGATTCAGCAAGTGAGCGTCGACAGTGTCTCTCTCTCCACTCTCCACCCTCCACTCGCGACTCGAGATTGGCCGTACATCCGTGTACTTCCAATCCTCCAACTTCGGATGTGGGAAGCCAAGATCTACAAACGCATCGAACGCGCGCTCACGCGCGATCTTAAGCGTGGGATCAGACTCGCGCGCGAGCAGCTCGCGAAAAGCGTCTGCAAAAACCGTCTCCACTTTCAATGCCGTGGTCGTCATCAGCTCGCGTTCGCGGCCCCCTTTACCCAATCGTAACCTTTCTCTTCAAGCTCCAGAGCAAGCTCCTTGCCGCCCTCTTTAACGATCTTTCCGCCCGCGAGGACGTGGACAAAATCCGGAGTAATGTAGTTGAGCAGCCTCTGGTAATGCGTCACGAGAATGATCGCGTTCTCCGGTGAGCGAAGCTTGTTGACGCCCTCCGCGACGATGCGAAGAGCATCGATATCGAGCCCCGAATC
>Ga0068853_100005387_pt1 | contig 10017 bp, 4 predicted proteins | sample KBSCornC32_FD_65655 | JGI IMG/M metagenome (GOLD analysis project Ga0068853, IMG submission 65655) | Corn rhizosphere microbial communities from Kellogg Biological Station, Michigan, USA - KBS Corn C3-2 | ecosystem: Host-associated > Plants > Roots > Rhizosphere > Soil ... | reverse complement strand
GAAGGACCTGACGGACAATGTGAACTTCATGGCGTCGAATCTTACGGGCCAGGTCCGCAACATCGCGGCGGTGACAACCGCCGTGGCAAACGGCGACCTTTCGAAAAAGATCACGGTCGATGTGCAGGGTGAGATTCTCGAGCTTAAAGTCACGATCAACACTATGGTTGATCAGCTCAATTCGTTTGCGTCCGAGGTTACACGTGTGGCTCGCGAGGTTGGTACGGAAGGGAAACTCGGCGGACAAGCTGAGGTAAAAGGCGTCGCCGGCGTGTGGAAGGATCTTACGGACAACGTGAACTTTATGGCGTCGAACCTTACGACGCAGGTGCGCGGTATCGCACGCGTTGTGACGGCCGTTGCGAACGGTAACCTTAACCGGAAACTTGAGGTGGAAGCGCTCGGCGAGATTGCCGAACTCGCCGACACCATCAATGCCATGATCGATACTCTTGCCACGTTCGCCGATCAGGTGACAACGGTGGCTCGCGAGGTAGGTATCGAAGGCGAACTTGGCGGACAGGCGAACGTGCCCGGTGCTTCAGGAACGTGGCGCGACCTTACGGATAACGTGAATCAGCTTGCGGCAAACCTTACAAACCAGGTGCGTGCAATGGCGGATGTGGCAACCGCAGTTACCAAGGGCGACCTGACGCGGTCGATCACAGTTGACGCGAGAGGCGAGGTAGCGTTTCTCAAGGACAACGTGAACGAGATGATCCGTAATCTGCGTGAAACGACGCAGAAAAATACCGAGCAGGACTGGCTGAAAACGAACCTTGCGAAGTTTACGCGATTGCTGCAAGGCCAACGCGACCTGCTGACCGTCGCTCGGCTGATACTTTCGGAAATGGCTCCGCTGGTCGAGATGCAGCACGGTGTGTTTTACATAACAGACACGGTTGACGACGAACTAGTTCTTAAATTGCTCGCCTCGTATGCGTATCGTGAACGAAAATCTGTATCGAACGAGTTCAAATTCGGCGAAAGCATCGTCGGACAATGCGCTCTTGAAAAGGAACGCATCATTATCAACAACGTGCCGCCGGAGTACGTCAAGATCAATTCCGGGTTAGGCGAAGCGCCGCCTACAAACATTGTCGTTCTTCCGGTATTGTTCGAGGGACAGGTAAAGGCCGTCGTCGAACTCGCTTCGTTCACGCCGTTCAACGAAATTCATTTTGCGTTTCTCGATCAGCTTACCGAGTCGATCGGCATCGTTATCAACACGATCGAAGCCAACATGAGAACCGAGGAACTGCTGAAACAATCGCAGTCGCTCGCGCAGGAACTCCAGCTTGGTCAGGCTGAACTTCAGGAAACGAACCGACGCCTCGAATTGCAGGCGCAGTCGCTGCAAACTTCCGAAGAACTGCTCAAACAGCAGCAGGAAGAGCTCCAGCAGACAAACCAGGAACTCGAAGAAAAGGCTCGAATGCTTTCCGAGCAAAAGACCGAGGTCGAGCAAAAAAATCAGCAGATCGAATTTGCCCGAACCGCGCTGGAGGATAAAGCGAAACAGCTTGCCTTAAGTTCGAAATACAAGTCTGAATTTCTGGCGAACATGTCGCACGAGCTGCGGACGCCGCTCAACTCGATGCTGATCCTTTCCAAGATGCTTTCCGAAAGCGAGGAAGGCAACTTAACTGAAAAACAGGTCGAGTTTGCAGAGACCATTCACTCATCCGGTACCGATCTGCTTGCCCTGATCAACGAGATACTTGATCTTTCCAAGATCGAATCCGGCAACATGGGCGTCGAGATCGGCGAGATCCGGTTCAGCGAGCTCAAGGAGGACATCGAGAGAAACTTTGGCCAGATCGCCGAGGACAAGGGCCTGCAGCTTGTGACCGAGATCGGAAGCGATTTGCCCGAATCGATGCAGACGGACGTCAAGCGGCTGCGGCAGGTGCTGAAAAATCTCCTGTCGAATGCGTTCAAATTTACGCATCACGGCCAGATCGAAATGCGTATCGAAGCTGCCAAGGGTGGTTGGAGTTTTGACAATCACAATCTGCGACGAGCGTCGTCGGTGATCGCGTTCAAGGTAAGCGACACCGGGATCGGCATTGCCGAAGACAAACAGCAGTTGATCTTCGAAGCGTTTCAGCAGGCGGACGGCACTACAAGCCGGAAATACGGCGGAACCGGACTGGGGCTTTCGATCAGCCGCGAGATCGCCCGCCTTTTGGGCGGCGAGATCGTGCTCGAAAGCACACCGGGCGAAGGCAGTACGTTTACATTCTATCTGCCGCAGATCTATGTCCCGGTCACTCTCGCCCTTCCCGACGAGAGTCTTGAAGACGAAACTGTGGAGACCAACGGCCATGGGCCGCGGACGCTGATCTCGCTTGCAACTGAAACGAACGAAGCTCAACCGGCTCGCGTTCACGTTGTGGTAAGTGATGACCGCTCGGATATTCAACCCGGTGACCGCGTTGTTTTGATCGTCGAGGATGACGCCACGTTTGCCCGCATTTTACGTGACATTGCCAGGGAGCAGGGGTTCAAGAGCCTTGTTTCCCAACACGGTGAAGACGCACTTATGACCGCCCGAAAATATCGTCCTGATGCGATCACGCTTGATCTAACACTGCCCGGCATTCATGGGTACGCGGTTTTGGACAGGCTGAAACACGATCCCTCAACGCGGCATATCCCGGTCCAGATAATCTCGGTTATCGACGATATGAAACGCGTGCTCAAACTCGGTGCATTCGGGCGGATCACAAAACCGGTCGATAGACAACGATTGATCGAAGGCTTTAATGGTCTGAAGTCGTTCATTGAACGTCCGGCGAAAAAGCTGCTTCTGGTCGAGGATGATGAAGTGCTTCGAAACAGCATTCTTGAACTGATCGGCGGCAACGATGTTTCACTGACAAGCGCCGCGACCGGTGAAGACGCTTTGGCAAAACTCCAGTCCGAGCATTTCGACTGTGCCATCGTCGATCTGATGCTGCCCGACATGGAGTGGAGCGAACTGATCGGCAAGATCAAGCAGAAAAAAGGTTTTCCGGAATTACCGGTGATCGTTCATACGGGCAAGGACCTGACAAAACGCGAAACTGCCCGGATCAAAAAACTTGCGGAAACGGTCATCATTAAAGACGCCGATTCCGTCGAGCGGCTTGTTGACGAAACTGCCTTGTTCCTGCATCGCGACGTTGCGGTTCTCAATGATACGCAAAAAAATATGATCAAGCGTGTCAATCTGACGGATCCGCGGCTCGAAGGCAAAAAGGTCCTGGTGGTCGACGACGACATTCGCAATATCTTCGCCCTTACCAGCGTTCTGGAACGCCAGCAGATGGAGGTTGTTTATGCTGAAAACGGCCGCGACGGGATAGAAATGCTAAAGAAAACGCCCGGCATCGACGGCGTTCTGATGGATATAATGATGCCTGAAATGGACGGTTACGAAGCGATGCGCGAGATACGTCAGATCGCCAAATTCAGGTCGATCCCCATTATCGCCGTTACCGCAAAGGCGATGAAGGGCGACCGTCAAAAATGCATCGAGGCAGGCGCGTCCGATTACATCACAAAGCCGGTGGACGCCGAAACGCTGCTGTCGCTGCTACGCATTTGGCTGGATAGATAGGATAATAAGAAGAAAGTGAAGTATTCGGAAACAAGGAAGGGCGATGGAATCCAACGGCAAAGCAAATATCCTGATCGTGGATGATAAGCCGGAAAATCTTCTGGCAATGGAATCCATACTTGAAGGGTTAGATCAAAATCTCGTACAGGCGACGTCTGCGCGTGAAGCGTTGCGGTATCTTCTGATGGAGGATGTTGCGGTGATCGTCCTGGACGTCCAAATGCCGGGCGTTAACGGGTTCGAGCTTGCCGAGTTGATCCGCGAACGCGAACGAACGCAGCATACTCCGATCATCTTTGTTTCTGCGATAAGCCATAGCGAGCAGTATATTTTTAAGGGTTACTCGCTCGGTGCGGTCGACTATCTTACCAAGCCTTTTGAACCCGAAATACTCCGCTCGAAGGTGCGGTTTTTCTGCCGGCTTTTTTTTCAAAATCAGAAGATCAAGCGACAGGCAAATCTGCTCGAAGAATCGAACAAAAAGCTCGACGAGCTTAACGCGGAACTCGAGGTGCGGGTTTCCAACCGGACCGCCGAGCTCGAAAAGGCAAACCAGGAACTTGAACGACAGATCGAGGAGCGAAAACGGTCCGAGGAGCGGCTTGCTACTGAACATTCAATAACGCGTACGCTCGCCGAGGCTCCCGGCGCAGAGGTCGCATTCCCTTCGGTGTTGCGCATTTTCTGCGAAAATCTTGGAGCATTGGTCGCGTGCCTGTGGCTGCTCGACGATGCGGGAGCTGAACTCGTCCCGGCTTTTGTCGAAACCGGAAAAGACGTACGCAACGTCTCGGCGTTCGTTGCAGAAACCCGCAAACTCAAGATCAGGCGCGGCGTCGGCATCCCCGGACAGGTTTGGGAAAAGGGAACCCCGGTCTGGCTGCCGAATACGGTCCGCGGGCCAAACCACCCTAGGGCGGAGTTGGCTGCATCGATCGGGATCCACAGCGGATTGGGATTTCCGATCACGATAGGAAGACAGTTCCACGGCGTGATCGAATTTTTCACGTCACAGCCGTTCCGATCCGACGAACACATCCTTAACATGTTTGAGGCGATCGGCAGCGAGATCGGTCAGTTCATCCAACGCAAACAGGCCGAAACCGACCGCGAGAATCTGCTTTATCGTGAAAAAGCGCTTCGCGAACAGGCCGAAACCGCTAGCAGGCTGAAAGACGAGTTTCTTGCGACGGTTTCCCATGAACTGCGTACACCGCTCAATGCTGTTCTCGGCTGGGCCGAAATGCTGCATACCGGAAAGCTCGACGATGATAAAAAGACCGATGCTCTGGCAACGATCTACAGAAACGCAAAAATGCAGTCGCAGCTGATAGACGATCTCCTCGACGCGTCACGGCTTATTACCGGAAATCTCCGGTTAAATCTCTCGCCCGTTTCGGTCGTATCTGTCATCGAAGCTGCACTCGATATTGTCCGTCCGGCAGCCAAGGCAAAAGAGATCACGCTTAATACGGATCTGGTCTCTCCGGTCAATACCGTGACTTGTGACGCTCAGCGGCTCCAGCAGATGGTGTGGAACCTGCTCACAAACGCTGTCAAATTTACGCCGAATAACGGCGAAATAACCGTTTCGTGCGGCCAGGAAAAAAACAGTGTCAAGATCGCCGTGCGCGACACGGGGCACGGCGTTGCGCCGGATTTTTTGCCTTTCGTTTTCGACCGTTTTCGTCAGGCGGACAGCTCAAGCACGCGTTCGCATGATGGCCTCGGCCTCGGCCTTGCGATAGTGCGTCACCTGGCGGAGCTCCACGGCGGATCGGTCAGCGTCGAAAGCGAAGGAGTTGGAAAAGGCTCGACGTTTTCGATCTCGATTCCGGTTTCAACGGCAGCGGCTTCGCTCGTCGTTTCGCCGCAGCAGACAAAGTCGAACGGCAAGGTGGAATCTAAACGCGCAGACAGCCGTCTTGACGGCGTTCGCGTTATGGTCGTAGATGATGATGCCGACACCTGCGAATTGATAGGTTTTGCGCTTGAACGTCTCGGCGCCGAGATCCGTTCGGAAAGATCGGTTGACGAAGCTCTATCGGTGATATCCGAATGGCAGCCCGATGTTTTGCTGACGGATATAAATATGCCCGAGACAGACGGGTATTCTTTTCTCGCGAGATTGAAGTCCGAACCGTCGATGGGTTGGCCCGAAATTCCTGCGATCGCCGTTACGGCAATGGCCAGGCCCGAGGATACTCAAAAAGCGCTCTCCGCCGGATTCAATTATCACATCGCAAAGCCGATCGATTTTAACGAGCTTTCGGATCTTATATCGAGACTTATCAACTCAAATTCCACAGCACATGGATCACGCCGGCGTTACGTCTAAACAAAAAAGCGGCCGGACCTAAGTTCAGCCGCACACATTTTCTGGATCAGTGAAGAAGAGAAAAACCTACTGATTTACAAGTATCATCTTCCCGTCCGGCAGCTTGATCGTCAGAGCGTCGGCTTCAAGAACATACAACGGAGCCGACTCCTTTTTCTCAAGCTTTGCCGCCTGTTCGCTCGTTACCCTTCGTGCAGAATTTACATATCGCGGGTCTGAGATCATATTGTACCGGGCCGAGATGCGGCGGACGTATTCCTGCGTTTCTCGGTAGGGTGGTATCTGCCATCCGTATTTCATGACCGCTCCCTCGCCTGCGTTGTAACCCGCGAGCGCGAGCGTTACGTCGCCGTTAAAAGTGTCGAGCAGCCATCGCATATATTTCACGCCGCCCTCGATGTTTTGCTTCGGATCGTAGATCTTTGCAACGCCAAAGCGCCGTGCCGTGCCCGGCATCAGCTGCATCAGCCCGCTTGCGCCCTTATACGATGTGGCACTTGGCTTAAAGGTCGATTCCTGATGCATCTGTGAATAGATCAGCAGCGGATCGATGCCGTACCTGCGGCTCGAATCGACGATGTAAGAATCTACGATCGGACTGCCGGTCGTAAACCCGTTCAGGTTCGTCGCTGTACCCATTACCAGTCTTCTGCCAGGAGCGGTTCGCAACGCAAAGCTGTCCTCAACTGAGCCGACCGATCTTGAATCGCCCGTCTTTTTTACGAGCGGATCCTGAACGCTGACTACCCACTTGCCGCGGGAATTTTTGTGCATCCTGCTACTTTTTGCCGAGGGAGGCGCTGGCGGTTTTATAACCTGAACGCCGGTCAAGGTATCGAAATTATCGAAAACCCGCGGAGCGTTTTGAGCTGCCGCCGAGGCGGTTAGACAACAGATCGTAATGAGAATCGAGGACAATTTCATTTGGCGAGCCTTGCTGATTAAATTATCTTAAAATCGGGTCGAACAATTTGCGGAAAGAAACGGCGAAGTAAGCTCATTCGAGAGACAAAAAACACGATCGCCTCAATATATAGAAACAGCTAAAAGGAAAGTGGTTCCAAAAAGCTTTAATCAGTTTAAACGTTGTTTATGAACTAGTCAATACTTCTTACCCGACACTTAGATCAGGTTTCTGATTTCAGTCATCTGCAAAGTTGGGTTATCTTTAGTTCGATGCTGTACGTTTCTCAAATCCTGAGCCGTCCGATCTTTGACGCGCGAAACGATAAGATCGCGTTGATCAGCGACGTTATCGTTCGGTATGGCAAGGAGGAGTATCCGCCGGTGATCGGGCTGGTGGCGCGTTACCGGCGTCGAAATTTCTTCATGCCGCAGCGTGACATCGCCGAGCTCGGACCGCACGGCGCCAAGATGCGCTCGGCGATCCTCGACCTGAGCCCTTTCACACGGCGCGAAGGCGAGGTGCTGCTCGGCAAAGACGTTCTCGATAATCAACTGATCGACGTTGACGGCAAACGGGTCGTCCGCGTGAATGACGTGCAGCTGATAGATGTCGGTAACTTGTGGCGTGTGACCGGCGCAGACGTTAGTCTGCAAGGGTTTTTGCGGCGCCTGATGCCGAAAGGATTTTACGGAAGCGATCGTCCTGTCGAGGTGATCGATTGGGCCGACGTCGGCTATCTAGCAACGGACACGACGACGGTCACCGTGCAGTTAAAATCGTCGAAGGACAAGCTGTCGCGGCTTCATCCGGTTGAGATCGCGCAGCTTGCCGAAACGCTTTCGCCGATCCACCGCACCGAGGTGGTCGAAAGCCTTGATAACGAAGTCGCGGCCGACACGCTCGAAGAAATGTCCACCGAGGCGCAGGCGCGGATCCTTGAGGACATGGAAAAGGAACGCGCCGCTGACATCCTCGAAGAAATGTCGCCGGACGACGCCGTCGACGTACTTGGCGAACTCTCGGATGAAAAGGCCGAAGAGCTTTTTAACCTGATGGAAGAGGATGAAAAGGCGGACGTGGCCGAGCTGATGCCGTACGAGCACGACACGGCCGGCGGACTGATGACGACGGAGTTCATCGTTTTTCCGAAGCATTTAACGGTTGGGCAGGCGATCGCTCGCCTTCGCGAAATGGCCGAGACGCCGAACATGATCTACTACCTGTATATCGTCGAGGAAGAAAGTTCGTGGAAGCTTGCCGGGCTGATCAGCCTGCGCAGCCTTATTCTGGCCGACCCGACGCGAACGCTTGCCGACGTTATGCGAAGCGAGTTTCGATTTGCACACCCGAGCGACTCGGCCGACGAGGTCGCTCAGACAATCTCGGAATACAATCTGCTCGCGCTGCCGGTGGTTGACGACGACGGCGACATTGCGGGTATCGTCACCGTCGATGACGCAATGGAAATACTGCTTCCAAAAAACCTGCAACGGCGCTTGCCGCGGTTGTTCGGTTAAGGCCTGTTCATTCTCGTTTCGAGGCCCGGTGCGGTTCGTCGCTTAGTAATCCGGACTTCCCGGGCAGATCCATTGTCCAGATACCGGATCGTAGTAACATTGGCCCGGTAGAGGCGAGTCATTCCGGTAGTTTTCTGAAAAATAAACCACGGATGGTCGGAGCATTTCAATAGCTGTCTGTGTCCGATCGTCCTTTTCCGCAGTGGTATCCGCTTGGGAAATAAACGATATTGCTGCGTGAGTAAAATCGGCAAGAATACGATTAAATTTAGCTTGTGTGGGAGTTGTCAGTTCTTCTGTCATTTCCGTCTGAGTCGTCGGATCTTCTGTTGCTTCCGCTTGAGTCATGATGCTCTCCTTTCTGTCACCTAAAGTTCTCAAACATCGAGATCGTGTTTATTTTTTCCTGCTTGTCAAAGAAAATATTCTTGCCGTCTGGCGACCAGGTGGGGCTACCAAAGAACGAAGTCGGATCGTTGCTCGCAGCAATTACTCGTGCAGAACCGCCAAACGAGTAAACACAAATGGTATCTTTATCATCCTTGCGCGCAGTGAACGCCAGCGAATTCCCATTGTCCGAAAGTGTCATGCTAAGCGCATAAATGTTCTGAAACGTGGTAACGATTTTGGCGTCGCCGTTCAGAGAAACTTCTAAAATCTTAATATCCTGCGGATTTGCCTGTATCACTGCATCCGCCGATTCAAACAGCAACTTGTCTTGCGTTGACCAGCCTAAGAGACGCAGCCTGTCAGTCGTCGAGTAGATTTGGGCCGTCGTTCCCTGATCTGTTATCCAGACGCTGGTAGCTGGCTTTGCTCCCGCGCCAGGAACCCTCTTCACCGACGTAAAGGCCAGCCGCTTTCCGTTGGGAGACCAGATCGGGCAGTAATACGTTACGCTCGAATCGCTATTCCTGGTTAGGTAGAGCACTTCGTCAGAATCTTCCGTTGCGGCAGAAACGTTCGACGCTCCGGATTTGACAGACAAATAAGCGATTTCGCGCTGATCGGGCGACCAGTTATATTCCTGCGTTTGCATCCGATCAAATGGCAAACCGGCGTAACTTGCAGGAACGACCCAACCCGAAACTATTTCTTTTTCCTCGCCACTGGCGACATCTGCCGTCCAAAGCGCATTTCTGTTTTCGTCACTTTTCCATCGAAGGAACGTTATGTGCTTACTATCAGGTGTCCACCGCGAATCGAAACCTCTGATCACTCGTGATGGCCCGCCACCTTTTACCGGTTTGATTATGATTGACGCTGCTTCAAACGCAGACGCAGGGTTCGGGACCGGATCCGTTTGATACAATATCGATTTGCCGTCCGGCGATACATCGGGCCAAAACTCTGCTTCTTCTGTATTGGCTACAACGGACTCTTCACTTGTCTGAACATCAACGCTCCACACGTCCGAACGATCTTCCCATGTCGAATAAAAGATCTTGGTTCCGTCCTTTGAGACGTCAATTATTCTATAGTCCCGGTCGCCGCGTGTAACCTGTTCGCTTGGCTGGCCGGTAAGATAGGCGACACTGATCTGAAGGTGCCCATTTCGCGTTACCGAATAGAGTATCCTCTTGCCATCGGGATGCCAGACCGGCTGTATCTCCTCATCGGCGTCATGCGTTAGTTGAACAGGCGTACCACC
>Ga0068853_100005386_pt1 | contig 10017 bp, 7 predicted proteins | sample KBSCornC32_FD_65655 | JGI IMG/M metagenome (GOLD analysis project Ga0068853, IMG submission 65655) | Corn rhizosphere microbial communities from Kellogg Biological Station, Michigan, USA - KBS Corn C3-2 | ecosystem: Host-associated > Plants > Roots > Rhizosphere > Soil ... | reverse complement strand
GCCACCGGGACCAACTTTGTCTGCAATGGCGTAACCAACGTAATTTGTCCGAATCGACTGGATCCAGTCGCAGTAAAAATTATCAACGACTTCATTCCGGCCTCGAACGTTGCCGGCAGTCGCTGGCAAGGAAATATTCCGAGTCCGTACGATTCAGACGATTTCCTGGTTAAGCTCGATCACCAGCTCAATGGCGCTCACCGCCTCTCATTCAGTTACTTTGAAACTTCCGGATCAAATACCGTAAGGGCCGGCGGTGGAAACCTGCCCTGGGCCAGTCAGCAATTTACCTGGCGACAGCACAACTTCAACGCCAGCGATGTCTGGATCATTGATTCGACCAAGATTAATCAACTGTGGGCCACCTATACGCGAAACTTCGGCGGCCGGTTGAACTTGCCCGCAACTTCGCTCTCTGATCTTGGTTCCGCGTTTACCATTCAGGGAACGCCATCGCTGCCGCAAATCACGGTCAGTGGGTTCTTTACGTTGACCAATTCCATCGGCGGACCAACCGCAGGCACCAACTTCTACTCAATCCGCGATGTCTTCAGTTGGGTCAAGGGTCGTCATGCGTTGAAGCTTGGTGGAGAGATTTCTCTCAACAAGGACATTCAACAGACGCTACTCAATAACTACGGAGTCTTTACTTTCAATAACGGTGCGACCAAAAACGCGCTCGCCGACTTTTTGATCGGCATCCCAAGTGCCGTAACACAAGACGCACCCGTCACCGGCTACACTAACAGCTGGTATTCGGCAGCGTTCGTTCAGGATGATTTCCGCATCCATCCGAGATTAACCTTGAATATTGGTTTGCGTTGGGACGTACAGACGGCTCCAACCGATCCTTTAAACCGGGTCGTAAACTATCAGCGCGGCGTGAAGTCGACCGTTAATCCAATTGCACCAATCGGCGCTCTGTTCTTCGGCGATCCAGGTGTGGAACGGGCTGGAATTCCGACTGATTTCACACACTTTTCACCACGTATTGGTGGTGCATGGGATCCATTTGGCGATGGCAAGACTTCGATCCGCGCAGCAATTGGAGTGTTCTACGGCAGCATTTCCGGTAATGAGTGGAACACGATGACTAACTTTCAACCCTTTTCGACTCGCCTGACATTCTCGAACATCAATCAGAAAACGAATGCTGCGGGCGTTCCCCTTGGCGCAACCCTGAGCAATCCATATAACGCGTTTGTAGGCGGCAATCCCTTCCCATACAAAGGAACGTTCACCACCGGCGGCGGTCTGTTTCCGGTTTCCGAAAACTTCAACTGGCCGTATTCCTTCCAGATGAATGCATCGGTCCAGCGGCAGTTGACTCAGAATCTAACCGTGGGTGCAGCTTTTGTCGGCACTCGTGGTCATAATCTTCCATTCGCTCGCGACATCAACTACCCGATCTTAACGCCCACCGCCACCAGTGCAGGTGCGAACATTCTTGCGCGAAGACCGAACCCGGCTTTTGGTGCCATCCTCGAGTTGGACTCAGACCAGTTCGCAACCTACAACGGATTGCAACTCACCACCAACATGCGGATGAGTAATCACGTGAGCTTCAACGCCTTCTACACCTTCAGCCACACCAACACCAGCGTACAACTGAACAACAACACCACGCAGGGGTTGGCCCAGAACTACAGCAATCTTGCTGAAGACTTTGGACGGGCTGATACCGACCAGCGACATGTCTTCGCTATGAGCCTGAACTTCCAACCGGATTACTTCAATAACAGTCACCCGGTTGTCCGGGCCTTGTTGAATGGCTGGAGCATTGCGCCGATCATCAAGTTGCGCAGTGGCCTTCCGTTCACTATTACGAATGGCAACGTCGACGCTAATCTGGACGGCCAGACGAATGACCGTGCTCGGTTAATTGGTGATCCAAACATCGATAATCCGACGGCTGCAATGTGGTTCAACACCGCGGCATTCGTCCAGAACAAGGTTGTTACCGGTGTTGCCACCGATGGCAACTCCCCGCGCAACTTGCTGGATGCTCCAGGTTATCGAAATGTAGACCTGGCCATCTCGCGCGACTTCAATCTGAACGAGCGGTTCAAGCTCCGATTCAGAGCCGAAGCTACGAACGTATTCAATATGGTCAGTCTTGGACAGCCAGGTGCGGCCGTTCCTTCAGGCGCAACTTCTACAACTTTTGGCGTGATTACTTCCGCACTCCCGATGCGGAAAATGCAGTTTGGATTGCGCCTCACCTTTTAAGTATCTCTTTGACCGGCATTCAGCTCTCGAGAGTGCGTTGTGTGTTAATCACAAATTGCGCTTCTCGAGAGCTACCGATCTTTCCTGATCTAATTATCCAAGGACTGCATCTCCAGGATTAGCAGTCGACTTAATATTTTTACGGTCCAGAGAGTTTCGAGAATCGCACTAATGAAAAGCAGTCAAGGCAAGAATGGACAACCGCTTCATACCGATTGGGCCAAGATCCCGGTAGAACATCTCGAAGACGGCATTGAGCGCCAGATGGTAGTTGGTGAGAATCTAATGATCTGTCGACTTCGTTTTGCGCCGCACACGGTAACGCCCGCTCACGATCATCCGCACGAACAGATGACGATCGTTGAAAGGGGACGCGTCCTGTTTACTATCGAAAAAGAACAGAAACTTGCGCAGGCAGGCGATGTGTTGCATTTTCCTCCGGGCGCATGGCATGGCGCTTCGATGCTCGACGAAGAAGTGGTGCTAGTGGATATTTTCTCTCCTATCAGAGAAGATTTTCTTTCGGAGACAAAGTTGTAAGCGATGAACTGCAGTCGATAGATTCCGAGGCGCACCCGACTTAGCATCCTTCTGCGCGGTGAAGACAAAGGGATACTCTCCGGCATTTCCTCCAGATAATTTTCCAACGCAAAACGAATAATATTCTCGCAAAAGTTAGAAGGTAATCTCGCTGCTACCTTTCTATGCTTCTTTTCAGTGTGATTTTTAGAAAGGTTCCGAACTTACGTTCGAAGCAACAGAAATGGCTGTAAGGCAAATCAATGTCGAGCGATTTAGCGTCATCTCAACCAAACAATCTGGCGACGTCGTAAGTTCAATCGAAGGGCAGGTCGGCCACCCCGACATTCGGAAGTCTCTGGGTGAGGTCAGCTCTGCGATCGATGAGGACGAGCTAAAGAGAACGGTCGTCGCTGCAGCTGGTCCAACTAACCTGCTGGAATTCGCACGCTTTGATCAAGGGGAAGTGTTACGGAAAGAGACCGGCGAGACTGGACCACAGATGTTGCGACTTCTGATTGGAATCCCTTTAACAATGAGGAAGATGACTAAGCACGTCCATGATGCGCGTTCATACGCACCGGTTACGATCTTGATTGACGAGCGTACCGATGGAGTTCATATCTCGTACGATCGGATGACCAGTTTTTTAGCCCCTTATGGAGAATCAGCGGCTACGGAAGTAGCTAGAGAACTTGACGCTACAGTCGAGAATGTCCTCACTAAGGCCGCAACTGGAGCGGCACTTTGACTACTTGTCCCTTGACCCAGGTCTCTATCGAGAGAGAGTTTAAACCCCATTTCAGCAGGGACAAGCACGAAATGTGAAGCCCTTCGACAACGTATCGTCAAAAGGCTCGGCAATGATCTAATCTCAAAACACGACCAATCTTTGGGAAAAGTCTAATGCCGAAAAGCGTCGGAGCAGAGTCAAAAACCGCGTTAATTGCAGCTATCCTTGGGAACATCGCAATTGCTGTCACCAAGTTTATTGCGGCCGCCTTCACTGGCAGCTCTGCAATGATTTCAGAGGGTATTCATTCGGTAGTAGACACCGGCAACGGTGGTTTAATCCTTCTTGGAATCCGCAAGAGCCGGCAGCCGCCTGATTTCGAACACCCGTTTGGGCATGGTAAAGAGCTCTATTTTTGGTCGTTGATTGTTGCCCTTGCAATCTTTGCGGTCGGTTGTGGCACCTCTGTTTATGAGGGACTGCGTCACCTGCTTTATCCGCGGCAGATAGAACATCCAATTTGGAACTACGCAGTTTTAAGCTTTGCCATGATATTCGAAGGGAGCTCATGGTTATTTGGCTGGAAAGCATTTCAGAAGGCCAAAGGTAAGTGGGGGTTATTGGAAGGTATTCGCCGAAGTAAGGATCCGGCAAGCTTTATGGTCCTCTTTGAAGATTCAGCTGCGATGCTCGGGTTGATCATTGCGTTTGTTGGAGTTCTTATTGGTCACCAGTTTAGAAACATTTATGCAGATGGCCTGGCTTCAATATTAATAGGACTCGTTCTTGGGCTAGTCTCATTCTTTCTGGCCTACAAGAGTAAAGGCTTATTGATTGGTGAAGGCGTTGAACCTGACGTACTTAGAAATATTCAGAAGCTGGTTGATGCAGATCCTTCAGTTGAACACAGCAGTTGTTTGCTCACGATGCATTTTGGACCCCACGAAGTGATGCTCACTCTCCAGGTGAAGTTTCGCGACGAGCTGTCAGCAGTTGAGGTCCGAGAGGCGGTGAATCGACTACAGCAGACAGTGCAAAAGGCACATCCTGATATCACTCGAATGTTTTTTGCTTCCGAGTCCGTGGGATATAGTCAGCCGCAAGTGGTGGCAGCGGATTAATAAATGCCCCGGTTTTGGGGAACCGGGGCTCGTTAGGGCATACGTTGCTGGTGGGATGTTCCAGTTGCAGAGTCAATGATGCCTTGCAAGAGACTCATAGACGACTAGATCGCAAAGGAACACTAGAGAGCTTTTACAGCGTTGCTGCTAATACCATGTTAAGGGTTCCTCAATTTCACGTTACAGAGGAATCAGAAAGGGAAGTACTATGACCGCCGAATTCAAAACCGCGTGGGGTTACAAAGGCGACAACCTCAACTTGCCCGTACCCGACCTTGAGGCCTCGATATCGTTCTACGAGAGAGTGATGGGGTTCCGGGTCGTGTCGCGCAGTGACTCTCCATATAAATCGGCAATTCTAGGTCGTGATGGTATTCAAATAGGACTCGCCGAAAACGGTGGTGATCCGACGCAAGATGGTTGTGCTTTTGAAGTTGATAATGCCGAAGCTGCATTGACCGAATTCAAGTCCAATGGCCTGGAAAAAGAACTCTCGGGCTTCAGCTCAGAACAGCGCAACGGTGTTAATTGGAAAGTCTTCTTTGTAGTTGCACCAGATGGGCTTTGTTTCTGGTTGGGTGAACGATTAAGTTCTTGATTTGAAGTGCGAACGCTGGTTCCTGAACGATTAACAAAGCGCGAGCGGGCCGGCGCAGCCCAAAGTACTCCAAATTCTCTGGCATTAGTGTTAGAGTCCTGAGTCGAGAAAAATCTGGCTCGAAGAAGTCCTGCCGTCTAATGTCACTGCAGCCTGGATCACAACTGAATCGCCATCAAATCCTCTCGAAGCTTGGAGAAGGTGGCATGGGAGAAGTCTTCCTCGCAGAGGACACCAGTCTCCGCCGGAAAATAGCCATCAAGGTCTTATCAGCCAATTCAATAGCTGACGATCGAGCCAAGTTGCGATTAGTTCGTGAGGCTCAGTCAGCAGCCGCACTAGACCATCCTAATATCTGTGCAATTTATGAAGTTGGTGAGAGCGACGGCCATACATTTATCTGCATGCAATACGTCAGCGGTGAGACGCTTGACGCTTTTGTTCGGCACAAGTCGCTCGAGCTTTCGCAGATTCTTAGTATCTCGATCCAGATCGCTGATGCATTAGCCGAGGCGCATAGTCGAGGGATAATCCACCGCGATATTAAGCCTGCCAACATCATGATTACTCCACGAGGATCCGTGAAGGTCATGGATTTTGGACTCGCGAAGGTTATTGACACGGCGGCCGCTCAGAGCGAAGCGGAAACCGTACAATTAGTCAGTGTTCAGGGAACAATCATTGGCACTTTGCCTTACATGTCGCCTGAACAGGTACGGGCGGAATCGCTTGACGGGCGTAGTGACATTTTTAGCTTCGGCGTAGTGTTGTACGAACTCTTAAGCGGGCATCAGCCTTTTGTGGGCAAGAGTGCTGCCGAAACTGCATCGGCTATTCTGACGTTAGACCCGCCACCTCTCGCCAGATTTTCCAACGAAGTTCCAGCTGAACTTGAAAGAATAGTAAGCAAAGCCATCCGCAAGGATCCGGAAGAGCGTTATCAAACGATTAAAGATCTGCTAATCGATCTAACTAGTCTTAAAAACGAATTAGAGTTTCAGCATCGCCTCGAACGGTCGTCGTCGGCGGAGTCGGTGGGTTTTAAGCCTGGCCTTGTAAGCAAAGACACAGCGACCGCACCGGTTACGGCTAATGCTGCCGGTTTACCAACCTATGCTTCGAGCTTAACCGGGAATGACGGGTTGCTGCGGAGAAGCAGATGGCCCTGGTTGATCGGAATCGCTTTAGTTGGTCTTGTTGGAGTGGCGGGTTGGTTCATTTGGCGTAACGCCAACATTAGATGGGCCAGGCGACAGGTTCCGAATATCGAGAGTCTCGCCCAGGCAGGCAAATACTTCGAGGCTTACGATCAGGCACTGATCGTGCAAAAGTATATCCCCGACAACGAGACAATCAGCCGGTTGATGCCGACAATATCGGACGTAGTTTCCGTGACGACGGATCCAGCCGGCGCGAAGCTCTATCTAACCCGATTTGCTGCTGACCAACTGGATAAACCCGGTGAGCGCCGTTTAATCGGGACTTCGCCGATATCGAACCTTCGCATCGGGCGCGGCGATTACATCCTTGAAATTGAGAAGGACGGATACATAAAGTCCGAGCGTTCAATTTCAGGCGCCATTCTGCATACAGGGAATCTGATGGTAGTGCCGCCGCCGATCAGAATCGAACAGAAATTGTTCACTTCGAACGTGATGCCAAACCAGATGGTTTTCGTGCCTGGTGGTGAATACCGCCTAGTCGCGTGGGCCCGGCCGACTGATTCGCGCGTTCCGCTCGATGACTTTTTCATTGATAGATACGAGGTCAGCAATCGCGAGTATCGGGAATTTATTAATGCCGGCGGTTACCTAAAGAGACAGTATTGGAAATACCCATTTATTAAAGACGGCAAGACTCTTTCTTGGGAAGAAGCAATAGGTCAGTTCAAGGATCGCACCGGCTTACCTGCGCCACGCAGTTGGACCAATCAAAACTCTCCGGAGAATCAGGACGATTATCCAGTTACGGACATAACATGGTACGAGGCAGCTGCATACGCCGAATTTAGAGGAAAACAACTACCGACAATTTTCCAATGGGAGAAAGCAGCGCGTAATGGAAGCGTCTCGGCCCTTGGTAATTACATGCCCTGGGGGTTGTTTTACCCGGGTGATGCGATCGAAGGACGAGCTAATTTTGACAGTAAGGGAGCGATACCGGTTAATAACCTTCCGTTCGGGATGAGCCCTTTTGGAGCCTACAACATGGCTGGGAATGTTTCCGAATGGACCATCAACGATTCTTCCGAAGGCTTTATAGCCACCGGTGGCGCGTGGGGTGATCCATCGTACACCTTCGCTCAATATGGGACCTTTCCCGGATTTTACAGTTCTAACAAACGGGGCTTTCGCTGTAGCCTCAATGCCCCGGGCGCGACCCGGGACCAAGGTTCTGCTCGGATCGAGATTAATCACGAAATTCCGGTCTATCCCGTTTCCACCGATGAAAGTTTTAACAAGTGGGCCCAGAGTTATCGTTACGAAAACACCCCACTTGATTCAAAGGTTATCGAAGTTAAGGAGACTGATGAGTGGCGCCGAGAAAAGATCACATTCAATGGGGCTAACAACCAGCGCGCGATCGCATATCTATACCTGCCGAAGAACTATCCCAGGCCGTCTCAGGTTATCAACGTAATCCCGGCCGGAGATGTTGCCAATGGGTTGCGTTCACTCTCAGCTTCTATCGAGGACAGGTTAGTCCCGTTAATCAAATCGGGCAGAGCCGTTTTTGGAGTCGTTTTGGAAGGCTATATTGAAAGGCTTAGACCTGCAGGTTATGTTCCTCCGGACCCGCGTACGGCCGAATATCGTGAAATGATCGTTAATCGTATAACCGATGTGCGTCGAGGCCTCGACTATCTAAGCACAAGGGATGACTTGGATGTTCATCGGATAGCGCTTTATGGTCCAAGCGCTGGAGCGCGAATCGGGCTGATACTGGCTGCCGTAGAGGATCGCTACGCAGCAGTTTTGCTGCAAGGTGCCGGAGTCATTCCGGATGACATGAATGATATTCCAGAGGCGAACCCGGTCAATTTTGCACCTCACATTCGGGCCAAAAAACTGATGGTCCACGGACGTTATGACGAAGACACGCCATTGAAGACACGGGGTGAGCCACTCTTCAAAATAATGCGTGAACCAAAGCGTTTAATGTTATACGACGGGAGTCACGTGCCCAACATCGAGCTTTTTGCCACCACCGCCAATGGATTCCTTGATGAGACTCTTGGCCCTGTACGACGAGAGTAATCAACGCTACCGCATTACGGACCTCATTCTTGTGCTGAATGATCGCAATCCGATAATTAATCCACTTATTATCAAAGGCAGTAACAGTACAATAACGAAGTGTTCGAAGAACTCTTGATAACGATATCCACGGTTAATCACCGGAATGATTATCGTCGTCGAATAGTAGACTGCCAGGACAAAGAGAATTTTACGGCGAAATCCTGACATGTGCGTTGAACTAATCTCTTCAGTCAAAAGAAAAAGCAAAAGCAGAAAACCAAAATAGATGACTATTCCTTCGACGCGGTGAAGTTGACTGCCACTCAACAAACTGACTTCATCCGGAAGACTCCGCAGCCAGAGTGCCCCACAAATTCGCACCGTATTAGCAACGACCGTCGTGACATACGCCAGCCCAGCATATAGGGGAATAAATCGCCAACTTACCTCCTTTGAGCGATCTTGTACGAGCGTCCGGAACGATAGCATTAGAAACGCAGTGATCAGGAAGTTCACTCCTGCGCATGATGCTGTTATCAAAAACCTGTGATCGCCCGACATGTAGCCTGCATAAGATTCAAACTCAAACGAAGTGCCGCTGAACAGTTCGACTAATACGGTCGTCGGAGCGAGTATCCAACGCAATTGATCCGCACTGGCCGTTGAATAATGTAGCTTCAGCGCCAGAGCGCACAGCACTACCACACTTAGCTGTGCGCTCTGCTTCATTCGCAGCCGGTTCATACAAAACTCCGACGCCTGTTGAAGAAAATGATCACCCCGATCATCGAACAGATGATCAGTAACCACATCAATTCAGGCTCACTTCCGTTTTGCGTCCCACCGCCGACTGCCATGTCGCTCACTCGCATTGGCAGCGGTAAAGGTTGGTTGACATCCTTTGCCGGTTCCAGCGTGTTAGTGACCACTTCACGAACCGCAATAAAGGACGTGTATTGAGTGAGCAAATTGTATTTCAGTCCGAGCGCTGTAATCTGACCAACTCTTTCGTCACCTACACTTTCCGCGCCGTAGTCTGATAACTCCGCAATTCGATTGCGAGCCCACAAGTAACGCAACGCGCGGTTGTCTTCGTTCGGTTGTGTTCCGGCTACGTCGAGTCGGGAGACAAAATCTCCACGTCCGGTCTTTCCGGTCAGTTCGATAGTGCCCGATACTGGCCCACGCCATTTTCCAAAGAGAATTAAGGGACGCTGGGCCAGGAGATCAGGAAAGTGAATCGGGTTAATGTCATAGATGTCGAAGCCTGACGACTGGATCTTGATATTTGTCAGAACGGGACTCTGAATGTACTGCCGGAATTTGTTCGCAACAGTCGCCGCTTCCGCTTCCTCAGTAACAATGAAAGGTTCTCCCATACCTGCCTTGGCTACGCCTTCGATGAGATACCGGTTTACTGACGAGCCAATACCGAATGCGAAGACGTTGCTCTGGTCGAGGTGTTCTCGAATGTAGTCAAAGACTCCTTGTTCACCAGAGATATAACCGTCGGTCACAAGAACAATGTTTCTCGAAATGGTTGAGGCCCTGGGAATACTCATGGCGCGCTGGATGGCC
>Ga0068853_100005384_pt1 | contig 10019 bp, 12 predicted proteins | sample KBSCornC32_FD_65655 | JGI IMG/M metagenome (GOLD analysis project Ga0068853, IMG submission 65655) | Corn rhizosphere microbial communities from Kellogg Biological Station, Michigan, USA - KBS Corn C3-2 | ecosystem: Host-associated > Plants > Roots > Rhizosphere > Soil ... | reverse complement strand
TCAGTCGAAGAGATTAGCTCGGTCGGGTCACGCGATTGAGGACTCGGCCCGCCATCCTCAGAGTGGAAGACTTCCTTCCATGCCGCTTCACATCGACGAGAAGGGGCGGAACCGCTGGACGCGGATCGTCTACGTCATCGAGCTCGATCCCGAGGCGTGCTCGCGTCGGAGCTCACCGTGCAAGGGAGCTCGCTGCGGGCGAGTGCCCGTATACGTCGGCGAGACGGCCGTTACGGCGAGGGAGCGGCTCGCGCAGCACAAGCGCGGATATCGTGCCTCGCAGGTAGTCGAGAGTTTCGGGCTGAGGGTCAGACCAAGGCTTGCGGGCGGGTTCGGAGAGATGGCCACGCAGGCCGAGTCGCGCGCGGCGGAGGCTGAGCTCGCGCGACGACTCCGGAAGCGCGGCAACGGTGAGAGGTACTGCGTCTACGGCGGCCACTGATTCGGTGGCCGAGATTCGGCTCGGACTCTGCGACGGACATCTTGTCGTCGACGCTGGGGCGGCGCCTCTGCTCGACACTCGCTCGCCGGTAGAACCGGCAGCGTCGAGTGGCGGCGCGACTGACCATCCAGCAGGGCCATGCACCAGACTTGGCGAGTGGGATCGAACGGCGGAACGGAATCGTGAAAGCGCAGGTCACCGCGGCAGCGGGGATGCCATCGATCGAAGATGACCCGGACGCCCGCCAGGGCAAACCGGGTTCCGACCACGCCGCTGTGATCGCAACCTTCGACTTCTGATGAGTCCTCGCCGGACGGATTCGACGTGGGGATCAGACGTTGTTTGCGATCGTGAAGCGCAGCTGTCGGCTTCCCTTGTTGCCGCGCAGGTCGATCGCTTCGACGTCGAGTTGGTAGACGCCGTCTTCGAGCAACGTCGTACTCCAGGTGTGGGCGAGGTAGAAGCGGTAGAGGCCAGGTCGGCCGGAGCGGTTCTGACGCGTGCCAGGCGCGTAGACCCGGCGGAACGCGTCCTTGGGGAGCAGGGTCTTGCCGAGCTCGACCGGGGTGTGCCACGGCCGAACGGTTCGGGCACCGTGGCGGACGCGCCATCGAAGCCTTGCCGGCGTCACCGGCAACTCGTCCCACGGTGGGGCCACGCTGAGCGGAGGCAGTTGGTGCGCCTCCGCGATCACGTCCACCGCGCCCGAGAGCGCCGCAGGAGCAAGTACCCGTCCGGCGCGCGAGAAGACGAGCCTTGTCACCTGAGGCCTGGTGGCGTCGCGCCAGGGGGTGAGCGCGCCTGGCCGTAGTGGGTCGCGGTAAACCCCGGAGCGGTGCTCCGCGAAATGCAGATGCAGCCACGGTGCTTCGACGTGACCGACGAGCTGATGCTTTGCGACCCGCTCGTGGTGACGCACGGCGGGGATCACGTGCCAGTAGCCGAAGTCAACCTCCCCGTCAGCTATCGATAGCGAGCGTTGGCCCTCCAGATGCACTACGCCGGCGCGCACCGCGTACACCGGTGTGCCGTTCGGAGCTGCGATGTCGATCCCGAAGTGAAACGCCCTCGACTTCCCGGAGATGCGCGGGTCGTTGAAGTAGCCGCGAACCGGGTGGGCTCGGTCGAACGGCTTCAACGGCCAGAAGTACACACCGCCCAGTATCCCGCCGATCGACCCCGGTTCTCGTCACGTTGGCAGGGGACGGCTGCCGCGAGTTGTCCGAACCCGTGCCGGGGGTGAGCCTTCGCGGCGCGTCGCGACGGCGCGCACCGTCGCCGCCCCAGCTTGCTACGTGGCTTGCTTGTCCCACAACGTATGGGGGTTGCCGCGGAGTGTCACTGACACGAGGGGGTCAATCCGCCCGGCAACGCCTCTCGGGCACAGGAAAGGGACGGCCCGAGACGCGGCGACTTCTCATCGCTCTTGGGCTTTGGAACCGTCGCCCGTCGATGCCGTAGAACTCCTCGCCGACGAGGCGCTATCGCGGCCGCGCTCGCCGGCGGCGCTCTAGTGCGATCACGGGGATCGTTCGGCGCGCCTTCGCCTGGAACGTGCCCGCCGACGGCGCCTCTGCCACGATCGTGGCGAAGGCGGCGTCACGCTCCGAGGCTCCCAGGATCGTTGCCGTCGCAGCGAAGGTTTCGACGCCGACCTCGACCGTAACGCGGGGCTCTCGCTCCAGGTTGCGGAACCAGGCTGGATTGCTTTCGGCGCCGCCGTTCGATGCGATGACGAGATAACGATCGCCGCATCTGTGGTAGGCGAGCGGCGTCGTGCGCGGGTGGCCGCTCCTCGCACCGATCGTTGTGAGCAGGAGGAGCGGGATGGCCGCGAGCTCGCCGCCCACGACGCCGCCAGCGGCCCGGAATTCTTCGATCACAGACTCGTCGAAGCGGTTCCGATCTGATCGCCGGTCGCTCATCCGATGCGGCGCGGGCGATATGCGAGCGTCACGCGTCCGCAAGCAGCAGGTTCGGCCGCAACCGGCTGCAGATGTTGCGGGCTGTCGAGCACTTCGGTGATGCCCCGACCCGCTCCGACGAGGATCGGATGGACGATCAGACGGAGCTCGTCGAGCAGGCCGGCGGCGAGGAGGCTCGAGATCAATGTCGGGCCACCGACGACGTAGACCGTGCCGAGATCGGCGTGCTTGAACCGGCGGAGTTCCTCGATCGAGCGGACGATTCGTGCGCTTGGCCAGGTGACGTCCGCGAGGGTGGCGGAGAGCACCAGGTGCTCGGTTCGTGCCGCAACCTCCGCGTAGGCGATCTCGCGCGGATAGGGATCGCGACCGAGCATCTCGGCTGCGGCCGCCGGGTTCTCGAGTATCGCCGCCCAGAATTGCTCGTATCCCGAAAACATCCCGGCGCCGAGAACGAACCCGTCCACCGCCGGCAGCAGCTCGAGCCCGTCCGCCCACGAGTCGACCCAGTCCGAGCCGCCGTCCGCGTCGAGGATCCTGCCGTCGAGCGTCATCTGCAGGACGGCGATCAAGTCTCTTGAGGTTGAGGTCGTCAACGTGCCTCGCCTCCTCTTCCGAAGAGTTCGGTTTGTGCAACCGATAGTTGCACATATCTGACAGTCTGCGCAACTAAAGGTTGCGCATGGTGATAGCGTCCTCGCCGTGGCTCCCGACACGATCGAGCGAGAGATCCTCATCGACGCGCCGCCGCGCGTCGTCTGGTCGATCGTGACCGAGGCCGAGCACCTGGCTGGATGGTTCAGCGACGAGGCCGAGATCGACCTCCGCTCCGGCGGCCGGATGCTCCTGACCTGGCGTGGACACGGCGCCTACGAGGGACGCGTCGAAACAGTCGACCCACCGCGCCTGCTTGCGTTCCGCTGGCAGACACGCGAGGGCGAGTTCAGCGAGGCGAACTCGACCCTCGTCGTGATGACACTCGAGGCCGAGGAGACAGGGACCCGGCTCCGCGTCGTCGAGAGCGGCTTTGCAACGCTGCCCTGGCCCGACAACGCGCGCGCCCGCTACGCGGACGAGAACTCGAAGGGTTGGCTCACCGAGCTCGACGAGCTTCGCGACTACGTCGCCCGCACGGTTGGCGCAAACAGTGATCGATGACCGCGCGCTCCGACGAGGCCGACCGCCTATGGGCCGCGCTCGGCGACCCAATGCGGATACGCCTGCTCGACCTCCTGCTCGAGCGCGGTGAGGCCACAGCGAGCACGCTCGCGGGCGCGGTGTCCATCACGAGACAGGGCGTCGCCAAACACCTCACCGTCCTCGAGCGCGACGGTCTCGTCACGGCCCAAAGAAGCGGCCGCGAAGTTCGCTACGCCGTTCGCGAGGAACGCCTCGATCAGGCCCGCGCCGCCCTGGCACGAACCGCCGCACGGTGGGACACGCGCTTGACAGCCATCAAGAAGCTGGCAGAACAAGCCGCGAAGAGCGGCGCTGACCGCTGACGACTGATCTCGCGCCAATCGATCAATCGCTTCGAGCGCCTCTACCGTCAGCGAGCTCGGACTACACCGCTCGCGTTGACGTCAACGCGTCTGCCGTGGGGCCTCTCGGCGCTCGAGGTCGATCAAGCACCTTCGCTGCGACTAGTCGAGTACGAAGCGGGTACTCAGGTCGCTAGGGAGGTCGCCGTCGACAGCCGGACACCGCGGTCATCTGCGAGGACTGCGACCGCCTCGGACGTGAAGCTGGCGGCGACCCACAGGATCGCACCTTTCGGCGTCCGACCGACACCCGGTTACCCCCAGCTTGCAAATTCTCGTGCGGGGTGGGCTGAGATCGTCAGGGTCATCCGAACCCGCGGAAGCAAGCCGTTTGCCACGCGAGGCATCGTCGGCGTTAGTCGCAGTTGGTCTGCGTGATCTGACACGAATCTGACACGCAACGAAGCTACTCGGCGCACGGGAGCCGAATCTCTCATCGCCGTCTGCGGGTCCGCGCGTTGGGCGGGGGGCCGGTGCTTCCGCGTACGACGAGCTCCGTGGGCAGGATCGTCCTGCGGCGCCGTCGCTGTGGGCGCCGGTCGGCGATTTCCTCGAGTAGCCATTGGGCTGCGAGCCTGCCCTTCTCCTCGTGCGGCTGTGCGATGGTCGTGAGCATCGGTGTCGCGAAGGCGGCCGCGGGACTGTCGTCAAAGCCGACGACCGACAGGTTCTCGGGGACGGCGAGGCCGAGCTCCGAGGCGGCCTGGAGCGCACCGAGCGCGAGCACGTCGCTCATCGCGAGGATGGCGGTGGGCGGTGCGGGGCCGCGGAGGAGTTCGAGCGACGCCTCGCGCGCGGGCTTCGTCGCATTCGGGCGGCAGGTGCGAACCGTGTCTTCGTCCCAGACGTCGCCGAGTCCCTCCCGATAGCCGGAAAGGCGCTCGTTCACGATCTCGAGCACGAGCTTCCCTTCACGGTCGATCGCGGTCACGAATGAGAGCACTCCCACCCGGCGGTGTCCGAGCTCCCGCAGGTATCGGGCGGCCATACTCGCGGCCGCGCGGTCGTCGATGCCGACGAACGGGGTCGGGGCATCTCGCGGCTGGTCCACGGTGACAATGGGCAGCCGACGGGCGAGCGCCGCCTCGACTCGGGGGTCGTTTCGCACGGCCGAGTACACGATGAATCCGTCGACCGCGGCGCCGCGCACTGTCTCCGCCGTGGCTTCCCGATACCTCGAGTCGGGGATGAGCAGGAGGCCCATCGGCGCGTCCTCCATCCCAAGCGCGACGCCGCCGAGAAACGCGGGCGCGGCCGGATCCGTGAACTGGTAACGAAGCCGCTCGCTGAAGATCAGGCCGAGTGCGCCGGCCCGCCCGGTGCGGAGTCGGCGTGCTGCGGGGTCGGGACCCGTGTACCCGAGCGCCTCGGCCGCCTCGAGGACGCGCGTGCGGATCTTGTCGGAGACCAGCTCCGGCCTGCTGAAGGCCTGAGAGGCGCTTCCGACCGAGACGCCGGCACGAGCCGCGACGTCGCTGAGTCGGACGCGGTGTCGGGCTTCGCCGGGCATCGCATCAGCCTACTGCATTAGATGAATCGTTTCAGGTAGAGTGTTTTGAATCGATTCATCTATCCAGGGAGAACGCTCATGCTTGATCTCGTTGCTGGAATCCAGATGGCCCGACGCGCCACCGAGGAGCGGGTCGCGTACGACGCCGAGATGCCTCGCTCAGCTCGTCAGCGGACCAGACGGTCTCCGATTCGCCCCACGTTGTTCCTGCGGTGGGCCTTCCATCTCGGCCGTCAGCGGCGCCCAACGAGCACAGTCGGATCCGTCGATTCCTGCTAGGCGGCCTCGGCGCACGATCCAGCGACGGGCTCGAACCGCGACCGCCGGCGTGACAGTCCCGTCTCGGCTTCGTCTACGCGGGTTACAGGTGGTCTGAGCCCGGTGAACACGCGGTAAGCGAGCAACGGCGTCGTCAGTGTGGACCACCGTCCGTCGGTGTGATCTGACACGAATCCGACATGGCAAGGCGCGCATGTCTGGGTATCGCCGGTCTCTTCGGATCGATCAGGAGACGCGGAACGCCAGCGTTGTGCGGGTGAGCGAACCGCCGAGCGTGGCCGCGCGAGTCCGACGGTCAGGCGCTTACCGCGCGCACCAGCCGGGAGGCGCAAATAGCAGCGCGCCGTCGGGTCGTCCCAGACGAGGCGGATGTCTCTGAATCGCTTACCGCCGATCCAGACGTTGCATCGGATCGACCCCGGAGCCGGCGCGAACTCCACTCGCGCGACAAGCGCGAAAGGCTGCGCCGCCCGCGGCTCACATGAAGAACATGCCGACTCGCGGCTACTGCGCACCGGCATCCCGTCTTGCTCGTTGGTGCTCGTCGAGCGCGACGATGGAGATCGGGCCCGGGATGCTCGTTGGCTCAACTGTGATCGACCTCACCGCGGGGGTGGGGTGGCTGTCGATCGGCTATCCCGACGGCGGCGGCGGCCTCGATCTCCGCGAGCGAGCTGTCACTCCTGCCCAGCGCCTTGCCTCCAAGCAACGTCACGGTGAGAAGCGCGAGCACGAGCAGCGCAAGCGTTTGCGGAAGTCCAGCCTGGTCGGAGAGAACACCGATGATCGGCGGCCCGACGATGAAGCCGGTGTAGCCGAGCGTGAACGCTGCTGCAAGTGACGGTCCGGGCGGATTGATTCGTCCTGCGGCGCTGAAGAGCAGCGGTACCGCGTTTGCGATTCCGAGTCCGCACAGTACAAAGCCGACGACGGCGGGAATGGTGTGGCCGATCAGGAGCACGCCGCCGAGAACGATCGCGACCGTTGCCGTACCTGCACGAAGCAACATGCTGGCGCCAATCCGCTCGTTGACGAGATCACCGGCAAGCCGCGCAATGGCCATCCCCAACGAGAACGCAGTGAACGCAAGCGCAGCCGTCGCCGGACTCGCTCCGGTGTTGTGTCTGAGGTATATGCCGCTCCAGTCGCCGATGGCGCCCTCCGCCAGCATCACGAGGAAGCAGAGTCCGCCTATCAGGATCACCGGCCGAGTCGGGAGCGTCAGCCCATGTCCCTCCGAGGAGTGCGCAGACGAAGCTCCCAGCCTCCGGGTGATCCAAAGGCTCAGTAGGAGCAGGCTGACGCCGACGATCAGGCTCTCGACGCGTGGGTCGAGCCCCGCGGTGACGGCGAGAGCGACGAATCCGGCAGCGGTGAACCCGCCGATGCTCCAACCGCCGTGCAGCGAGGACATCACCGGACGGCCGAGCCGTTCCTGGATTCCGACGCCGTGCGCGTTCATCGCGACATCCATCGCGCCGTTGCTCGCCCCAAACACAAACAGAAGCGCCGCAAGCATGTACGGGCTCGTCGCAAATAGCGGGAGCGGCAGCATCAGGCAAAACACGAGCGCAGCCCACCGCGTGACCGAGGCGCTCGGAACACGATCAAGGACGTGACCTGTCAACGGCATCGAGACGAACGCGCCGGCCGCCATACAGAGCAAGCAAAACCCGAGCGTCGCCTTCGAGAGGCCCAGATGATCCTGCAACCAGGGAATGTGGGCGACCCAGGTGCCGACCATCGCTCCGTTGATGGCGAAGACAACGAACGTCGCGACGCGCGGAGTCATACCGCCCAGTGGCTAGCACATCACCGAACGACGGGAACGCGATCGGGTCGTATGCCGGACGTCCGATTGACCGATAGCCGAGTCGGAAGTCACGCGGAATCCGAGGATCGGAGCCTCTGGGGCGGCGTCTGAGATCGGTGTCGGATCGCGGCGAAGTCAGTCGGCCTCGGTGAGCACACGGGCGAACGTAGGCCCGCTTCTCGAGCTCGTGAGTCAAGACCGTTCCAGCAGCGTGCTCGACCGCCGTTGCGAGCGACGACTATGACTCCATAACCTTCGACGCCAGGAGGTAGTGGTGGAGAAAGCGTTCGGACTCGAGATCCCACAGAGTCTCGAGGAGGCCTGCGACCCGCGGAAGCTGGCCCTTCTCGTGTACGACATGCAGGTCGGGATTCTGCGTCAACTCCAGGATCCGTCAGCCCTCACCGCGCGCGTGCTCGAGACGCTCGAGACGGCGCGCGGCGCCGGGGTGCGCGTGTTCTTCCTCCGCCACCTGTCGCTTCCTGTCGAGCTCGCCGGCGTCTTCCAACTGCGCCAGGCGATGGTTTGGCAGCAGGTGGCGCGGGCCACCGACGTTCGACCCTGGTTCCTACGCGACACGCCCGGCTTCGAGCTTCTGCCCGAGCTCGCCCCACGCTCGAGCGAGGCGATCTTCGACAAGATCACCTTCTCCGCATTCGAGGGCACCCCGCTCGACATCGCGCTCCGCGACTGTGGCATCACCGCGTTCGCGATCTGCGGGGTAGCGATGGAGATCGGCATCGAGCCGACCGTCAGGCACGGCGCCGACCTCGGTTACATCCCCATCGTCGTCACCGACGCCTGCGGTGCCGGCAACGACGAGGCCGGTCAGCGGGCGCTCGCGAGCATCGAGTTCATGGGCGATGCCTTCCAAACCGACGCTGCCACGTTCGCTCATCTCCTCGGACAGCACGCGCCCGCCTGAGCGGCGGCCAGGCGGATGCCTCCGCCGCAGCCCCAGACGCCACTCGCTTGGGCCAGCGTTCCGCAATGCACCCTGAGCTTGGCACGGCCCCGTCTCCTTTAAGCTCCGGCCGGTAACCGAGCACGCCGCTGCGACCCTCACCGTTCGACCTCTGACTCCGGAGACGTGGGACGCGTTCGCGGGCCTCGCGGAACGACACAACGGGGTGTGGGGCGGTTGCTGGTGCACGTGGTTCCACACCTTCCACGCCGAGAAGGAGTTCTCGTACGACGCCAATCGAGCACTCAAGGAGCGACTCGTCCGCGAGGGCCGAGCCCACGCCGCGCTGGTCTTCGACGGCGACGTCGCCGTCGGGTGGTGCCAGTTCGGAAGCCCGGACGAGCTGAAGAACATCAAGCACCGCAAGGAGTACGAGGCCGAGCTCGACAGCCTGCCGGACTACCGCCTGACGTGCTTCTTCGTCGACAAGCGCTACCGGCGCCGCGGCGTCTCGGCCCTGCGGCGTGGTAGAGGCCTAATCCCCAAGACACCGGCGGCAAGAGGATCACGGCGTCGTTCCTCTACGGCGTCACCCGCAGCTTGTTCGAGCAAGCCGGTTTCAGCTATGTGCGGCCCAAGGGCAAGAACCACACCGTGATGCGGACAACGATCGACCCGGCCCGGTAAACGGGAACGCGCTAGGCGGCTTGGGCACGATCACCCGTTCGAAGTCGTCGACGGTCGACTGCGCCAGCGTGCGGGAATGTCCCTCGAGCGACGCGCCCGGTTCAGCCGACGTGTTCGATGATCTCGACGAGTTCGTCCAGGCGGTAGCCGTGGTGGCGGGCGAACTCGACCAGTTCCTTGGCCCGCTGGACGACGACACCACGTTCAAGTGTTCCGGCGACCGAAATGCCACGCCCGCGTCGGAACTCGAGTAGTCCTTCATCGCGTAGCACTCGTAGCGAACGCAGCACGGTGTTCGTGTTGACCCCGAGCACCGCGGCGAGATCCTTGGCCGGTGGAAGGCGCTCTCCAGGTTTCGCCTCTCCATCGGCGATAGCCCGGCGGATTTCGCCCGCGACCTGAAGGTACAGGTCGGTGGGGTCGCTCTTGTCTACCTTGACATGCAACATGGTGCTAGTAATACTAGCGCAATAGAGCTAGGGAGGTAGCCATGACTGTGACGGCTCCGCCTCGCCCGCCTCGCTCGAGCGATCCCGTTGATCGCCAGGAAGTTGAGGCTCTCGTCGAGGCGCTTATCGAAGAGGCGAGGCAGCGCGCGCGACGGCGACGGCGGATCCGGATGGCCGCCGTGGCCTGCGTGGTTCTCGTGGGAGCCACTGTCTTCGCGGTGTTCGAGCGAACGGCCGAGTCACAGAACTCGTCCCGAGCGCTCACGGCGCGATCAGGCATCGCAGGCGGCAAGGTCAAGGTCGTCATCGCTGGTGCGAACGACAAGTACGACGTCCAGGATGGAAGCCTCGCCGGCACTGGCACCTTTCAAGCCAGTGGAGCCGTCACGGACACCGGGAAAGCCCTCGCCTACCGGACAGTGGGTTCGCAGGGGACGTTGATCACGCTCCGCTATTTCACCAAGGGCAA
>Ga0068853_100005383_pt1 | contig 10020 bp, 6 predicted proteins | sample KBSCornC32_FD_65655 | JGI IMG/M metagenome (GOLD analysis project Ga0068853, IMG submission 65655) | Corn rhizosphere microbial communities from Kellogg Biological Station, Michigan, USA - KBS Corn C3-2 | ecosystem: Host-associated > Plants > Roots > Rhizosphere > Soil ... | reverse complement strand
GTTGATGCGCTCGCTCAAATAGCGCGACATGTGCCCCACGAGCGTATCGCCGCGCACCAGGATCGTTACGGACTTCGCGAACCCGCCCAGATAGATCGCCGCCTGCCCGGCAGAATTGCCGCTGCCCACCACATAGACATCCTGGTCCTTGACCGCGATCGCTTCGGTGATCGCCGCGCCATAGAAGAGTCCCGTTCCAGCGAAGCGGTCGGCGCCCGGCACATCGAGCCGGTTATAGGACACACCCGTCGCGATCGTCACCGCCTGGCTCGAGAGCTTCGTGCCATCGTTGAGCGTCACCATGTGATAACCGTTCGCCGTCTCGAGCTTCACCGCTTCGACCGGTGCCAGAATCTCTGCGCCGAACCGCCGCGCCTGCGCCACGCCGCGGCGCGCCAGATCGCCGCCGCTGAGGCCCACCGGAAAGCCCAGATAGTTCTCGATCCGCGAGCTCATGCCCGCCTGGCCACCGGGCGCTTCGCGCTCGATCAGCACGGTGCGCAGCCCCTCCGACGCGCCATAGACCGCTGCGGCAAGTCCTGCCGGGCCCGTACCCACCACGATCAGGTCGTAATACGCCGCCTGCGCCTGCTTGCGGATGCCGAGCTTGTCGGCCAGCGCTTCGATCGTGGGATTGGTGAGCGTCCCTCCATCGGCAAGCACCACCACCGGGAGCGTCGCGTCGGCGCCGCCGGCCAATGCCAGCAGCTCCGTCGCCTCCGCTTCCGTCTCGATATCGAGCCAGCGATAGGGCACCTGGCTGCGCGCAAGGAAATCGCGGATGCGGTGGCCCTCGGCCGACCATCGATGCCCGATGATGCGGACGCCCTCGAATGCCGGCTGGAAGTTCGCGCGCCAGTCGTCAAGCAGATCGTCGAGCACGGGGTAGAGCAGCTCCTCGGGCGGATGCCAGGGCTTCATCAGATAATGGTCGAGCCGCACATCGTTGATCGCCTTGATCGCCGCTTCCGTGTCCGCATAGGCGGTCAGCAGCACGCGCTTGGCATCGGGAAAGATTTGCAGCGCATCGGTCAAAAACTCGACGCCGGTCATCTCCGGCATGCGCTGGTCGACCACCATCAGCGCCACGGCGCGATTGGCAAGTTTCAGCGCGCCGAGCTTGTCGAGCCCGGCCTGACCCGACTCCGCTCGGGCTACCTCGTAGCTGGCGCCATATTGCTTGCGCAGGTCGCGTACGACGGCGGCCAGCACGCCGGCATCGTCGTCCACCGCGAGGATAACCGGCTTGTCCATGCCTAGACCGTCTCCCGCTGGCGCACGGGATAGGCCGCGTTGGCGATGCTCATCAGAATCGTCGCCGATTCATCGCGCGCCGCCGCGGCGTCGTCGTTGCGCCCTGCCTGCTCATAGAGCCGCGCGAGCACACGCAGGGTGCTCGCCACATAGGGTGCCATCCCAGCCTTGCGAAAATAGCCGAGTGCATCATCGAGGTAGTGCTCGGCCTCTTCCCGGCGCTGCAGGCCCAGCAGCGCATTGCCCAGTTTTTCCGCCATACTCGCTGCTGCATAGTCGTCGTGAATACTGCGTGCATTCTCGACCGCCGTCCGCAGTCCTTCGATCGCGCCCGTGCTGCCTTGTTCGAATTCCGTCAGCGCCACGCCGCCCTTGATGCCGTTGAGGAACGCTTCGAACCCGGTCATATCCGCGTATTTCAACGATCGAATGAAATCGGCATGCGCGCCCTCGAGCTCCTTGCGCTCGAGCTGTACGCGGCCCGCGCCGAAATAGCCGGCACACGCGCATTCGAGCCCATGCTCCTGTTCCGCGAGCTCGGCCCCCATGCGCGCATGCTTGAGGCCGGCATCGAACTGACCCATGTCGTGATAGGCAAGGCCGACGCCGATGTGGATGTCGGCGCGCTTCACCGGCGAAGGCGTGTCGGGCAGCATGGCGAGAGCCTCGTCGATCTGGGTCTGGGCCTGCTCATAAGCCCCGATCCGCGCGAGCGCCACCGCCCGATAGGCCATCGCATGGCCCACCACGTCCTGCACCTTGTTCTTCTTGGCGAGCTCGATCACCTCCTCGAGCCGCCCGACGGCCGCGGCAGGGTCGCGATCGACGATCGCCCATGTGGCAAAGAACATCGGCAGCATCACCATCTGCACGTCGCCCAGTTCATCGCCCAGCTGCTGGCTCTCGAGCAGATACGGCACCGAGCGCGACGGGAAGCCCATCACGAAATGGACATTCGCGATCCATGACAGCGACAGCCCCAGCCGCCGCTTATCGCCGGCCTCGCGGGCCAGCGCAATCGCGCGCTCCATCCGCTCGATCACGCCGTCATAGCGGTTGAGCTTGTGCCGCACGATCGTCCAATCGAGGATGGCGTCGATTCGCTCAGCCGGTTTCGCGCCGGCGATCTGATCGAGCGCCCGCAGCGCATCCTCCCGATGCATCAGCTCTTCACCCAGCGCATAAAGCCGCCGTGCAGTGTCCGCAGCCCGGAGCGAATAGGTGAGAGCTCGCGTCGCATCTTCCGCTTCGGCAAAATGATGCGCGAGCAATGGCGCCAATTCGTCGAGCTGATCGGAGTAGAGTGCCTCGAGCGCCGCCCCGACTCGGCCATGGAGCTCGCGCCGCCGCGCCTTGAGCAGGAGCTCATAGGCGGCGTCGCAGGTCAGTGCATGCTTGAAGATATACTCGCGCTCGGGATCGCGCGCCCGCTCGCGCACCAGCTGCTCATAGGTCAGCGTCGCGATGTGCGGCTCGATATGATCGATCCGCTCGGCGTCCGGTCCTTCCTTGCATACGCGGTCGAGCACCCGATGCTGGAAGACGCGCCCGATCACCGCCGCGGTCTGGGCCACGCGCTTGGTCGGCTCTGCCAGCCGGTCGATGCGCGCGCTCAGCACACCGGCCAGGGTCTCCGGAATCTTCGCATCGATGATGTCGCGCGTCGCGCGCCAGTGCTCACCGTCGTACACCACTTGTCCGCCGTCGATCAGCGTGCGCAACACCTCCTCGAGATAGAAAGGATTGCCCTCCGAGCGTTCGAGAATCTGTGCCCGGATGCTCTCGGGCAAATCCTCGACATGCAGCAGATTGCCCAGCAATTCGCGCGCCGCGCCGGGGTTCAGCGGCTCGATATCTATGCGATCGAACGATGTCCCAAGGCTCGCACCGAGACGATCGACGAGTGCCCAGCTGGGGGCGCGCCGATCCGGCCGCAGCACGCAGACAAACAGCAGCGGCTCATAGGCGGTGAGGGGCGCCACCTGCGCAATCAATTCGAGCGAGGCGCTATCCGACCAGTGAAGGTCGTCGAGTACGATGATATGAGGCAATGGCGTGCCGCCAATGTGCATCTGCGCCTTGATGACATCGACGACAGCCTCGGCCATCCCGGCGACAACCTGTTCGCCCGAAAGCATCGCCAGCGCCTCTCGGCTCGCTTCGCTCTCGATCCCGAGCATCGTTTCAAGCAATGGCGCCTGGTTGCCCACGAGACCCAGCCGCGTCAGCAACGCCTTCAGCTTGTCGCGCAACGCCGGTGCGGCGTCGCCCTCGCTCGCGCCGATCATCTGCCGCCCGATCTGGCGCCACGGGTAATACGGCATCGACTGCCCGTATGAGATCGCGCGACCGTCATACCATCGCGCGGCCGCTGCGCCCGCGTCGCTATTGATGGCCCGCGCCTCCGCGATCAGCCGCGATTTACCGAGCCCGGCCTCACCGATCACGGTGACGGTCGCTCCCTGGCCCGAGCCAAGCCCCGCGAGCCGCTGGCGTAATATTCCCATCTCGCGCTCGCGCCCGACGATGGGTGAGCTGAGGCCGTCGAGACCGCGCCCGCTATGCCCCGCGGCACGGAGCCCGATCACCTCGAAGGTCTCGACCGGCTTTTCCTTGCCCTTGAGCGCCAGCGGCCCATGCGGCCTGAAATCGAAGGCGCCGCGCGCAAGCTTCTGCGTGTCGGCACTGACCAGCACCGCCCCCGGCTCCGCCGCCGACTGCAGTCGGGCCGCGATATTGGCCGTATCGCCCATGGCCGTATATTCACTGCGCACCGCGTCGCCGACGAAGGCGAGCACGGCGATGCCGGTATTGATGCCCACGCGGAGCTCGAATTTGATTCCGTGCCGGGCCTGCATCGCGGCCGAATAGTCGCGAGCGGCAGCCTGCATATCGATCCCGGCTCGGATCGCGCGCTCGGCATCGTCCTCATGCGCCACCGGCGCGCCGAAGAGGGCGAGCACGGCATCGCCCATCAGCCGCGAGACCGTCCCGCCGTAGCGCGACACCGAGGCGTTCATGAAGGCGAACGCCCCGTTCATCGCCTCCGCCCAGTCCTCGGCGTCCATCTGTTCGGCGAGCGCGGTTGAACCGGCAACATCGGCGAACAGTATCGTCGCGAGCTTGCGCTCGCCCGCCAGCGGCCGCTGCGTCTCGAGCGGGGTGCCGCAGTTCGAGCAGAACCGCGCCGCATCGGCGTTGGCGGTGTTGCAGGCCGGGCAGGTCACCATGTTCGGTTCAGCTTCACTATTGGGAGCCCTCGGAAGCGGTATGCCGAAACTATCCCCCGGGGCCATACCCGGGCAAGGCGGCGGAACCTCGGCATTACCGGTGGCGTTTTGTGCCGCAATGGACGCTCAACGGGTTTTTGTCCGCTTCGCGCATACGATTTCCCACCTGGCGGGACGGCCGGCAACTTTTGCCGTCGCCGTCTTGCTCATCGTTGTCTGGGCGGTATCCGGCCCGGTCTTTCATTATTCCGAAACCTGGCAACTGGTGGTCAACACCGCCACAACCATCATCACGTTCTTGATGGTTTTCGTGCTCCAGAACACGCAGAACCGTGACGGCGAGGCGATCCAGGCCAAGCTCGACGAGCTCGTCTTCGCGCTCAAGGGTGCCGACAACCGCTTCGTCGCCGCCGAGCAACTGAGCGACGATGAGTTGAAGCGCCTGCGCGAACTGCTGGTCACCCAGGCCAAACAGGCCACCGAAGCGCTGGAGGATCGCGGCGAGCCGGTCAAGGAACAGGCCGTCTAGAAACTCATTTCACAACCGGCATCCTTCCTCCCGTCTATCGGGAGGAAGGACCACGCGAAGCGTAGTGGGTGGGGAACCCCTTGGAACCGGGCTGTCAGAACACCCCGAGGAACTTCGCGCGCCTCACGTCGCCACTGACGAATCTGCGTGTCCAGTCGCCATATCCGGCGTACCCGTCGATCTGCCGCCGCTCGGCATATTTGCCGAAATAGAGCCAGAAGCTGCTCGATTCCGAGCCGAAGAAGGTCTTGAGCACCCCGTAGTCGCAGATCACCTGGTCGGCGCAGATCGCTGCGCGCTCGAAGAACTGGAACACCTTGTCGACGTCGCGATCCGCCTCGGATACGAAGGCGTCGTCCTTGCCCGTCACCGTCTCGCCGATATTGCCGTAGAGCAGGGCGCGCGCATCCTTGTCGTCGCCGACCGCCTGGATAGCCGTCGCATTCTGCGAGTAGATCGGCCACAAGAGGTCGTTGATCCGCGTGTAGGCGTCGCGATAACCGCCGCTCTCCCATTCCTGCACCAGCGCCAGCGACTGCGTCACCCGCGCGTCGGCCTTCTGCCGGTCATACTCGAAAAGCCCGAAGGTCAGCGCCAGGACCGTCACGATCTTGAGCACCAGCGCCGCAATCTCATCCCATTGGTTGAGCCGCGACCGGCCCTCGAGCGGCACATGCGGCGACATCGCGCCCTCGATGATCCCGACGCCGGTATGCGCGGCCTGCTTGGCCGTCGCGCCCGAGCGCTGCGATGCCTCGCGCTCGCCTTCGGCCTCCGCACTGCTCTTGGCGCGCGGCGAAATCTTGCTGCTCGTTTCCCCCATGCTCCGACTCTAGGAGAGATTGGCCCGCGCGAAAAGCCGGTCCTCCGCTAAAGCGTGCATTCGCCGACCGGGGCGCGCGGGTCGGCCGGGGCTATGCCGGCAGCTGCCGGCTGCCCCGTCGCGGGCAGGGCCTCGAGGGGCATCATCACCACCGCGCCGCGGGGCACCTTCGGGTCGCGCGCCGCCGGGGGCGCGGCACGGGTCACCTCGCCATTGCCCAGATCCGACAGCATGCCCAGAAGCCCCGGCTGCTCGATTTCGCGCAGCCCGGCGAGGCCCGGTTGGGTCAGGAAATGCAAATCCGTCAGGTCCTTGCCGCTCTCGTTGATGATCGCGATCAGCCGCTCGCTCCCGCGGTCATTGTCCTGGATGTCGGCGATGGGCTGGAACAGCCGGTCACCCGGCGCGAGGTGCGCCGCGCAGAGCAGCGTGATCCCGTAATCATGGTCGACGAACAGCAAATTGAGATCGGCCGGCTTGCCGCTTGCATTGGTGAAATCGGCATAGAGCCGGTCGTTCGGCCGGATGATCGGCGTATCCTCCGGCGCAATCGGCGCAATCTGGTCACTGCCCGCGGCCTGCTGCCCGAACGCCAGCGTGAAATCCTTGGCACCATAGCTGTTGGCGGCGGTCAGCCGCGACAGCCCTGTCGCGCGGAACACGGTCACCAGCGTGTCCTCAAGCTTTTTGGTGAAGCTCGCCCCCGCCGGCACGCCCCCCGCCAACGCCATCGCCGGCGGCCGTTTGTCGGGGCTGAGCGAAATCTCGCCGCTCGCCGGCAGCAGCCAGAGCTTCGGCGCATCGTCGAGCGCTCCTCCCGCGATCCCAGGGTCACCCAGGCTCGCGACCTTCGCATCCGACATCACCGCGAGCCGCAAATCCGCAGGCTCGCCCGCATCCACCAGCTTGAGCCGCAGCGGCTTGCTCGCTTGCGCATCGATCGCTGCGAGCGCGTCGTCCACTGCCTTGATCTGTGCCGCGTCCGCGCTCGCGGGATCGGGCCGCGCCACCGTCAGCTCGAACGGATATTGCACCTCCGCCGGCCGCACATATGCGCCCGCGGGGACCTGATCCAGCGTCAACGCCGGATGTCCCCCATCGGCCACCGGTACAATGGTAGAACGCAGTTCCGACGCACTCGCGACCTGCATCGCTCCGATCGCCTGGTCGGTCGACGCCGCCGGGTCCGGCAGCAGCCACAGCTTGCTGCCGACGCTGAGCCCGTTGAGCGTCCCCGCATTGATGCTGAGCTTGGTCGCGTCGGTGCTGAGCACCACCGACCATTGCTGGGCCGCTCCCGCATCGCTGCTGCCGAACACTGGCGCATCGAGCTTGCCCTGAAACAGCGGCGTCGGCTTCACCCAGTTCTCGGCCACATAGTCGGCGAGGACGCTCTGCGCCAGCTGTCGGTAGGTGAGGTGAGGGTTCTTGGCGAGCGCGCCGACGATCGCGTGCGTAAAGACTCCATAGGTGACCTGCGTCGTCGTGCCGTCGGGGCCCGTCACGTCATAGGGCGTCTCGGGCGCCTGCTCGGTGGTGTTGGCGGCAAAGAAGGCCACCATCCCACCTTCGCTCGCATCGCCACTATCGTCATACACGGACGACGGCAGCGGCCCGCTGCGCAAGGCCTCTGCGCCCATCGCCGCCGCCGGCTTCCTGAACGCGCTGTCAGGGATGCCGAGATCTTCGGGCTTGATCTCGCGCATCATCGTACCGGTCGCGTCCGGCGCGCCGCGCGTCATCGTGCCCGAGTGACACGCATCGAACACCACCCACACGAACGCCCCCGCCTTGCGGATCGCGGTCAGCCCCGTCGCGATCTCGTCGTCGGTCAGCACATTGGGCATGTAAGTCGGGTTGTCCGCCGGCGCGTTTTGCGTGTCGGCGCTGAGGAACACCTCGTCGCGCCCATCGGCCTCCGTGGTATCGTTCAGCGCCGGCTGCTGCGAGCCATGCCCCGAAAATTGCAGGAACACGAAATCGCCCGGCTTCGCCTCCTCAGCCAGCCGCTTCATGTCGTCGAGGATGCGCTGGTGCGTAGCAAGCTCCATGCTCTCGCCCGAGCCGAGCGTCGTCACGTTCTCGGGCTTGAACGGCACGGGCGCCGCATGCAGCAAATAGTCGCGCACCAGAACGGCGTCGTTCTTGGGTCCCTTCAGCCAGTTGCGCGGGTCGAGGTTCGGATAGTCGCTGGCCGTGACGATGAGCGCATAGTTCTCATGCGCCAGCGCTGCCGAGGTTCCCGCCAGCGCCATCAGCACCGTAAGCGGCGCGAGGCCCTGCACCAGACGCTTATGGGGGCGGGCAGACGGCATCGGCAGGTTCCTCATCGGCTTTGAGCGCGCGGACTAAGCGAAAAGACTATGGCGGGCTCTCGGCGGAACACAAGCAGTCGCGCGGTGTTTAGACGGCGGCCCTGCCCCTTGCGGCCAAAGCGTTGCCCCGCTTAGTGTCGCGTCCCGCCCCGGAGGATCTTGAATGCCGTCGCTGATTACCCCCGTCATCCTGGCCGGCGGGCAGGGGACTCGGCTCTGGCCGCTGTCGCGCGCCGCGCGCCCCAAGCAATTCCTGGCGCTGACCGGCAAACTTAGCCCCTTCCAGGAAACGCTGAAGCGGGTCAGCGACACCGACCGCTACGCCGCCCCGGTGATCGTCACCAATGCCGAATACCGCTTTGTCGTCGGCGAGCAGGCCGAGGAGATCGGCGTTTCGCTCGCCGGCATCCTGCTCGAGCCCGTCGCGCGCAACACCACCGCTGCCATCGCCGCCGCCGCGGTCTTTGCCGAGCGGCAGTCCGGCGCGACGGTGGTGATCCACGTGCTCCCCTCCGACCATGCGGTCGAGACCGACGAAAACTACTGGCACGCGGTCGATGTCGCCGCCGCTGCCGCCGCTGCCGGGCGCCTCGTCACCTTCGGAATCGCCCCCACCGGCCCCGAGACCGGCTATGGCTACATCGAAGCCGGTGCGTCCCGCCCTGACGGTACGCGCGAAGTCGCCCGCTTCGTCGAAAAGCCGGATGCCGCCAAGGCCGAGTTGATGCTCAGCCAAGGCGGCTTCTATTGGAACTCCGGCATGTTCATGCTCGGCGCGGCCGCGTTCCTCGCAGAATGCCGCGCGCTCTCACCCGACAGCTACGCCGCGGCGCATGATGCGGTCGAAAAGGCTAAGACCGATCTCGACTTCATCCGCCTCGACGAGGAGAGCTTTGCAAAAGGCCCGAACATTTCCGTCGACTACGCCATCTTTGAAAAGAGCCAGCTCGTCGCCCTGATCCCCGTCACCTTCGCATGGTCCGACCTTGGCAGTTGGGATGCTGTCTGGAAAGTCTCGCCAAAAGACGATCACCAGAACGCCGTTCAAGGCGAAGCGACGCTCAGCAACACCAGCAATTCGTTCGTCCTCACCGACAAGGCGCATGTTGCCATCGAAGGCATGGACGACGTCGCGGTCATCGCCACCGAAGATGCTGTGTATGTCGGCAAGCTGAGCGAGGCCCAGAAGGTCGGCCAGATGGTCAAGACCCTCAAGGCCTCCGACGCAACGCACCCGATCACCGAGATCCACAAGACCGCCTACCGGCCCTGGGGCGGCTATTCGTCCGTGCTGAGCGGCGCACGCTTCCAGGTCAAGCGGCTCTTCGTCAAGCCGGGCAAGAAGCTGAGCCTGCAAAAGCATCACCACCGCGCCGAGCATTGGGTGGTGGTCTCGGGCATGGCCGAGGTCACCATCGACGGCAAGGTCTCGATGGTCGGCGAAAATGAATCCGTCTACCTGCCGCTCGGCTGCGTCCACCGCCTCGCCAACCCCGGCAAGATCCTGCTCGAGCTGATCGAAGTGCAGACCGGCTCTTATCTGGGCGAAGACGACATCATTCGCATCGAAGACGAATTCGGCCGAGCCTGATCCGCTAGATCAGCAACGCCACCAGCGGCGCCCCGATCGCGATCACCACCACCACAATCGACGGAACGTCGACATACCGCAGCTTGTTTCGCATGGGTTTCTCCTCGAAAGCGAAACGTCTGTCTGCGTTCCCTCGTTCCGCAGCACGTGTCGCCCGCCCACCGGGTCATTCCGCGAAAGCGGGAATCTCCGTTTGGGACGCGAGCCCAGCCAACAGAGATCCCCGCTTTTCGCGGGGATGACGCTGTGAGTTGGGCACAGCCATGCCCCACCCACCA
>Ga0068853_100005382_pt1 | contig 10020 bp, 11 predicted proteins | sample KBSCornC32_FD_65655 | JGI IMG/M metagenome (GOLD analysis project Ga0068853, IMG submission 65655) | Corn rhizosphere microbial communities from Kellogg Biological Station, Michigan, USA - KBS Corn C3-2 | ecosystem: Host-associated > Plants > Roots > Rhizosphere > Soil ... | reverse complement strand
GGCCGGCCGCACCGCCCCCGCCGGCTGTACCGCCTCGGCCGCTGGTGCCCCCGGCGAAGCCTCCGTGACCCGCCGTTCCGGGTCCGCCCTGCGGCTTGCTGACACCGCAGGCGAGGGCCGACGTGCACGCGATCAGCAGCGTGAGGGATCGAGCGCGCCCGGCGCCTCCGGAAGGAAAAGAAACGGGATTCGTCATCTCATTTCACCTCGTCCTCGTGGTTTCGTCGATGAACCGACCAAAGCCCCGTCACGGAAGCGTGAGGAGAATCTTCCAGAAACGTTCCGGGCGCTACCCCGAAATCGACACGAAATCCCCCCAAGGGCGATCGGCGGCACTCTCACGCTGCGCTGAAATGACGGATCGCGGGACCTGGAGCGGCAAGTCCACCGGCGTCACCCGCACTCCTGAGGTAAAGTTCAGCGCTGCTTTGAGAAGCCTCGAAAGTCGTCATCTGGCGGTTCATTCGCGTGCCCGTGTCGCGCCGCGCACGAGGCCCGCGTGAAGAGAGAGGGAGGGGGACAGGCGGACCGATGAAGACCAACGGACGAGAGGACAGCGGGCGGTACGGGATCGTGCTGGGGTCCGAGGTGGTCCTGAAGGTCGATCCGCAGGCGTCGTTCTCGGCGGCCGTCGACGAGCTCACGGCCGAGTCGATCGATACGAGCCGCAAAACGGGCAAAACGGGCGAGACGGGCAGGGCCGGGGAGGCGGGCAACGGCGGAACGTCGGAGGGGTCGGTGGTGGTGTCGACCGCCCGCTCCGCCGAACGGGCGCTCCTGGCGCTGGTCGATGGACGTCGGACCGTTCAAGAGCTGGTTCGCGTGGCCGGAATGACCGATCTGGTCGTGCGCCGTCATCTGCGCTCGCTGTGCGAGCGCGGGATCTTGGTGCCCGCGACGCAGGGACGGGTGCCGACACCTGACGGAACGCCGGCTGATTCCGCGGTTCCGGAGCGATCGGCTTCGCCGGGCTCCGGCGGCATTCCGGGCGACGCGGGCGGGGACGGCCTGTCCAAGGCGCTCGCCGCCTATCTCGACTCGGGAAAGACCGCGGTCGTCCAGACGCCAGCGTCGGACGCCGTCACGACGAAGGCGACGAGCGGATCCGGTTCTGTGGGCGCGCCCGTCGCCGAGGGCATTGGCTCGAAGACGCTCCTGATGGGCAGCGCCGTCGTGGTGGACGCCGCCAGCCGCGGCGTCGTCGTCAGGGCCCCCGCTGCGGACGGCGGCAACGCGCCGATCGGCGAGCCCGTCGCGCCTCCTGGCGGCGGGTCGGCCCGGCCAGCTCCGAGTTCCCCCGCGGGCGTGGTGGTGGGTGATTTGCCGTACCGATCGAACACGCCTCACAACTTCAAACCGAACGTCACGGCGTTCTGGATCCCGTCAGCGTCCGAGCCCTCGACCGCGAGCACGGGCGCGACCGGGGGAACGCCATCGGGCGCGGGGGCGACCGGGACTTCGCCTCCGTCGACGTCAGCGTCGGCGGCCCCCTCTGCTCCCGCGGCCGGCACCGCCGCTCTCCCGCCCACCACCATGATGTGGCCGAAGCCCGCCGACGGAGCCCTGAAGCCGGGGCGCTCTCGATCCCCCGCCGAGGAGAACGTGATCGTGACGGTGGGCGGCGCGGTAGACCGATCGACGGCGCCCGCGACGCCTCCGGTCGATCCCAAGCCGGCGGCGCCGTTGTCGGAGGGGCCTTCGTCGCAAGGCGCGTCCCTGGGCGGAGCGCGCGGCAAGAACGCGGCGATCCCCTTCCGCCTCGGTGAGTACGAGGTGGCGACCCGCATCGCCCAGGGGGGCATGGGGTCGATCTATGTCTGCCGGCGAGCCGGGACGCCCGGGGTGCAGCGGCTGTTCACGTTGAAGGTCGTGCGCCAGCACGCCAAGCAGATCGCGCAGGTGGTGCAGTCGTTTCGCCGCGAGGCGCGGGTGGGCGCGCTGCTCAGCCATCCGAACCTCCAGACGGTCATTCACGTCGGCACGTACCACGACCAGCCGTTCCTGATCCTCGACTACGTGGAGGGGATCGGCCTGGCCGAGCTGCTGGCCACTCACAAGCGGCTTCCGCCCGCCATCGTGGTCTCGATCCTCGTCGACGTCCTGCGTGGCTTGAAGGCGGCGCACGATCTGATGGACGAGCAGGGGACCCGTCTGGGGCTGGTGCACGGAGACATCTCGCCCCAGAACATCCTCATCGGCGTGGACGGCAATGCGCGGCTGACCGACTTCGGCAGCGCGCGCTTCACCTCGGACGCGCGCGTCGCCGATCTGGCGCCGCTGGTGGGCAAGCCGGCGTTCATGGCGCCCGAGCAGCTTTCGGCCGAGCCGCTCGACGCGCGCACGGATCTGTTCTCGGTGGGCGTGTTGATGTGGACGGCCCTCACGGGTCAGCCGCTGTTCGCGGCGGACAGCTACGAGCAGATCGTGATGAACGTGTTCCGGAAGAAGATCCCGCCGCCCAGCGAGTTCGGGGCGCCGGCGTGCTTCGACGAGATCTCGACGACGGCCTTGAGCCGCTCGCCCGAGGGCCGCTACTCGAACGCCGAGGAGATGGCCAACGCGTTGTCGCGCGTGGCGCGCGCCGAAGGGATCGTCGGCTCGCCGTACGACGTCGGCCAGTGGGTGCGGCGCGAGTTCGCCGAGACGCTGGCGGAGCGGCGGCGGCGCGTCCAGGTCGTCTTCGGGGGCGTCGGCAGCGCCCTACCGCCTGGCCCGGCGGCTCCGCCGGTCGGGGTCCCCGGCGCGGGCCCGGTCGGGGCCGAGAGGCCCGGTGACACCACGGCGGACGGGTACCCGCGGCTCCCCTCGCGCACGATGCAGCTCGCGGCCATGCCGCGCCAGCGCACCACGCCACGGCTGCGAACGCTCGACTCGGCGTCGGACTCGGACTCGGACTCGGACGAGCCCGTGCTGCGATGGACGCGCCGGCGCGTGGTGGCCGTGTCGGCCGCCATCTCGTTTCCGTTTGCCCTGGCCCTGGCCTATCTGGCGACGAACCCGATCGCGCGGCGCATCCGCCAGGCCCAGGCCGCGTCCGCGGCCGCCACCGAGCCGGTGGTGGCCGAGCCGACCAGCCCAGGCGCCTCGGCGCCGGCCGCGGTCCCCGATTCTCCGCCGGAGGGACGGCGGGGGCCGTCGCCCGCGGCCCAGCCGCCCGTCGAGGCGGCGCCGGCAGCCGCGGGCACGCCGACCGGCGCAGGGACGCTGCCTGCGGCGGCGAGCACGGCCGCCGCGGCCGCGGCCGCTCCGACGGATCAGCCGGCCCCGTTCCCGGGGGTCGCGGCGCCGGGCGCTCCGGCCGGCGGACCCCGGAACGAGCCGCGCTGAACGCGGTGCTGGTTCCGGGGCCCCGGGGCGCATGGTAGCTTGAGCCCCGGACGGATGGCCCCACGCAATCGACCGCTGGCGCTGTTGAGGGCCTTGCGGCCCAAGCAGTGGATGAAGAACCTGCTCGTGTTCGCGGGCTTCGTGTTCACGCTGAACGAGCGGTGGATCCCGTTCACGCCTGCCATGTGGACCTTCCTCTGGCGCTCGCTCGGCGCCTTCGGGCTGTTCTCGCTGGTCTCGAGCGCGGTCTACCTGCTGAACGACGTGCGCGACGCCGAGAAGGATCGCCTGCATCCGACGAAGCGGCGGCGGCCCGTCGCGGCCGGCGAGCTGTCCCCGCGCGTGGCGGTGGGCGTGGCCGTCGTGCTGATCCCAGGGTGCCTGGTGGCGGGGTACCTGCTGGCGCCGGCGTTCGCCGCCGTGGCTGGCTCCTATCTGGTCATGCAGTTCTGCTACATCCTTGCGCTCAAGGAGCTCGTGCTGCTCGACGTGTTCGTGCTGGCGCTGGGCTTCGTGATGCGCGCGGTCTCGGGGGCGGTGGCCATCGGGGTGGAGATCTCGCCGTGGCTGTACACCGTCACGCTGCTGGGCGCGCTGTTCCTGGGCCTGTGCAAGCGTCGCAGCGAGCTGGTGCTGCTCGAACAGGGCGCCGCCGGTCATCGCAAGATCCTCGAGAAGTACACGCCGTCCCTGCTCGACAGCCTGATCAGCATCGTCGCGTCCTCGACGATCATGGCGTACTCGCTCTACACGTTCACGTCGCCGAAGCAGCCGGGCAACAACCTGATGATGCTGACCATCCCCTTCGTCATCTTCGGGCTGTTCCGCTACGTGTACCTGGCGCACGCGCACAACGCCGGCGGCAGCCCCGAGGAGGTCTTCCTCAAAGACAAGCCCCTCATCGGCACGCTCCTGCTCTGGATCCTGACGACCGGCCTCGTCCTGGCCCTCGGCCGCTAGGAGCCTGTCGCAGTAACCCGGACCGAGCCTGGCGGAGCCCCGCCCGCCAGGCGACGGGAGACGGGAGTGGTTACTGCGACAGGCTCCTAGCCAAGTCACGGGCTGCGCTCCGCTCACTCTGGATCGCGGGGAGTGGGAGGGAGAGGGGCGTGCCCTCCTCGCTCGGGTCCTCGCGGGCGGACCCGGAACTGCTCAGCCAGCGCTGGTAGTCCGCTGCGGACTCGCTCCGAGGGCACGCCCCTCTCCCTCCCACCACGCGCGTTCCGCGTTCGCTCCGCTTCGCAGGGAAGCTCCGCGCAGCCAACATCCGGACACTGGTCAAGTCCCCTTGGATATTCGATCCAATGTTCAAGCTATGGCTGCGGCCACATTGGTTAGATCGCGGGGGGCATTTGGCTGCGCGGAGACCCCTTGCGAAGCGGAGCGAACGCGGAACGCGCGTGGCGAGGAGGGAAGGGACGTCCCGCCAAGCGAGTCCGCAGCGGACTGCCCACGGGGGCCGAGCAGATCTGGGTCCGCCCGCGAGGACCCGAGCGCGGTGGGGACGTCCCTTTCCTCCTCGCCCTCCAAGGACAGAGTGAGCGGAGCGCAGCCCGTCGCTCGCCTGCGCTATCGCGACGGATGGGGGGGCCGGGGGTGGCGGGTGCGCCAGAGGTCCCAGGCCAGAAGGGCGCCGCCGATGAGCTCGCCGGCCAGCGTGACCGGGCGGAGCACGGTCATGAGGTGCTGCCCGAGGCCGTGGTGCCGAAAGGGGGTGAATTGCCATCCGAGGAACGGCCAGAAGGCCGTCGGCGCATCCATGGTCAGGCCGACCGTATCCAGGACCAGGTGAGTCGCGACGCCGATGGCCAGTGCGCCGACCCCCGACGCCCTGGCCGGCTGTCGCTTCTGCAGGGCGCGCCAGGTCACGAGCAGCGTCACCAAGAAAAGCAGGGTGTGGCCGAAGGAGTGCGTCCCGGCGATCATGCCCAGCGCTTCGCCCTCCTTCCCCGTGATCCAGGACGGGATGTAGTAGAGCGGCTTGTCGGTGAGATCCGGCAGCACCGTCCCGAGGACGAACAGCCACCGGTCCCGCCGCGAGAAGCCAGCGTACCTGCGCGCCGCGAGCCGGCGGCCGATGCCGATGTGACCGAGCACGAACATGGGGCCACGGGCCCTTTCGAAACGAGCCTACGCGGCCCGGATCCGTGTCCCCGGCACGTCAGACGCTCTCGTCGCTCGAACGGTCGGTCGACGGGGTCTTGTTCCGTTCGGCCGCCGGGCCCGCTTTCCCCTTGCCGGCGCCGGACTCGTCGGACGAATCATCGGTCTTCCTGGGCTTGGGGGGCGTCGGGATCGTCTCGATGGGCGTCCCGGCGTTGATGACCAGGGCGCCCCGCACCTTGCGCCGCGGCCGAGCGGCCTCGACGCAGGCGTGCGCCAGTGACGGCCCCAGCTTGGGCCAGAGCCCGTCGCTGATCTCGCGAGGCAGGTTCTCGAGCGAGTCCTTGAAGGTCACCTCGCGCACCTTGCGGCCCGAGTAGCCGCTGCGCACGCGCACGACCGCGCGTGCCTTCTCCTCCGTCCCGCTCAGGTTGCCCTCGACGTAGGCGGCCAGGTGAAGGGTGGTGGCCAGGTCGCGATACTGTCCGGCGGTGTCCACCGGCTTCACGTCGGTCAGGACCTCGAGCCCGCGAGCCGCCAGGAGCTGACTGACCTGGGTCGACAGGGTGCCGTCATCGCCCGGGAACGGGAAGATCACGATCCGGCCGCCCTGATTGGGAGTGACGCGCGACGACCGCTTGATCGCGAACGGCAGACCGCCGTCCCCGTCCGCCGTGGCCGGCGCGCGCTGGCTGCGCCCCTTCCGGGACGGGGCCGTGCCGCCATCGGCCTTCGACTGTCGCTTCTTCCGCCCCTGGTGCGAGCCGCCCGGACTGCGTGAGTCGGCCGAGGCCGCCATCGCCGTTCCGCCGAGAGCCACCGGCAGGACCGTCCCGGCCAGGAAGAAGAGGCTCGTCACGACCAGTCCGGGGCCCGCGAGCGAGCCGCCGCGCCGCCGGACATTCTCGGAATTTCTCTCGAGCGACGACATGGGCGGGTGAGGTTAGCCGAAGGTCGGGACAGTTTGAAGCTACATGATGGGAAAGGAAGCTTACTTTCTTCAATCGCCAGAAATCGGGTTTACTTTCGCTTGTTTGCGGCGGGGGGAGGCGCCGCCATGACGCACACCCCTGAGACGTCACAAGTGTAACCCGCATCACCATCGCAGTCTGCGTCACCCAGGCAGCCGGTGGCGCACACGCCGCCGGTGCAGAGGTAGCCGGTCATGCAGGCAACGCCGGCGGGGGCCGCGCACACCCCCGCGCCGCCGCACGTCTGCGGACCGACGCTCTGCTTGCGGTCGGCCGAGCAGGTGGGCGCCGAGGGACACGCGACGGGTGCGGGAGTCGAGCAGGCGCCCGCACCGCTGCAGGTGCTGGCCGGGATGCGGGACAATCCGTCCGCCGAGCAGCTCGCGACGGCGCAGGGAACGGCCGCGGGAGTCGAGCAGACGCCGGCGCCGCTGCAGGTGCTGGCCGGGATGCGGGACAGTCCGTCCGCCGAGCAGCTCGCGGCGGCGCACGGGACGGCCGCCGGAAGGGTGCACGTGCCGGCCCCGTCGCAGGTCCCCGCGCCGATCTTGGCGGTGCCGTCCATCGAGCACATCAAGCTGCCGCACGTCTCGCCCAGGTGGGTCTGACAGGCGGTGCCGCTCGCCGCGCAAAAGGCCTTGGCCCCGCACGCCTGGTCGGTGGCGCAGGCGGCGGCGCAGCAGACCTTCACGCTGCCGGCGCCGGTGCCGACGCAGTTGCCGCTGGCGCACTCGCTCGCGGCGTTGCAGCCGGAGCCGAGGGCGAGCGGCAGCTTGCACTCGCCGCCGATGCACGTGTACCCGGACGCGCAGGCGCCTGGGTTTCCGGTGCAGCTGGTGGCGCACACCCCGCCCGAGCACTTGTAGCCCGTCAGACACGGTACGGGCGTGGGCGCGATGCACATGCCGGAGCCGTTGCAGCTCGACACGGCGATGCTCGACAGGGAGTCTGTGCTGCAGGTGGCGGTCGCACCGGCGGGACACACCTCGCCCACGTGGGTCTGACAACCGCTGCCGTTCGCCATGCAGAGGGCCGTCGTGCCGCACGTCTGGTCAGCGCAGGCCGAGGCGCAGCAGATCTTCTTCGTCCCGTTGCTGCGGCAGGCGCCGCTGGCGCAGTCGGTGTCGGCCGCACAGTCGTTCCCCAGTCCCACGACCGGCTTGCACTGGCCACCGATGCAGGTGTAGCCGGCCGCGCACGCCGCCGAGGGGTTGCCCGAGCAGCTCGTCGCGCAGGCGTTACCCACGCACACGTACCCGACGCCGCAGGGAGCGGGCATGGGCGTCGCGCACTGCCCGGCGCCGTTGCAAATGCTGGCTGGCCCCGTCATCGCCGCGCCGGTGCAGGAGGTCATGGTGACGTTGCAAGCGGTGGTCGTCGGGGCCTGGGCGCAGCCGCGGCTGCCGTTGCAGAGGCCGGTGTTACCGCAGGGCGGGCTGGCCGGGCACATCGTGGCCACGCGCGGGGTCCCGCCGGCCGGGATGGGCGAGCACTTGCCGACGTTGCTCGCCACCAGGCAGCTCTCGCAGCCGCCGCCGCAGGCGCCGTCGCAGCAGACGCCCTCCGTGCAGGCGTTGCTCGAGCAGTCGGCGTTCGCGACGCACGGCTGCCCGTTCGGGAGCTTGTCACCGCACCGGTTGTCGACCTTGCGGCAGGTCAGGCCCCCGGTGCAGTCGCCGTTCGACGTGCAGGTGGTCAGGCACGATGGGCTGGTCATGCTGCAGACGTACGGGTCGCAGGCCGACGTCCCCGACGCCGTGCAGGTGCCCGTACCGTTGCAGTTGGCCGCCATGGTCAGCGTCGAGCCCGTGCAGCTTTGCAAGCGGCACCCCGTGCTGGCCGACCAGGCCCGGCAGGCCCCGGCACCGTTGCAAGTTCCATCATTGGCGCAGTTGCCTGCGGCCGGTGAGGTCGCCACGCAGCGGTTCTTCGGATCGGCGCCGCCCGAGGCCACCGCCGAGCACATGCCGACCTTGCCGGACACCTTGCAGCTCCGGCAGAGGCCGCTGGTCCCGGCGCCGTCGCTGCAGGCGGTGTCGCAGCAGACCCCCTCGGTGCAGAAACCCGAGGTGCACTGGGTGGCCGCCGTGCACTGCGCGCCGTTGGGCTTCAGGCCGCACGAACCGTTCGCACACGTGGTCGGCGAGACGCAGTCCGCGTCGGTCGTGCAACTGGTGAGGCAGGCGTTGCTCACGCACAAAAAGTTGCCGCAGGATTGATCGGCTGGGGTCACACAGGTGCCCGTGCCGTTGCAAGTGGAGACAGGCTTGACCGCCGACGATGAAGAGCAGGTGGGCTCGATGCAGCGCACGCCCATCGCCCATTTGGCGCAGGCACCACCCTGGCAGCGTCCGGTGGTCCCACAGGTGTTCTGCGTGGCGATCTTGCAGATGTCCTGCGGATCGAGGGTGCCGTCCTTGACGGTGGTGCAGACGCCCATGCTCCCGGCCAGGTCGCACGAGACGCACGCGGTGTTGCAGGCCGTGTTGCAGCACACGCCCTGGGCGCAGTGCTTCGACTGGCAATCCGCGTCGATTGCACAGTCGGCGCCGAAGGGCTTCAGGCCGCACGAGCCGTTGACGCAGACGTTGCCGGCGGTGCAGTCCGTGTCCTTCGTGCACTTCGCCAGGCACTTCGAGCCCTGGCAGGTGAAGGGGCTGCACGTGCGCGCCGACGGGCTCACGCACTGTCCCTGGTTGTTGCAGGTGGCGGGCGGCGTGTACGAGCCGTCCTTGCAGGTCTCGTCGCCACAAGCCGTGCTCACGGGGTAGGTCTCGCAGGCGCCGGTCCCGTCGCAGAGCCCGTCGGTCCCGCAGCTCGTGGGTCCCTTGTCGGTGCAGATCGCCCGCGGATCCTTCCCGCCCTTGGCGACGGTCGTGCAACGGCCGAGGCTGCCTTGCAGCGCGCAGCTCCGGCAGGCGCCGTCGCAGGTCGTCTCGCAGCAGACGCCGTCGATGCAGTTGCCGGAGGCGCAGTCGGCGGCCGCCATGCAGGTGAGCCCGTTCGACTTGAGGCCGCTGCACTGCTTGGTCCGCGCTCCAGGCATGGCCACGCACGGGTGGCCGGTGGTGCAATCGGCGTCGCTCTCGCACGAGATCTTGCACGCCCCGCCCGAGCACTTGTAGGGCGCGCAGTCGAGGAACTGCGCCTCGTCGCAGGTGCCGTTGCCGTTGCAGCTCCGCGCGCTGGACAGCATCGACTCACCGACGCAGACGGCGTCGCCGCAGACCGTGGTGTTGGCCGGAAAGTGACTGCAGCTGCCCGCGTTGTCGCACAGGCCGGTGAGGCCGCAGGTGGTGGCCATCTCGGCGGCGCACCCGGGGTCGGACAGGCCTGCTCCCGTGAGCAGGCACCGACCCACGGAGCCGGTCTGGTTGCACGACTGGCAAGGCCCGTTGCAGGCGACGTTGCAGCACACGCCGTCGGTGCAGTGGTTGGAGGCGCACTCGTCGTCGGCCGTGCACACCGCACCGCCCGACTTCTGGCCGCAGCTTCCGTTCACGCAAAGATGTCCCACCGCACAGGTGCCGGTGCAGGTGGACTGGCACTTGTTGGTGGCGGGATCGCACGAGTAGGGTGAGCAGGCCTGGGGCTGTCCCGGGCCGCAGCTCCCTTTTCC
>Ga0068853_100005380_pt1 | contig 10022 bp, 5 predicted proteins | sample KBSCornC32_FD_65655 | JGI IMG/M metagenome (GOLD analysis project Ga0068853, IMG submission 65655) | Corn rhizosphere microbial communities from Kellogg Biological Station, Michigan, USA - KBS Corn C3-2 | ecosystem: Host-associated > Plants > Roots > Rhizosphere > Soil ... | reverse complement strand
GCTGGTCGTGCCGGAATTCGACAATGTGGATATTTATCCTTTGCTGGCGGCGGTCCTGGGCGTCAAGCCCGCGCCGAACGATGGGAACTTCAACATCGTCAAACCGATGCTGGCGAAGCCCTAGGCGGCGACAGGCATCCTGCACTCGCCCGCCGCACGTACCAACTTTTCCCTCGATCACAAGGAGTTTGCCATGCCTCTGATCACGCTGACCGTACTCAAACCGAAGACGATCGAATTCAAATCCGGCGTACTTGCCGCCGTGCACGGCGCGCTCGTCGCCTCCGGCGTTCCTGTCGCCGACCGCTTTCAGCGCGTCTTCGAACTCGACCCCGCGGACTTCCGCTTCGACCCAAGCTACCCCGACCTCGCGACGCCGCGCAACGCTGACTTCGCGCTGATCGAAATTCTTTTCTCCGAAGGCCGCAGCGTAAAGGTAAAGAAGAAAATCGTCGCAGACATCCTGACGAGCTTGACTGCCGAACCACTGAACCTGGTCGCCGACAGCGTGATGATCGTGTTCAAGGAAACGCGCTGGGAGAACTGGGTGTTCGGCGGCGGACGTTTCATCCACACGTAGGGTGGGCCTCGGCCCACCGTTGGCAAGGACCACGCAAGACGCAAGAACGAAGTCACTCAAGGCATCAGTGCGAGTCCGGTCGCGGCCCAGCTTCAAATGCTCCGATGTCGGACGCGACGCCAAACCTGCGCGGGAAGCCCGGGCCGCGTTGATCGAACGCCGCGCCCTGCGGATTGCTGCCCGCGTCGATCGCCGGGCTGCCCGGGAGCAACGCGTGCGTGCGCGTCCGCCCGCCATTGTCCGCGAGCGCAGCGAGCAGCGGGTCAATGCCGATCAGCGTGTCAGCCGGCAGCGAAACATCCGCCTCAGGCGACTGCACCAGTGCGTTCGAACCTACGATGACCGGGTCGGCGTAACCATAGTAGTGATAGATCCCCAGGTCTCCGCCACCGCCCAGGTTGCCGGTAATCATGCTGCTGACGATCGCGAGCGTCGGCTGTTCGCCAGCATTCGGCGAATAGGCTTCTATGCCTGGCCGGCCGCCGTCGCCAAAGTAGTTCGTGCTCGTGTTGTTGGCAATCGTCGTGTTCATCAACGCAACGTTGCAGCCTGCTTCGAGACCGGCTCCGTAGTCACCGACGTTGCCGCTGATCGTGCTGTTGACGATCGTGAGCGTCGGGCCTGTGCCATTCGGTTCTTCATGGCACTGCACGCCGCCGCCGATGGAAAATGGTATCTGCGTGCTCCGGTTGTCGCTGATCTCGGTGCTGTCGATCAGCACCGGTTCGAACTGCAGGAACGTGCAGAATCCAGCGCCGACCCCCTTGCCATCGACCGGACCGGTCAGGGTGTTGCCGCGAATGACCGACCGGTGAATCTCCGCCTTCGAGCTGTTCACCTCGATCCCGCCGCCTTCGGCAGCGTTCTCGCCAAAAGCGCTCGAGAAGTCGACTGTGTTGTTCGTGAACTGGCTATCGGTGATGTACACCGAGCCGCGGCGGGAATGGATCGCGCCGCCAGCGCGCCGCGCGAAGTTGCCGTCCATCAGGCAATGATCGACGGTCAGCCTGCCGTCCTGGATGAAAACTGCGCCACCACCACCGTCTGTTGGCGAATAGGCCTCGCTGGCGAGAATGGCGACGTCGCTGAGCACCAACCCCGGAACCTCCGCCGGCGGCGGCACGCTGAGGTCGTGATTCGGGATGCCGACCTCGATCGCACCGCCGCGCTGGTCCGCTTCATTGCTGTCGTCGCCATGGGCGAAACCGTCGCGCAAGGTCAGACTGTTGACCGTAAGGGTGGCGTTGCCCTGCACTTCGAAGATGCGCGAGTTGTGGTTGCCGCTGATCGTGAGCCTGTCGCGTCCCGGTCCCTGGACGGTGACGTCGGGCCCGGCGAATCTGATTTCACCCGAGGTCAATCCGATCGTCGTTCCCGCAGGCAGCGAGAACATGATCTTGTGGTGGCCGCTGGCAGCGTTGGCGTCGAGCGCGGCCTGGCGCAGCGATCCCGGGCCGCTGTCGGATGCGTTGGTAACGAAGAACACTTTGGCTTGCGCTGACGTGCTGATGCCGAGCGCGAACAGCAGCGCTGTCGTCAATGCGGTCCTGGTCGGGTGCGTTCCGGCCGCAAATGAACCTGTTCCTGCGACCGATCGATAGCGTGGGCGTACGGACATGACAATTCTCCTGCGGCGCCCGTGCGCGGGATGCACACGCGGCTCGCCCATACATGCAGGAAAATGCATCTACGGTTACACCCGCCTGGCTCAGCCGTCGTGGCTGCCGCGCGCCCGAGCGGCCAAGAGCAGCGCACCCTGGCACTGACGGCTCGGAACCTGCAGCGTGCCACTCTTGCAGCACGGCCCTGGAGAACACGGCGATTGCCGTCGCGATGCTTGCGTTCCGAGGACGCATCCGGTGCATAATGTTTCGAGAGCGACCGGAGCCTGCGGGGGGAGCCGCGCGCGATGAGCCTCTTTCATACCACGCGCTGGAGCATCGTGCTTCAGGCCAGCGGTAACGGCCAGGACGCGCGCGCGGCGCTGGAGTCACTGTGCCGGGCGTACCGGACGCCGGTGCTGGCGTTCATCCGCAGCCGCGGCTATCGCAACGACATCGCCGAGGACCTGACCCAGTCCTTCTTCGCGCTTTTTCTCGAACGCGAAGACTACGCCGCCGCTGATCCTGCGCGCGGGCGTTTTCGCGCATACCTGCTGACGGCCATCCGGCATTTTCTAGCCAACAGCACCGAAGCCGCGAACACGGCGAAGCGTGGCGGCGGGTTCTCCTTCGAGTCCATCGATAGCGTCGCGGACGACAATGCCTCGCATCCAGCCGCGGGCGGAACGCCGGAAGCGGCATTCGACCAGGCTTGGGCGCTGGTCATCCTCGATGCAGCTTTGCGGCGTCTGCGCAACGAGGCGCAGCGCGCAGACAAGGAGGAACTGTTCGACCAGCTGCGTGATTTCCTGATCGAGATACCGGACGACGAAGATTACGCGCGCGTCGCAGCAAGGCTAGGCATGCGGCGCAACACAATCGCCGTCTCGGTGCACCGGCTGCGGCGACGGTTGAGCGAACTGGTCCAGGAGGAAGTCGCTCAAACTGCCGCGGATCGCGCGGGCCTCGAGATCGAACTGCGCGAACTGCGGCACGCATTCGGCCCGGCGATGTGATCGTGAGGAGATCAGCGCACGCCGATCCCGGCATTTTCCCACCGCGGCGCCACCCGTGTAATCGGGCGTGCGGAATCCTGCACTACGACTCGACCAAGCTCGCAGAACAGGCCTGATGATGTCGAACCAGAACTCCCGGCAGCACTTCGCAACCACGCATTGGTCGATCGTGATGCAGGCCGACGCCCCACGGACCAGGGACGCGCGTGATGCGCTGATCCAGCTATGTCTGCGCTTCTGGTATCCGATCTACGCCTATGTGCGCCAGTGCGGGCACTCGCCGGCGGTTGCGAACGACATCACCCACAGCTTCCTGCAGCACCTGTTCCGGCATTTTCGCGAACAGGGAACCGCGCAGGCACAGGGAAAATTTCGCCAGTACCTCCTGGCGCGCCTGCACGATTTCCTGTCCAGCGACTGGCGCAGCGCCGTCGCCGAACCGGTTGCCGAACTGGCTGATCCGCCGCAGGATCTCGAAGCACGCAACCAGCGCGATAACTCTGCCGCGAGATCGCCGGAGCAGGCGTATCAGCAAAGTTTCGCGCTGGAACTGCTGGCACGCGCCCTGGCCCGGCTGCGCGAGGAAGCGCGCGAAACCGGACACTTGGACATGTTCGAGGCGCTGGAGCCTTTTCTCGCGCAGGACCCTTCCGGAGCGGAGACCACGGATCTGGCCGGGCGCCTGAAGACGCGACCGCTCGCCGTCGTTGTGGCGATGAAGCGCCTTCGACAGCGGTTTCGCGAACTGATCGACATGGAACTCGCCGACACGGTGGCATCGGCGGACGAACTGCTCGCCGAACAACAGGCGCTTTATGCGGTATTGCGGGAGGGCAGATGAACACGTCAGGCGGCGCTACGCGCGTCGTAGTCGGCGCGCCCACCGACACGCACTCCGCGGTGCCGCGCGGCGGCCGCGCGCAGCTCGCGAACCTGGCGTTCGGCAGCCTGAATCGGCGCGAAGACGCTGCCCTGACCACCTCGGGCATGGATCCAGGCCGGCATCTGGCCTTCGTGACCTCCGACACGCTGGACCTCGACCTTTCCGACGAAACCCAGCGCCGGTTCGGCGACTATGAGCTGCTCGAATTGGTCGGCGAAGGCGGCATGGGCGTGGTCTATCGCGCGCGTCAGCTGAGCCTGGACCGCGAAGTCGCGGTGAAGCTGCTTTCCGCCGGACCTTGGGCGTCGCGCGATTTCGTCGAACGCTTCCAGCGCGAAGCGCAGAACGCGGCGCGCATGCAGCATCCGAACATCGTGCCGATCCACGAGGTCGGCACGATCGAAGGCCTGCATTTCTTCAGCATGCGCTTGATACGTGGCACGAGCCTCGCTGCCGAGGTCAAGCGCGTCGGCCGGCTGCCCGCGCTGCAGGCGGCGCAACTGCTGCGCGTGGTGGCCGAGGCGGTCGACTACGCCCACCGTCTCGGCGTGTTGCACCTGGACCTGAAGCCCGCGAACGTGTTGCTCGACGAAAACGGCAACCCGCACGTCGCCGATTTCGGTTTGGCGCGCCGGCTCGATCAAACACGCGCCGCCGACAACACCGAAGTTTCCGGCACGCCGAGCTACATGGCGCCGGAACAGGCGACGGCGCGGGCGCAGAAGATCACGCCGGCGACGGACATCTGGGGCCTTGGCGCGGTGCTGTACGAACTCGTCACGGGAGCGCCGCCTTTTCTGGCGGACTCCGCGCAGGCAACGCTGCAACTCGTTGTCGCGGGCAACCTGCGCAATCCGCGCGACATCGCGACGGACCTGCCGCGCGATCTCGAAGCGATCATCCTCAAGTGCATGGCGCGCGAAGCAGGCGAACGCTATGCCAGCGCGCGCGACCTGGCCGACGACCTTGGCCGTTTCCTGGAAAAACGCCCGGTGCGAGCGCGGTCACTCAACGCCGCTCAGCGCGCCCTGCGCTGGGTGCGGCGCGAGCCCAAGCTCGCGGCGGCAACACTGTTGGCGTTTGCAGCGTTGTCGGTCGGCCTCGTTGCGACGACGCAGCAATGGCGCCGCGCCGATGACAATGCCGCAGCCGCACGCCGCACCGCCTGGTCACAACGCATCGATGGCGTCTGGCAATCCTATGAGCGAGGCGACTGGTACGCGGCTTTGCCGCGTCTGGCCGCAAATCTGCACGAGCAGGAAGCATCCGGTGCCAGCGACGCGGCCGAGGTCGAGCGTCGCCGACTTGGCATCCTGTTCGCCAACAGCCCGCGACTGATCGACGAGATCGCGACGGGCGGCTCGGTTGTGGCAGCGGACATCAGCCCCGACGGGAAGCGCGTCGCGGTGATGTCGCGCCGTCCCGACGTGAACGGGACGAATCTCGGGACGCTGCGCCTGATAGACATCGAGACCGGGGCGGTCACCTGGCAAGTGGATCTCGAGCGCGGCGTGGACTTTCCGCGCTTCAGCGCCGATGGGCGCACCTTGTACCTGGATGCCAACGTGCTCGGCCAGAACTTCGACGGCTATGGCCCGGGCACGATGCGGCGCTTCGCCATCGCCGATGGCACCGAACTGCCGCTGCCGTTCGCCGTGCCGGAACCGCTGCTGGTCATCTATGCGCACGCGAGCACCGCCGCGCTGGTCGCCGACCACGACGGCGTGATGCGCCTGTGGCACACGGACAGACCGGACGCGCCGAGCGCCTGGCACCGGATGTTCGAGGGGCCCGCAGGACCGACGCGCGTCATGCTCAGCGACGACGGCGGCGCGCTCGTCTACGCCGCAGGGAATCCGCCGTCGATCGAGCTGATCGACACGACGACGGGCGCGGTGCACAGCAGGTTCGCGCTCGATCCGGGCGAGCAAATCAAGGGGCTTCGGATCTCGCCGGATGGCCGGCGTGTCGCGGTCGCGACCGATGGCGCCCGTGTAGTCGTCGCATCACTGGACTGGAAGCGGGAACGTACGCTGTCGCAACGCTGCGAACCTGGTTTCGGTCCGATCGCGTTTAGCAACGACTCGCAGCTGCTGGCGACTACCTGTGCCTTGCGCACCATGATCTGGGATGCGCGTGATCTGGCTGCAGCGACGATACCGATCGACCACGACGACCATCCATGGCTGCTCGCGCTCGACGCAACCCGGCGAACGCTGTTCGAAACCGAGTCGGGCAATCCGCGCGTGTACCAGCTGCCGCCGGCAGTGGATCGATTCGCCTTGCCGATACTGGTGACACCGCTGATGCTGGGCCGCACCGAGCGCGACTACTGGCCGGCCGCATTCGACCCGGCCCATCGGCTGCTCGTACTCGGCACGCGCACCGGCTTGCTCAAGCTGTGGCGCTTGCAGCCGGACGCGCGCCTGCCCGTGACGGGCGCTCCGATCGCGCCGCCCGATCTTGCGTTCGACGGCGAGCGCCTGGTGACCGTGCGTGTCTCCGACGCATTCGTGGTCGATGCCAGCGACGGCCACGCTATCGGCCCTGCCCTCGCCCACCCCGATCCGGTGTGGCTTGCCGAGACGTTGCCCGACGACGGCGTGCTCACCGCGAGCGGGCGCACGCTGCGCGTCTGGAACGGGCGCACTGGTGCGCTGCGCTTCGCACCGCTCGTGCTCGCGGACACTCCATGGCGTGTGATCCCGACGCCGGACGGGACGGCCGTGCTGAGCAGCGTGGCCGAGTACCGCGACGGACGCTGTCGCGAGCACTTGCAGTTGTGGCGTACCTCCGATGGAACGCTGGCTGCGGAAACCGACGTCGCCGGTCCGCTCGAGGGCGCGCGCTTCGCACCCGATGGCTCGCACCTGATCGGGTGGCGCGGTGCCGAGGTCTGGCTGCGCGACGGCGCGACGCTCGCCGGGCCTTCGCTCAGCGTGCAGCACAAGGATGCGGCCGGTCCGGTCGACGTCGTCGAGGCGCGCATGGGCAGCGCCGACGAACTGCAGGCCACCACGCGCCGCCGCAACATCAACTATGCGGCGTACTACTGGCGCTGGGACGCGCGCACCGGCGCGTTGCGCGAGCAACTTCAACTCGCGGGGATGGCACATCGCTTCGCAACCGCGCCGACCGGGGCGTTCGCGAGCGCTGGCAGCCAAGGCGTCGCGACGCTGCAGGTGCAGCGGCGCACGATAGGCGGCACGCTGGACTGGCTGCCGTTCCCGCGCCTTGCCGAAACTGCGCCGGGACTCGCCTACGACCAGAGCGCAAGCATGCTCGCCGAGGCCATGGACCTGGGCGTGCTGCTGATCGATGCCGCGACCGGCACGGCCCTGTCCCCGCCCCTCGCCTCCACTTTGCTCGGCAATGACCGCTCCGCGATGCTTGCGTTCGATCCGTCCGGCCGGCGCGTGCTGTCACGCTCCGCGTATGGACGCCTGTTGCGCTGGGACATCTCGCCGGACATGCGCCGGCTGGCCGAGATCGAGGGTGACGCGGCACTCTATGCTCCCCGCTCCGACGCCGGCTGGATCAAATCGGCTCCGGCGTTGGCGCCGGAGGTGCGCGCGACGCTGCGTGCGCGCGACCCGGGTGCCCCGCTCCAGGCGCTCGAGGAAACGCCGTTCAATCCGGGCGCTACCGTCCTCCCGCGCGCGGCCGACACCGGCACCGCGCAGCTCGACCTCGGACACTTCTACACGCCTCTGGAAGACAATGAAAACGAACGTCGCGCCTTTCAGCTGCGCAGCGTGCCGATCGGCCGCCAGCGCCTTCTCGGCGTCGACTTCGACATCCGCGGCATGATCCAGCTCGCCGGCAGCATCAGGCCGCCGCAAATGCAGACGTTCGCCGACCATGTCGACGGCATCCCGTTGCCGGCCCATGCCGATGCGCTCGACGTGCTGTTCGGTGAGTACTCGGGAGAATCGACGATACAACCCCACCTCGACGTCATCTTCCATTACCGCGACGGCGGAGAACGCCGCGTCGAACTCGGCGTGCGAGGATCCATGCCGTATCCGTTCCCCGTGGATGCCGACCCGCTCGGCGAAGCGGAGAGCTGGCGCGGCGCGCGCATCGCCTGGCTCGGCGATCGGCGCCTCGGCCCGTCGCTAATCACGCCCCCGGTGCCGATATACCTGGTGCGCGCAGAGAACCCGGAGCCCGCTCGCGAGCTCGCGACCCTGTCGCTCGTGGCTCGGCTTGCTCCGTACGTCCTGGCCATCAGCGTCGAGGCGCCGACGCAAATCGGGAGCGCCACTCATTGAGCGTGCGGAGTCCACTGGCAGTCCAATGGACCGACGCCAATCGTGCCGGGCAATCGGGCGTGCAGCGGCGGTCCTGGCAATTGCATCATTTTCGGGACTGCTGGTGCGCGCGGTCACGCTCGATCCGGGCGCCGAATTGCGATCGACGCCGTGATCGAGGAATATCTGTCATGAGCATGGCACGGGGGGAGTCGTGACACTCAGAGCTTGCGAGCTTTCGTCTGCCGTTCGGCTGGCCCTGTCGCTCGGCCTCGTCGGCCTGGATGCTGGCGCGGCAACCGTTCCGGCCGAAACCGCGGCCGGCACTGGCGACTCGTCAGGCGAGTTACTCGAGACGATCGTCGTGACCGGTTCCAACGTCCGCCGCGTCGACACCGAGACGGCGAATCCCGTCATCACGATCGACCGGGCCGCGATCCAGCAGTCCGGCAAGCTCACGCTCGGCGACATCGTGCAGGACCTGCCGGTCGTTACCGGGCCCTACACGAATCCGCGCGTCAACAACGGCGGCGGCACCGGCGCATCGACGGTTTCGCTGCGCGGGCTTGGTTCGCAGCGCACGCTGATCCTGGTCAACGGCCACCGCTACCTGTATGGCGACGTCAATGCGATTCCGGCCGCTGCGGTCGAGCGCATCGAGGTGCTGACCGACGGCGCATCGTCGGTGTACGGGTCGGACGCCGAAGCCGGCGTGGTGAACTTCATCCTGCGCAGCAACTACCAGGGCGCCGAGTTTTCCGCAGACTACGGCATTTCCGACCGGGACGACGGCGAGCGCATGGGTTACCACTTCATCTTCGGCCAGACAACGGATAAGGGCAGCATCCTCGCCGGCGTCGACTACAACAGGTTCGAGCCCGTGCTGGCATCGAATCGCGAATTTTCAAAGAACGCGATCTACTACTACTACGGCACCGCGCACCTTGCCGCGGGTTCGTCGCGTACGCCGACCGGACGCGTCGACCTGCCGCCAGCTCTTCGCAGTCAGTTCGGCTGCAGATACGTCACGCTGAAGACACTCGGCCAGATCAGCAATCCGCCCAGGCTGGACGACTTCCGCTGCTACGTCGACGCAACCGACAGCTACAACTACCAGGGCCACGGCAACCTCGAGCTCACGCCGCAGGAACGCAGCACGGCTTTCATTGTGGGCAACTACAAGCTGGGCGACCACGTCGAGGCCTACCTCGAATATTTTCACAACAAGACGCAGTCAGCGTCCCAGGTCGCACCGTTGCCGATCGACACGGGAGGCAGTCGGCTGGCGATCTCGGCGCAGAGCTACTACAACCCGTTCGGCGTCGACTTCAGCAACGACAGCCGCGACTTCAGAACGCGCGCCGTCGGCAACGGCAACCGGATCGGCAACTACAGCACGCAGAACGATCAGGCGACCGCCGGCTTCAGGGGTTCGGTCGCCGACACGAGCTGGCAATGGAACGCCTACTTCAACTACAGCCATCTTGCACAACTCAATCACACCAGCGGCTACATCGACGTATCGAAACTCAGTCCGGGACTCGGTCCGTCTTACAAGGATGCGTCCGGCCACGTCGTCTGCGGCACCGATCCGGCGACCGGCGGCACCGGTCCGATCGACGGCTGCACGGCGTACGACCTGTTCGACATCACCGATCCGGTCACGGTCGCGCAACTGAACAATTTTTC
>Ga0068853_100005378_pt1 | contig 10025 bp, 12 predicted proteins | sample KBSCornC32_FD_65655 | JGI IMG/M metagenome (GOLD analysis project Ga0068853, IMG submission 65655) | Corn rhizosphere microbial communities from Kellogg Biological Station, Michigan, USA - KBS Corn C3-2 | ecosystem: Host-associated > Plants > Roots > Rhizosphere > Soil ... | reverse complement strand
TCCTTGCTGAAGTCGAAGGTCGCGGGCTGGTCCTTGGCCAGACGACGGACGCTCATTTGACGAAATCCACGCGGGCGATCTTCCCGTCTCTGAAGCTGTAGATGGCCGCCACCTCGAACACCGGACCCTCAGGCCCACGGATCACCCGCTCGTGGTCGATGACGGTGTCGCCGACAACGATGCGGTTCAGGAGTTCGGCCTTGTTCTGGGGAAACTGCGCGAAGGCGCCCTTGTAGCGCTCGCGATAGGCCGCCCCGCCCTCGCTGGTGACGTTCCCGTTCAGGTCCGCCACCACGATGTCGTCGGTGAAGAAGCCGCAATAGGCGTCCAGGTCCTGGGCGTTGTAGGCGTCCAGCTGCGCCTGCGCGATCTCAACGGGGCTCAACGGTCGATCTCCCCGAACACGATGTCGAGCGAGCCCAGGATGGCCGAAACGTCGGCCAGCATGTGGCCGCGGTTCATCCAGTCCATCGCCTGCAGGTGCGGAAAACCCGGCGCGCGGATGTGGCAGCGGTAGGGGCGGTTGGTCCCGTCGCTGACCAGATAGACGCCGAACTCGCCCTTCGGCGCCTCGACGGCGGCATAGACCTCGCCCTCCGGCGGCCGATAGCCCTCGGTGTAGAGCTTGAAGTGGTGGATCAGCGCTTCCATCGAGCGCTTCATCTCGCCCCGGCGCGGCGGCGCGATCTTGTGGTCGTCGGAGAGCACGAGGCCCGGCGTGCCGCGCAACCGCGCGCAGGCCTGCTTCATGATCTTCGTCGACTCCCGCATCTCCTGCATGCGGCAGAGGTAGCGGTCGTAGCAGTCGCCGTTCACGCCCAGCGGGATGTCGAACTCGAAGTCGTTGTAACACTCGTAGGGCTGGTTGCGCCGCAGGTCCCAGGCCACGCCCGAGCCGCGGATCATCACGCCGGTGAAGCCCCACTCCAGCGCCTGCTCCTTCTTCACCACGCCGATGTCGACGTTGCGCTGCTTGAAGATGCGGTTGCCCGTGATCAGACCCTCGATGTCGTCGAGCACCTTGGGGAAATGGTCGCACCAGCGGTCGATGTCCTCGACCAGCTCCGGCGGCAGGTCCTGGCGCACGCCGCCGACGCGGAAGTAGTTGGCGTGCAGACGCGCGCCCGAGGCGCGCTCGTAGAACACCATCAGCTTCTCGCGCTCCTCGAAGCCCCACAGCGGCGGGGTCAGCGCGCCCACGTCCATCGCCTGCGTGGTCACGTTGAGGAGGTGGTTCAGGATGCGGCCGATCTCGGAATAGAGCACCCGGATCAGCTGGCCCCGGATCGGAACCTCGACGCCCATCAGCTTCTCGAGCGCCATCACATACGCGTGCTCCTGATTCATCGGAGCGACGTAGTCGAGGCGGTCGAAATACGGGATCGTCTGCGCGTAGGGCCGCGCTTCCATCAGCTTTTCGGTGCCGCGGTGGAGCAGGCCGATGTGCGGGTCGACCCGCTCGACGATCTCGCCGTCCAGCTCCAGCACCAGGCGCAGCACGCCGTGCGCGGCCGGGTGCTGCGGGCCGAAGTTGATGTTGAACTTGCGGACGGGCGTTTCCGGCACGCTGCCGTCGACGACCTCAGGGATGGTTTCGAACGCGCTCATGCCTTGGGCGCCTTTTCATCCCCCGGCAGGCTATAGGCCTGCACATCGCCTTCCCACGGCGAGAGGAATTCCCAGTTGCGATACTCGGTGATCTTCACCGGCTCATAGACGACGCGCTTGAGCTCATCGTCGTAGCGCACTTCCACATAGCCGCTCATCGGGAAGTCCTTGCGCAAGGGATGCCCGTGGAAACCATAGTCGGTGAGGATGCGGCGCAGGTCGGGGTGACCGTCGAAGAAGATGCCGTACATGTCGAACGCCTCGCGCTCGTACCAGTCGGCGCCGGGGTGCACGGAGGTGACCGACGGCACCGGCGTGTCCTCGTCCGTCGAGACCTTCAGGCGCACGCGGCGGTTCTTCGCGTAGCTGAGCAGCTGGTAGACCACCTCGAACGGCTGCTCGCGCTGCGGATAGTGCACGCCCGCAAGGTCGGTCAGCTGGATGAAGCGCCAGTCCGGATGGTCGCGCAGCTGCATCAACGCATCGACCACCCTGCCCGCCGGTCCGGTCAGGGTCAGCTCCTCGAAGCGCACTTCCCAGCTGCTGACCGCGCCCGCCGTATTGGCGACGATGGCTTCGCCGAGCGTGCGCAGGTCGTCGGCGTCGCTCGCCCAGATGTGGCCGGGGAGGCTCATCGCTCGATGGTCCCCGTGCGGCGGATCTTCTTCTGCAGCTGCAGCACGCCATAGACCAGCGCCTCGGCAGTCGGCGGGCAGCCGGGCACATAGACGTCCACCGGCACGATCCGGTCGCAGCCGCGCACGACGCTGTAAGAGAAGTAGTAGTAGCCGCCGCCGTTGGCGCAGCTGCCCATGGAGATGACGTACCTGGGCTCCGGCATCTGGTCGTAGACCTTGCGCAGGGCGGGGGCCATCTTGTTGCAGAGCGTGCCGGCCACAATCATCACGTCCGACTGGCGCGGGCTGGCGCGCGGCGCGAAGCCGTAGCGCTCAAGGTCGTAACGCGGCATCGAAGCCTGCATCATCTCGACCGCGCAGCAGGCCAGGCCGAACGTCATCCACATCAACGAGCCGGTGCGCGCCCAGGTGATCAGGTCGTCGAGGCCCGCCGTGACGAATCCCTTGTCGGCCAGCTGATCGTTGACGTGGTCGAAATACGGGTCGTGCGCCTTGGGGTCATAGCCCTCGACTGTTGTGCGGCCGCCGGCGCCGGCGGGAACGATCACTCCCATTCCAGCGCCCCCTTCTTCCACTCGTAGATGAAGCCCACGGTGAGCACGCCGAGGAAGGTCATCATCGACCAGAAGGCGAACTGGCCGGCCGCCTGAGGCAGCTTCATCAGCGCCACGGCCCATGGGAACAGGAAGGCGACCTCGAGGTCGAAGATGATGAACAGGATGGAGACCAGGTAGAACCGGACGTCGAACTTCATCCGCGCGTCGTCGAAGGCGTTGAAGCCGCATTCGTAGGCGGAAAGCTTCTCGGGATCGGGCGCCGTCGGGGCCATCAGGGCCGCCGCCAGGATGAATCCGACACCCAGCACGGCCGCGATCCCAAGGAAGATCACGATCGGCAGGTACTGCAGGAGAAACACGCTCATGGGGTCCCCGGGGAGGAGTCGCGGCGGGTTGTAGTCCAAACCATTGAGGGGTTCAAACAGTCGCTGCGGCCCTTTTGAGGCATATTTCACCGCTGGGTGAAAATAGAGCCGGAAGAGTCGCAAGAGGGGGGCGCCGCTCCGCCGTTGACAGGGCAAAGGCCGGGACCTATCAGACGCCCCTCGCGCAGATGCGGATGTAGCTCAGTTGGTTAGAGCGCCGGCCTGTCACGCCGGAGGTCGCGGGTTCGAGCCCCGTCATTCGCGCCACTTCGCAGGTGGCTAAGTCTTCCCCTCCCCTTCATCCTCCACGAGCTCCTTGAGCACCGCTTCGGGGGAAACCTCGCGTTCGAGTTCGGAGAGTTCGGGGTCTTCGCCCTCCTCGACGCCGAGCTGCTGGGCGATGGCTTTGACCAGCGAGATCAGGCGGGTGATCTCGTGTTCGGCCAACAGGTTCACTTGCAGGTCCAGCCGCGCGCGCCGGTCCGCCAGAGCCGAGGTGCGGTTCTGGCTGATCAGGACGAAGGTCGAGATGAAGATCGCCTCCACCGAGGCGCCGGTCGCGAGCGCGAAGAACATCGGGTCGAAGCGCGCCACGCCCGGGACCCAGCCGAGGTTCACGACGACCCAGCCCACCACGATCGCCAGGTGGACATAGACGAACCACATGCTGCCGACGAAATCGGTGATGCGGTGAGCCAGCCGCTCCTGCGCCGAAGCGCGGCGGCGTTCGTCGCGGACATGGTCCTCAACGGCGTCGATGTTGCGTCGCAGGATCGAGCCGAGGTCTTTGGGCGCCGTTCGGGCCATACGCCTCTTCCACGGTTAAGCCGTGATGAGAGCGTGCGTCCGCCTGGAAAGTTGCCCTAGGCCGCCGCGGCGTGAGCCTCGCCAAGGCCGGTGCCGACCTTGTGCATCTCGCCGGTGATGACCTGAACGTTGGCTTCCTGGGCGCGGCGGCCCCGGATCGCCATGCGCCGCCGCGCGGCCGGGTTGCGGGTGCCCCAGGCGAAGGCGACCAGGTTCACCGGCATCATCATCAGCGGGAACCAGGGAATGTAGCGCCTCGGCAGGCCGAGGTTGTCCATGCCTGCGCGGCCAATGAAGAACAGGTTGATGGAGAGGTTCTTCTCCCGCTCCCACCGCCGCCTAAGCCATGGCAGGAAGCGGTAAGGCCGCTCCAGCGGCTCATCCAGCAGCGCGCGCGCCAGCGCCCGGCCCGAGGTGTCGGACGGCGCCACGACGCTCAGTAGCGTATGATAGAGCATCCGCCGGCCTTCGGACTCGTTGCGCGGCTGCAGCTCCATCTCCACGCCCATCAGCCAGCCGACATAGCGCATCAGGTGGATCAGCGAGCGGCTGTCCTCGCCCGACATCGTCCAGCCGAGCGTCTTGAGGCCCTGCAGCAGCACAATCGAGAAGGCCATCTGCGTCGCGGCCATGTCGAGCTGGTTGATCGGCACGCCGTCGCGGATCACGTCCCACTCGGCATGGTCGGAGATATGGCGGCGGACCAGCGCATGGATCAGCCGCACGCGCAGCGTCGACTTGAAGCCCTCGCCGAAGCGCTCCATCCCGCCGAACGCCGTGCAGGCTAGCCACCAGTTGGACGTCTCGGCCATCCGCCGCGAAGCGCCCTTGGTCAGCGCGCCGGTCATCACCAGCACGCGGTTGAAGTCCGGCGACTGGTAGCCGCCCATCAGCGCTCCGTCGCGCATCACCCAGCCGCCGACGAGGCCGCTGATCTGCGAAACCTCGGCGCCGCGCTCCAGCATCGCCTCGTCGACCCAGTTCGGGCGCTGGCCGTAGATGGCGAAGAACTCGCGCAGCGGCGCCGGCGCATCCGGCACCGCCTCGATGCCGCGCTCAAGCGCCGTCTCGAACATGCCTCGGCCCTTGCGCATGCCGACGGCCATCATCCAGTCGACCAGCCGGTCGATATCGGGATCGCCGCGCGTCAGCGCCTTGCCGAGCGTCTCCCACTCTTCCGGCGTCGGATCGGCGTTTGCGCCGCCCGCGATCATGCGCAGGAGCTTGCCGATCTTCTTGGCCTGGACGAGGCCCCGGCCATGGCGGGCGGGTATGGGCGCGGAGGATGCCGCCACTGCACTGTTCATACGGCCTACGACTCCTTCGCGGATGGCCCCGCATAATACGAAGTTTTACTCGCATTCAATTCGCATCCGTCCCATAACGCGAATTGAACGCGAGCAACTATTCGCATTATTCATAGTGCATCGTTCCGAGGGGATTGAGTGATGAGCATGACCGCCGAAACACCCGGTTTCGTGACCCGCCAGCCGATCCGGCCGCTGGAGGCGCTGCGCGCCTACAACCGCCTCCTCAAGGACAAGGAAGACACCAAGCAGGTCTTCGAGATCATCCGCGCGCTGACCGGCGATTCGCTGCGCCGCGCCTACCAGAAGATGCTCTCCCACGAGGAGGGCGGCCGGCAGGCCTATCTCGGCCTCGAGCTCTGCCAATACCTCGACGATCCCAAGTGGATGGCGCAATTCCCAGAGGGTTCGGTCGGCGCCGAGTTCCGCAAGTTCCTCGCTCAGCGCGGCTTCACCGTCGAGGGGCTGGCGATGGACGCCCAGGCCGTCGACGAGCGCGTCAACGCCGAACACCCCGTCGCTTGGCTCGCGCGCCGCATCCGCGACACCCACGACATCTGGCATGTCATCACCGGCTACGGCACCGATGCGGTGGGCGAGGCCTGCGTGCTTGGCTTCACCTACGCCCAGGTCCCCAACCCCGGCGTCGCCTTCATCGCGTTCGGCGCCTCGCGCGAGTTCCCCAAGCGCAACCCGGGTCCTCCGTACGCCAAGGCGATCTGGGAAGGTTATCAGCGCGGCAAGAAGGCCAAGTCGCTGATCTGCCAGGACTACGAAAAGCTCCTGGCCGAGCCGCTGGAAGCGGCCCGCAAGCGGCTGAACATCACGCCCAAGCCGATCTACGATTCGATCCCCTACGAAGATCGCGAGTCCGCGCTGCTCCCGGAATCGAAGCTGGCGGCGTAATGCGCTAGAATGCGAGTAACTGCTCGCATGGAGCGCGGCATTCGATGAAAAAGACCCCCACCCAGGGCCGGTCGCGGCAGATGGTCGACGCATTGGTCGAGGCCACCGCCCGCACCATCGCCGAGCGCGGCTGGCAGAGCACCACAACCAACCACATCGCCGTGCGCGCCGGCGTGTCGGTGGGCTCACTCTATCAGTACTTCGAAAGCCGCGACGACCTGCTCACCGCGCTCATGCACCGCGAGCGCGACCGCTTCATGCAGCGACTGGAAGATACCGTCCCAAGCCTGATCGGCGGCGGCGCCCGCGACGGCATCCGCACCCTGCTCGGCATCGCCTTCGAGGAGTGCGAGCACGATGAGGCGCTGTTCTCCGCCCTGGCCGGCCACTTCCACGGCATGGGCGCGGCCGAGTTCGCCGACGTGCTGGAGGTTTATATCCTCGACACCCTGCGGCTCTTCCTGTCGAAGCTCTACGACGTCTACGAGCCGATGGACGCGCCGACCGTGTCCTTCATGCTGACCAACGGGGCGGTGATGGTCATCACCCGCTTCTTCGCGACCAAGCCCAAGGGCGTGACCAAGGACAAGCTGCTGGACGAGCTGACCGAGCTCTACGCCGGCTACTTCGAGAGCAAGCTGCGCTCTACTGCCACCAGCGCTCGGGCTTAGCCCGGAAGTTCGCCGCCTTCTCGATCGCGGACGCCACCGAGAACACCGTCCCCTCGTCCAGCGGCCGCCCGAGGATCTGCAGACCGAGCGGCAGTCCGTTCGCGTCCAACCCCGCCGGCACGCTGATGCCCGGCAGCCCCGCCAGGTTCGCCGTCACCGTGAAGACGTCGTTGAGATACATGGCGATGGGGTCCGACACCCGGTCGCCGAGCGAAAACGCCGCCGACGGCGCGGTCGGCGTCAACAGCGCGTCGCACTTCGTCCACGCCTCCTCGAAGTCATCGGCGATGCGGCGGCGCACCTTCTGGGCCTTTAGGTAGTAGGCGTCGTAGTAGCCGGCGCTCAGCACATAGGTGCCGATCAGAATCCGCCTTTTCACTTCTTCACCAAAGCCTTGCGCGCGGGTGTTCTCGTAAACCTCGGTCAGGTTTGCCCCATCGGCGCGCAGGCCAAACCGCATGCCGTCATAGCGGGCGAGGTTCGAGGACGCCTCGGCGGGCGCCACGATGTAGTAGGCCGGCAGCGCGTACTTCGTGTGCGGCAGCGACACCTCGACGATCTCGCAGCCGGCGTCCTTCAGCCAGGCGATCCCTTGCTGCCACAGCGCCTCGATCTCGGCCGGCATGCCGTCGACGCGGTACTCCTTCGGAACACCGATCCGCAGCCCCTTCAGGGACTTGCCGACGAAAGTTGAGAAGTCCGGCGTCTCGACGGGCAGGCTGGTGGAATCCTTCGGGTCGTGCCCGGCCATCGAAGTCAGCAGGATCGCCGCGTCCTCGACCGTCTTGGCGATCGGCCCGGCCTGATCGAGTGACGACGCAAACGCCACGATCCCCCACCGCGAGCAGCGCCCGTAAGTCGGCTTGATCCCCACCGTGCCCGTAAACGCCGCCGGCTGGCGGATCGAACCGCCGGTGTCGGTCGCCGTAGCGCCAAGGCAGATATCCGCCGCCACCGCCGAGGCCGATCCGCCCGAGGAGCCGCCCGGCGTCAGCGCCTGGTTGCCGCCTTGCACGCGCCAGGGATTGGTGACCGGCCCGAAAGCCGAGGTCTCGTTGGACGAGCCCATGGCGAACTCGTCCATGTTCAGCTTGCCCAGCATCACCGCGCCGTCCCGGAACAGATTGGCGGTGACGGTCGACTCGTAGGTCGGGACGAAGGGCTTGAGGATGTTCGAGCAGGCCGTCGACCGCACGCCCTCGGTGCAGAACAGGTCCTTGATCCCGAGCGGCGCGCCTTCCAGTGGGCCCGAGCTTCCATCGGCCAGCTTCGCGTCTGACGCCTTCGCCATCGAGAGCGCCTTCTCAGGCGTCTCCAGCACGAAGGCGTTCAGCGGGCGCGCGGCGGCCACCGCATCGATATGCGCCTGCGTCAGCTCCACCGAGCTGAAGGCCTTCGAGCGCAGTCCGTCGAGCGCGCCCTTCAAGGTTAGCGAGGTCAGCTCCGACATTACTCGACCACCTTGGGCACGATGTAGAAGCCGTCCGCCGACTTCGGCGCGTTGGACAACACCCGCGAGGCGTCGCCCCCCTCGGTGACCACGTCCTCGCGCATCGGCAGCTTCATCTCGACGACCGAGGTCATCGGCTCGACGCCGTCGGTGTCGACTTCGCCCAGCTGCTCGATCCATTGCAGGATGCCCGACAGCTCCTTGGCCATCGGGTCGAGCCGTTCCTCGGGAACGGCAATGCGGGCGAGACGAGCGACCTTGCGCACGGTCGCGGCGTCGATGGCCATACGGGCCTCCTTGAAACGTCGCGGCAGGGGTTAGCCGCGCAGCCGCGCCGATTCAAGGTAAGAGGAGGCCATGCCGGTCCTCGACCTCACCGATTTGCCTGCCGCCACCGCGCCCATGACGCCGCTGGTCGGGCTCGATCTGGGCGAAAAGACCATCGGCGTGGCGGTCTCCGATGGCACGCGCACGGTGGCCAGTCCGCTGCAGCTGATCCGCAAGACCAAGTTCACCGATGACGCGGGCGCCCTCTTCAAGCTGATGGAAAGCCGAGGCGCGAGCGGAATCGTCATCGGGCTGCCGGTGAACATGGACGGCACGGAAGGGCCTCGCTGCCAGTCTTCCCGCGCCTTCGCCCGCAACCTCCTGCGCCTGCGCGACCTCCCCATCGCCTTCTGGGACGAGCGGCTTTCCAGCGCCGCAGTGAACCGGATGCTGATCGACGAGCACGACGTGAACCGCAAGCAGCGGGGCGAGGTCGTGGACAAGCTGGCGGCCACATACATCCTGCAAGGCGCGCTCGAGCGGTTGCGCAACACCCCCAATCCCACCTAGAAGGGCGGCTTATGACGGCTATCGCCCCGGGTCTGGATGAGGTTCGAAGCCGGACCTTCCCGTTCCCCCGCCGTCATTTCCTCTCCGTCACCGACCTGACCGCGTCCGATGTCGAGCGTCTGCTCGACCTCGCCGACAGTTTCGTGGCGCTCAATCGCCAGACCTCGAAGAAGCTCGACCTGCTCAAGGGCAGGACGATGATGAACCTGTTCTTCGAGAACTCGACCCGGACCCAGAGCTCCTTCGAGCTGGCCGGCAAGCGGCTGGGCGCCGACGTCGTCAACATGAGCCCCCGCTCCTCTTCGATGTCGAAGGGCGAGACGCTGATCGATACGGCGGTCACGCTGAACGCCATGCAGCCGGACCTGCTGGTCGTGCGCCATTCGTCGTCGGGCGCGGCTGAACTCCTCTCGCAGAAGGTCAGCGGCAGCGTCGTCAACGCGGGCGACGGCCAGCACGAGCATCCCACCCAGGCGCTGCTCGATGCGCTGTCGATGCGCCGATCCTTCGGCCACATCGCGGGGCTGACGGTGGCGATCTGTGGGGACGTGATGCACAGCCGCGTCGCGCGCTCGAACGTCGCGCTCCTCCAGATGCTGGGCGCAACCGTGCGGCTGGTCGGCCCGCCGACCCTGATGCCGGCCGGCGCGGACCGCTGGGGCTGCGAGGTCCACAACAAGCTGCGCGACGGCATCGCGGGCGTCGACGTGGTGATGATGCTGCGCTTGCAGCTGGAGCGGATGCAGGGCGCGATGGTGCCCTCGACCCGCGAGTACTTCCGCTTCTACGGCCTCGACCGCGAGAAGCTGGCCAAGGCCGCGCCCAACGCCAAGGTCATGCATCCCGGCCCGATGAACCGGGGCGTCGAGATCGACTCCG
>Ga0068853_100005377_pt1 | contig 10025 bp, 6 predicted proteins | sample KBSCornC32_FD_65655 | JGI IMG/M metagenome (GOLD analysis project Ga0068853, IMG submission 65655) | Corn rhizosphere microbial communities from Kellogg Biological Station, Michigan, USA - KBS Corn C3-2 | ecosystem: Host-associated > Plants > Roots > Rhizosphere > Soil ... | reverse complement strand
CGCCGTGCTGAAGATCGGCTCGCGCGCGGGCGGCGCCGTCCGCTGGTTCCGGTTCGGCCCGCTGTCGTTCCAGCCGGGCGAGCTGGCCAAGTTCGCGCTGTGCGTGTACCTGGCCACCCTGCTCGCGCGAAAGTCCGAGCAGGTGCGCGACTTCTCGGTGGGGTTCCTGCCGCCGCTGGTGGTGACGGGCGTGATGATGGGTCTTCTGCTGAAGCAGCCGGACCTGGGCACGGCCGTCATCTTCGGCGTGGTCGCGCTGGGCCTGCTCTTCATCGCGGGCACTCGCACCAGCTACCTGATCGTGGCGATCCTCGTGGCGGCGCCGATCGGGTGGAAGTTCATCGTGTCGACGCCGTTCCGCATGCGCCGCATGCTGGCGTTCCTCGACCCGTGGGCGTTCCGTCGCGACGTGGGCTACCAGATCACCGAGTCGCTGATCAGCGTCGGCTCGGGCGGCGTGACGGGGCTGGGCCTCGGCGACGGACGGCAGAAGCTGTTCTTCCTGCCGGAGGCGCACACCGACTTCATCCTGTCGATCGTGGGCGAGGAGCTGGGGTTGATGGGCATCGTGTTCGTGATCGCGACCTTCGCCCTGTTCGTGTGGCGGGGCTTGCGGGCGGCCATGCGCGCGTCGGATCCGTTCGGCTGTTATCTGGCGTTCGGGATCACGGCGATGTTCGGGTTCCAGGCCCTGGTGAACATCGGCGTGGTGCTGGGGTCGTTGCCGACCAAGGGTCTGCCGCTTCCGTTCATCAGCTACGGCGGCACCTCGTTGCTGGTCAGCCTGTTCATGGCGGGGGTGCTGGTGAACATCTCGGCTCGCAACCCGGAGCCGCGCGACCTGTTTGCTTTCTCCTGGGGGCCGCGCGCGATTGGCGGGCGCGGGGCCAATCGGCGCGTCGACATGGGGCCGCGGCTGGTGGTCGAGGTGGGTCCGCCCCCGAAGAGCCGCGAGCGGCGGCGAGCGGCCGCGTCGCCGGACATGGCGGCGGCCGTGACTTCGCTGGTTTCGGTGCCGGCGCCGGCACCGGGGGAGGCGGCGTCCACGCCGGTCGCCGCGCCCACGACGATGCCTTTGCCGGCGCTCGCCGCAACCGCGCGAGACGCGACGCCCGACGCCGTGCCCGAGGTCGTCTCCGAGGCGATCTCGGACGCGGTCTCGGGCTCGTTCTCGCGCTCGACCCGAGACGGCACGCCCGACGCGCTGCCGGACACGATGACCGAGGAGACGGCTGTGACGCCGGCGACCGGGATCCCCGTCGCGCTGCTCGCCGAGACCGCGACCACCCGACCGAACCCGAGCGACGACCTGTCGGCGGATGGAGCGTGACGTGCGGGTGCTGATCGCCGGCGGCGGCACGGGGGGACACCTGTTTCCGGGGATCGCGATCGCCGAGGAGATCGTGGCACGTCCGGACGGCGCGGTGCTGTTCGTGGGGACCGCCCGCGGCCTCGAGACCAAGCTGGTCCCCGCCGCCGGGTTTCCGCTGGAGCTGCTGGACGTGAGCGGCCTCAACCGGGTGGGCGCGTCCAAGATGGTGAAGGGGCTGGTTCGCCTGCCGAAGGCGTTCTTCGCGTCGCGCGCGATCCTGCGAAGGTTCCGGCCCGATCTGGTGATCGGCGTGGGGGGCTACGCCTCGGGACCGCTGGTGATGGCGGCGGCGCTGCTCGGGTACCCGACCGCCATCCAGGAACAGAACAGCCGGCCCGGGTTCACGAACCGCGTGCTCGGCAAGGTGGCGCGCCGCGTGTTCGTCGCGTTCGACGACGCGCGCGCCTTCTTCGGCGCGGGCAAGACCCGGCTGACCGGCAACCCGGTGCGACGCAAGTTCGTGGCGGCCACGGCGGGGGTGGCCCCGACGCCCGGGGCCGCCGGAGCGGGCGGCCTCCTGGTCCTGGGCGGCAGCCAGGGAGCGCGCGCCGTCAACGATCTGGTCATGGGCGCGGCTCAGGTGCTGGCGAGCTCCGGGCGCTTGCCGCGCATCGTGCACCAGGCCGGCGCGGCCGACGAGGCGCGCGTGCGGGCGCGCTACCAGGAGCTCGGCCTGCTCGACGGCCCGCACGCCGGGCGGATCGAAGTCCGCGCCTTCATCGACGACATGCCCGCCGCGCTGGCGAGCGCCGAGCTGGTCGTGGGGCGCGCCGGCGCGCTGACGCTGGCCGAGCTGGCCATGACGGGCCGCCCCGCCATCCTGATCCCGCTGCCCACCGCCGCGGCAGATCACCAGACCGCGAACGCGGCCGAGATGGCGCGCGCGGGCGCGGCGGTGGTGGTGCCGCAGGCCGGCGCGACGGGCGAAACGCTGGCCCGCGCCATCGAGGACCTGTTCGGCGATCGCGCGCGCCTCGCGACGATGTCGAAGGCCATGGCGGCGCTGGGCCGCCCGAACGCCACTCGCGAGATCGTGGACGAGCTCGAGACCTTGCCGCGCGGCGCCCGCAAAGGGAGAGAGGCGGAGGCGTAGTGCACCGCCGCGGTAAATTCGTTCGGTGCAGCCGGGGACCTCGAACCTCGGGCCTCGGGCCTCGAGCTCCGGAAAAGGTCCGAGACGACCTCCGGCTCCGAATCCCGCGGCCCGATGATTGGCCACAAGTCGCTCGAGCTCGTATCCACCTGAGCTCGTACGAGGGGATGACACCGGCAAAAGCGCGCGACACGCGATCGGCCGCCTCCCCAGGGGGGGAGGCGGCTGGCCCAAAGGGCGAGCGGAGAGGCGCACCCTGCGCGCGTGCGCTCGGGTTTGCTCTTCTGACGACGCTCGCTGAGAGACGGTTCCGCAACCTCCGCCCCGGCCCCTCTCCCGCCGCCCCTGCGGGCGGCGGCCTCTCCCCACTTCGTGGGGCGAGGCGGCAGAGAGGCACTCTTCAGGTCGGGGGACTCGCCCCGACTCTGTGGCCAATCATCAGGCCCGAGGCCCGAGGCCCGAGGCCCCTGACGCGAGCGATCGCGATGTCCGTGAGAGGCCCTTAGTGTTCCGCAAGCGCAACGTCGCCATCCACTTCGTCGGCATCGGCGGCATCGGTATGTCCGGTATCGCCGAGGTGCTGTTGAACCTCGGATACGCGGTGTCGGGCTCCGACCTGCGCGCCAACGAGGTCACCGCCCGTCTGGCCACGCTGGGCGCGCGCATCCAGGTCGGTCACGCCGCCGACAACGTCGCGCTCAGCGACGTGGTCGTCGTGTCGAGCGCGGTGCGCAGCGACAACCCCGAGGTGGCCGCCGCTCGCGCCCGCGAGATCCCGGTCATCCCACGCGCCGAGATGCTGGGCGAGCTCATGCGCGTGAAGGACGGCGTCGCCGTGGCGGGCTCGCACGGCAAGACGACCACGACGACCATGATCGCGACCGTGCTGGCGGAGGCGGGCCTGGATCCGACCGCCATCATCGGCGGGGTGGCGCGCGCGTTCGGCTCGAACGCCCGCCTGGGCCAGGGCGAGGTGCTGGTCGCCGAGGCCGACGAGTCCGACGGATCGTTCAAGCACCTGTTCCCGCAGATCGCCGTGGTCACCAACATCGATCGCGAGCACATGGACCACTACGGCGACCTGGGCGCGCTGCGCGCGGCGTTCGTGGACTTCGCCAACAAGGTCCCCTTCTTCGGCCTGGTGGTGCTGGGCGCCGACGATCCGACCTCGGCCAGCCTGGCCCCCGAGCTGCTGAAGCGCCACGTGACCTATGGCCTGCGCGCCGGCGACTACCGCGGTCACATCGTCGCCGCGGGTCCCGAGGGCACGCGCCTGGCGATCACGGTACACGGCAAGCCGCGCGGCGAGGTGCGGGTGCGGATGCCGGGCATCCACCACGCCGAGAACGCGCTGGCGGTGCTGTGCGTGGCCGACTTCCTCGGCGTCCCGTTCGCCGACTACGCGGGGGCGCTGGAGAGTTTCCAGGGCGTCGACCGGCGCTTCACCGTGCGCGGCGAGGTCGGGGGCGTCCTGGTGGTCGACGACTACGGTCACCACCCCACCGAGATCGCCGCGACCATCGCCGCCGCACGCCTCTATGGGCGGCGCCTGGTGGTCGCGTTCCAGCCCCATCGCTATTCCCGCACGCGCGACCTGTTCGCCGACTTCGCTCCCGCGCTGAGCGGAGCCGACGTCGTGGTCCTGACCGACATCTATGCCGCGGGCGAGGCGCCCCTCGAGGGCGTGACCGCCCGCCACCTTCACGCGACGTTCGGCGGGCGCGCAGCGGGCGAGGTCCATTACGCGCCAAGGGTCGAGCTGGCCTCGGCCATCCGATCCGTCGCGCGCGCGGGCGATCTGGTGCTGGTGCTGGGGGCCGGCGACATCACCCATGCCGCGACCGAGTTACTGGCCCACGCGGCCGCCCCGGCCGCAGAACGAGGAGGTTCTGCATGAGCGCGCCCCTCGAACCGCAACCGCGAGCGCGATCGACCGCGAGGGCGGCCCGCGCGCGGAACCGCCGCGCCGGCGCCGTGGCGGTCCCGCCGCCACCCCCGCCGCCCCCCCCTCCCCCTGCACGCGAGCCCGAGCCGCCCGCGCCTCAGGTCGCGGCCCGCTCGCGCCGCGGCCTGTTCGGCGTGCGGCGGCCCAACCGCAAGATCACGTTCGACAACCGATCGCTCCTGCTGTGGCTGCTGGAGGGCATCGGGAGGCTGGCCCGGCGGATGGTCATCGTGGCGAAGGTGCTGGCCGCGCTGGCCGTGCTGGCCGCGACGGTGTGGCTCGGCCGCATCGTCATCCACCACGTCGTGGCGTCGTCGCGGTTCGCGTTGCGCGAGATCCGGGTCGGCCCCTCCGCGCACCTCGGACGCGAGCAGATCGAGGCCCTGGCCGGCATCGGTCTGGGCGACCCGCTGCTCGACCTCGACACCGACCAGGTCGCGGCGAGGCTGGCGCGGCACCCGTGGATCGCGGCGGCGCGCGTGCAACGGCAGCTACCGGGCACGCTGGTCATCGAGGTGACCGAGCGGCGCGCGGCCGCCGTCGCGACCCTGGGGGCGCTGTATCTGCTCGACGAGAGCGGCCATGCGTTCAAGCAAGCCACCATCGAAGAGACCGAGGGGCTGGTGGTGCTGACCGGCCTCACGCGCGAGCAATACAGCGGCCGGCGCGACGCCAGCGAGTCCGCCTTCCGCGAGGCGCTGGCCCTCCTCAACTCGTACCGACAGCCGGGGCGCGGCGCCGCCCGCCCCGACCTGTCCGAGATCCACGTCGATCCACGCAGCGGGTTCTCGTTGTTTCTTTACGACACGGGCGCCGAGATCCGCCTTGGCCGCGACGGGATCGCGGAGAAGCTCGGACGGCTGGACGAGATCCTGGGCGCGCTCGGCCCGAACGGGCTCGCCGCGACGAGGGTCATCCACCTGGACGGCCCCGCCAAGGACCGCATCCCCATCCGCCTCGCCGAGGCCGAGCCCGCCGACGGGGTTGCTCTCAATTCTGCTGGCGACCAGAAGGTCAGAGCGAGCGCAGCGAGCGGGTCCAAGCCCCCGGGAGGCGCAGCGTCGCCGCGTCGGCCCGAACGGCCTACGGGGGGAGCCCGCGAGGGTGAACACGCGCGCGCCGAAGGCGCGCAGCCCCCCCCCTCGCACGTCGAAAAAGTTAAAAAATCGACGGCGGCGCACAACCCGGTTATTCCTGGCAAGAGGTCCGTTCCCGCGGCATCCGTCGCACCCGCGGCTTCACCGGCGGACCTCGAAACGGATTGATCGACGGAGCTCTGCTGCTGGGGGAGTCGTAACCGAACATGCCGCGCAAATCATCCGACATCATCGTCGGGCTCGACATCGGAACCACCAAGATCGCTGCCGTCGTCGGCGAGGTCGGGCCCGAGGGGCTCGACATCATCGGCATCGGAACCCACCCCTCGCGGGGCCTCAAGAAGGGCGTCATCGTCAACATCGACTCGACGGTGGCCTCCATCAAGCAGGCCGTGCTCGAGGCCGAGAGCATGTCCGGCTGCGAGATCTCGCAGGTCTACGTGGGCATCGCCGGCGGCCACATCAAGGGCGTGAACTCCACCGGCACGGTCGCCGTGAAGGAGAAGGAGGTCCGCCCGACCGACGTGGCCAAGGTGCTGGAGCTGGCGCGCGCCATCGCGCTGCCCGTCGACCGGCACATCGTCCACGTGCTGCCGCAGGAGTACAAGATCGACGGCCAGGACGGCGTGCGCGAGCCGCTCGGCATGTGCGGCGTCCGCCTGGAGGCGCGCGTTCACATCGTCACGGCCGCCGCCGCCGCCGCCCAGAACATCATCAAGTGCTGCACCCGCTGCGACCTCGAGGTCGTCGAGATCGTCCTCGAGCCGCTCGCCTCCGGCGAGGCCGTGCTGGAGGACGACGAGAAGGGCCTCGGTGTCGCGCTGATCGACATCGGCGGGGGCACCACCGACATCGCGCTGTTCGCCGAGGGCGCCATCGCCCACACCAACATCATCCCGATCGGCGGCAACCAGCTGACCAGCGACATCGCGTTCGGCCTGCGCACCCCGCCCCACGAGGCCGAGAAGATCAAGATCCGCGCCGGCTGCGCGCTGGCCCAGATGGTCCCCGAGGACGAGGCCCTCGAGGTCCCGTCGGTGGGAGGCCGCGCGCCGCGCATCCTGTCGCGCCACGCCCTGTGCCGCGACATCATCCAGCCGCGCATCGAGGAGATCTTCTCGTTCGTGAAGGCCGAGGTGCAGCGCCTGGGCTGCGAGGACATGCTCGCCTCCGGCGCCGTCGTCACGGGCGGCGCCACCCAGATGCCGGGCATCACCGAGCTCGGTGAGGAGATCCTGGGCATCCCCGTCCGGCGCGGCATGCCCAAGGGCGTGGGCGGGCTGGGCGAGGTGGTGCGATCGCCCACGTTCTCGACCGCGGTGGGCCTGGTCCACTACGGCATGGGCCGGACCACGGTGGCCGAGACCGGCGCGCCCGCCGTGAAGCGCAACGGCCTGTTCGGGAAGCTGCGGCGGACCCTGACCAACGTGTTCTGAGGCGAGCCTCACGGACCGAAGCCAGCCGCGGGCTGGCCAGTTTACGCCGGAAGGTCTCCCGAGTAGGTTCGGGCCATGACGACGACCACGAAGGCGACGGATGACGCAGGCAAGCTCACCCCCGTGCGTTGGGGGATCCTGGGCGCGAGCAACTTCGCGCTCAAGGTGAGCCTCCCCGGGATGAAGAAGGGGCCGCTCACCCAGCTGACGGCGCTGGCCTCTCGTGATCTGGGCAAGGCCAAGCAGGCCGCGGCCTCCCTGGGGATCCCGAAGGCGTACGGCAGCTACGAGGAGCTGCTGGCCGACCCCGAGCTCGAGGCCATCTACAACCCCCTGCCGAACCACATGCACGTGGAGTGGACCGCGAAGGCGGCGCGCGCCGGCAAGCACGTGCTGTGCGAGAAGCCGATCGCGCTGACCGGGGCGGAGGCCGACACTCTGGTGGCCGTGCAACGCGAGACCGGGAAGATCATCGCCGAGGCGTTCATGGTCCGCAGCCATCCACAGTGGCAGCAGGCCAAGGCCTGGGTGGACGGCGGGCGGGTGGGCGACCTCCTCAGCGTGCAGACCGCCTTCTCGTACTTCAACCGCGACGCCACCAACATCCGCAACAAGAAGGACCTGGGCGGTGGCGCCCTTTACGACATCGGGTGCTACGCGGTGAACACGTCGCGCTACCTGTACGGCCGCGAGCCTCTGCGCGCCATCGCCCTGGTAGAGCGCGACCCCGAGTTCGGCACCGATCGCCTGACGTCCGGCATGCTGGACTTTGGCGGGGCGCACCTGGTCTTCACCTGCAGCACCCAGGCCGTCGCCTACCAGCGCGTGAACGCGTTCGGCACGAAGGGGCGCATCGAGATCGAGATCCCCTTCAACGCCCCGGCCGATCGCCCGTGCAAGGCCTTCCTGGACGACGGTTCGACCCTCGACTGCAGCTCGGCCGAGACCACGACCTTTCCCACGGTCGATCAATACGGTCTGCAGAGCGAAGCCTTCTCACGCGCCGTCCGCAGCGGTGGCTCCGTCGAGAACGGCATCCAGACCGCGGTCGCCAACATGCGGGTCATCGACGCCCTCTTCCGATCGGCCGAAAGCAAGCGCTGGGAGACCGTCTGAAGGCCAGGACCATGTCTCTTTCGCGCTGGGGATTGCTGGGGTTGCTCGCCAGCGGGGCGTTGGCGCTGGACGCCTGCGGGAGCGCGGCGCGGCCGTTCGGCGGCGGCGTCGATGCGGGGAGCGGCCTTGGCGGAGCAGGCCCGGCGCTGGGGGGACACGGCGGCTCCATCCGGACTGGCTCCGGCGGAGCCGGAGGTGGACCACCGGCGAGCGGCGGTTGGCCGGGAGGAGGCGCGCCCGGGTCGTCCGGAGGCAGCGGCCTCGCTGGCCGCGCAGGCGATGCGGGGAGCGGAGGTGGAACGAGCACGGGCGGCGCCGGCGCAGCGGCAGGGGGTGGAAGGACGGGCAGCACGGCCTCGGGTGGCGCGCCGGGGAGCGGCGGACGAGTCGGATCGGGCGGAAGCGGAGGATCGCTCGGGACCGGCGGCGCCGGCGGATCGGCCGCTGCGCCAGGCTCGGGCGGCATCGGCGGAAGGGGTGGAGCGTCCGGCAAGGGCGGCGCGGGCGGCGGCGCAGCCGGCGGTGGTCCGGGGGCCCTCGGAGGCGGCTCGGGATCAGGCGCTGCCGGAGGGCGAGGCGGCGCAGGAGTCGGGGGCGCGGGCGGAGCCGTTCTCTGCGAGACCCTGACGAAGCAATACGAGACCCAGATGCCCGCGGCCAAGGCCTGCAGCGACATCGGCGTCGGCAATCAATGCGAGATGCAGGTGCCGGGCGGCCTCGATTGCGGCTTCAATTGCATGACCGTCGTCAACGACAGCCGCGCCCTCGGCGTCACCCTCGACGCCTGGAAAGCCGCCGGCTGCACCCCACCGTCGATGTGCCCCCTCGTCCGCTGCGTCGCCCCCCAATTCGGCTACTGCGTCGCCGGCGCCACCAAGGGCGAATATCGCTGCAGCGACACGAAGCCGTAGAGGTCCATTCCGGGGTGCCAGGCGGTAGGCACCCAACGGGTTAGCCTCCAAATCCCGCGACAATCGCATCGTCCGGAAACCTGGCCGAATCCGACCGGGCCCGGTTTGTCACGTCCATCTCACCTCTCAGGGAATGAAGGCCCCGCGGCCATCACGCAACCGTCGGGTTCGTTTGCCGATAGACGCCCTCATCGTCGGCTGCTACGTTTCCGCCGCTTCGGCGCAGGAGGGATCATGGGTTTCGGTCGTACTCTCGTAATCGTCCTCGGTTTGGCTCTCGCAGGCATTGTCCTCGGCTGCGAAGGAGGCCTGAAATTCCAACCGATGGACGGAGGGGCGGATGCGCTCGATGGCGCCAAGGGTGGCGCGCCCGGAGCGCCGGCCGGCAACAGCGGTGGCGTCGTCGGAAGTGGAACCGGAGGCTGGTCCCCGGGCTCCGGGGGATCAGGAGGCCGCGCGGGAACGGATACGGGCGGAATGACGGCCGGCACCGGTGGCACGGCCGGGGCGACCGGAGTGACACCTTCCACCGGCGGGGCCGCGGGCCCTGGCGCTTCGGGCGGCGCGACGGGCAGCGGCGGATTAGATATGCCCGTGAGCTCGGGCGGCACAACGGGAATCGGAGGCCGTGCTGCCACTGCCACCGGCGGCTCGAATATCCCGGTGAGTTCGGGAGGAACGACAGGCAACGGAGGCCGCATAGGCACCAGCTCTGGCGGCGCCGGCGGGGGCCGCACGGCTGGATCGGGCGGCGTTTCGGCAAGTGGCGGTGTTACGGGTACTGGCGGCTCCTCGTGCCAGGCGAAACCACGTGACTGCACCTCGTCTCTCGACAACGACTGCAACGGAACGCCTGACAACGCAGAGAATGCCTACTGCAAGTGTAAAGCCGGGACGGCTCAGGCCTGCGGCAACTCGGGACAAGCCGGCGTCGGCATCTGTAAAGCAGGTAACCAAAGTTGCGACCTGAGCGCTGACAAAACGACTAGTGACTGGGGCAGCTGCAGCGGAGCCATCGCACCGAAGGCACGGAACTGCACATCCTCGGCAGACAA
>Ga0068853_100005373_pt1 | contig 10031 bp, 13 predicted proteins | sample KBSCornC32_FD_65655 | JGI IMG/M metagenome (GOLD analysis project Ga0068853, IMG submission 65655) | Corn rhizosphere microbial communities from Kellogg Biological Station, Michigan, USA - KBS Corn C3-2 | ecosystem: Host-associated > Plants > Roots > Rhizosphere > Soil ... | reverse complement strand
CTCGACCGCCGGGGCGCTTTCAAGGCGCGCCCTACACCTTCGAGCTATAGGGCGTCCGGCCGGACTTCAATGCATCTTCCAGCAATTCGAGGCGGTCCTGCCCCCAGAACACCTCGCCTTCCAGCACATAGACCGGCGAGCCGAACACGTCGGACGCCAGCGCGTCCTGCCGGTTCTGTTCATACTTGACGCTGACGTCGTCCGCGCCGGATCGCGCCACCAGTTGCTGGCCAGGCAGTCCCGATTCATCGGCAAGTTTCGCAATCGTTGCGGGATCGGCGAGGTTGAGCTGATCCTCCCAGACGGCGGCAAAGGCGCGGCGCAGATAGCGGTCAGGATCGTGCCCGCCTTCCAGCGCCGCAATCACGACGCCATCGGCCAGCCGCGCGTTGAAGGGCCAATTCGCCGGCTGCAGATTAAAACTCAGTCCGCGCTTGTCGCGCCAGCGTTGCAGCTCGACCATCCGGTAACGCTGCCGCACCGGGTGACGCTTCATCAAGGGCAGCCCGCCGGTCTCCGAGAACAGATCGACCAGCACCACCGGCTTGTGATTTACCTTGAGATCATAGTTACTTACCAGACGACGAAAGGACTGGTGCCCGATATAGGCCCAGGGCGATTGGAGCGAGAAATAGTAGTCGACCTGACGTGACATGCGGACTCCGGCACGGTGGATTTTCGCTGGGCTCCGGGCATCCCAACAGAGCGTTCAAACGGGCGCAAGATTGATCCCTGTGGCAAACCTGCTGCACTGCGATCCCAGGTCCACAGTGTCGCAGGCAACCACTGAATAAAGCCAATCAAATCAAGGAAATAACTGGTTGCGGCGTAATCTTGACTTGATCAGACGCGGTAAGTATGGTCCGCGCGGCTTTCAAGGGTGACGGGCGCAATTTCCATCAACCGCAGCATCGTTTAGTGTCTTGGCCATGGCCAAAGACAAGAACGACACCGCAAATGGAAATCGCGATCAATCGTCGTCTGACGAAGCTGCGCTTTCCGCAAGGCTCGGAAGTCTCGACCACCGATTGTCCGAAATTCGCGACAACCGGAAACTCAGGACTGATCAATCCGGAACTGAAAGCGGCGACACGGCTGCCAGAACATCTGCAATGGCGCTGGGTTTCCGCCTCTCCTCGGAGTTGGTCGCGGGCGTTGTCGTCGGAGCGGCGATTGGCTGGGGGGTCGACCGTTGGTTGTCGACAACGCCGTTCGGTCTCATGGTGTTTCTGCTGCTCGGCTTCACCGCCGGCGTGGTCAACGTAGTGAGGTCTGCAGGCGTAGCTTCCCGCAAGCGCTGAGCCTCGACGGGAAGTCACGACATTTGAAATTCGATTGCCGGCCAGGGCCGGTGGATAAAGAGCCGCGCGGATGAAAATCGACCCGATCCACCAGTTCAATATCGAGCCCCTCTTCACGATCGGCCATATCGGCAACCACACGATCGCCTTCACCAACTCGTCGCTCTACATGTTCATCACGGTGGCGGTGATCTCGCTGCTGATGATCGGCGGCATGTCGAGGGGGCAACTGGTTCCCGGGCGGCTGCAGTCGATCGCCGAGATCTCCTACGAGTTCGTCGCGAGCACGATCCGCTCGACCGCCGGCTCGGAAGGCATGAAGTTCTTCCCGCTGATCTTCTCGCTGTTCATGTTCATCTGCGTCTCGAACCTGATCGGCATCATTCCCTACACCTTCACGGTCTCCAGCCACCTCATCGTCACCGTTGCGCTGGCGCTGCTGGTCTTCTTCACGGTGCTGGTCTACGGCGTCTACAAGAACGGCTTCAAGTTCTTCAGCATTTTCGTGCCGCAGGGCGTTCCCGTCTACATCCTGCCGCTGGTCATGTTCATCGAAATCCTGTCGTTCTTCCTGCGGCCGGTTTCGCACAGCGTGCGTCTGTTCGCCAACATGCTGGCCGGCCACATCGCGCTCAAGGTGTTCGCGGGCTTCGTGGCGATGCTCGGCGTCGCGCTCGGCGCGCTCGGCTGGGCCGGCGGCATGCTGCCGCTGGCGCTCACGGTGGCGCTTACCGCGCTCGAACTGCTGGTCGCATTCCTGCAGGCCTACGTGTTCGCGATCCTCACCTGCATCTACCTCAACGACGCCATTCATCCGGGACACTAAGCGGTCCGGGGAATTTCCACCCTCACTTCGTCTTACCTCTCAAGGAGTTCAATACAATGGAACCGGCAGCAGCAAAACTTATCGGCGCGGGCATCGCATGCATCGGCATGGGCGGCGCGGGCGTCGGCGTGGGCATCATCTTCGGCAACTACCTCGCCGCCGCGGTGCGCAATCCCTCGGCAGCCCAGGGCCAGTTCGGCAACCTGATCTTCGGCTTCGCCGTGACCGAAGCGCTGGGCATCTTCTCGCTGCTGATCGCGCTGCTGCTGCTGTTCGTTCCGCTCTGAGCTGCACCTTCCCGCGCCGCCTCCGGGCGGCGCGCCTGACAGCAAGAGGAGAACCCCGTGGCTGAAAAAGGTCATGGTACTGGCGCCCACACCGAAGCCGACGGCGGACACGGCGGAGGCTTTCCTCCGTTCGAGTCGAGCACGTTTGCTTCGCAACTGGTGTCGCTCGTCATCGCGTTCGTCGCGCTCTATCTGATCGTGTCGCGCGTTGCGCTGCCGCGGGTCGGAAGCGTGATCGACGCACGGCAGAACGCCATCGAGGGCGATCTGGCACAGGCGCAGAAGCTGAAGGACGAGTCCGACGCTGCGCTGAAGGCGTATGAAACCGAGCTGGCCACGGCGCGCTCCCGCGCGCAGGCCATCGGCAACGAGACCCGCGAGAAGCTGAACGCGGCCGCGGAAGCCGAGCGCAAGAAGCTGGAAGACCAGTTGACCGGCAAGCTTGCCGCCGCCGAGAAGCAGATCGCGGCGACCCGCGAGACCGCGATGAGCAACGTCCGCGGCATCGCCGCCGATACGGCCGGCGCGATCGTGCAACGCCTCACCGGCGTGCTGCCCGACGGCAAAACCGTCAGCAGCGCCGTCGATGCCACGTTGAAGGGATAGAGGGATGTTCACCCAACCGGAAACCTGGGTTGCGATCGCCTTCGTCATCCTGATGGTGCTGTTTGCCTATCTCGGCATTCACAAGACGGTGCTGACGGCGCTCGACCATCGCGCCGAGCGCATCAAGGCCGAACTCGACGACGCCCGCCGTCTGAAGGAAGAGGCCGCCAAGCTGCTCGGCGAATACAAGACCCGCCGCGCCAGCGCCGAGCGCGAGGCCGAGGAAATCATCGCGAACGCCAGGGCCGAGGCCGAGCGCATCGCGGTGGAGTCCAAGGCCAAGATGGAAGACTTCGTCGCCCGCCGCACCAAGACCGCGGAGAGCAAGATTGCAATGGCCGAAGCCCAGGCCTTGGCCGACGTCCGCGCTGCCGCCGCCAACGCCGCGGTCGAAGCCGCCTCGACCATCCTGTCGCAGTCGGTCAAGGGCTCGGTCGCCGACGACCTGCTCAGCAAGGGCATCGCGGAAGTTCGCTCCAAGCTGAACTGAGCGCGATCCAAATCAAAAAGCCGGCGCGAGACGATTGCGCCGGCTTTTTTTATTGTTTTAATGCTTCTTCCTTTTCGGCGCCGGGCGTTCCGGCTTCAGCGCCTGCGGGTCGAACCCGATATAGAAGATGTAGCTGTCGCCGACCGCGCCGGCGGGCGCCGGATAAGTCAGATCCTCGGCCACCAGCGTGAACGGCTCGCTGCCGCCTTCGGTCATGGTGACCGTGGTCTGATAGGCCTTGGTGGCGATGGTCTTTTCAGAGACGCCGCCCTGCACCACCGCGACGCGGATCGGAACCTGAACCGAGGACGGCGCGCCGGCCGGACCGGCGATGACGCGGCCCTGAATGCCGATCCGCGCCGTGATCACGCCGCCATTGACGCTGCATTCGCGCGCCATCTTGGAGATCGTCGCCTGGAAGCGCAGACCATTGCCGACCGCCTCCTTGCCGGCCGCGCCCACGGCGTAGGTGGATGCGCCGGCCCTGACCGTGACCGGCGGACAGGTCAGGTCGCCAGTGTCCTGCGGTATCGCCGCCCCCGGCGCCGCTGCCGCCGGCTCTTCATCCGACTTGCCGCCGAACAGGCTTTTAAAACGATCGGTGATCGACTGCGCCGAGGCCGGCGCGATCGCCAGGCAGGCCAGCCCGCCCGCGACGGCCGCAGCCGCCATCATCCTCGCCAAACGATTATCACCCATGCAACGTCCCTGATCCCATCATGCCTCGTCATTGCCCCGGCGGCCTTATAGCAGCCCAATGGCGGCGAACCCAAGGCTGCTCAAGGCCACCTCACGAGGCCCTGATACCCTGGAAATCAACGATTCAACCGCGGAAATCCTCATGCAGCAGGCCGAACAGCAGGTGGTCCTGCCAGACGCCGTTGATGCAGAGATAGCGTCGCGCCAGCCCCTCGCGGGTGAACCGGCATTTCTCCAGCACCCGGATCGAGGGTGAATTGGTTGGAATGCAGGCGGCTTCGATGCGGTGCAAATTGAGCTCGCCGAACAGGGTCGGCAGCAGCACCCGCAGCGCCGCGGTCATGTAGCCACGGCCGGCATAGGGCTCGCCGACCCAATAGCCGATCGTGCCCGCCTGCACGATGCCGCGGCGGACATTGGCGAGCGTGATGCCGCCGATCATCACGCCGTCGGACGCACGGAAGATGATGAACGGATAGGAGCGGTCGGCGGCGATATCTTCGGCGTAGCGGCGCAACCGGCGGCGAAAGCCGGCGCGGGTCAGGTCGTCCGACGGCCAGATCGGTTCCCACGGCGTGAGGTAGGCGCGGCTATGTTCGCGCAACTGCGCCCATTGCGGGAAGTCCGCCATTTGCGGGGCGCGCAGCAGAAGCCCGTGGCCGCGCGGCACGAGCGCGGCCGGTCCGCTGGTTGGCAAACGAAACAGGGCCATGCCCAATAATCTCCCGCTCGAACTACCTCTTCCTCGCCCCGCCTACGCGGGAAAGGTCAAGACCACTAGTGCAAGAGCGTCTTCGCCTTCGACCGCGTCAATCCTTCCGCAAAAGACACCGCCGTGTCCAGTCCCCTGCCGCTGCCCAGCGCCACGACCGCCGGCCGGCTGCGGGAGAGCAGCGCATGCGCGGCGTTGCGGGTCGATTCGACGCTGACCGCGTCGATGCGCGCGACCAGTTCTTCCACCGTCTGCGGCCGGCCATAGGCCAGCACGTGGCGCGCGAGTTGTTCAGCGCGTGAGGAGCAGCTTTCCAGCGCCATCAAAAGCCCGGCCTTCATTTGCGCCTTGGCGCGGGCGATCTCGGCTTCGGTCAGGGTTTCCACGGCATCGTTGATGACGTCGACGATCACTTCCATCATCTCCGGCGCGTCGTCGGGATCGGTACCCGTATAGAGGCCGAAAAAGCCGGTGTCCGAATAGGGCGCGTGGAAGGTGTAGATCGAATAGCACAGGCCGCGCTTCTCGCGCACTTCCTGGAACAGCCGCGACGACATCCCGCCGCCGAGCGTGTTGGTGAAGACCTGCAGCGAGAACAGCGACAGATCGGTCTGCGGCACGCCTTCGAGCGCCAGCGTCAGGTGCGCCTGTTCGAGGTCGCGATGCACGACGCGCGAGCCGCCCTTGCCGAACATCGCAGGCGACGGCTTCGGCGCCGGCGTGGCCTCGAAGCTGGCAAATCGCTGCGTCACTTCCTCGACCACGCGCTTGTGGTCGACGGCGCCGGCGGCGGCCACCACCATGTCGGGGCCGCGGTAATGCGTCGAGAGATAATTGCTCAGCATGTCGCGATCGAAATTCTTCAGCGTGTTGGCAGTGCCGAGCAGCGAACGGCCCATCGGCTGGTCCGGAAAGCAGAGCTCGTTGAGATGCTCGAACACGACGTCGTCGGGCGTATCCTGTGCCGCGCCGATTTCCTGCACGATGACGCTCTTCTCGCGCTCGAGTTCATCAGGCACGAAGGACGGATTGGCGAGAATGTCCGAGAGCACGTCGAGCGCCAGCGGCACGTCGGCCTTCATCACCCGCGCATAATAGGCGGTGGTTTCGGTCGAAGTCCCGGCGTTGAGATCGCCGCCGACCGCCTCGATTTCCTCGACGATCTCGCGCGACGAGCGCCGCGTCGTGCCCTTGAAGGCCATATGTTCCAGGAGATGCGAGATGCCGTGCTCGTTCGGCTTCTCGTCACGGCCGCCGACGCCGGCCCAGACGCCGAGCGCCGCGGTTTCCAGATGCGGCATGGTATCGGTAACAATGGTCAGGCCGGACGGCAGCTTGGTTACGTCAACGGTCATCCGGCAACTCCCTGCTTCGCGGCACGGCTCACCGAGCGCACGAATCTCTCGACTTCGGCTGAATCGTTCTTCATTACCGTGATGTGTTCGGATTTGGTCATCAGGCCATCGAGCCAGGCCGGCAGTTGCGGCCGCACCCCGCAGGCGGCTTCCACCGCATCGGGAAACTTGGCGGGATGCGCGGTCGACAGCACGATATTGGGAATCCGCGAATCGGAGGTGTCGCGGTCGGCCACCGCCAGCGCGACAGCGGTATGGGGATCGACGAGATCGCCGGCCTCGCGCCAGGCAGTGCGGATCGCCGCCGCCGTCTCGGTCTCGTCGGCGCGCCCGGCGTCGAACTCCTCGCGGATCGCGGCCAGCATGGCGTCCGGCAGCACGAAGCGCCCGGACTGCTTCAACGAGTCCATCAGACGACGGACACTGGCGGCATCGCGGTGGCTCGCCTCGAACAGCAGCCGCTCGAAATTCGAGGAGATCTGGATGTCCATCGAGGGCGAGGCCGAGGCGTGAACTTCCTTCACCTCGTAGATGCCGGTCTTGAGCGTGCGCGGCAGGATGTCGTTGACGTTGGAGGCGATGCGCAGCCAGCGCACCGGCAGCCCCATTTTCTTGGCGACGTAGCCCGCGAAGATGTCGCCGAAATTGCCGGTCGGCACCGTGAAATCCACCGTGCGCGCCGGCGCGCCGAGCGCCACGGCGGAGGTGAAATAATACACCACCTGGGCCACGATCCGCGCCCAGTTGATCGAGTTGACGCCGGACAGCGAAACCGCGTCGCGAAAGCCGTGATGGTTGAACATCGCCTTCACGAGCGCCTGGCAATCGTCGAACGTGCCCTCGATCGCGAGCGCATGCACGTTCGACGCGCCCGTCGTCGTCATCATCCGCCGCTGCACGTCGGAGATCCGCCCGTTCGGAAACAGCACGACCAGATCGACATTGTCGAGGCCGGCAAAGGCGTCGACCGCGGCGCCGCCGGTATCGCCCGACGTCGCGACCACGATGGTCGTGCGCTGGTTGCGCCTGGCCAGCACGTGATCCATCAGCCGCGAGATCAGCTGCATCGCGACGTCCTTGAACGCCAGCGTCGGGCCGTGAAACAGCTCCAGCACGAATTGGTTGGGCCCGATCTGATCGAGCGGCACCACCGCGGGATGGCGGAAGGTGGCATACGCCTCGTTCGCCATGCGGCCGAGATCGGCGTCGGATATTTCACCGGCGGCAAACGGCCTGATCACGTCGACCGCGACTTCCCAATAGGGCCGGCCGAAAAATCCGGCGATGGTTTCCGTGGAAAGCCGCGGCCAGACCTCGGGTACGTAGAGGCCGCCGTCGCGGGCGAGCCCGGTCAGCATCACATCACAGAAACCCAGGACGGGGGCTTCCCCCCGCGTCGAAATATAGCGCGTCAAACCACCCTCCAAAGGCGCAAGCCCTGTGCCAAGCCTTTGATATTGATCGTGAATTAATTTCGCTCAAGCGCGAAGCGAACGCGCACCATAAAGCGTTTTGGGGCGAAGGGGAAATGGCGTGGGCGAAAAAGAGGGGGTGGAGTCTCGCCAAGCCCCTCACCTAGCCATATCGAAACGCCTCGACCGGATCGAGCCGGGCCGCGCGCCAGGATGGATAGAGGGTAGCGAGGAACGACAGCGTCAGCGCCATGGCCACCACGGCGGCGGTTTCGCCAAAATCGATCTCCGCCGGCAGCTTCGACAGGAAATAGAGTTTTGGCGGGAACAGCTCGGTATTGGTGACCCAGGAGAGAAATTTGCGGATCGATTCGATATTCACGCAAACGAGCATACCGAGCAGCAGCCCGGTCAGCGTCCCGAGCACGCCGATGGCGGCGCCCGCGATCAGGAACACCCGCATGATCGACCCGCGCGAGGCGCCGACGGTGCGCAGGATGGCGATGTCGCTGCCCTTGTCCTTGACCAGCATGATCAGGCCGGAAACGATGTTCAGCGCGGCGACCAGCACGATCAGCGTCAGGATCAGAAACATGACGTTGCGCTCGACCTGAAGTGCGGCAAAAAACGCCGAGGTGCGCCGCCGCCAGTCGACCAGAAACACCGGCCGCCCCGCCGCGTCCGCCACCGGCCTTCGGAAATCGTCGACCCGGTCCGGCCTGGCATCGAGGAAAATCTCGATCGCGCTCACGTCATCGGCGCGCTTGAAATAGGCCTGCGCCTCGGCGAGCGGCAGGAAAACCATCACGGAATCATATTCCGACATGTCGGTAGAGAACACCGCCGCGACCTTGAAGGCCTTGATGCGCGGCGTGATGGCCTTCGACGTCATGTTCTCGCCCGGCGTGACCAGCGTGATCTGGTCGCCGGCCTTCAGGCTCAATTGTTCGGCCAAGCGGCGTCCGATCGCGACGCCCTGCCCCTGCTCGAAGGCCTCCAGCGAGCCCTGCTGGATGTTGCTGGCGACCGAGGCGAGCTTGTTGAGGTCGTCGGTGCGAATGCCGCGGATCAGCACGCCGGAGGCGGTTTGCGCCGATGAAGCCAGTGCGGGACCGTCCACCACGGGCACGACAAGCTTTACGCCTGAAATCCGGCCGATACGCTCGCTGACGTCCTGCCAGTCCGTCAGCGGCGACTCCAGCGGCTGCGCCACCAGATGGCCGTTCATGCCGACGATCTTGTCGATCAACTCCTTGCGGAAGCCGTTCATGACGGCCATCACGATGATCAGCGTCGCCACGCCAAGCATGATGCCGAGGAAGGAGAAGCCGGCGATGACGGAGATGAAGCCCTCCTTGCGCCGCGCCCGCAGGTAGCGCCCGGACAGCAGCCATTCGAATGCCGAGAACGGCAGGGGGCGCGAAACCTTCTCCATGGCGCCAGTGTAGCGCGGTTTCGCTGCGATTCGAACGCTGCTTGGGGCGAACAATTTTCGTCCACCGCCATATTCTTCCCGCCATGCGGGAGCAGGCGCTACTTGACCGGACCGGTTGCTGCCCAAACAAAGAGGGCCGCAGCGGCGCCGCGGCCCTCTCTCCTGGAAGGGTCTGTCGTTATTCGCTGCAGACCTTCATGGTTTTCATGCCGGTTTCGGCCTCGGTCTTGGTCTTGAACGTGCCGTTGTCGACGACGGTGGTGGTGGTCGTCGTCGGCTTGGTATCGACGATCGTGCACTTCTTCGTGGTGGCATCGCGCACCACGTAGAACTCGGCGGCGACCGCGGTTTCAGCAACCGCCGACGCGGCAAAGACCAGCGTTCCGATCATCAGAAATTTCTTCAAGGCATCCTCCTCCAGCTTTTGCATGATGCAACCGGCAACCGCCGAAGAAGTCGATAGTTCCTATTTTTCCCGATCTCCACTTTGATACGGCAGCTCACCGGGACCGCTATCCCGTCGATGATCCGTCCAGCGTCCTGAGATATTTGAGGCCTTTTACTGCCAGCGATTCGGACTCCTCTTCTCCCGCCTTGCAAAGTTCGTCGATAAATTTCCGCAATTTCTCCCGACGCTCGTCATTCTCATCGATGCCGTGGTTGAGCAGGATATAGGCGCTCCACGCCCGGGCGCAGGCGATCTCCACGATACTTTGGTCAGCCATTCCACACTCCCACATTGACCGTCGAAGCAACACTGCCATTTTCTCCCGAATATCCAAAGACGAAATCGGGGATATGCCGGTGCCGTCGGGCCAGCCAGGGTGCACCGCACACAGACCGGGGCCGCACAGCCGTCAGGCCGCGAACGAACGGGATAGGTGGCTCAAATAGCGCTCTCTCATTTT
>Ga0068853_100005370_pt1 | contig 10034 bp, 9 predicted proteins | sample KBSCornC32_FD_65655 | JGI IMG/M metagenome (GOLD analysis project Ga0068853, IMG submission 65655) | Corn rhizosphere microbial communities from Kellogg Biological Station, Michigan, USA - KBS Corn C3-2 | ecosystem: Host-associated > Plants > Roots > Rhizosphere > Soil ... | reverse complement strand
GCGCTTCGTGCCAGATCTGATACTTATCTCAGCGGGCTTTGATTCTCACGTTGACGATCCGCTGGGCCAACTGTTGTTAACCGATAAAGATTTTGTCGCAATGACACGCGCAGTCAAGCAATGGGCCAACGACGCGTGCAAGGGTAGATTGGTGTCATGTTTGGAAGGTGGGTATAACCTTGACACGCTCGGCCAGACTGCACTGGCTCACGTAATTGAGTTACAACGTTAAATCTATTTTGAGGATTAGGATGCTCACATGAAACTTTATCGCACCAGCCAGGGCCCTATCGTCGAAAGCAATGAACGTTACTATCGTCTCTCCAGTGAATGGGATGGTCTGATTAATCATCGTGATCTGCCGGCGTATTTGAACACGCAAGTCGCACCTGAGAATGAGACGCAACTTGCGAATGTTCTGGCTCCGATTGGTGCCCAGGAAGTTTGGGCCGCGGGCGTTACTTATTATCGAAGTAGAACTGCAAGGATGGAAGAGTCGCAGCAGGCTGGCGGCGGCAACTTTTACGACCGGGTCTACAATGCTGAACGTCCAGAACTCTTTTTCAAATCTTCGGCGCATCGGGTTGCGGGACCTGGACAGCACGTCCGTATTCGTAAAGACTCGAAGTGGAATGTTCCCGAGCCTGAACTTACGCTGGCGATTAACAGTGAGGGCGGAATAATTGGTTATACGATCGGCAACGACATGAGTTCGCGCGACATTGAAGGTGAGAATCCTCTCTACTTGCCGCAGGCGAAGGTGTATGACCGCAGTTGCGCTCTTGGACCATCAATTTTGCTTAGTAGTGAACCTCTTGACGACTCAACCGAAATTCAAATGTTGATTCTGCGAAAAGAGGTCGAGACGTTTCGAGGCGCTACTACGTTGGCCCAGTTGAAGCGTACACCTCGTGAGCTGGTTGAGTTTCTTTTCCGGGACAATTCATTTCCTGCGGGTTGTTTTCTGTTGACGGGGACAGGAATAGTTCCGCCTGATGACTTTACGCTGCAGCCGGGAGATCGTATTGAGATCACGATTGGCGGGATTGGAACGCTGGTCAATGTTGTTAGGTAGCCCTGTCGGTAAGAATCAACTCCCTAGAATCCCGCAGTCAGGAAGGGTGGCAGAGCGGCCGACGTAGAGACTCTTTCCACTCGAACCCAGCGACGCCCCCGCAGACTTTACCTACATTCAAATTCATTTCAAACAGACTGGAGAATACTGCAATTTGGTCTGACTCCGAGTTGAGCGGGGGCGTCGCTGGGTTCGAGTGGGAGAGTCTCGACGTTGCCCGCTCTGCCACCCTTCCTAACTGCGGGATTCTGGTGAATTGAGCTCATTAAGTCTAGGTCCGATATCTTCCCAACTGCGGGTTTTAGAAGAGCCGGCGTCAGAAGCAGCGTCGTGAACTGCTGTTGGCGCTTGAACTGTGTTGCGAGTTATCATCCACTCAACCAAACTAAATCAGGAGGATCCAACAAATGCGACTCGCGTTACCGTTGATACTCGGACTCGTCTGCGTCTTTACTATTCCCGCTGTTAACTATTCACAGGGCGGCCAAATGGAAGCGTCCCGAACGGTTGCGGGAGGCGGAATCTCGGTGCCGGGCTGGGTGGGAAAAATTGATACGAAGGAAGAAGCAGCAGGCGCAAAACTGGAGAACGCCAAGTTGGAAAAACAGGGCGACGGCCTGCATGTTGTCACTGGACCAGCAGTCACTTATTGGAACCCTGCCAACAAGGCCACCGGCGATTACACAGTCAAAGCAACGTTCAAGGAACCGAAATACATGAACCTCAACAATCATCCACACCCTTACGGGTTGATGATTGCCGGTAACGATCTGGGTACTGCTCAGCAGAGCTACCTGTATTGTGCGGCGTATGGCAACGGCAATTTCATAGTGCGCGGTTTCGGTCCCGCCCCATTTCAAATGAATGGTGGACGTGGTGCTCCAGACCCAGCCGTTAATAAAGCAGCTGGTCCAGGAGAACCGGTTACGCAGGAGATTGCTCTGTCAGTCAAGGGCGACAAGGTTGAGTGTTCGATCAACAACAAGGTCGTGGCCAGCTACGATAAGGCAACTTTGGTTACTGCTGGAAAATTGAAATCGACAGATGGAATCTATGGCATCCGCTTCGCCCACAATACGGAGGCAATTGTTAGTGGCTTAACCATCACGAAGCCTTAAGAATCGAGTAGCAATAAGGAGGTGTTGGATGATCCGCGTGATTAACGTGATTGTCATTCTCTTGTGTATCAACTGTTTTGGTTCGCAGCAGCAAGTGAGTATCAGTCGCGGGTTTTTTACGGGCAGTGAGTATCTCGATATGACGGAGACTGAAAGACGCGCTTATGCTACGGGTGCGATAAATGGAATGTTGGTCGCGCCTTTACTTGGGGCTCCCCAAGAGCGGGTAGACTGGTTGAAAAAGTGCACCGCAAATCTCGCCGACACAGATACGGCCGAGATTCTGACGAGGTACATCAAATCCCAGCCCGGCCAGTTATCAGCGAGTCTCAACGTCATCACCTTCAATGCTCTGCGCGACGCATGTCCCAAATAATGGCGCTTTGTCCTCTGCTGACAATGCCAGGAATGAGAATCACCAATTTCGTAGCTGGTATCTGATCATTGCGTCGTGATCGTTAATAAAACGATCTCGGGTGGCACTGCAAACCTGACGGGAACAATACTGGTTCCAATCCCAGTGGTCACAAAAAGATGATGTCCATTTTCATAGACGTGACCTTCAACAAAGCGATTGCCGAAGCGTGATGGTGCCACGACGCTACCGATGAACGGAAATTGGACCTGACCGCCGTGAGTGTGGCCGGCCAGCAACAAGGGTACTCGCTCGGGCAAGTTCGGAAAGATGTCTGGATTATGAGTGAGGGCAATCATCGGTTCACCCGGCGGCGCTATCTTGTCTACGGTTTGACCAATACGCTGTGGCCTGGTCCATAGATCCGCCAGCCCAACCAACCAGAAAGCGCGACCATTTTTTTCGACTCTGGCGACTTCATTGTCCAACACCTTGATACCATTTGCTTCCAATCCATGCCGCACTTTCTCGCCGTTGTACCACCAGTCGTGATTTCCGAGCACAGAATAAATCCCCAATGGCGCCTGAAAACCCTGGAGAGAAGGACCAAACACTTCAGGCTCGACCCGGTGACTGCTGCGTCCTTCGCCAGACATGTAATCTCCCAGGATGACAATCAGTTCCGGGTGCAGCTCATTGGTGCGCTCGACAATTAATCTCAACTTACGATCATCAATGAACGCACCTCCCACGTGGAGATCCGACAGTACTGCGATGCGCAGGCCGTTTAGCTCTTTGGGCCAGTTAGCGATTGCAATTGCGTGTTGGTGAACTACGAGCCGGTTGGGCTCAATAAAAAATCCCCAGAAAACGAGTGAGGCAACAACAAATGGCAACGACGCGAGTGCGATACGAACTCTCTTTTTCCATCGCGGTCTTTGTCCCCGCATCGGTCCATTTGGGCGCCGAACCTCATTTAAGAGAAAGAGAGCTAGTCCGATCAGAACAGCAACTGCAATCACGAATTCCCATCTCATGGCCCCGACAATATCAGCTTCATCACTTAACGGGGAAGCCGTCAGTGTTGGACCACTCCAAGGAAACTTGGATGAGGCATAAGCTCAAACACCTTAATTATTAAGTCGCTTTTTGCCTTCAACACCGGTACAAATTGGTCCAAAAAGGGCAGGAAGGTGCCATCAAGATTGGCATAACGTTGCCTTGTTAAGACTTTGGGAGCAACCTAGTATCATCACCATAGTTCAATCGCCTAGTCGCCCGCGATCCTTGATCTTTACGAGTTTTTGCCCCGTCCGCGGCTCACGCTTTCCCTGCCACGCCAGCGTAATTCACGGACCAACAAATCGCTGACCATTCAGGAGTCCCCAAAATGCTCCGCACCCGAGTGTGTCGACTCATTTTCACTTTTATCCGTTGTGAGTCTCGTGCCTCCAACACCCATCTTTGCAATAAAACACGACTTTTAGACTTCACTCTCATTCACCCAGTCACTTATCGACCCACACGCTTGCTCGAATTCAGTGAACACACTGAACCCCCGACATGGAAAGCCCAGAATTATTGCCTGAAAGGGTTCAGCCTTCCCAAATCATGCGCAGACCGGTGGCTTCCGGCGCGTGTGGCTTAACCGACCGGAGATATCCGGCTTTTCAGGAGAAACCCCAAAATGAGATATCAAAAAACCCTTCGAAAAGCACATGCAATCTCGCGAATTAGTGTGAGAGGTTTGTTTGTGACAGCAGGAATTCTATGTTTACTCGTCTTGACTCTAAGCAGCTTCGCTATAAATGGGCCCGCTAAGAAGCAGGTGGTCTCCGGCAAAAATGAGAGCAAACCCATTGCCTCTCAAGTAAAAGCCGTGATTGAGCCTATCCCGCTTGCAGCTCCTTCGCCCAAGCCAGCAGGAAACCTCGATCAAGTCCGCAACGGTGGCGTCGGATGCGACGACACTGTTCCAAACAGTTGTGAAAATCCGGCTGACTGGGTAAACGGCAATGCCGGCGCATCAAATGCACATTACAACGAAGGTGAGTCAATCCCATATCGGATGGTGCTCACAGGACTCGCCATTGGTCCGACCCACAATGTTGTGATCGAATGGGATATCACCCACGGTGGCGCGAATGCAATCGACTTCATTACCCATTATCAACAGGGAGTTTCCGAATCGGTCATTCCTTGCGGCAGCGCCGCCAACCATCCCGAAGACGTGATTGCTGGTTGTAATCCTGGAGGGTTCGACACAGCTAACATCCCTGCACCCACCGGGATAAATAGTCCAGTCGCCGGCCAACCCGCAGCTGCGTTCGCGGTGGTTCCTGCAGGTCAACGCGTGATGACGATCTATAACGGAACGATCAACGATACAGATTTGACCTATGTGTTCAACGGTGACCTGTCACAGGCCCAGTCGGCGACTCGGATGAACATCGCGTTTACCAACACGTCGTCAACGGTGGTTCTAGCCTGGGGCGGTCACATTGCCAGAGGGGTCGATTGGAATGGCTCCTCCGCTAGTGCTATCAGCGGTTCGCCATACCACACTCGACTTATCTCACTTGATGGCTCGGGAGGTAACCAGGATCGCTCACTATCAGCGCTTGCCGTGGCGGCACCGCAGGGATGCACTTTGTCAAACGGAACTCCGAACGTATGCGACGGTAGTATCGTTACGCATACGGCGACTGCCATTGCCGGCCAAACCTATTCCTTCAGCCTGGTCAATAATGGAGGCAACGCGGCAATTGTTCCCGGCACTCTGGACGAAGATCCCGCTGGCGGAACCGTCTCTGCGCAGGTACAGACCAGCGGGGCTGGTTCTTACACCCTAACACTTACGACTACCACGGCTGGGGGCACTGAAACATGCTCGGCCATTGTTAACGTGCATCAACCTCCCGCAGCCGATGCGGGAAACGCGAGCTACGAGCATTGCATAACGGATGGCCTGGCTTTCACGATGAGTGATTCCTCAGCAACCGTGCCGTCAGATGGCGCACTTACGTGGTCAGTCACTGGCGGAGCTACGATCAGCGATATTCATGCCCTGCACCCTGTAATCACGCTTACGGGTGCCGGAACGGTAACGGCAACTCTCACTGTGACTGGGGACGCCAGTTGTGGCAATGCTACTGATACCACCACATTAACGGTGTCATCGGAAGCAGTGGCAGCGGCTGGACCAGACCAAACCGTATGCGCTAGCAGTCCAGCCGTCACATTGGCTGGCAGCTTTAGTGGCTCGGCCACGAGCGCCTCCTGGAGTGGAGGAGCAGGTTCCTTCAATCCGAATGCCAATACGTTGAACGCTGTCTATACGCCGAGCGCCGGGGAAATTAGTGCCGGCTCCGTTACGCTAACGCTAACAACGAATGATCCCAACGGATCTTGTGGTGCGGACACAGATACGATGACCATCACCATCAACCCGAATCCAACCGTGGAAATTAGCCTGGTGGATGCTTGCGCCAGCACAGCACATTTGCATGCTACTGTCACAGGTGGAAACGGGACGATTCACTACACCTGGAAGAAAGATAATGTTGCGACCGGTACTGACTCGGCAGATCTGACACTTACTGGACCCGGTACTTACACAGTGAGCGTGACAGACAGTTCAGTGCCTAGTTGCGGCAGCAATACCGATACCTTTGTGGTTTGCTATACAGAGGGACCGGCAGCATCGCTCCAAGTGAAGCCGAACTCAATAAACGCGGCTGTTAAACCAAAATCAGAGTCGGCGCCTTTTGTGGCGCGGATGGCCTATTATCTGGTTTCAGCCTTTGCCACGGCAATTTTCTGAGATTGAAGTCGGGTGATTTCCAACCGACCCGTAAACAATCTCCCGGAATTTGCTTTCCAAAGAAGTAAAAGAAAGAGCGAGGATATTTACACTATCCTCGCTCTTCTTTTGGACACCAACCACCACCACCAAGCAAACCTACTGATGCTACTTATAAGCTGTAACGCTCGAGGAGTTTCCAACATTCCCTGCTCGGTCGTAAGCTCGACACTCAAGTTGATGCATGCCGGCCGCAGCCTTACGCGTATTCCACTTAAGCGTAAAGGGAGCAGTAGTTGAGCTCGCTTTCAAAACGCCATCAACATAGAGCTCATTTCTAACAACGCCTACGTTGTCAGTTGCGTCCACTTCGACGTTTACGGTTCCCGTAACCTTAACGCCTGAGTTTGGTGCAGTAATGCTCACGATTGGGGCAGCTAAATCCAACGTCCCCACGGCCGTTTGTGATGCGAGAACGGCCCGATATGCATTGACCCGGCCATACCCATAGTTCGGATCCCAGCCGACGTCGCCCAGATCATCGGCACTCGTTCGCAGAATATTCTGAACCTCTAGCGGCGTTAACGTGGGATTATTGGAACGGATCAACGCTGCTACTCCCGCTACTACAGGAGCAGCGAACGAGGTACCTCCACCTGTTCCATAACTTCCGCCCATCAACGTTGTAAAGACGTTGCCGGGAGCGACTAAATCCAGGTTATTGCCCCGGCTGGACCATGTGTACAAAATGTCAGAAGGGTCTGTCGCGCCAACTGTCACGATATAAGGGTCGTCGCCTATTGACTCGCTGATGCCATAATTTCCTGCGGCAGCAATGACCACACCACCTTTGCTCTGAAAAGATTTGGCAGCAGAGGATACTGTTCGACTGCCAGTGACATAGTAACTAATGTTGGCAATCCGGGCTCCGTGATTGGCTGCCCACGCGAGACCGTTAGCAATCGCGGATTCGCTTGCCACACCAGAAGCATCGGAGATCCGCACTGGCATGATCCGGCAGCCCCAGGCTACCGACGCCACACCAATAGCGTTGTTACTTGCAGCCGCTGCCGCACCTGCCACTGCGGTTCCATGGCCGCAGACGTCACTAGTATCTGAGTTGTTGTTGTAGACGTTCCAACCCGGCACAATCTGAGAAGCAAGGTCGGGGTGTGTTGCATCAATCCCACTGTCCAAGACGGCAATAACTACACTGCTGCTACCTGTATTTATGGTCCAGGCATCCAATGCATCAACCTTCGGCAATGACCAGGAATTTTGATTGCCATAAAGAGGATCATTGGGAATCACTTGCTGCGCCGGATGGAGTCGATCTAGTTCGGCAAACTCAACTTCCGGCCGTGCCTTGAAGGTACGCTGAACAGCTACCTCGCTCGCCTGGTCTGGTAGCTCTAGAACGTGAACTCCAATTTCCGGAATCTCGTCCGCGTCTCTCGCACCTAATGCGGCGATGACTTGTCGCGCATGGTCCAAACCGATCTCAGGACGAAATTTGACAAGCAATCTCCCTGGGACGAAGTTGAATTGTGGTTCCTGAACGACCGGTTGGACGTGAATGATTTTACCCTTTTGCGCGCTGACCTTATTGCTGGAAAAGGTGAGAACTAACAACGACATAGCCAGGACCAAAAAGGTCACACCAGTAAGTGTCTTTTTCATTTGCAATCTCTTTCTCGTAAAGAGGCAAGTACTAATCGAACTCGTCTCATAAACGTGAGGGGTCAATTCAAGGGCATCTAGATCTGCTCCGTGCAGATCGGTCCACGCAGACACAGGCGCCCTCAAGTACAGAGATTGGTTTTTGGCTGGAAACTTAAAGAGAGAGAGAAGCGCAAAGGCGGTAGTCAACCGAATGCCGAGACGTTTCTCCTGCTTTCGGTAACCCAGCCAGGTCCGGACATTGAAGATTGCCAATTTCCATGTGAATGCAATCGCATCCTCCTGGCTATTGGCTAATCACGATGGTCAACTTTTCAACTCCCGCGGGAAAATGGGTAATTGACAATCGCAAGTGCAATATCTTGACCCCTGTTGGCTTTGCGGCCCCCACTCGCGCGGGGTGTGCCTTTATCGCTTCAGGTATCTTCAAATAACATCTTTCTTGGCTCAGTGAGGTACGTCAACCTTACCGAAATCGGGATAACCGTGTCAACCATTGTTTAACCTAAGTTGAGTTAGGAATGGTGGACATTTCCCCTCGCGGGCCTGATTTCGATGGCAGCAAGGCGCTTGACGCCAATTCAACCTCAGCACTGTCTTTGTCTTTGCCCCCCAATGGTAGACGCGTTTTATGCCTAAAAGGGTTGAGCTACTGGCGTAAAAAGGTGGACGTTCTCATATTTCGTGCCTCTTTCGTACTCGTCACCTTCCATGGGAATTTCATATGACCAGCACACGAAAAATGCTATTAATGACAATGAGGGCGAGGTTGAAATTGGGGAACCTAACCACTGAAAGACTGGTGTGAAAACTCGGATTCCCCTGGGGTTTACACCTTCGGCGTTCGGTGGTGTCCCTCTTTGAATAACATCCGCTTGCAGTGAACCATCAAGAGGAAGCACATCGCCTCCCTAAGGTAATTGGACCAGCCTTAGGGTGATTAAGAAGGTATCCTTATGTATTCAAGTGAACCCAACGCAAGCAACGCGGACCTCTCGCTGAGTACCTCTGATATTTACCGAGCCGCGGGAGAAGGTGTAATCCTCATGGCTGATGCGGAAAGATTAGTTAAGTGGGGTTATGAGCAGCGCTTCAGAGATCCCCTTTCAGGAGACAGTCTTCCTCTTGAACAACGCAAGGGATTCAACCTTGTTACCGTTGCCTATTACTTTGGGGCCATGCTGATGATTTCAGCGTGCGCGTGGTTTCTTGGTGATAAATGGAGTGTTATTGGTTCTGGGGGAATCTTTGCGACTGTGTTTATCTACATGCTGATCGCCGTAAGCGTAGGCTGGTGGGTTCGCAGCAAAGGTTTCATCGTCGGTGGAGGACTCCTGATCACAGTTGCCGTGTGTCTTGTTCCTCTGTTGACTTACACGGTTGAGGATATGCTCGGTCTTTGGCCAGCAGACCATCCCGGCAGTTATGCCAACTATTATCCATGGATTAATGCTTCGTGGATCGTTATGGAACTCGTCACGGTAGTCGCTGCCTTGTTTGCTCTGCGATATGTTCGCTTTGCTTTTCTAACGGCTCCCATTGCGTTCTCGTTCTGGTTTCTGTCGATGGATCTGGCGGCATTGATCTCTCGAAATGCTGATCTCAGTTGGAAAACGCGTCAGTGGGTGAGCGTCTTAGTTGGTTTGTGTACATTGTTAATTGGATATTTCCTAGATAGGAGTCTCCACAAGGTCGGCGAACCACGCTCAGAGGATTTTGCCTTCTGGTGCTATCTATTTGGAATGTTCGCATTTTGGGGTGGACTAACTTCCATGGACAGCGGTTCAGAGTTAGCTCGGTTTGTTTACTTATTGCTTAACGTCGGATTGATCGTGCTCGCACTCAAGACTCGCAGAATAACCTTCTTAATATTTGGAGCTGTAGGCGTACACCTTTATCTTGGGCATCTGGCTTACACAATTTTTAAAGACTCGTTCTTTTTCCCATTCGTCATCGCGTTACTCGGATTGAGTTTGATTCTGGTAACAGTGTTTGCGCAACGAC
>Ga0068853_100005365_pt1 | contig 10040 bp, 9 predicted proteins | sample KBSCornC32_FD_65655 | JGI IMG/M metagenome (GOLD analysis project Ga0068853, IMG submission 65655) | Corn rhizosphere microbial communities from Kellogg Biological Station, Michigan, USA - KBS Corn C3-2 | ecosystem: Host-associated > Plants > Roots > Rhizosphere > Soil ... | reverse complement strand
CTTCTGCAGGAGCTTCTGGATGATGTTCTCGACGTCCTCGCCGACGTAGCCGGCCTCGGTCAGCGTGGTCGCGTCGGCGATCACGAAGGGCACGTCGAGGAGGCGCGCCAGCGTCTGCGCGAGCAGCGTCTTGCCGGAGCCCGTCGGGCCGATCAGCAGGATGTTCGACTTGGTGAGCTCGACCTCGTCGTCCTTGCCGCCGGTCTCGAGCCGCTTGTAGTGGTTGTAGACCGCGACCGACAGGATCTTCTTGGCCGGCTCCTGGCCGATCACGTACTGGTCGAGGATCTGGCGGATCTCGTGCGGCGTCGGCAACTTGTTGCGGTCGGCGCGCGCGGCCTCGGTGCTCGAGCCCTCCTCGCGGATGATGTCGTTGCAAAGCTCGATGCACTCGTCGCAGATGAACACCGACGGGCCCGCGATCAGCTTGCGGACCTCATGCTGGCTCTTGCCGCAAAACGAGCAGTACAGGAGCTTGTCGGTGGAGGATTTGTCAGCCATTCAACGACCTTGCGCGACTTCGTGATGCTTGACTTTACCCGGCGGACGCGCGCTTCTGCAAGACTTTGTCGACAATGCCGTACTCGCGGGCGGCTTCCGCCCACAGAAAGTTGTCGCGGTCGTGGTCGCGCTCCACCTGCTCGGCCGACCGGCCGGTGAACTCGGCCATCAGCGCGATGAACCGGCGCTTCAGGTCGATCACGTACTGGGCGTGGCGCTCGATGTCCGAGACCTGGCCCTGGAACCCCCCCATCGGCTGGTGGATCATCACCGTGGAATTGGGCAGCGCATACCGCTTGCCCTTGGCGCCGGCGGCCAGCAGGAACGCCCCCATGCTGGCGGCCAGGCCCACGCACAGCGTCGACACGTCCGGCTTGATGAACTGCATCGTGTCGAAGATCGCCATTCCCGCCGACACGGACCCGCCCGGCGAGTTGATGTAGAAGTGGATGTCCTTGTCCGGGTTCTCGGACTCGAGGAACAGCATCTGCGCGACGATCACGTTCGCCGTCGCGTCGGTGACCGGGCCCACCAGGAACACCACGCGCTCCTTGAGGAGCCGCGAGTAGATGTCGTACGCGCGCTCGCCGCGGCCGCTTTGCTCGATGACCATCGGCACGAGGCCGAGTGCCTGGGGTTCCTGGATCATGGAATTTGTGGAATACATGGTTGCGCGCCGGGGCGCCGGTTTCATGAAGATGGGACGTTCGCCCCCCGCCGTCAAGGGGCGCTGGCGAAACGGCGTGGCGGGCTGCCCGGCGGGTCCGCGACCTAGGCCGCCGCCGAGGCGCCGGGGTTCATCAACGCGTCGAAGCTCGTCGGCTTGTCGACGACGCGCATTTTCGACAGCGCCCAGTCGACGACGTTCTGCTCGGCGGCCTGCGCCTCGAAGTCGGCGAGGCGCTCGGGCTTCTCGTAATGCCAGCGCACCACCGCCTCCGGCTGCTCGTACGTCTGCGCCATCTCCGTGACACGCGTGCGCACCTGCTCCGGCCGGGCCGCGAGGTCGTGGGCACGCACCAGCTCGCCCATCAGGAGTCCGAGCGTCACGCGCTCGCCGGCCTGCGAGCGGAAGACGTCGGGCGCGAGGCGGATGTCCTCGCGCTTGACGCCCTGCTGCATCAGGTTCTGCGCCGCGCGCTGCAGCATGTTCATCGCTTCGATGTCGACGAGCGACGCCGGCACCGCGAATTCCGCCTTGGAGCGCAGGCCGCGCAACACCTGCTCCTTGACCACCGATTCGACGCGCCGCTTCATCTCGAGCTCGAGGTTCTGCTTCACCTCGGCACGCAGGTCGTCGAGCGTTCCGCTCGGGATGCCGAACGCCTTCGCGAATTCGCTGTCGAGCGCCGGCAGCCGCGTCTCCTCGACGCCTTTGACCGTCAGTACGAAGTGCGCGCGCTTGCCCGCCACTTCCTTGCCGTGATAGTCGTCCGGGAACCGGAGATCGAACTCGACGGTGTCGCCGGCCGAATGCCCGGGAAGCGCCGCCTCGAACTCCGGCAGCATCCGCTTCTCGCCGAGCGTGATCGTGAAGTCGCGCGCCTGGCCGCCGCCGAACTCGGCGCCGTCGATCGTGCCGGTGAAGTCGACGACGACGCGGTCGCCCTCCGCCGCCGGCCGCGACACCGCGGCGAACGTCGCGCGCTGCCGGCGCAGCTTGTCGAGCGTCGCGTCGAGGTCGGCCGGCGCGAGCGTCACGACCGGCTTTTCGACGGTGACGTCGGCGAGGTCGCCGAGCTTCACCTCCGGATAGACCTCGAACGTCGCCTGGAACTCGAGCGCGTCGGCGTTGCCCCCGCCCTCGGCGCGCGGCTTGGGCTCGATCTTCGGGTAGCCGGCGACCTGCAGGTTCTGGTCGCGGATCGCCTCGTTGAAGCTCGCCTGCACGCGGTCGGAGATGACCTCCGAGCGCAGTTGGGGACCGTACTGCTGGGCAACCATCTTGATCGGCACGTGGCCGGGGCGGAAGCCCGGCAGCTTGACGGTGCGCGCGAGCTTGGCGAGGCGCTTCTCGACCTCGCCCTCGACTTCGGCGATGGGTACGGCGACGTCGACGCGCCGCTCGAGCTGACCGATCGTCTCGATCGTGTTGTGCATGGCGTTGCTTTCCCGATGGTTCGCGAGGTGCAAGGGGCTGGTGCGAAAGGGGGGACTCGAACCCCCATGGGTTGCCCCGCCGGCTCCTAAGGCCGGTGCGTCTGCCGTTCCGCCACTTTCGCGTGGCGCACGATCAGGATGCGCCGCGGCACTCCCTTGCCGAACGTTCGATTATAGCCGACGCATGCCGTCCGCCACCGTCGCGGAGGCCGTCCGGTCGCCCTCGCGCCGGGCGCGCTGCGGGGATTAATCACGCCCGCCGGCGTAGGCGGCATGTACGCGAGAATGCGCGGGACCGCGCGACCGTCGTCGCCGGCGCGTCGCGGCATCGATCATGGGCGTCGGCCACTACGAAAACTTTCCTGTCGCGTCGTTCCTCGTGCCGAAGGCGCTGCGGCCCGCGGTCGTGGCGATCTACCGCTTCGCGCGCGCCGCCGACGACATCGCCGACGAAGGCGACGCGGATGCCGCCGCGAGGCTCGATGCGCTCGCCGCGTTCGACGCGCGCCTTGCCGACATCGCCGCCGGGCGCACGCCTGTCGAGCCGCCGTTCGCCGCGCTGGCGGCCGCCGTGCGCCGCCATGGCCTGCCGATGGCGCCGTTCCACGATCTCGTCGCGGCGTTCCGCCAGGACATCACGGTGAAGCGCTACGCGACGATGGCGGACGTCGACGACTATTGCCGGCGCTCGGCGAACCCGGTCGGACGCCTCGTGCTCGCGCTCTACGGGGCCGCCACGCCGGCCAACGTCGCGGCGAGCGATTCGATCTGCACGGCGCTGCAGCTCGCCAACTTCTGGCAGGACGTCGCGATCGACTGGCAGAAGGACCGTGTCTATATCCCGCAGGACGCGCTCGCCCGCCATCGGCTCGACGAGCGCGCGATCGCGGACGCGCGTGCCGACGCGCGGTGGCGCGCGCTGATGCGGGAGTTGACCGCGACGACGCGCGCGCGCTTCGCCGCGGGCGCCGCGCTGCCGCGGGCGCTGCCGTGGCGGCAGGGCCTCGAGCTCGCTGCGGTGATCGCCGGCGGCCGGCGCATCCTCGCGCGCATTGATGCCGCGGGCGGCGACGTGTTCAGCCGCCGGCCCACGTTGCGCGCCGTCGACTGGCTGCTGGTCGCCGCGCGCGCGCTCTCACCCGCCGCATGACGCCCGACGAATACTGCAGGGCGCGCGCCGCGCAAAGCGGCTCGTCGTTCTATTACAGCTTCCGCCTGCTGCCGGTCCACAAGCGGCGCGCGATCACCGCGCTCTACGCGTTCTGCCGCGAGGTCGACGACGTCGTCGACGAGGTGCGCGAGCCCGTCGTCGCACACGCCAAGCTCGCGTGGTGGCGCGACGAGATCGCGCGGATCGGCGCCGGCGGCGCGCAGCATCCGGTCGCGCAGGCGCTCGTCCCCGTGGTGCGGGAGCTCGCGCTGCCGCTGGCCGCGCTCGACGAGATCGTCGACGGCATGGAGATGGATCTCGCCGTCACGCGCTACGCCGACTTCGACGCGCTGCTGCTTTACTGCCACAAGGTCGCCGGCGTCGTCGGCTCGCTGTCGGCGACGATCTTCGGCTACGACGCGCCCGCGACCTTGGGCTACGGCCACGACCTCGGCATCGCGTTCCAGCTCACCAACATCGTCCGCGACGTCGGTGAGGACGCACGGCGCGGCCGCATCTACCTGCCGCAGGAGGACCTCGCGCGCTTCGGCGTGACGCCCGCCTCGGTGTTGCGCGCCGAGCACAGCGACGCCTTCCGCGACCTGATGGCGTTCGAGGTGGCGCGCGCGCGGTCCTGGTACGAGCGCGCGATGGGACAACTTGCACCCGGCGATCGCAAACGGCAGCGCGCCGGCCTGGCGATGGCCGCGATCTACCGCACGCTGCTCGACGAGATCGCCCGCGACGGCTACCACGTCCTCGACCGGCGCATCGCGCTGACGCCGCTCCGCAAGCTGTGGATCGCGTTTCGCACGCATTGAGCCCGGAAAAGCAAATTGCGGTCATCGGCGGCGGCTGGGCCGGCTGCGCCGCGGCCATCGCGCTCGCCGACGCGGGTGGCCGCGTCGACCTCTTCGAGTCGGCGCCGGTCCTCGGCGGCCGCGCGCGGCGCGTCGTGCGCCACGGCCTCAACCTCGACAACGGCCAGCACCTGATGCTCGGCGCGTATCGCGAGACGCTCGACCTCGTCGCACGGCTTGGGGCACCGGCGCCGGTACGGCGCGCGCTGGCCATCGCACCGCTGTCGGCATCGCAACCGAACGCGATCACGCTGCGCGCGCCGGCGTGGCCCGCGCCGTTCGCACTCCTCGCCGCGTTGCTGCGCGCGCGCGGCCTCGGCCCCGGCGAGCGCGTCGCCGCGCTGCGCTGGTTCGCGCGGCTGCGCCGCCGCGGCTTTCGCTGCGCGCCGGATGCGACGGTCGAGGCGTTGACGTCGACGCTTCCCGCGCGCGTCGCGACGGCGCTGTGGCATCCGCTGTGCCTCGCCGCGCTCAACACGCACCCGCGCGAAGCATCCGCGCAAGTCTTCGCCAACGTGCTGGCCGCCGCGTTCGACGGCGGCGCCGGCGCCGCCGACTGGATCGCGCCGCGCGGCGACCTCGGCACGCTGGTGCCCGACGCCACCGCGCGTCACCTCGCCGAGGGCGGACATCGCGTCGCGACCGCGACCACCGCGCACGTCGTCGCGCGTGCGCCGGCCGGTCGATGGCGAGTCGCCGCCAAAGACGATGCGCGTGATTACGACGGCGTCGTGGTCGCTGTCGCGCCGCACCAGCTCGCGCATGCGTTCGCGCCGGAGCTCGCGTGGCAGGCGCCGGCGCTCGCCGGCGCGCTGGCGGACGTCGCGGCGCTCGCGAGCGAGCCCATCACGACGGTTTATCTCGGCTATGTCGATCGCGTCGCCGTCGACGACGCGATCATCCGTCTCGACGATCGTCCCGGGCAATGGCTGTTCGCGCGCGACGACATCGTCGCCACCGCCGGCGCGGACGCGCCGCAGCTCGCGAGCGTCGTCGCGATCGCGATCTCGGCACATGGCGAGCACGACGCGTGGCCGCATCCGGCGCTGGTGGCGGCCTGCGACGCGCAACTCGCGCGCCTCTCGCCCGGCTGGCCGCCGTGCACGTGGTCGCAGGTGATCGAGGAAAAGCGCGCCACCTATGCGTGCACGCCGTCGGCGCGCCGCCCCGCGAGCGGCCTCGTGCTGCCGGCGCTGGCGCTCGCCGGCGATTACACCGACGACCGCTTCCCGGCCACGCTCGAGGCGGCGGTGCGCAGCGGCCGGCGCGCGGCGGTGGCGCTTGCCGCGTCGCTCCGGGACGTTGGAGAGCCCGTCATCCCCGCGAATGCGGGGATCCAGCCTTGACGCGAGCCATGCGCACCGCGGTGTCCAAGCGGCGCGCCACGACTGGATCCCCGCATTCGCGGGGATGACGACTGGATCAGCGCGCGGCCGCGTCGTGCGCCACCGGCCACGCGAAGAACGCATCGGGATCGGCGAGCCACGCGCCGGCGATGACGTTGCGATGCACCTCCGAAGCGCCGTCGACGAGGCGCGCCTGGCGCGCGTACCGGTAGATCCATTCGAGCGGCGTGTCGGTCGAGTAGCCGCGCGCGCCGAGGAGCTGGATGCCGGTGTCCGCGGCGCGATGCAGCGCATCCGCGGCGGCGACCTTGGCCATCGAGATCTCGCGGCGCGCGAACTCGCCGCGGTCGAGCGACTCGGCGGCGCGCAGCGTCAAAAGGCGCGCGACGTCGATCGCCGTCGCCGCGTCGGCGAGCATCGCGCGCACGCTGTCGATGTCGGCGAGCTTGCGTCCGCCGCTTTCGCGGACGCCGATGTAAGCTGCGGTCTCGGCCAGCGCGCGCCGCGCGAGACCGAGCCAGCGCATGCAGTGCGTGAGGCGCGCGGGGCCCAGGCGGATCTGCGTGAGCTTCAGCCCGTCGCCGACGCCCATCAGCCGCTGGTCGTCGCCGATCGCCATGCCGTCGAACGCGATCTCGCAGTGGCCGCCGTGCTCCTCGGGGCCCATCACCGGAATGCGGCGCACGATCGAAAAGCCCGGCGTGTCGCGGTGGAACACGAACGCGGTCAACCCGCGACGCGGGTCATCGGACGTGCGCGCGACGACGATGAAGTGCGCGGCGATGCCCGCGCCGGTGATGAACCACTTGCGGCCGTCGATCACCCAGCCGTCGCCCTGCTTCGTCGCGCGCGTGCGGATCATCGTCGGGTCGGAGCCGCCGCCCGGATGCGGCTCGGTCATCGCGAACGCGGAGCGCACACGGCCGTCGACGATCGGGGCGAGCCAGCGAGCCTTCTGCGCGTCGGTCGCCACCTGCGCGAGCACGCGCATGTTGCCGTCGTCGGGCGCCGCGCAGTTGAACGCGGGCGGCCCGAAGATCGAGTAGTTCATCGCCTCGTAGACCGGCACCAGCGCGCGCATCGACAGGCCGAGGCCGCCCTGCGCCGCCGGCATCTGCGGCGCCCACAGCCCCGCCGCCTTGACCTCGTCACGCAGCGCGCCGAGCGCGTCGATGTCGAGGTTGCCGTGCGCGTCGTCGTGCGCGTGGCCGGCCTCGAGCGGCACGATCCGCGCGCGCACGAACGCGGCGACTCGCGCACGCAGCGCGTCGGTGGCGGGATCGATCGCGAAGCCCGTCGTCACAGCCATGCCAGCGCGTGGCCGCCGTCGACGCCGATCGTCGTGCCGGTGATGTAGCGGCCGGCGTCGCTCGCAAGCAGCAGGAGCGCGCCGTCGAGATCGGCGGGCTTGCCGAAGCGGCGCTGCGGCACGCGCTTGGCGATCGACTGCCCGGCGGGCGACGCGAGGAAGTCGCGGTTGATGTCGGTCTCGATGTAGCCCGGCGCGAGCGCGTTGACGCGCACGCCGATCGGCGCCCATTCGAGCGCCAGCGCCTCGGTCAGCTTGACGAGCGCGGCCTTGGCGGCGATGTACGCGGGCAGCTGCTTGGCGACGCGGCGCGCGAGCACCGACGCGATGTTGACGATCGACCCGCCGCGGCCCTGCGCTTCCATCGCCGCCGCCGCGGACCGCGCGACGCGGAAGGCGCCGGAGAGGTTGGTGTCGATCACCGCATTCCACTCGTCGTCGCTCGTCGCCTTCGCCGGCTTGGTGAGCGCGATGCCGGCGTTGTTGACGACGATGTCGAGGCGGCCGGCGCGTGCGATCGCCTCGCCGATCGCGCGCTCGACGCTCGCGCCGTCGCGCACGTCGGCGGCGAGCGGCGTCAGCGCATGCCCGCGTGCCGCGAGCTCGGCGGCGAGCGCGGCGAGTCCGCCGGTGTCCCGTGCGAGCCCGACCACCTGCGCGCCATGGCGCGCGAGGAGCCCCGCGAAATGGCGGCCGAGCCCGCGCGAGGCGCCGGTGACCAGGGCGACGCGGCCTGCGAGGATGGATTCGACGAACATCGCGATCGGGAGTCTAGGCCAGTGCGCGCGGGTCGGTGATCGCGACTTTCGCGCGCGTCGCCGCGACGAGCTCGGCGTGCAGCGCGCGCTGCGCGGCAACGTCGTGCGCCGGGCATGACGACACCCGCGCCAGCAACGCCGCGTCGGCAGCCGATTCATCGACCGCCGGCACCGGCGCGGCGATCTCGCGCGTGGCGATCGCCATGGCGCTGGCGATCATCCGCAGCGTGTACTGGTGGCGCGCGTCCGCCCGGGGCACGAGCGCGACGAGCGTTTCGCGCGCGACCTCGAGCAGCGCCTTCGCGTCGGGCGGATCAGCCAAACGTGTCTCCTGTCATGGCGAGGAGCCGCCATTCGAGCGCCGGCAGCAGCCGGCCCGTCAGCGCGAGCTCGAGAGAGCGCTCGCCGCCGTCGAGGAAGCGCAGCGCCTGCTGCAGCGCCACCACTGCCCAGCGCAGTTGCCCGAGCACCTGCCAATAGGCAAGATCGCGCGCGGCGTAACGCGTGCCGGCCGCGGCGTTGTAGCCGTCGAGGAGATCGTCGAGCTCGCCAAGGCCGCCGGCCTCGCGATCGGGACGCGCGAACCGCCAGCACGGCGCCGCGAACCATCCGAGATCCTCGCGCGGATCGCCGACGCCGGCGAATTCCCAGTCGAGCGTGGCCGCGAGCTCGCCGCCGTCGACGAGGAGGTTGCCCACGCGATAGTCGCGATGGACGAGCACGGGCGGCGCCGGCGCGGGCAGGTGCGCCTCGAGCCAGCGCAGCGTCCATTCGATCACCGGGCGCGCGTCATCGGTGCGCGCGCGCCACGTGGTGACGCTCTCGCGGTAGCTCGCGATCAGTTCGCGCGTCGGGTCGTCGGCGGGCGCGCCGAGGAACGCGAGCGACGGCTGCGCGAGCGGTACCGCGTGCAGCCTTGCAAGGTTGGCGCCGATCGTCCGCAGCAGTCCCGCGTGATCGCCGGCCTGCTTCGTCAGTCGATGGCCCGACGCCTCGCCGGCGACGAAGCCCATCAGCATGAACGGCGCGCGGTCGACGTCGCCGGCGTCGAACGCGATCGGCGGCGGGACGCGCACGCCGCCCGCCGACGCCGCCCGCAGCAGTGCGAACTCCTGCGCACGCGTGCGACTCGCCGCGACACGCGATGCGGCATCGCTGCGCACCACGATCGCGCGCGTGCCCGCCCACGGCCCGCCGTCGACCTCGACGTCGAGGCGATCGTTGTGCTGGATCGCGCCGCCGGTGAGGCGCCGTGACCCGACGACGCGCACGCGTGACGCCTCGAGCAGCTTGGCGAGATGCGCGCCGAACGCGGCGTCCGTCCAGCTTCCGGCGGCGCGATCGTCCATGCGGGCTCAGCCGGGCGGCAGCGCGCGGGCGCGCTCGCGGAGCACGAACTTCTGGATCTTGCCGGTCGACGTCTTCGGCAGCGGGCCGAGGACCACGGTGCGCGGCGCCTTGAAATGCGCGAGGTGCTCGCGGCACCACGCGATGATCGCCGCGCCGTCGACGTCGCCGGCGCCGTCCTTCAGCGTGACGAACGCGCACGGCGTCTCGCCCCAGCGCACGTCGGGGCGCGCGACCACCGCTGCCTCCAGCACGCCGGGATGCGAGTAGAGGCATTCCTCGACCTCGAGCGAGCTCACGTTCTCGCCGCCGCTGATGATGACGTCCTTGGCGCGGTCCTTGATCTCGACGTAGCCGTCGGCGTGCATGACGCCCAGATCGCCCGAGTGGTACCAGCCGTCGGCGAACGCCGCCGCCGTCGCGCGCGGGTTCTTGAGGTAGCCCTTCATGATCGTGTTGCCGCGCAGCAAGAGCTCGCCCATCGTCGCGCCATCGGCCGGCAGCGGTGCCGACGTCGCCGGTTCGCCGATGCGCACCGCCTCGAGCGTCGGCATCGCCACGCCCTGCCGCGCCATCGCGCGTGCCCGCGTGGGCAGGTCGAGCGACGCCCACGCGTCCTGCGGCTCGCAGATCGTCGCCGGGCCGTACGACTCGGTGAGCCCATAGAGG
>Ga0068853_100005363_pt1 | contig 10041 bp, 8 predicted proteins | sample KBSCornC32_FD_65655 | JGI IMG/M metagenome (GOLD analysis project Ga0068853, IMG submission 65655) | Corn rhizosphere microbial communities from Kellogg Biological Station, Michigan, USA - KBS Corn C3-2 | ecosystem: Host-associated > Plants > Roots > Rhizosphere > Soil ... | reverse complement strand
CCTTTGAAGTAAAGTTCTCCGACAAGAACAACCAGCTGGAATATGTCTGGGCAACCAGCTGGGGTGTCAGTACCCGCCTTATCGGCGGCCTTGTCATGGCGCACAGCGACGATAACGGTCTTATTCTGCCGCCGCGCATAGCTCCCCTGCAGGTCGTCATCGTTCCCATCTATAAAGGGGAGGAAAAGAAACAGGAGCTCGACGCGAAGGGGCAGCAAATGGTCAGGGACCTCAAAGCCGCTGGCATCAGCGTCAAATTCGACGACAACGACAATTCCCGCCCCGGCTTCAAATTTGCAGAGTACGAGTTGAAGGGCGTACCCGTTCGTATCGCCATGGGATTACGCGATCTGGAGAATAACAGTGTAGAAATAGCCCGCCGGGATACAAAGGAGAAAAAGACCATTTCCCTGGACGGGTTGACCGAATACATAAAGACCTTGCTCGAAGATATTCAGACCTCCATGTACCGGAAAGCAAAGGCTTATCGGGATGGACATATCACGAAGGCGGATACCATGGAGGAGTTCGAACGCCTGCTCGACGAAAAGGGCGGGTTCGTTCTGGCCCACTGGGATGGCACCGGCGAGACGGAGGATGCGATAAAGGAAAGGACCAGGGCGACCATCCGCTGCATTCCGCTGGATAACCCCGAAGAAGCCGGAAAATGTATCCTGACGGGACGGCCCAGTACGCAGCGCGTGCTTTTTGCCCGGGCCTATTAAAGCCGGACGGCAAGCGATAACGGACTAAAAAATAGTGGCCTTCCCTGCAGTGTTGAGCCACTATTTTATTTATATTAATGCTATGGAAACGATTGTGCCTTCTACTCCAGGATTGTTCGAGCTTTCGATAGACGGTACCTCCCATGCCTATCTGAAAGACGCCTCCCGCTGGGCAAAATTCCTTGCCATTGTCGGGTTCATTTTCTGCACCTTTTTTCTGGTCTTCGCCCTGCTGGCGGGGACGCTCTCCGATATCTTCACCTCGCTGGGGAGTCAGTCCTTTAACGCGGTGGCGAGGGTGCTCATTACCATCTTCTATTCCGGGCTGGCCCTTCTCAACTTCTTCCCCTGCCTTTTTCTCTACCGGTTCGCCGTCAAAATGCAACTGGCGCTGCAGAATAGCAATCAGGAACAACTGACCAGCTCGTTCAAAAGTATGCGGTCCTTCTACCGTTTTATCGGGATGGTGATGATCATCAGCCTTTGTTTCTGGGCGCTGGCCCTTGTCGGCATCCTTCTCCAGGCCCGGCTCATGCATCCAGGCACTGGTACAGGTATATAACGCCGGCGGACTACCGCGTCGAATAATAATTATAATCTTTCAACAGCGTCTGCAGGAACTCCAGGGAATCCTGATCACTCGGAATATCCAGCTTCGAGCGGATGCGCTCGGCGATGCGGATCGAAAGGTCGTAGTCGCGGGTTTTGCTGACCGTATTGATGATCCCCTTGAGGGTATTGATGTCCTTATCACTGAGCTGCATGACCTTTGGATAACGGGGATGGTAGTCCTCTTCCACTTCCGTGAAGACGGTGTCTTCCCACGAAGTATGGCTTCGGGTATCGATGAGGATGGTCCCCGCGACGAGGTCGCCGATCCGCTGCGAATAGGGGGTCACGATGACGCAGATCAGCCCGGAAAAGATAAAGATGATCCACCACCAGGGAATGGCCTGAACGGAGATCGCGAAGATGATCCAGGCGGAGGGAATGTCGATGGTCAGAAACAACCAGCGGATCAGGTACTGGCTTATCGAGGGCTGGCCGCCGTCGGCGGCGATCACCTTCAGACGCAGCAGCTTCTTCCCGACGCTCTGTCCGTTGAGGAATATCTCGCAGAGCAGTTGATAGAGAAAGGGAGGCAGAAAGAACAGGGTCATCAGCCATCCGAGGGAATTCCACCGTCCGCCGAAGGCCTTTTCCAGCAGCCATATGCCGATCAGGACGTAAGCGGTGATGATGAGGTAGTCGATCAGACGGGCTCCGACCCTCCGCATGAACGGGGCGACCTTGAAATCGATCTCGATGTTGAAGCCGGTATCTAGTTTGACCTCGAGCATAAGGATATGGGTGAATTATAATAATTCAAGGATAGTAACTATATTTAGTGGTTAATAGTATCCAGTGGTAAATATAAGTCTAAATTTTTCCTGTGAGAGAAGGTCTCTTTATTAAAAAAAATATTGATAAGTGGAAAGACTATCAATATGAGCCTACCAATAATCCTGATGAAATGGCCACCCAGTTTACCGAGCTGGTGAATGACCTGGGCTATTCCAAAACCTTTTACCCGCACAGCAGGGTCACGCAGTATCTGAACGGGCTTTCCTCCCGTATCTATCTGGGGATCTACCGAAATAAAAAAGAGGCCAGCTCGCGCATATTCCGTTTTTGGCGGACCGAGCTGCCGCTGGTCATTCGCCGTCATCACCGCCAGTTGCTGTATTCCTTCCTCATCTTTATGTTGTTTGCGGTTATGGCTGCCTTTTCGGCTGCACATGACGAGACATTCGTCCGGGGCGTCCTCGGCGACGAATATATAGACATGACGGAGGACAATATCTCCCGCGGCGATCCTTTCGGCGTCTACAAAAGCGATAACCAGACGAGTATGTTTTTGCGCATCGCCGTCAACAATATCAAGGTCTCCTTTACCGTTTTCGTCGCCGGGATCTTCGTGTCGCTGGGTACCATCTGGAACCTGTTCACCAACGGCGTCATGCTCGGGGCATTCCAATATTATTTTTTTACAAAAGGCCTTGGATTGAAGTCGGTGCTGGTCATCTGGATACACGGCACACTGGAGATATCTTCGATAATCGTCGCCGGGGCGGCCGGCCTCGCACTGGGCAACAGCATCCTGTTTCCCGGTACGCACGGGCGTCTATACTCGCTGAAAAAAGGTGGGAAGGACGGCGCGAAGATCATGATCGGTCTCGTGCCGATATTTATAACGGCTGCTTTCTTCGAGGGTTTTGTAACGCGCTATTCCGGTATGCCGGTATGGCTGAGCATCTCTATCCTCGGGGCCTCCCTGTATTTCGTGATCTGGTATTTTGTCGTTTATCCTATCCGGCTGGAGAAAAAAATGAAAACCACTCCAGTCCCCGAATCCTAAGTCCTTCTCCCCAATGATCCTTTTAAAACGTCATATCTCCAGTCAATATCTCCTGTCTGCGGTGCTGGTCTTTTTCCTTCTGCCGGCGCGCGCTCAGAACGGACACCGACTGGATTCGCTGATAAAAGTGCTGCAGGAGCAGGATACCACGGCCTACGTGACGAGCGGAGACACCAGTAAGCCGGCCGGTGAGGAAGAGGCTTCGGCCCCCGAACAGTATGTCCTGCGGCAATTGCCCGATACGCTGGTCCATCGCTGGAAGAATGACCGCGCCTATGCCTATGCCAATGATCCCGACTACTGGCGGAAGGAAAAAGAAAAAACGCATGAAGCCGACCCCCGCCTGCTGCTGTGGCTCTTTCGTCTCCTGAGCAGCCCGGCATTCTACTATACACTGTATACGCTGCTTGGACTCCTGCTCCTGTACGTGATCATCCGGATCATAATCGACAATAATGTCCGGCTTTTCTACCGGTCGTCAAAAAGGAAAAAAGGCGAAGGCCCGGACCAGTCCGAAGACGAGACGGAAGAAGACCTGAACCAGCGGCTGAAAGAATGGTTACTGGCAAAGGACTACCGGCAGGCTACCCGCTATCTCTATCTTATCAGTCTGTCGCTGCTGAACGAAAAGCAGCTGATCAAACGGCACGCCGACGCGACCAACCACGAATACGTATCACAGTTGCGGGGCTCGGCCTGGGAGAGCCCTTTCCGATTTCTCACGGGTCTTTATGAGAAAGTTTGGTACGGCGATTTTGCGCTGCAGGAATCGCAGTTCACGCGGCTGCACCGCTATTTTGAGGACTTCTTTAAAACTGTCGCCGCATGAGAAGCCTTTACTCTTTAGGAAAGCTGGGTATTCTCCTGCTGCTGCTGGCCGGGGGCTTTACATCCTGCGGCAAAAGCTCAAAAAAACTGAACCGGAGGATCACCCTGTGGAGGAAGGACGATATACCTTACGGGACCAGACTGGCCTATGAAGGCCTGCCTTACCTCTTCCCCGACGCAGAGGTGTCGGTGAATAAGAAGTCTCCGGTAGACTTATCGTCGAACAGCGGGGCGAACAAAGCCTATATCATCGTCGCGGCGAACCTCGACCCCAAACCTTCGGAGGTCACCGCCCTGTTAAATTTCGTAGGAGAGGGCAACCATATCTTCATCTCCACGCACCACGTCGCGGATACCCTGCTGCACGCGCTGGGCCTCAGGGCTGCCTGGGGGAATAACCAGGGGGAAGAGCCGGACAGCCTGCGCCTGAAGTTGTACGATCCCAATACGGAGACCTACCGGTCCTTCTCCTATCCGGGCGACAGCTACGACAGTTGGTTCACGTCCCTGGACACGCAGTATGCAACAATTATGGGTAAGGACGAACGCGGCAGACCCGATTTCGTCAAGTTCACCTATAAAGGCGGCGGTTCTCTTTATTTGCAGCTCGCGCCCCTGGCCTTTTCCAATTTTTTCCTGCTGCACAAGAGCAACCGGGCCTACTATGAAAAAGCCATTTCCAACCTCCCGTCGAAGGTCAGCGAGGTAATATGGGATGATTATTACCGTTATAGCCATAACGAGGACTTTTCGGCCTTTCAGTATATTCTGAGTAACAGGTCGCTGCGCTGGGCATTCTGGCTGATGCTGATCATGTTCGCCCTCATCTATCTTTTCGATTCCAAAAGAAGGCAGCGGATGATACCGCTGATCAGTCCCCTGCGGAATACTTCCGTGGATTTTGTCCGTACCATCGGCAGGCTCTATTTTCAGCGCAGGGATAACCGCAACCTGGCCATGAAGATGGTCGCCCATTTCCAGGACCAGGTCCGTACCCGCTATCACATGGCCTCTCCGACGATGGACGGGGAGTTCATCGACCGGCTTTCTTACCGGACCGGCTATCCGAAGGAGGAGCTGTCCCGTCTCGTCGGCTATATGCAGATGCTGCCCTCGAAGGCTTATGTACCGGACGAAGAGCTATTGGATTTTCATCGGCAACTGGACGCATTTTATAAAACAGTATAAACAACATGGAAGAAAATTTATTCGAGCAACGGACCGATCTTGGCGATCTGCAGGAATCTGTAGATCAGCTGAAAGCGGAGATCGGCAAGGTGATCGTTGGGCAGGAGACCATGATCGAGCTGCTGCTGGCAGGGATCCTGGCGGACGGCCATATCCTGATCGAGGGCGTGCCTGGCGTAGCCAAGACGCTCACGGCCAAGCTTCTCAGCAGGGCCATTTCCGTCGGCTTTTCCCGTATCCAGTTCACTCCCGACCTGATGCCCAGCGACGTCATCGGTACTTCCGTGTTCAACCCCAGGGAAAGCAATTTCCAGTTCAAGCCCGGGCCTATTTTCAGTAATATTGTCCTCATCGACGAGATCAACCGGGCTCCGGCAAAAACCCAGTCGGCGCTGTTCGAGGTGATGGAAGAACGGCAGATCACTGTCGACGGCCAGACCTGGCACCTGCAGCCCCCGTTCATGGTCGTGGCCACGCAGAACCCCATCGAACAGGAGGGCACCTATCACCTGCCCGAGGCGCAGCTGGACCGCTTCCTCTTCAAGATATCCGTCCACTATCCGACGGCGGAGCAGGAGTTCCATATCGTTTCCAACCATCATCAGATGAAGGGTCAGCAGCGCATCGAGATGGTTCAGCCCGTACTTACGGCCGATCGCATCGAAGCGCTGCGCAACAAAGTGCGGGCCCTGCACGTAGAAGACAAGTTGATACAGTATATAACCGCGATCGTGGGGGCGACCCGCAACCACAAGTCCATCTACCTCGGCGCTTCGCCGCGCGCATCGATAGGCGTGCTCAACGGCAGCAAGGCGCTGGCGGCTATGCGGGGGCGTGATTTCGTGACGCCGGAAGACATCGTCTATGCGGCGCCTGCCGTCCTCCGCCACCGTCTCGTGCTGACCCCTGAAAAGGAAATGGAAGGGACTTCGGCCGACGAGGTGATCGCAGAGATCATAAAAGGAATAGAAGTGCCCAGATAACCCAACCAGGACCCAATACATGTTTAAACGGTTCTATAAATCCCTGTTCTTCTCCCGGCGTTTTTACTGGACGTTCGTGGGCATCATCTTTTTGTTCGTCTTTTCCTTTGGGATACCCTTTCTCTTTACCATCGCGCAGCTCTTTTTACTCTTTCTGACGCTGGTGGCTATTCTGGACTATATCGTGCTGTTTATGCGGAGGGAGCCTGTCGTTGTCAAACGCAGGATGGCCGACCGGTTCAGCAACGGAGACCCCAACCCGGTCCAGCTGTCCGTGACCAACCAGTATCCATTCCCGGTCGCTGTCCGGATCATCGACGAACTGCCCGAACAGTTTCAGCGGCGGGATTTCTCGCTGGCGGCGCAGCTGAAGGGTGGGGAGCAGCGGGAACTCGACTATACCCTCCAGCCAAAGGAGAGAGGGGAGTATGTCTTTCACGATATCAACGTATTTATAAAAAGTCCCTTCAGGATGCTCATCCGGCGCAAGACCCTGAAAGAGGAGACGATCGTCCGGGTGCTGCCCTCCTTCCAGGCGCTGAGGCAGTTCGAGCTGCTGGCCGGCGCGAGCAATGTAGCAGAAGCCGGCAACAAGCGGATGCGCAAGCAGGGGCATAGTCTGGAGTTCGAACAGATAAAGGAATATGTGACCGGGGACGATATCCGGAGCATCAACTGGAAGGCGACGGCGCGCAAGGGCGGCCAGCTGATGGTCAATAATTTTACGGATGAAAGAAGCCAGCAGATCTATTGTCTTGTCGACAAGGGCCGCGTCATGAAAATGCCCTTCGACGGCATGAGCCTGCTCGACTATGCCATCAATGCGACGCTGGTGCTTTCCCGAGTGGCGCTGATCCGGCAGGACAAGGCGGGCGTCCTGACCTTTGCCGACCAGATCGGCACCTTTCTGCCGGCGGGACGTAAGTCCATGCAGATGAGCCATATCCTCGAGATCCTCTACAACCAGCAGACGCGTTTTCAGGAGACCGACTACGAAAAGGTCTACGCGATGGTGAGGACCCGTATCACGCAGCGCAGTCTTATCGTCCTCTTTACCAACTTCGAATCGCTTACGGGTATGCAGCGGCAGATGCCCTATATCCGGGCCATTGCCAGGAGTCACCTGCTGCTGGTCGTTTTCTTCGAGAATACGGGTCTGGCCGAACTGCAGCAGAACCCGGCGGAGACCGTCGAAGGGGTCTATGAAAAGACCATCGCGGAAAAATTTGCGTACGAAAAAAGGGTGATCGTAAAGGAATTGAACCAGCACGGTATCCTGACTATCCTGACCGCTCCCGAACAGCTAACCGTGGCGACCGTAAATAAATATTTAGAGATAAAGGCCCGGTTGGCGATTTAGCGCAGACAAAACCCCGGTTGGCAATCCAAAGCAATTGCCTCATCTTTGCGGCGATGAAAGGAAAAGCCGACAATGGACGCGGTGAGCCCGCGCCGAATATCTTTGAACAGGGACAGGTGCTACTGGTCGACAAGCCCCTCGACTGGACCTCTTTCGACGTCGTTCGCAAACTGAGGCGGCAGGTCCGCACCAAAAAGGTAGGCCATGCGGGTACGCTGGATCCACTGGCTACCGGACTGCTCATCCTCTGTACGGGGAAATTTACAAAAAGGATCAACGAATACATGGCGCAGGAAAAGGAGTACACGGGCACGATCACCCTTGGAGCCCTGACGCCTACTTATGATCTGGAAAGCGAGCCCGAACAGCATAAAGATTTTAGTTTCGTCACGCCACAACTGGTGTTGGACACCATCGCAGCTAGCTTTTCAGGCGCGATCATGCAGACGCCGCCGATACATTCCGCGATAAAAGTGGATGGCAAGCGGGTGTACGAGCTGGCCCGAAAGGGTAAGGAAGTCAGGCTCGAGCCGCGGCCGGTGACCATTAAGGCATTCGAGATCGTTTCCTTTCAGCTGCCCGTCCTGGACTTTAGAGTCGTCTGTTCAACGGGAACATATATCCGCAGTCTTGCCAACGATCTGGGTGCAGCCCTTGGCTGTAACGGATATCTGAGTAGCCTCCGGAGGACGCGTATCGGGCAGTTCAGTGTTGAAGATGCGATGGATATCGAAAGGGCGGAGGAATGGATACAAAATAAATTTGAGAGTGAGGGGGCGCCGGATCAGAACGGATAGCCGATGCCCAGCTGGAACTGCCCCTTGAAGAGCTTCATATCCTTGAACCATTTCTCGCTATAGTGTATGTTCTGCGGGTCCTTCACCTTGTAGGCCCAGTCGAGGCGGATGAGGAACAGGTCGAAGTCTACGCGCAGCCCCGTGCCTGCGTCGACGGCGATCTCCTTATAGAACCGGTTCAACTGAAAATCGCTGCCCTGCTGCTCGGGGGATTTGTCGATGGGGTAGCGGTCCCAGATATTGCCTGCGTCGACGTAGAGGGCGCTGAGGAATTTCACGCCGAATATCGTGCCAAGGGGGAAACGGTATTCGATATTCCCTTCCAGCTGTACATCGCCAAAACGGTCCAGCTGCCCCTTATTGGCCGTATCATAAAATTTTGCCGAACCAAGACCCAGCTGCCGTATCTGCCAGCCGCGCATGCTGTTGGGGCCGCCCGCGAAGAAGGCCTTGTAGAAGGGCAGGGTCTCCTCCCATCCGCTGCCTTCCCTGCCATAGGCGATGCCAGCGCCTGCATAGGCGTGCATCGCCAGCTGTGTTCGCCGGAAGTCGATGTGGTGCCGGAAGTCGACCTCGCCTTTGACAAAGCGCCAGAGATCGCCCTCGTCAAGCTGGCGTATGAGCCCGAACAGCGCTCCGCTGGACTCTCCGCTGAGCGTTAGATAGTTGGTCCTGTTCTCGTGCTTCTTTACCGACTTGTAGACGTACTGCGTGCTCAGCACCAGTCCGCTGCGGAAGGCAAGGTTCAGGGAAGGTATCTCGTTGAGGAAACGCTGGAAGCTGTCTGTCTTGGTCAGCTTGGTATATTCCAGATTCAGCAGTCGTAACAGATGGGATCTGTTCTTATTGGTCCATTCCCATCCGAACGAGGCATTGAAGGACCTGACGGTGAAGAACTCCCGTCTGTCGATATAGGAAGCATTGAGGTTGATGACCGACCGCAGGCTGTCGCGCACCCTTCTGAACCACCCGGTCAGGGGGGCCACGTCCGGCAGCAGCCGGGGGAAGGAGACGGTGTGGGAGATGCTGGCCTGCGTGGTCTGGATGAAGTTGGACCCCAGCTCGATACCACCGCGGAGGTTCGTGGACGTCAGCACAGACTGTCGGAAGGTGTTGCGATTGCGCAGGCCCAGGTTGACGTTCATACCGAACAGGTTGGTAGCCGTCACGATGTCATTCGTATTGCGGCTGGCTTCCAGGTCGGCGGAAAGAGACTGTTTCTTGTTCGGATAGAGTTTCAGAGTGACGTCCAGCACCGAGTCCGAACTGTCGGACGGGGTAAAGTTGAGGTTGGCCTGCTGCCAGGCGCCCATGAGATTGAAACGGGCCAGTGTGCGGGCCTCGTTATCCACCCTGTAGATCCGGCCCGGCCGGAGACGGATATTGCTGGGGAAAATGGAAGGCTTGAACTTGTCCGTCCTCGAGATGAGGGTAAAGCCCTTTGCGGTGCTGGTATCGATGGTGCTGACCACGACCGTATCCTCGGCGAGGATCGACAGGTCGGGGTAGACGGTCACTTTTCCGATGGTATACTGGGTCAGGTGTGCGGAATCCCGGACGGGGCGTTGCTGGACGACAACGTTGACGGTAGGGTGCTCCCTTTTCTTTTTCAGCTCTTCGAGCAGGGCCGCCTGCTGGAAGGGGTCGAGGTTGGGGTCGATGAGGGCGGCCACTACGGTATCTTTCACGATCACCAGGTCGTCTTTGGAGAAGCTGTAGTAGCCGTTGTTCCGGAACAGCGCGACCAGGCGGTCGAGCTCGG
>Ga0068853_100005352_pt1 | contig 10050 bp, 10 predicted proteins | sample KBSCornC32_FD_65655 | JGI IMG/M metagenome (GOLD analysis project Ga0068853, IMG submission 65655) | Corn rhizosphere microbial communities from Kellogg Biological Station, Michigan, USA - KBS Corn C3-2 | ecosystem: Host-associated > Plants > Roots > Rhizosphere > Soil ... | reverse complement strand
GTGGCCGTAATTTTGCCAGATGGCTCGACCGTCGCCCTCTCGCCGGGCAAGCACAATGAATTGCAGCGCGCAATCATTGAGGAATTTGCCCCCCGATTTGCACCGGGCGCGGCGCTCGCCTATATGGGCGACACAGCGGACAAGAATCTGGTCGTCAGTGCCGATCTTCTGGAACGGCTGAAAATCCCGCCGATAAACCACGACAAACTGCCCGACATTGTCCTTTACGACCCGGCAAAGGACTGGCTATTCCTGATCGAAGCAGTCACATCACACGGTCCGGTATCACCGAAGCGGCACGCGGAGCTGGAGAAGATGCTGAAAGATTGCCCGGCCGAGCGAGTTTACGTGACGGCGTTTCTTGACTTCGCCGGATTTCGAAAGCACGCCGGTGACATCGTTTGGGAGTCCGAGGTCTGGATAGCGGAAAACCCCGACCACATGATTCACTACAACGGTTCGAAATTCCTCGGGCCATATCCGATTGTGCCGCGAGACGATTGAATTATGAAGTATGTTGGATGGTGCAAATATGACGATCGCCCTCGTCCATCTTAGCGACATCCATTTTAAGGGAACCCCGCAGGCAAACCCGCTTCTCTCGCGCGTGAGTCAGATTCGGGCGGCCATTCGGCACGGGCAGATCATCGGCGCGACCGACCGCAACGCCGGCGAAGCGGTTGCCCGGCCGGTGACGTTCGGTGACGTCTACGCCACGCTGTTCCGGCACCTGGGCATCGACGGCGGCCTGACGACGCTCAACGACCTCAACGGCCGCCCGCAATATCTGGTCGAAGATCACGCCAAACCACTGGCGGAATTGGTCTCGTAAGCCAAACTCCCTTCCGGATCGCGGGGCTTTTGCATCCCCATCGCATGCGCCGGCGTACTGGGTATTCCAAGAATGAGCGCGCGTCGGTGTGTCGGACCCAAGCGTGTTCTGCCTTCGCGAAAGATCTGCTTTCTGGGTGACAGGGATGTCGCGAACTTCTTTGCCGCAAAAAGCATGGGAGCGTGTGAGCGGTAACTACGCGAGCGGTTCGACGGTGCTGACATCAAGATAGCTGCCGAGTTGTCCAACGTCTGTGAACTGGACGAGTTTGCCCTGTGCCTTGGCCATGCGCTTGACGGCCGCGCTCCCGGCCTTCATTTCTCGATATTGTTCAGAGATTGCTTTTTGCACCGAAATGCGCGTAGCGACCGTATTAAGGTCATCCATCGTGAACCCCACGATCGGCACACGCTTGTTCCCGTTCAGATAGCCTTCACACAAGTAATGAACCAGTTCGCAATCCACAAAGTCCCTTTGGTTCTTTATGGCCATGCAACGATTGACCTTTTTCAGATTCTGCTGGTTATAGCCCGGTTTATTCAGCATCTTGCCCTGGAGCAAGATTTCCCAAATTCGGCGAATGACCCGGAACAGTGCGGCGGAATTGTCCAGCTCGTTATTGGAGAGTAGAAGCCGTAGGAACTGCTCGTGCATGAAGGCCGATTGCTCCTTCGGAAATGTCGATTTGAAGAGCGTGTCGATTGCTAGGGAGGCGATCATATGCTGGCGTGCGCCGGGTGCGTTGAGAATCCCAGTCACGCACGTGTCAAAGAAATCGAGTGAATCGGGGCGCGTATGTGCGCGTTGCTCGTCGGCTTTGGCTTGAAGGCTGACATCCGAAATCTCGGGGCAGTTTTCATAGAACTTGATTGCCTGGTCCAGCAGGTCCGCGGCGAGTGCATGGATGTGCGTTTCCTCGCCAAGTTAGCGGCCCGCCCATATGCCACTCCAGGCGCTGCCGTCGCATCGTTGCGACGTAGGGTTTCATGGAGAGCACGACAACCTGGTCGAAAGCGAGCGCGAGTTCCGGTAGGCGACCGGTTCCTCCGCGTACCGAAGGCTTCACTCCCGAGTTCGCGCGCCTTCTTGTTGAACTGCGCGCTGACGACGAACTGCAAGCGGAAATCGACGTCCTACGGCGAAAGGCGAATGAGGGAACGCTGAATTCCGAGGAGGAAGCGGCGTACAAGGACTTTGTCGAAGCTGTCGACGTGATTTCCATCTTCCAATCGAAGGCCCGCCGCTTTCTCGAGAGCCATCCGGCGGAGAATGTGCGCAACCACGCGTGACCTGGTGCGGCGCAGGGCCGCAGGCCGTTGCGAATACTGCCACATGCCGCAGGAAGCCACGCCGTTCATCGCATTCCACGTCGAGCACGACACTTAGTAAATCGGCATCAACTGTTGCCAGGCAGGGAATCTGCAGCGCCCCAAATTACGACCCAATGCCCGGACACTTTTCACATAACGCATTGTCGGATAAGTTAGTTGCAGCATAGGGTAATCAGTCTTGAAGACCGGCAGCTCGAAAGGGTTCGGGACGGCAAGATGCCGGTTCTACAGAGCGGAATGGGGGGAAATTCGAACGTCAGAGCCTCGCGGCATTGAGTTCCCAGCGAACAAGCGAACACGAAACCAATCCCTTTAGTCCTTCGTAACGGCGCCCAATCCAATGGCAAAGAAAGCACGCGCGGCAAAGAAACGATCAGCGGCAAAGAACAAGTTGCCTGAATTAATCGAATTCAGCCAAGACCTGCTTGAGGCGGCAAAACGATCTACCGGTCCATTGTCCAAATTGGACGATAAGGGCCGCCACTATGTCTTGGAGCGCTATCGTAAATTCCTGGCACTGGCCAAACAACACCCTAGAAAGCCGCTGGCACCTACTGCGGACATTGATGAAATGTGGCACATCCACATGCTCATGCCGCGGGCATACGCCAAGGACTGCACCGCGTATTTTGGTGAAATCCTTGACCACAATGGCGGCTTTGGCCGCGAGCCCCGTGAGTCCCAAGAATTGAGTCGTGTCTTTGACAAGACGGCCGCACTCTGGACGGATGCATTCGGGCAAGAATACCTTGCCGACAGCGGAACCGCATCTCCCCTTCCGCTCTGCTTCAGCGCGGCGAGCCAGGCTGCCGCGTACTGCATTACAGGGTAATTTAGCGCACGGCGGCAAGAGGCCGTTATCGCAGGCCGGGACTAAAGGCGGCTCCGCGGCCCGTGAAGGCGTCTTGGTCTTCGATCGGGGCTAGTGTCAATACATTAAGTACAAACTCTTTAAGTTGCTTCATCTGATCAGGCATCACCCACACGTAACAGGTAGATCCGCAATTCGAATAGCATCCGACGTAACAGGCGCACGGGTCCACGTCCTTTTTATCCCCGCGTGAAAACCAAGTCGCATCCGAGTCCTTTTCGCCGAGGAGCTCCTTTAAAGTCTCAAGTTTGCCCTCCGCTTGATCGATCAAACCGGGATTCCGCCTTTCCGGTTTTGGTTTCACCTGCGAAAACCGGTACTTGTCGCTGCCGGCGATAACCAGGAACTGTTGATACTGGTCCCACACGGGGCGTCCAAGGTTTGCCAACATTTGCAGGGCCCCAGCTTGATCACGTCTCACTTTTTCCCGATAGGGATTCAACCGCAGGAGTGCGTCGCAGAGCCTTGCTTGACTTTCTTTTTGTTTCAGGAGCTTTAACCTGCGTATCGCTGCAATCAATTTCTTCTGGCATTCTCCGTCCGTCTTTTGGGCGGCCTGCTGCAATAAATTGATGGTGTCTGTGACGGGCCCATCACCATTACCATCACCATCGACGAGGTGCCTCACTGCGTCCGCCATGTTGCGTTCATCGCCGTCTTGGTATTCTTCACCGAGCCGTTCGTGGTCGACCAGCTTTTTCAGTTGCTCGAAACTTTGTTCGAGGCAAACAACCGCATCGTCGACATCATGTGCATTTTGAAGGGTTCGTCCTTTGTAAATGGTCTGCGTAACGGTCTTTAGCTCATCATCAACGGCGTCTTTCATGATATCCAGCAAAACCTCGCTCCCGCAGGCGAGATCATAGGTCGCAACCAATCTCCAGATTGCGAGCCGAATCTCCTTGTCCAGCTCTTGGTCGACGGGACGGACGGCCTTCTTATATGCGAACGTCAACAACTCGAGCTCATCCGCGTCGGTCTCAGGTTCGACGTCCCACTGACCGAGAATTCCTCGTTGGGCGTTGATGCTGGGGGCGATTGAGTTCGCCGGATCGCCAGGTACCCCGAAAATCCCTGACAACGCGCCCCCGCGCTGGTCGGTGACCTGTACCGTTCCGGATTTGAGCTTGACGTGCCACGGCAGGGCTTCCGGATTGCAGCAGAACATGGCCAGATTATCGAGCACTTGCCGATATTGCAGGTCCGTCAGAGTACTCGCCTGTTTGACGGTCCGACGTTCAAGTGCGACATGGGTACAGCCCGGCCAAGATACGCTGACTGCGATTATCATGAGCCAAGGGCGCATTTCAGCAATTCCGAAGCGAGCGAGCGTGCCGTATACTCCGGTTCTATCGACTGCGCTAAATTTCGTTTTCAATAATCTACATGATTACGCGCCATTTTGGCGCTGAATTTGGGAGCGTATTCCGCAGCTTTTCCAGTTGTCGCGACCGGGAGTTCTGCCATAAAGCCCGCATATTAACAGCCGAAGTTGTATTAATCATTCTGTCGCTCTCTCTGGACGCATATCGTATCCCTCGGTCAACAGGGTCGCGCCGAATTCAGTTTGATGGATTACGTGCGTGCCTCGGTCACATCGGCCGACAGAAGTTCGGCCTCACGGTCCGACCGATAGATGCCAGCGTAATCGCCTTAAACCTCACTGTTTCCGCCATCGCGCCACAAGCTTCTCACCTACGAGCAATACGACCACCGAGAGGCCCAGCGTCGGTAGCAAAATGCTGGTCGCGGTAATGGTGGCGATCAACCAGCGGGGGCGAGCAGCGTTCACGCGGTGGGGCAGGCCGAGCCTGCCTGCCGGGCGGCGCTGCCACCACATCCAGATGCCCGTCACGGGCAACGTCATGAGGACCACACAAGTCACCAGCCAAAGGAACTTCGTCGGCAGACCCCAGACCGAACCGACGTGCAACGGATAGTTCCACGTCCCCAGGCGGTAAATCAGCTTGGTTTGACTGTTGTGGCGATCCTCGAGAATCTCACCCGAGGCGCGGTCAATAAACAACATCTCATTGACCTGCGGCCCGCGATCGTTGTTGGCGGTGGCCAGGTATACCCCGTTGGGGATACGCGGGAACCAGACGGTCAGGTTGTTGCCGGGCATTTTTTGGAGCGCAATCTCGATGATCCGGTCGATGGGCAAGTCTTTGGCATCGGGGTGCGATTTGCACACCATCGACTTGGTAAACATGTCGTACGCGTCGGTTTTCTGGCTGGCGTACTTGAAAGCGTTACCCCAGGTGTACGTATAGATCAGGCCGGTCAGCGCGATCACGATCGCGACGATCGCCACGTAGACGCCACTGACTGCGTGCAGGTCACGCAGCACCAGATAGGGCTTTTGCCGCAACCGCGGTAGCCACACGCCCCACAGTTGGCTCACCTTGCGCGGCCACCACAAGTAGATTCCGGTGACCGCGAGCACAATCGACCAGCACGTGGTCAGCTCGATGATGATCCGGCCGGTGGTGCCCAGGAAGATTGTCCGGTGCAGTTTCAAGACGACGTCGAAAAAGCCGCCTCGTTGGATCGCGCCCAGGTAATGCCCCCGATAGGGATCGGTGTAAGCGTATTGACCATTTTCCGCGAAGATCATGCTTGTGGCCCGCTTCGGGTTGGTAAACACCTGCAGCAAAATCGCGCGCTGCGCCCCGGGCATGGCCGCACGGACCGCGGCCATCTGCTCTTCGTACGAAGCACGATCGGCAGCCGGCTCGACGTACGTGACGCCCGGATAAACCACCGCTTCCAGCTCATCTTTGAAGATGTAGAGCGCGCCGGTGGCAGCGACGACAATCAGCGCGGGCGCGACAATCATTCCGGCGTAGAAGTGCCACCGCCAGACGATCCGATACAACCGATCGCTGGTGCCGGACTGCCTGGTATCGGCCGGCGGCGGGTCACCTGGACCAAATCCGCCGTCCGCAGCGGTCGTCGTCTGCTCAAGTGACATGGTGCTCATGCAGCCGCCTCGTGGTGTTTCTTGAGATAAACGCAACGGCGATTTATCTCTGTGCTCGAACCGGAACGGATACAGAATAGCGGTACCCGCCACGTTTTCAACGACTGGGTAGTCGATGATGAAAGCGCCGGTCTAAACTCCGAAGCCTACGATGTTGGGGTGAGTCATCGTTCTGCATCGGAAGCCTGAATTTCCGTTGCGCGCTGCAGTGCGTGCTCTTCCCAGTCGTGCGCGGTGGCATTGAAAAAGCCCACAGCCGATTGGTAGGTCCCATCGAATCTGTCGGGCACGATTGTGTCGACCAGGCTATATGCCGCCACTTTACGATAAATACCCGGGGCATCAACCAGCAGAAACGATCCTTCCGCAGCCGGCGGGTGCTTCAGAAAACAACAGACGCTCCCCTTGCCACTCGTCGGGTTGAACACGGCCATCCAGGTCGCGTTCTTGACGACCTGGCTGACGGTTTTGCCCTCCACAAGAAAGTTGCCGCGTTGACGAATGCCGTCTTTGTCGCCGAAGACATAGGCGGTCGCATCGGGCGTCAAGGCATACATCCACGGGTAGGCACTCCGCAGGTCGATCGGCCCTGTCGCGCGAAAGCGCGCCGTCTCGATCAACACTCCGTCATGAATGGAGACGGAAGACTCCAAATCCAGCGTCCGGATTTTCGATTTTCTCTCCATGCGAAACGACTTGCCGTCCAATTTCATTGTCGGCGTCCAGTTACCAACCGGCTTATCGTCCACAAAGAATTGCAGACTGATGACCTGCTCCCTTTCCACCTGGCCCGGTTTACCCGGCACATCCAGAAAGTGAGCCGTGCCCAGGTGCCCCACGTTGCGAATGGTCACCACTGTGCCATAGGCACTGTCCTCAGTCGCCATGACAGCGTCTTGAAAGTCAATCCCGCTCAGCGTCCACATCTTCGGCCCGTCAATCCGTGTGCGGAGATCACCCACCGTGACGATGACTTTCTGCGGCCAGTTTCCTGTCCCCGATGTTTGTGCGTCCGGCCCCTCAGCGAGACTTCTGTTACCGAGAATCTCTAAAAGAAGCACGGCAAAAATGAGTAATCGGCGGATGCGTATTGAGCAAATGGATCTCGCGATCTTGAATTGGAATCGTGAGGCCAAGTCGCGTTGAGACGGATTCATGAGGAAAGACCAGGTTAAGTTTGGGGCCTTTAACGTGAAGGGTGCCGGGTTACTGGACCTCCTTGCACGAGCCGCCATTGTATCAGGGTTTCTGAGCAAAAACCGGACGGAAGCTCACTGCGTCTACCAGAACCCAGGCGCCTGCAGGGCAATGCATGCAGCAACTCCTGGCCGTCTGGCGGCTTGCGACGCCACGTTGTGCTGATGATCGCGGGCCACCACGTCTTGAGATCGTCAGCATCGACGAACCGCAACAAAAGCCCTTGGGGCTGGTGGCGCGACAAGTCGACCGGCTCGCACGCCTCGCGGTAGACGCGCATTCCACTGGGAGTGTATGCCTTGAAGCCGAGGTGGGCGTTGTATTCGTCCTCGGTGGGCACCCGGCATTTCGCGACGACCGCGTTCTGCACGACTTGCATCTTGCGCTTTTCATCGGTTGCAAGCAGGTCCCACATGGTGGCGGACTCTCGACACAAAGCAATGTTCCCGCGGTTGCGAGAGCGGGTCATGAACACCTCGACCGACGACCCGCGCCACGGGTCCCACCCCCATTTGTCGGCCTTCCAGGCAACCGTCTCGAACTTCTTCCCCTTCCGAGGGCGCGTCCAGGCGAGGAACAACCCCGACCCTGTGGAGTCCTTGCTCGGCTTAAAGTCCAATTCGAGCAATGGCGGCTCAATGAATCTACGAAGTATTTGGAATACTTCACGCGTCTTCATCGTGGTACCGCAAATTCGGTTGAATGCCAAACACGACGACGGAGTTACTTCCGCCAGCCTTCCAGATTGCTGTAAGTTTCATAGTTGACAGGCGGAATATAATCAAACTCCAAGCCGGTCTTGCGCTCGTACGCCGTGCGGCCAACGTACAGCACCGGTTCGAAGTCGCCGTCTTTCGGCATCTGCTTGGGGTCGGCCAGGACCGCCGCATAGAACGCTGGTCCGTTAGCGACAACGGCGCCGCGTACGTACAGAAACAAGTCGACTGAAAAATATTCCCCGTCCTGGTACGCGTTTTCTCCAATTTCGCGCGCGTGAGGCTCAGTATCCAGTGCGAAGAGTTTTTCCGACAGTATCTCCTCGAATCGCAGGATATCGTCGGAACACATCTGGGCAAGGGCGGCGACGGCTGGCTCGACCACGGCGTCATCGTCTCCCAATTTCTTCCAGTTGAAAAGTCGAATGATTCTCCAGAAAACCTCGTCCGACATCTTCATGGATGACCAATCCGGCTTCGCATATTTTGGGACGGTTTCCAGTGACCCTTCGACATAACCCTTTTTGAGCTTGGAGGCGATTTGCTTTTCGATTTCTCGTTTGGCAGCGGTTTCGTTATCGCATTCCTTTCGCGTCTCGCGTGGTTGCGCGCCAATCCGTCCGTGAGTGGTGATGTAAGTGTTGCCCGACAACTCGATTGTCCAGAACTTATTGGACTTATCGTCCTGGTAATAGAACTCTCGCTTCACTTTGGCCCTCCTCTTCGCGCGCACGAGGATCACGGAAATGCGTTTTCAATGGGGCTTGGGCAACAACTGTTTCTGCCGTCGGCTGTCCTGCCCGCATGCCCCCAGTCTACCGACTCTGGGCGGGACAATGAATCCCGCTTGCCGGCCCCGGCGCGCATGTAAGTACCAAAGACCCTGGCACAAATCGGGTCAGCTTGGCCACTGCACCACGCCAAGATGAGCAATCTCGCCCATGCGCGCGTTGGACTACGCAGCGCGTGAAGCCGGTCCTGTTCGGTCCTTATTCTCCGGCGCTCTCAACCGCTTTAGGATCTCGGCGAGCTCGCGTTCCATGCTCGTAGCTGCCGGGCTATGCGGATCGACGGCCAGGGCCTGAGTGACTAATTCCATTGCTGGTTGGAACTGGGCCTTCTGTTTCAGCTCGCGAGCCCGGTATAGGATCGTCAGGACTTCGTTCTTCTCGGGATAAACGCTCCCGGGGTCGGAAGGAACTGAGTCCGGAGGTACGGGCTGCGCCTCCGAAACTTTTCCCTCGACGGAATTGCCCGAAGTGATTGTGGCTTCTTTCGGCGGCACCGCTTTGTGGTTTGTGGATGCTGGCTGGTCGGGCGAATCGGAGCAACCGAGCTGCACTGCGCAAATAACGAATAAAACTGCGAGGCGTTTCATGAGGGACTCCGCTTCAGAAAGAAGAACCGCAGTAAGCCTGATTCCACGGAAGCTACCACACGTCGGAACATCGAGCAACGGGCAATAGCGCTTGTAAGACACTAAGTGTGGGTTACTTGAATACGATCAGCCAAACCCCGCGGCGCGTCTGGGCCTGCAGTTGAGTTGGACGATGAAGGTCCGATTCCAGGAGCTAATGTCGTGACGGCTGGCCGAGATTACACCAAATACGACGTCACTGTTGGTAACCGCGTCCATCCACGGCTCAATAAGCGACACGCTGCTTTCGTTGTTGTGAAGCACCTCTGCGATATGAACGTCGCGACGCCGCAACAAATCGAGGGGGTGCGCGTCGGTCACGTCGACCGAAGTATGTTACCAGTAATCATAACGCCCGGATTAGCCGGACGGTCGATCGGCAGACGGCGGCGGAGCAAGGTCAGCTCGCGATGTGGTCTTAGTTATTTTCTATTGCGTGGCTCTTGCAATCACCAACATATAGTGTACACTTATACATTATGTGCATTGGACGAGCGATCAAATTCTCGAACAGGAGCCTCTTTCATGCGAATCATTCCTTATGTCGTCCGGGCCGTCGAAGATGATCCCAATGAGAATGACACCAGTGAAAATGACACCCGTGAAAACGACACCAGTGCGGCCCGGCCGGGTCAGCCGCAACGGACAATGTTTCATGCCCAAAGGATCGACGGTTCGCAGCGGCTGGAAATGGCCGACTTTG
>Ga0068853_100005349_pt1 | contig 10052 bp, 10 predicted proteins | sample KBSCornC32_FD_65655 | JGI IMG/M metagenome (GOLD analysis project Ga0068853, IMG submission 65655) | Corn rhizosphere microbial communities from Kellogg Biological Station, Michigan, USA - KBS Corn C3-2 | ecosystem: Host-associated > Plants > Roots > Rhizosphere > Soil ... | reverse complement strand
TTCAACTCGCTCGCCGCGCTGCGCCTGTGCGTCGCCGCGGGCGGCGGCTGGCCGGCGGTGACGGCGATCTTCGAGCACATCTGGCGTGACGGATGCGCCGGCACGAGCGCGGGCGAACTCGCCGACGTCGCGCGCTCGCTCGGCATCGCCGACGCCGCGAGCGCGATCGCGTCGGACGCGGTGAAGGCGCGCCTGCGCGCGAACACCGACGCCGCACTCGCAGTCGGCGTGTTCGGCGTACCGACGCTCGCGCTCGGCGACGCGTTGTACTGGGGTAACGACGCGACGCCGATGATCGAAGCGCGCCTCGCCGACCCGGCCGTGTTCGACGGCGAGGAATACCGGCGCATCGCCGCGCTGCCGGTCGGCGTCGAGCGCGCGCGCTGACCCGCGTCACTCGTGCGGCCATGCCTCGCGCATGGCTTCGCCCGCCGCCGCCAGCGGGCCGCGATGCGTGCTGACGAGGTTGCGGCCGCCGCTCTTGGACAGGTACAGCGCCGCGTCGGCGCGCTCGATGAGGTCATCCGGCGTCATCACGTCGGGATCGAGCGTGGCGACGCCGATGCTGAGCGTGAGGCCGACGCGCATGCCGGAGATCAGCATCGGCATCTCCTCGACGCGGTGGCGGATGCGCTCGGCGACGCCCTCGGCATTGGCGACGGTCGCCCCCGGCAGCACGACGAGGAATTCCTCGCCGCCGTAGCGGCCGAGCGCGTCACCCTGGCGCAGTTCGGTCGCGATCGGCGCGATCACCGCGCGCAGGCACTGGTCGCCTGCGCGATGGCCGTAGCTGTCGTTGACGCGTTTGAAGTGGTCGAGGTCGAGGAACAGCACCGCGAGCGGGCGGTCCTTCTCGCGCGCGACGAGGAATGCGGCGCGCAGTCGCGCGAGGATCGCGCGGCGGTTGAGTACGCCGGTGAGCATGTCGTGCTCGGCGAGGCGGTGCGCGAGGTCGCGTTCGTGGCGGATCGACACGATGTGGTCGGCGAGGCCGAACGCGAGCACGATGCCGGCGAACGCGAACGCGGCCGGCAGCGCGAACTCGAGCCAGACCGGCTGCGGCCAGTGCAGTGCGAGCTGCAGTGCGCGCACGATCACGAACAGCAGGCCGGGCACCCACGCGCACAGATAGTAGCCACCGCGACGGCCGCCCTGCTGCCAGGCGACGAGGCCGGCGACGAGCAGCAGCGGCGCGAGCAGCAGGAACGCGAACGCGAGCACGTCCTCGATCCAGCCGATCGAATCGATCCACGGTGCGATCACCAGCAGTGCGAGCGCGACGAGCGGCCAGCTCGCGTGCGCCAGCACGCGGTCGAGCCGCGGCGCGCCGTGCGGCAGGTCGAGGAACTGGCGCGTGAAGTCGATCGACAGGATCGCCGCGAGCAGCGACATGAGCCAGGTCGCGCGGATGCCGAGCGGCGCGAGCCAGGCGAACGGCAGGTACTCGAAGCCGACGCCGAACTCGTAGAACTCGAACAGCACGATGAACAGCATCTGGCCGACGAAGTACGCGTACATGCGCTCGCGCAGCACGATGAAGAAGCTCAGCATGACCAGCAGGGTCGCGAGCTGGATCGCCGGAAACAGGATGTCGAGTCGCGCGTTGACGATGTCGCGCGCGCGCGCCTCGGCCATGTCGGTGATCGCGAGCCGGCGCGGCACGCTGCTCGCGGGCTCGATCCACAGATAGAGCGGTTGGTCGGCACGCAGGTCGTCCGGCAGCACGATCGAGATCGCGTGGCGCGTGAACTCGGCGCTACCGTCCGCGCGGTAGACGCTGCGCTCGACGCCGGCATACGCGGGCGGCAGGTAGGCGGTGACCGCGAGGCCTTGCGGGTCGGCGATCTTGAGCACCGGCGGGCGCGAATCGGTCCAGTCGCTCGCGAGGCGCACGCGGTACCAGACGCCGCCATGGCGCGACGGCGTCAGCGCCGCATACGACTCGGCGACGAAGTGGCCGTCCTCGGCGCCGGCGACGATGCGCGCGGCCGCGTCGCGCGGCAACGCGGACTCGAGGCGCGCGACGAGCATCGGCGCCTCGCTCGCAGCCGCGTGCAGCCCGACGCACAGCAGCACGAGTGCCGCTGCCCGGCCGAGCCACCACCATCCTCGTGACCGATCGTCCAAGACACGCCCTTCTTCGCTGTCTCTCCCCCAGGGAAAGCAAGTCGCGGGCCAGTCAAAACCCCTTTGTTATGACATGTTTTGTCGCTTTTCTTCGCAAAATGCTCGAACGAGCGCCGCCGCCCGCTCGATTGCGCCGGCGTCGACGTCCAGATGCGTCACGGCGCGCACGCGCGCCGGGCCCATCGCGACCATGCGCACGCCGCGCGCCTGCAGGGCCGCGACGAACGCGGCGGCGCCGCCCGCGACGGCATCGACGTCGAAATAGACGAGGTTCGTCTCGACGCCGCCCGGCGCGATCGCAATGCCCGGTGCGCCGGCGACCGACTCGGCGAAGCGACGCGCGTGCGCGTGATCCTCGGCGAGCCGCTCGACGTGGTGGTCGAGCGCGTATTCGCACGCCGCGGCGATGATCCCGCTCTGGCGCATCGCACCGCCCCAGCGCAGCTTGATGCGGAATGCCTCGTCGCAGAACGCGCGGCTGCCGGCGAGCACGGCACCGCCCGGCGCACCGAGGCCCTTGCTGAAATCGATCCAGACCGAGTCGTAGCCGCGCGCGTGGTCGGCCGCGGCGACGCCGCTCGCCACGCAGGCGTTGAGCAGGCGCGCGCCGTCCATGTGGGTGGCGAGTCCCGCCGCGTGCGCGAGCGCGGCGACGTCGTCGAGCGTCGTGCGCGGCCACACGGCGCCGCCGCCGAGGTTCGAGGTCTGTTCGACGACGACGAGCCGCTGGCGTGGCGCGTACGGCGCGTCGGCACGGATCGCTGCGCGCAGCGCCTGCGTGTCGAAGATGCCGCGCCGGCCGCCGATCGGTTCGATCATCACGCCCGCGAGCGCCGCGGGGCCGCCGCCCTCGAAACCGATGAGGTGAGAGGTCGCGTCGCAGAGCACGGCGTCGCCCGGTCTGCAGTGCACGGCGAGCGCGATCTCGTTCGCCATCGTGCCGGACGGCAGGAACACCGCGGCTTCCTTGCCGAGCAGCGCGGCGCAGCGCGCGAGCAGGCGGTTCACGCTCGGATCCTCGTGCGCGCGTTCGTCGCCGACGTCCGCCGCGGCCATCGCCGCGCGCATCGCCGCGGTCGGTCGCGTCTTCGTGTCGCTGGCCAGATCGATGAAATCGACGGCGGTCATCCCGGACTCCGGCAGGACGGAACGCGCATCCTAGTCCGATTCCGGCCGCGCCGGCATGCGTCGATCGTCCTGGCTGCGGCGCCCCGCCCGGGAAAGGGGTTTACCATGCGCGCATGATCCGCGCGGTGCTCCTGCTCGCCTGCTTCCCGTTCACCGCGGGGGCGACCGACGTCTATCGTTGCACTGGCCCGGACGGCGTGAGCTACCAGGACAAGCCGTGCGCGGTCGCGAAGAGCCAGTCGGTCGTCCATCTCGTCGATGCGCCGCCAGCCGCACCTGCGCCACCGCCGCCGACCGTCGCGGACGACGCCACGGCGACCGCGACCGATGCCGCGCCGGCTCCCCCGCCGCCCGCGATACCACCGCCGTCGTTCTACCTGTGCATCGCGCATGACGGCAGCCGCTACGTGAGCGACGACGGCGTCGGCCGGCGCAGCCTCGTGCCGTACGCGATGCTCGAGGACTCCGGCAAGAGCCTCGCGCAGGCGTACGGCCCGGGCGGCATCGGCGTCTCCGCGCCCGAGCTGCAGCATCCGCCGACGGTTCCGGCCCGCGCGGACCCGCTCGGCGCGAGTTACGTCTGGGTCGTCGACGAATGCCATCACGCCGAACCTGCGGAAGCCTGCGCGTACCTGCGCGGCGAACTCGACACCGTCACCGGCAAGCTGCGCCGCGCGTTCAGCGACACCCAGGCGCAACTGAAACAGGACCAGGCGCAACTGCGCGAACGCCTGCGCGGGTGTTGATGCGCGCCGTGTCCTTCGTGTTTCAGGCTTTCTCCTTCGGCTCCGGCCTCTGGCTGGCTACGACAGCGCGAACGGCACGCGCGGCGCGTGTCGGCGCTCGTGTTCGAGCAGCCATTGCTTCACCGGAAGGCCGCCGCCGAAACCGGTGAGCTTGCCGTTCGCGCCGATCACGCGGTGGCACGGCACGATGATCGGCAGGGGATTCGCGCCATTGGCGGCGCCGACCGCGCGGCTCGCGGACGGGTCGCCGATGCGTCGCGCGAGCTCGCCGTAGCTGATCGTCTCGCCGTACGGGATGCGCACGAGCGCATCCCAGACGGACTTGCGGAAGTCGGTGCCCTCGGCCGCGAGCGGCAGGTCGAACGCGTGCAGCTCGCCGGCGAAGTACGCCTCGAGCTGCCCGACGGCCGCATCGAGGTGGCGGCGCCCGCGCCGCCACGACGGCGAAATGCGTTCACCCTGGTCGGTGCGCTCGAATTCGACGTAGCGCAGCCCGGTGTCGTCGGCGGCGAGCAGGAGGCGGCCGATCGGCGTGTCGAGATAGTCGTAGTGGATGGTCATTGCCGGGAATCCTGAAGACCTGATCGCCGCTGAAGTGACTCCCGCGGGATCGATGCGCGGTGGGAGCGGCTCCGGCCGCGATGCGTTCGTATGCGCCTAGCTGTTCCGCCACAGCAGCATCACCGCATACGCGCGCCACGGCCGCCATTCCTCGCTGAGCCGTTCGAGCTCCCGCGTCGACAGCGTGCGACCCTCGCCGGCCGCGCGGCGCAGGATGAGGTCGGCCGCGGGGAACGCGTCCGGCTGGGCGAGCGCGCGCATCGCGATGTAGTGCGCGGTCCACGCGCCGATGCCGGGCAACGCGACGAGGTCGCGCTCGAACGCGGCGAGCGGTTGTTCGGCGCGGAACGCGACGTGGCCGTCGAGCACCGCGCGCGCGATGCCGCGGATCGTCGAGGCGCGTGCACGGATGACGCCCTGCTGCTCGAGCGGCGCGTCGACGAGCCGCTCCGGCGTCGGGAACAGCGCGCCGACGCCGTGCGCTTCGCCGTCCGCGTACGGCGTGCCGTACGTCGCCGCGACGCGCGCCGCGAACGTGCGCGCGGCGGCGACGCTGACCTGCTGGCCAAGCACCGCGCGCACCGCGAGCTCGAAACCGTCCCATGCGCCCGGCAGTCGCTGTCCCGGCCAGCGCCGGATCAGCGGCTTGAGCAGCGTGCTGCCGCGCAACGCGAACTCGAGCGCGCGCGGATCCGCGTCGACGTCGAACATGCGCTTGACGCGCGCGACGATCGCACCGACCGCGCTGCTCGACGGATGATGCACGCGCAGCGCGAGCGCGTCGTCGCCCGGGATCGCGGCGACGTCGAACCAGCCGGGCACGCCGTCGACGACGACGCTGCGCCGGTAGCTGCGCGCGTCGACCGCCTCCACGCCAGGGATCGTGCGCCGGCCGTAGAAGCCGAGCAGGTGCTCGAAATCGTACGGCGCGCGATACGGCAGGCGCAGCACGAGTTCGTCCGCGCCGGCGTCGGCGGCCGCGCGGCCACGACGGAAATCGCGCGGCGGCTTGCCGTACGTCGCGACGAACGCGGCATTGAATCGACGCAGGCTCGCATAGCCGGACGCGTCCGCGATGCGGGCGATCGGCATCGCGGTTTCGGTGAGCAGTTGCTTGGCGAACAGCAGGCGCCGCGTCGCCGCGACGTCGAGCGGGCTCGCCCCGAGTTCCTCGGCGAACACGCGACGCAGATGGCGCTCGCCGACGCCGACGCGCGCGGCGAGCGCGGGCAGCGAACCCTCGTCCAGCGCGCCTTGTTCGATCAGGCGCAATGCACCGGCGACGAGTTCGCTCTTCGCGCGGTGCAACGGCGAACCGGGCGCTGCCTCCGGCCGGCAACGCAGGCACGGCCGGAACCCCGCCGCGGACGCGGCCGCCGCGCTGTCGTAGTAGCGGATGTTCTTCGCGCGCGGCGACGGCGCCGGGCAGACCGGACGGCAGTAGATCCCGGTCGACGTCACCGCGATGTAGAACAGTCCGTCGAAGCGCGCATCGCGCGTCAGTCGCGCCTGGTCGCAGACGCGTGGATCGAGATGGGTGGTAGGCACGGCGGCGGCTTGCATGCGCGCATGCTAGCGCAGGTCGGCGGAGTCGACTCGCCGTTTTCGGCTGTCATTCACCGGTGCCGTGCGCACGCCGCGCGACGTGTTCGATCGCGTGCCGCAGGAGCGCCGGCGTGATGTAGCGCCGGTGAACCGGGTCGACCATCGCCATGTACAAGTCGCCGAACACGTTGCGCGTGTTCACGCGCGTGCCGATCAGGCAACGTGCTTCGCCGTCGCGCAGCTCGACCGCGACGCAGGTGCGGAACGCGACGTGCCTGTCATCGGCGCCGAGCACGACTTCGGCCCACGTATCGGCCGCGTCGAGCCGCTGCGCGAACACGGGGAAGCGCCCGGCGAACACGGGGCCCGGGGTCCGCGACAGCAGCGACGACACCGGGCAGCCGAGCGACGACGTCCGCAGGCCGAACGGCGCGACGAGCACGTTGCGCAGCGACATCAGGCGCCGCACGCCCGACGGATGGTTCTCGACGAAGCCGGCGAGGATCGCCGCGAGCGTCGCGCGGGCCGACACCGCGCCGAGCGCGCTCGCGGCGATGCGTAATTCAAAGGCGTCGTCGTGGGCGTCACGGCCGTCGAGCTGCTCGTGCAACAGCGATTGCGCCGGCATCGCGGCGAGCGCACGCACGGCGCACGCGCCACGGCTGGCAGCGAGGAATCCGCGCGGACGCCGCCATCGCGCGGCGAACGCGCGCGCGCGGCCGAGCGCCCGCCGCGTGGACGCGCATGCGCGCGCCAGCCGCGACGTCGGCGCCGCGTCCAGCGACAACGCGATCGTCGCGACGCGCGCCGGATCGAACGAAGCACCTTCGAGCAGGGCCCGCACGGGCGCCGGAAGCACTTCGGTCAGCGCAGGGATGCTCGCCTCGTTGGCCATGATGGCGCGACGCAGCTCCGGCGCGAGGTCGCCGCCGAGTTCGTTCGTGTGGCACGACAGTGCGAACAGCGCGGGATGCGCGCTGCCGGCCTGCAGCGGCACGAACTGGTGCCACGTGCCGCCGCCGAACCGCGCCGTGAACAGGCAGTCCGGCGGGATGTTGACGTGGTGCAAGGCCGAAATGAATTCGGACGGGTCACGCGCGATCTGCTCGGACGACGCGGTCGAGAAGCGCAGTTGCGCGCCTGCGCTGCCGGAAATCGCGGTGAACACGCGGTGGCCGGCATGGCGGTGGAACGGATGGCCGGCGGCGCCCACGGTGAACGTGTACAACGACGTGGTGTCCCCGCTTTCGACGTCGATGCCGCCGATCCGCGCCGACGGCTCGTCGAGCGCGTCGATGAACGCCTCGTGCCCGCTTTGCCGCATGCGCGCGGCTTCGATCAACGGATCGCCGCTGCCGTGCCCGAGCTGGGCGATGAGCGCGACCTCGATCGGCGGCACGCCGGGACGCGAGCGGATGCGCGCGATGGGAAAAGTCGAGAGGGCCTCGGTCGTCGCGAGCATGTCCGGTATCCGTCCCTCAGCGGGCCTTGGCCTTGCGTTGCGCGCGCGCGCGGCTCTCGCGCTTTAGCGGGCCGGCCGTGGGGCACACCTCGGCCGCCCACGCGAACAGCGTGTTCACGAGCTTGTCCGGAACCAGCCGGAAATAGACGAACTGGCCGCGCTTGTCGCGCTCGATCAGCCCAGCGCCCTCGAGGATGCGCAGGTGGCCCGACAACGCCGGCTTGCTGAACTCGAACCGCGCGCCGATCTCCCCGGCGGTGAGCTCGCCCTGGTTCAAGTACGCGAGGATCTTCCGGCGCGCGGTGGACGCCAGCGCTTCGAATACACGCTCCACGTCGTTCCATAGTTAATGAATTCGTTAACTATATTACGACAGTCGCACGCCTTGTTCAAGCACCCGCGCGACGAACCCGCCGCCGCCCGTCCCGGGAACCGCAACCGTCGCGACACCGCCCCTGATCGCGGTGCGTCGATCGAGGCCGGGCGGGCACGGCAGGGGATTGCGTGCGAGCATGCGGCGCAAGGCGGCGAGGCGGGCTCGCGGCCGGCTGTCGATGCGGAGGAACACCGTGAAACGCGTATTCGGCTTGGTGGCTTGCGTGCTGTTCCAGGCAGCGGCGCACGCGAAGTGCAAGACACCGATCTACGTGATCGAAGGGAATGTGCGCGATCCCGGCAACAAGCCCGTACCCGAAGCCATCGTCGCCGTCGCGTGGCTCGATCACGGGCATGCGAGCGCTCCGGTCGTCACGACGGCGGACTCGGCCGGTCGGTATCGGCTCGAATTCCGATTCGACATGTACACGCGCCGCTTTTTGTTCGGAGACGTCTGCAAGGAGAAGCTCGCGGAAGTCGCGACATCGGTCATGGCACCTGCATATGCGCGCGCCGAAAGGCGCATTCCGATCTCCGGCACGGAGACTGTCGCGGACTTCACGATTGAACCGGCCGAGGCAGGAGGCCGCTGAAATGAGACTTCGCTACTGGATGTTCGCCGCGTTCGCTGTTCACGAACTGGCGTTCGCGGCCTTCGCTGAGCCACTGATGCGGCTCAGCGAAGGCGGTTTCGGCGGCGGCGGCGCGCGCTCGTGGGAGTTGCGCCTGGAACGCGACGGTCGCGTGGTCGAGGAGTGGTCGGACGCTTACTCGGGTGCGAATCGCCAGACGACGCTGCGAACGATGTCCGCTGCCGAGATCGAGTCCGCGATCGCACGAGCGGCAGCACTGACGCACTCGCTGCCCAAGTACGTCGACGACGACGGCAGGATCCTGGTGGACGAGGAGACTCGCGCGATCCATCTCGCGATACCGACAGGCGAGCGATTTTCCGGCTGGGCCGGCTTCGAACGAAAGCCCCCCACGCGATCGTCACGTCGATTCATGCGCGCATGGCAAGCGCTCGCGGACCTCATGAGCGGGCGCGTGGCTTCGCCTGCCCGGGCGCGCACCCCCGACGCACGCGGCTCGAACAGTCGCTGAGTCCCGATGAGCGGCGCCGGTCGCGCCACGCGCCCGGCCTACGACGTCGTCTCGCGCCGCGTCGGCTCAGAAGCCGTAGCGCAGGAACCCGCCGTCGACCGCGATGCATTCGCCGGTCACGTAGCTCGACGCCGGCAGGCACAGGAACGCGACCGCGCCGGCGACTTCGTCGGGCTCGCCGATGCGGCCCATCGGCGTGCGCAACAGCACGTCGTCGAGATAGTCCGGATCGGCGAGCTTGTCTTCGGTGCGGCGGGTGCGGATGTACCACGGCGCGACCGCGTTGACGCGGATCCCGTCCTCGGCCCATTCGCAGGCGAGGTTGCGCGTGAGCTGGTGCAGCGCGGCCTTGGTCAGGCCGTACGGCGCGCCGGTGCGCACGTGCACGAGGCCGGACACCGAACCGACATTGACGATCGCGGCGTTGCCGTGTTCGGCGAGGTGTGGATGCGCGAGACGGCACAGCTCGAACGCGCTGAGCACGTTGAGTTCGACCAGCGCGCGTACCTCGTCGAGCACGTAGTCGAGCGCGGGCTTCGCCTCGTTGCCGCCGACGTTGTTGACGAGCAGCGACAGGTCGACGTCGAGGTCGGCGATCCAGTCGAACACCTCGAGGCGCTGTTCCTGCACGGCGAGGTCGGCGTCGCAGGCGAGGAACTCGCGCCCGGGGAATTCCTCGGCGAGTTCCGCGCGCGCCTGCTCGAGGCGCGCTTCGTCGCGCGCGACGAGCAGCACGTCGGCGCCGAGCGCGGCGAGCTCGCGCGCGCAGGCGTAGCCGATGCCCTGGCTCGCGCCGGTCACGAGCGCGGTGCGGCCGTCGAGCCGCCAGCGTGACGGGTTCGTCATGCGCGAATTCTCCTGCTTGTGGCCGGCGCCGGCCGCGGCGCAGACTCTAGCGGATACCGCCACCGGGAGTCCGCCATGAACCGCACCATCCTGCTCGCGAGCGTGCTGCTCGCCCTGTCCGCCTGCGGCGGCAAGCCCGAAGCGGAAGCGCCGAAGAA
>Ga0068853_100005347_pt1 | contig 10052 bp, 8 predicted proteins | sample KBSCornC32_FD_65655 | JGI IMG/M metagenome (GOLD analysis project Ga0068853, IMG submission 65655) | Corn rhizosphere microbial communities from Kellogg Biological Station, Michigan, USA - KBS Corn C3-2 | ecosystem: Host-associated > Plants > Roots > Rhizosphere > Soil ... | reverse complement strand
GACGTTGTCGCACAGCTTCTCGATGATGGGCGTCATCCCGAGGATCGCCACGTTGCGACTGTTCCGCCCGCGGCTCCGCATGTACCGAAGCAGCAACCGCGCCACCAGGCGCCAGCTCCCGAGCAGGACCAGCGTCGACGCGAACCAGCCCAGCGTGACGACGCGCGAGAAGTAGGTGCTGGTCTTGGTGATGAAGCCAGCGATGCAGAGCACCACGCCCACGCACGACCAGATCGCGAACGTCGCACGGAGCTCGCGGCTCAAGGTCTCAGACCGCCACGGGCGATACAGCCCACGTGACTCGGCCAGGAGATTGAAGAGCACGATCGCGATCATCGTCGCGATCGTCATGGGGCCTCTCCACGTGTCCCCGTAGAACTGGCAGGCCACGTGATGGCCCAGCCCAATTGCCAGACAGTCGGTCAGCCGCTGAAGCGCGCTGAGCAGCTCCTCGTTGTTACGAGCGAGGCCTTTTGCTCCAAAGTCCCGCCTCATCGCCCCCCCATTTTGTATTTCCGCTTTTGAATAATCTAAGTAACGCTCGAAATTTTCATTCGTTCAAATCGAGAAGCAGTGTAGTCGAACAGCCCCCCCGTGCAAGGGGAATTGTGAGCTGTAATCCATTTGTCAGCGGGACGTTTCCGACCCGCGTCGCGCTCGTGGACGGATTCATCCGGCCGCGATTTCAGCGGGTGTTTGGTCGTTTCGAATGTTGCATCCATGCCTACAATCGACACCTGCATCCCGCGCTCGTCACGCTGTCGGCCTTGGCGTTCGGCCGGAGAGGGATCACATTGTTCGGAACGGTCCCGGCGCGAGAAGCTGCAACGAAATGTCTGCAACGCAGGTTACACATTGGAGGTTTGACAATCGCTTTTGGCTCCTGCGCGCCGGCCGACGCACGATGTCGTTCGAGGGGGCTCCGCCCGGCCGGAGCGCCGAGGCGAGTCTCTGGCGCAGCTTGTAGTAGCATCACGCCCGGACATGGACGTCGTCGACCTGCCCCTCGGGGGCCTGAAGCTCATCCGCCCGAAGGTCTTCCGAGACACCCGCGGCTTTTTCCTCGAATCATTTCGAGAGGATCTCCTGGTGCCCACCGGCGTGAGGACCGACTTCGTTCAGGACAACCACTCGCGCTCGGTGAAGAACACGGTCCGCGGCCTCCACTTCCAGCGGGCGAGCGAGCGTTCTCCCGGGCAGGCCAAGCTCGTGCGGGTCGCGCGCGGGCGAATCTTCGATGTGGCGGTGGATCTCCGCCGCGGCTCACCAACCTTCGGCAAGTGGCACGGGCAGATCCTCGACGACGAGGAGCATGCGCAGTTCTTCCTGCCCGTCGGGTTCGCCCACGGGTTCTGCGTGCTCTCCGATGTGGCGGACGTGCTCTACAAGGTGACGTCCGTCTACGACCCGGCCTCGGAGACCGGCTTCGCCTTCGACGACCCGGAGGTGGGGGTCGCCTGGCCGGTGTCGCGTTCGCAAGCCCTTCTGTCGGCGCGCGACATCGCCGCCAAGCCGCTCCGCGAGATTTCTCTCTGATCGCCGGAGCGCGGGCCCCCGCCACCGCGCTCGCAACCGGGGTGGCGGATCGACATGGCCGCCAGGCGAAATCGCCGCTAGATCAGCGTAGACTCGCTGGCGTCCTCTCCCATTTGCATAAGTCCCCTGGGTGATGTCCAAGAACACAGAGCGCGGGATCGGCCAGCAAGTCGGGACCGCGGCCGACGGTCGGCCCGACGACACGCGGCCCCGCCACGCCTCGGAGACATCCACGGTCGGGCCGGCGCCCGACGGTCCGGACCGGGACCGCGCCGGCCGGGCGCCGAAGGTCGAGGTGGCGCAGATCACGCTGCTCGGCGTCGCGGCGCCCGACCTCGATCGCGAGAAGGCCACCACCCCCGGACGGGACGTTCACCTGCCGACGGAGGCGCGACGCGTGGCGGCTCCTCGCGCCGTCGCCGCCGACGCGCCTTCCCTCTCGCCGGCGCGCGATCGTCGCAAGACCCCCGAGAGACCCCGCTCGCGGGTCACGTCGAGCAGCGCCTCGTCCATTGCGGTCGATACCCAGGACGTGATGTCGACGGTGAACGCCCGTCTGAGCGAGACCGCAGAGGTGCCGAACGGCGGCCTCCGCGTCGCACGCCGGCGCGACTTCGCCGAGACGACCCTGATGGACGCGGTCCCCGAGACGGGACGGGGGGGACCGATCGCGCTGGGAATTGCGATCTCGCTGGTGGCCGCGGCCGTGGTCGTCTGGACGCTGCGGTTTGGACCGCACCTGCGAGGCTTCGAGGCTGCCGTCGCCGAACGGCGCTCTCCGCCCAGCGAGCTGGGGCGGATGCGGACCGGTTCGTCTCTGGACGAGGCACACCTGCCGGCTCCACGAGGAGTGACACCGCCGGCCGCCGAAAGCGAGCCTTCGATTCCGGGCGCCGCCGCCGGACCGGCGGCGCGCGGATTTCCGCCCCCGGAAGAGACAGCCGCCGCGCGCGGGACGCCCGTGGACGACGGGGCATCGGCGGCGCGCGAAGGTTCCGAGGCGGCGCCGCGGTTCGGCTCACCCCCTTCGGCTCCTGGCGCCACGGAAGAGGACGGCCGTCGCAAGAACCAGCGGGCCCGGACCTCGCCGTCGGCCGAGCGGAACGGCGACCGGAACGGATCCTGGCCGTTGGCACCGAAGCGCACGCCCCCACCGCCAATCTTTCGGGGCAGCGACGCGCCGGGGCAGCTCCCCACGTCTTCTCCGCCGCCCGCCGGAGCGGGCCGAGCGGTCACCTCCGAGCCGCCGCGGTTCGAGCCGCCTCCGCCGCCGCCTCCTCCGCCCGCCGCGAGCCCCTCGAGGCCGGCGAACGAGAAGCCGCTCTACGATCCGGACTCTCCTTTGCCGCCGGCCGCCGGCGAGTGAAGCGAGGCGGTGTCCACCGCGCCCTATCCCGCGCGCCTCTTCAAGGAACGCGGGCGTCGGGCGCGATCAGGAACGCGAGGGCCACCCACGCCTCGCTGTAGAGATCGACCGCGCCGCCGGCTGTCCGCGCGCCGTTCAGGAAGTCGTCGTGCCTGACGTTGAAGGCCAGGCCGAAGCGCTGCACGTCGACTCCGCCGCGCACCTCGAAGCGGGAGGAGATCAAGAAGCCGAACGCCAAGCCGGCCTCGAAGCCGGCCCCTTTCGCGTGCGGATAATAGGACGCGCCCGCGATCTGCCCGAGCTTCAGGCAGTGCAGGTAAGCGCCGTGAGCCATCAACATCACGTTGGACGAGAGCCTTCGGCGAACGCCGGCGCCCCCGCGGATGAACTGGTAGTTGGCGGTCGGCACGTCCGTGGGATCGACGTTCGGTTTGTCGACGAGCTCGTAGAAACGATCCCCGACGGCACCGGTCACGTAGAACCCGGCTGGTAGGCGGACCTTCAGGCCCACCGACCCGGCGAGCCCACGGGTGGTGGACTCCGGGCCTCCTCCGAAGGGCCGTGACTTCACGAAGGGGAGCAAGTACTCGAACGAGCCGGTCACGCCGACGCTGGCCAGGACGCCGCGGCCTGAGAGGGCGGCTGGAAAGAAGTCCGCGTCCACGCCGACGATCGGCGCGCGCGGCAACGAATAGCTCGAGTTCATGTCGTAGCGATCGTCGACGTAGCTCAGCGAGCGCAGGCCGTACCGCGGTCCGATCGCCACGCTCAGCGCTTCGTCGAGCTGCTCGACGCCTGCCGTCGCCGCCGGGGCGTCGGACCGCTTCCCGGCTGGCCGGCGGGTTCTGGTCGATTCGGTGCCCGGGCCCTCGCCGTCGTCCTCGTCGCCCGCCCGGTCGGCACCATCCTGCCGTTCGCGACCGGCCTCGCCGTCTTCGGACTTCTCGGGCGGCGGCTGGCGCCTGCTGCCGGTCCGGGGCGCGGGCGGTGCCGCGGCGACCCGGGGAGGGGGTGCGCTCTCTTCTTCGGGGGCTGCCTCGCCCCCGGGAGCGCCCTCCTCGCCCTCGACGGCCAGGGTCTCGTTCTCGGGCGCGACGTCGAGCTTGGCGCCGGAGGGCGCCTTGGATCTGGTGATCGCCGGACCGAGCCGCTTCCAGAAGGTTCGCCCGACCGAGATCGCCAGCCGCCGAGGATCGGGGGCGGCCCAGGTCGCGGTGTCGACGATCGCACCGCCCGACCCGTCTCGCACTGTCAGCGTCGCCCGCTGCCGGGACACCTGGCCCGTGACGAAGGCGGTGATGCCCAGCGCGCGCGCGATCACCTCGAAGCTCGCGTCGGAGTCCAGGCCGACGCGCTGCTTGCGCGCCACCTTCTCGATCTGTTCGCCCCCGACGACCTGATACCGGTTCGTCTTGGCCGCTCTCATCACCCAGGCGCGGATCGCCTTTTCGCCGGGTCCCGCCAGCTTCACGACTCCCACGCGGCGAGGAGGGGCTGCCTCGGCGGTTCGGAGGCCGACCGCGGCGATCCCGAGCGTCGCCGTCAGCACGATGGCCGTGGCGACCGTCCTCCGTCCGGCTCCCCGGCAGCTCACCCGACAGGAGGCGGCTCGATGCTCTCTCACGTGCACGATGCTCGCCTCTCCCTTGCCGCCCGGAGCCCTTCCGTTCGACGAGTCACAGCTTCGAGTTGATCCATCCCCTGATGCAATCGATCTGGTCCGGCATCAGGGGGAGTCCGATCGGCATCTCGATGCCGCAGGTCTTGCCGGTCAAAACCTTCAGGAGCACGCCGTCGGCGGGCGGCGTCGGGTTGACCAGGTTCATGCCGTTACAAGTGACGGTCTGAGTCGCCTTCACGCCAATCACGTTCATCTCGACGTCCGAGCCCACCAGGGTCAGGGAATCCGTGGCCGTGTGACAGCCGCCGCTCGCGGCGCAGCTCCCCTGAAAAACCACGGTGGGCGCGTCGCACGGCGGAGGGACCATGGTGTCCCCGCCGGTTCCGGAGCTGCCGCCGGAGCCGACGCCGCCAGTTCCGTCCAGGGTCGCGGGGAACTCCGAGCCGAGGTGACCCGGGCAGCCTCCGAGCAGGGTGAGTCCGACGACCGTCGCCAACCCGAACAGGGCGATCCCGGCGGGGTCGGGACGTCCGTCACGGGATCGTGCGCTCATGATCTGCGGCTCGTAGCATAGCGGGTAGGCCCGGTGAGGGGGAATTCTTGGTATCGGCGAGACGGAGCTGGACTGAACGTCGATTTGCTCGCCGTCACGGCCTCCCGACTCGGGGATGGGCCGAGGGGCCTGGCGGCGCTCCGACGACCCGGCCGCGGAGCCTCCTCGCCTGGTCGTTTCCGTTCGCACTTCAACCGCACGGCGAGGGCGTGCTAAGAAAACCCATCCAGGGCGTCGGCCGAATGAACTTCAATATTCCGCGGATCTTCGTTTCGTGTGCGTTCGGGGCCGTCGTCGCCTTCGTGGTAGCCCAACAGGCGGCGGGGGCTCAGATGACTCCGGCCCAGCGCCAGGAGATGATGGAGCACTACGAGCGCGCGACCCGCGCCTACGACGTCCAGAAGTATCAGGAGGCCGTCGCCGAGTACCAGAAGGCCTACGAGATCGGTGGCGACCCCGCCATGCTCTACAACGTCGCGCAGGCTTATCGTCTGGGTGATCAGCTCACCGAGGCCCTGCACACGTATCGGCGCTACCTCCAGCGGTCGCCGACCGCGCGGAACCGGGAGGACGTCGAGCGCAAGATCGCGGATCTGGAGCAGACCATCGAGGCGCGCCGCAAGGCCACCGAGGCGGCGGCCCAGGCCAAGCAGGCGACGGAGTCATCCCAGCCGCCCCCGGCCACCGCGCCTCCCGTCGCACCGCCGCCGTCCCCCGCGATCCCGGCCGACAGCGGCGTCAACGGTCTGCGGGTCGCCGGCATCGCCGTGCTGTCGGTGGGAGCGGCCGCGCTCGGCACGGCGGGGTTCGCCGGCTATCTCGCCTCGAAGAAAGGCGACGATCTCACGAAGGCTTCGATGAACGGGCAGGCCTTCGATCCCAACGTGCAGAGCTCGGGCAAGACATGGAACACGGTCGCCATCGCCTCGGCGATCGGCGGCGGCGCGCTGGCCGTGGTGGGGACGGTCCTCATCGTCGTGGCGGGGAGCAGCGAGCCCGACCGAGCGACCACGGCGACCACCACCGCCAGGACGACGACCACGACGGCGCGGCTGCTGCCGGTGATCGGCGGGCCCGGGTCGGGCGGGCTGTGGGGCATGGGGGCGGCGTTCTCGTTTTGATCTGCGGCGCGCCGATCTGCGCGCGGGCTCGCCGGTGACTTTCGACGATTGACGGACCGCGCTTGAACGACCCGGCGCCTGTCTTCGAATCGACCCGCGCGTTGCGGGTCTTCTACTTCTGCGCGTTCATCTCGGTCGGTATCGCCACGCCGAACCTGTCGCCCCATCTGCGCGATCGGGGCCTGTCCGGCCAGCAGATCGCGACCGTGATGTCGCTGATCCCGCTGTGCAACCTCGGTGTTCCCCTGGTGTGGGGATGGATCGCCGATCGCACCCACCGCCACGAACGCGTCCTGCGGGTCGCTTGCCTGGGCAGCGCGATCGGGATCTTTCTGCTCGGTTGCGCGCAGCGCTTCGAGGGCCTGCTGGCGGCCTACGGGCTGTTCGCGCTGTTCAACGTGGGGGTCACGCCGGTCGCCGACGCGCTGGCGGTCGCCGGCTCTCCCGACGGGCGGGGTTATGGCCGCGTGCGGGTGTGGGGCTCGATCGGCTTTCTCGCCGCGGCGGTCGCCGGCGGCGCGTTGCTGACGTGGCGGAGGAGCCTCGGGGCGTACCCGCTGGTGCCGTTGCTGATGGCGGGCGGGCTGGCGGCGGCGACCGCGGTGGCGTTCCGGATCCGGGCACCGGCGACGCGGCCGCTGGTCCGGCCTCACCTGGCCGAGCTGAGGGCGCTGGTCCGCGAGCCACGGTTTCGGCTGCTCCTGCTGGTCGGCATGGTCCACTGGATGGCCCTCGCGCCGTACAACGCGTTCTTCGGGCTGTTCCTGCGCGGGCGACATCTGCCGCCGTCGGTGGGCGGGGCCGCCTTCGCCACCGGAGTCGTGGCCGAGGGGTTGGTCCTCTACGGGTTCACCGCGCTCCGCCGCCATTTCCGGCTCGAGACCTTGCTCGCCATCTCGTTCGGCGCCACGGCGGTTCGCTGGATCCTGACGTGGCACACGTGGTCGGCCGCCAGGCTGATCGCGCTTCAGGCGCTGCACGGCCTGACCTTCGGGCTGTTCTGGATCACCGGGATGGCCCTGCTGAACGAGATCGTCCCCAAGGCGCTGAGGGCCACGGGACAGGCCGTGTACCTGATGGCCATCCTGGGGGTGGGGAGCCTGACCGGGTACCACGCCACGGGGCTCGCGCTCGACGTCTGGAGCGACGTCGGGCGGGCGCTGCTGGTGGCGGGGCTGGTCGAGATCGTGCCGCTCGTCCTGATCCTCCGGGCCCGCTCCCGGACCGCCCCCGCACGCGGACCTTGATTCCGGGCCCGGCTTGACGTATCCCCTGTCCGCGAAAATCGACTCCCCGACTCGGCGAAGGTCCCATGCCCGAAATGAACATCATCCAGGCCGTGAACGACGCGCTCCGCGTCGAGATGCGCCGCGATTCGCGCGTGTTGGTGCTGGGAGAAGACGTCGGAAGATTCGGCGGCGTCTTCCGCGCGACGAGCGGTCTCTATGAAGAGTTTGGCGGCGAGCGCTGTATCGACACGCCGCTCGCCGAGTCAGGGATCGTGGGCACCGCGATCGGGATGGCCCTCTACGGCCTGCGACCGGTTCCCGAGATCCAGTTCGCCGACTTCATCTACCCGGCCTACGATCAGATCGTCAACGAGCTGGCCAAGATGCGCTACCGCTCGGGCGGCGAGTACCCGGCGCCCCTGGTCATCAGGACGCCGGTGGGGGGCGGCATCAAGGGCGGGCACTATCACTCGCAGTCGCCCGAGGCGCTGTTCATCCACGTGCCCGGCTTGAAGGTCGTGATGCCCTCGAACCCCATCGACGCGAAGGGGCTCCTGCTGTCGAGCATCCGCGACGACGATCCGGTCATCTTCATGGAGCCGAAGCGGATGTACCGCGCCGCCAAGGGCGACGTCCCGGCCGGCGATTACACCATCCCGATCGGGGAGGCCAAGGTCGTTCGCCCGGGTGGTCAGGTCACGATCCTGTCGTGGGGGGCCATGGTCCACACCTGCCTCGACGCCGCGGAGCAGGGTCGCGCCAAGGGTTACGACCTGGAGGTCATCGATCTGCGCACGCTGCTGCCGTTCGACATCGGGGCCATCCTGACCTCGGTGAAGAAGACGGGGCGCGTCGTGATCGTGCACGAGGCGCCGCGGACCTGCGGTTTTGGCGCCGAGCTGGCCGCCACCATCCAGGAGCGGGCCATCCTTCACCTGGAGGCGCCCATCCTGCGCGTGACCGGTTTCGACACCCCGTTCCCCTACACGCTGGAGCACGAGTATCTGCCCGACCCCGATCGCATCCTCGATGCGGTCGAGCGGGTGGTGACCTTCTAGACCGCCACCGTCGTCGTCTTCCTTCCTCCACCATCTTTCCTCCCGGCGAGCGTCGATGATCTACGAATTCAAGCTGCCTGACATCGGCGAGGGCGTCGTGGAGGGCGAGGTGGTGCGCTGGCTGGTCAAGGAAGGCGACCAGGTCCGCGAGGATCAGCCGCTGGTCGAGGTCATGACGGACAAGGCGACCGTCGAGATCCCGGCGCCGCGCGCGGGTCGGGTGGCGCAGCGGATGTACGCCGAGGGGCAGATCTGCCCGGTGGGCAAGGTGCTGGTCACCATCGAGCTCGGCTCGGCGGACGCGGGGCGCGCGGCGCCCGTCGAGTCCAGCGCGGCGAGCCGGCCGGCGACGCCGGCAGGCGGCAGCGGGGCGACCGCCACCTCCGCCGCGATCGGCGCGGCGACGCCGCCAGGCGCGTCCGTCCTTGCGACGCCCGCGACTCGGAAGCTGGCGCGCGAGCTGGGCGTGGACCTGCGACAGGTCACCGGCCGGGGTCGCGGAGGACGGATCACCTCCGATGACGTGCGCGCCTTCGTCGGGGGCGACGAGGCGTGGATCGCCGTGCGAGGCACGTCGGCGCCGGCTGCATCGTCATCTCCCACGTTCGCCGCGCCCCCGAGCGCGCCCGGCGATGTGCGCATCCCGTTGCGAGGCGTGCGGAAGCGGATCGCCGAGCGCCTCGTCCTGGCCAAGCACACGGCTCCTCACGCGACCTACGTCGAGGAGGTCGACTGCACCGAGCTGGTCCTGGTCAGGGCCAAGGCCAACGAGAAGCTGGCCGCGACCATGCCGGGGGTGAAGCTGTCGTTTCTTCCCTTCGTCATCAAGGCGACCACGGCGGCGCTGGCGAAGGTGCCGCAGGTGAACGCCACCCTCGACGAGGCGGCCAGCGAGATCGTGCAGCGCCGGGCGCACCACATCGGCCTCGCCACCGCGACGGACCAGGGGCTGATGGTCCCGGTCATCCGCGACGCGACCGGCAAGTCGCTGGTCCAGCTCGCCAAGGAGATCGACCATCTGGCGGAGGCCACCCGCTCGGGCAAGGCCACCCGCGAGGAGCTGTCGGGCTCGACCTTCACGATCACCAGCCTGGGGACGCTGGGGGGCTTGATGGCGACGGCGGTCATCAACTTCCCCGAGGTGGCGATCCTGGGTGTCCACAAGATCAGCAAGCGGCCCGCCGTGGTGGGCGACAAGATCGTCCCGCGCGATCTCATGAATCTCTCGATCACCTTCGATCACCGCATCATCGACGGATACGACGCCGCCCGCTTCGTGGCCGAGGTGAAGGGCTTGCTCGAGAGCCCCGGCCTCCTCATGGTGGACCTCTTCTGACCATGGCCGCTCGCAAGCCCGACGCTCCCAGCTCCGCTCCGAAGACCGCTCCCGGGTCCGGCGCTGCGGGCGCGTCCGCCTCGGGCGCGCCGTCCGCCTCGGGCGCGCCGTCCAAGGTTCGAGCCGGGATGGGCGACGTCGGCGCCAAGATGGTCGAGGTCTGGTCCGACGCCGATCACGCGCGCGCGACCGGCTTGCTGACGGTCCTGGGCGTCGACGGCCTGGGTACGGA
>Ga0068853_100005346_pt1 | contig 10054 bp, 9 predicted proteins | sample KBSCornC32_FD_65655 | JGI IMG/M metagenome (GOLD analysis project Ga0068853, IMG submission 65655) | Corn rhizosphere microbial communities from Kellogg Biological Station, Michigan, USA - KBS Corn C3-2 | ecosystem: Host-associated > Plants > Roots > Rhizosphere > Soil ... | reverse complement strand
TCCCAATAGTCTGGAAATATCTCGGACGCCCCGTACTGATAAAACCACTCCAATTCCTTTCGTCTGGTCAGGAAGATACCGCGTAAGATCAACCCCAGACAGTGATCCGGGTGAGTGATCCCATAAGCCAGGCTCAGCGTCGAGCCCCACGAGCCGCCAAACACGTACCACTTGTCGATGCCAAACTTCTCACGGAGCTTCTCGATATCATCGATCAGGTCCCAGGTCGTGTTTTCGCGAAGCTCAGCGTGCGGAGTGGATCTCCCAGACCCACGCTGATCAAAAAGAACGACGTGATAATGCGCCGGATCAAAGAATTGCCGGTACATAGGAATCAAACCGCCGCCTGGGCCGCCATGTAAAAACACGACGGGCACGCCATCAGGATTTCCGACGCGCTCGTAATAGATCGTGTGCAGGTCCGAGACCTTCATCATTCCCGTATCGAAAGGCTCGATCTCAGGATAAAGATTTGCCATACGTGAATGATACAGCGCCAATTAGTGCTTTAGAAACTGATCGTACCAGAGCTGAAACACGAGCAGGGTCCAGAGCTGCTTGTGGTTTGACGCGACGCCGGTCTCATGCTCGCGAATGAGCTGCGTGACAAAGTGAGGCTCGAATAATCCTTGATCTTTCAAACGGTTTTCAGCAAGGAGATCGTGCATCAGCGGATTCAGGCGGCCTTTGAGCCAATCGGCGATCGGAATACCGAAGCCTTTTTTCTTACGCTGCAGAATGTTTGCGGGCAGGAGCGGCTCGACAGCTTTTTTTAGAATGTACTTGCCCTGAGAGCCGTGAAGTTTGTAATTCAGCGGCAGCGAAGCGGCGAATTGGCCGACGCGCGGATCGAGAAACGGCGCGCGCGTCTCGAGCGATACCGCCATCGCCGCACGATCGACCTTCGTCAGGATATCCTCGGCCATGTAAAAGTTGGTGTCGAGAAACTGCAAGCGCTCTACGTCGTCCCTCGCATCGCAGTGCTGCAGCATCTCGCGCGCATCCTTGTAAATGTCATCGCTCGTTTGAGACCGCACGTTATCTGTCAAAAGCCGCTGCTGCTCATCGACGGAGAACGAACCAAACCAGGAATGATGCCGACGCACGATATCCCACGCTGACGAGCGCACAAAGCGTTTTGCCTTGTACTCGAATGAGAGGTTTTTTGTAGAGACAGACAGTCGATTTACGATTGGCGCGACAATGCCGCTGCGGATAAACGCAGGCACACGGTTGTATGCTCTTGCGACCTGATGCCCGTAGTACATCGGATATCCGGCAAACAGCTCATCACCGCCATCGCCCCCGAGCGCGACCGTCACGTGATGCCGCACGAAACGCGATAGCATAAATGTGGGTATCAGCGAACCATCGGACATCGGTTCGTCGAGCCATGTTCCGATCTCGCCGATCAGATCGGCGGCCGTCTCGACGCTCAGCGTCGCCTCGTAATGCTCGGTCCCGAGATGGTGAGCGACCTGGCGAGCATACTTCGATTCGTCAAACGAGTCCTCTTCAAAACCGATCGAGAATGTTTTTACCTTGTCCGTCGCGTGCTGCACGGCGAGCGCCGCGATCGTCGACGAATCGACACCACCGGACAGCAAAATACCTAGCGGCACATCCGACACGAGCCGCATCTTCACCGCGTCCGACAGCAGCTCGCGGAGCTCTGTTGCGGCCCGAGCGATCGACGGAGTATTGCCGTTCTTGTTCCACGTGAGATTCCAATAGCGACGCGTGCTGACCTCGCCATTTTGCACGACGAGCATGTGGGCCGCCGGCAATTTTAAGATCCCCTTATAGATCGATCGTGGAGCGGGAACGTAGTCGAATGACAAATATTCTCTAAACGCGTCCAGATCAAGCTCGCGTTTGACGCTCGGGTGCGTGAGCAGCGCCTTGGGTTCTGACGCGTAGAGCAGCTTGCCATCAAAGACGCCGTAGTAAAGTGGTTTTTCGCCAAATCGATCGCGGGCGAGAATGAGCTTTTTTTCGCGTGAGTCCCACAGCGCGATAGCGAACATCCCGTTCAGGTGCTCGACGAATGCCTCGCCGTATTCCTCGTACAGGTGCGGAATGATCTCGGTATCTGTCTGCGTGACAAAACGATGGCCTTTGTTCTCGAGGTCGCGCCGGACCTCGCGATAGTTGTAGAGCTCGCCATTCTGCATCGCGACGACGCTCTTGTTCTCGTTAAAGACTGGTTGGTCGCCCGTGGCGAGGTCGATGATCGAGAGCCGGCGCATCCCGAGCGCAACGTGGTTGTCCATCCAGATCCCTTCTGAATCAGGACCACGGTGGACGATCGCCTCACACATCGAGTGAAGCACGCTCTCGCCGCCGCCGTTTTGTTTAGTTGGTGACAGGTTGATCCAACCTGTGATGCCGCACATTATTTTGTCCCCGCGTCGACGGTGAATTTGCCGGCCTCGCTGCGGTAAAAGTTGTTGATAAATTCTAGAGCCCGTTGGGGCTCCATCGTCAGGAGCGGCTCCATGTCCGCGTTGTCGGAGAATTTTTCCAGGCGATCTGGTCTGTCGCGATAACCTTCAGCATATGCGTCCTCAATAGACTTTGATGGCGCGCCCGATTCCCGCGGAGCTAAAAAGACGTTGTTGTACTCGACCTCGAGCAGGATGTAGTCGTGTTTTTTTAGCAGGTCGTCCAGCTTCGCAATACTGTAGCCGTAGAAGTGATGCCGCAACTCAAAATGAGGCTCGTAGTTAACCACAAAGCGAAGCGGCGGCGGGATCTTTTCATTATATTCGGAAACGATCAGCCGTGGGCGATAGTGCTCGAGGACGGCATCGAGCACCCAGTAATCGTTCCCGTCGATGTCTTTTGACAGCACGCCAAAGTCCGGCTCTATCTTGTCCTCGCGAAGAAGCGAAATGACATTCTCCACCGTTACGGTGCTGTGGCAGGGGATCACATTTTCAAACTGCGAATACGTGCTCCGCAGCCTGCGATACTTGGCTGGGTCTGCCTCGATCCCGAGGCCGTGCCAGCCGTTTAAAAAGAGGTGATAGGTATTTGAGCTGCGGATACCGTCGCCCGCTCCGATATCGACAACGGTGCGGCTGTGAGACTGAATTTCGAACTCGCCAATGTACTTGTCGATGATCTGCTGCTCGCCAAAATTAGAAAACGTGCATCCTGGCTGCGACGCTCGGCGACGGCGGGCCCAGTACTGCAGGTCGCGCAGCCATTCGGGAGTAAAACCCATAGATCAGTTGGTGAATCCTATGCGCTCGCGAACGGCGTAGATCGCCTTGTCCTGCGATTCGTGATAGGTCCGCACCGACAACTCGGCAAGCAGCCCCATCAAAAAGAACTGCACCGATATCGCGAGCATGACGACGGCTACGACCGGAAGCGGCGTTTGAACAAAATCCGCATGGTACTGCGGCAGTCCAAACCGTCCGGCGGTTTTGAGAAATATTGCATAGGCAGCCGACAGCACGGACGCGACAAAAGCGAGCATTCCAAACGTTCCGAAAACATAGATCGGCTTTGTCTGATATGACGCCATAAACTTGATCGTCATCAGATCGAATACCACCTTGATAGTGCGCGAGATGCCGTACTTCGACTTACCCATTGTGCGGGCATGATGATCGACGGGAATTTCCGTCACGCGTGCGCCGGCCCATGAGGCGTAGATCGGAATGAAGCGATGCATCTCGCCGTACAGCCGTACGTCTTGTATGACCTCGCGTCGATAAGCCTTTAGCGAGCAGCCGTAATCGTGAAGCGGCACGCCGCCGATCGCGGAGATTATCTTGTTGGCGATCTGAGACGGTATCTTGCGAGAGATGAGCTTGTCCTGCCGATTTTTTCGCCAGCCGGAGACGACGTCGTAGCCCTCGTCTAGCTTTTCGAGCAATCGTGCGATATCTGCCGGATCGTTTTGCAGATCGGCGTCCATAGGAATCAGGATCTCGCCTTTTGCAGCGTCGATCCCAGCGCTCATCGCGGCGGTCTGACCGTAATTCCGGCGAAGTGATATCACACGAACGCGCGGATCACCTGCCGCGATCTCCTTGAGAATGCTGAGGCTCTTGTCCGTCGACCCATCATCGACGTAGATCACCTCGGCCGTCTTTCCGAGCTGGTCGAGTGCAGCCGAGATCTTTGCGTGCATCGGCCGCAGATTCTCTTCCTCATCCAGAACAGGAAGAAAAAGTGAGAGCTCAGGGTTGTTTACCGTTGTCGTGTCCATCAAACGAAAACAGCTATTCTCCCACGAAAGGATTGCCCACGAAAGGCACGAAAGACACTAAACAAAGCTTTTTGAACCGTCGGTATCAACATTGCGCGCTCAGAAGATTGAAAACGAGTAGAAAAGTTTTTCGTGCCTTTCGTGTGTTTCGTGGGCTATTCTTTCCGCGCCACGACAACGATCGACACGCCCAACGGGAAGTTGAAGTTACGCAGCCAAAATCGTTCGGCGCCGAATAGCGATCCAAAGACGCCGTTGAGAGCGGAGATATTGACGTTGTTTTCGGACTCGGGCTTTAGGCCGGTTAATTTCATTATCGTGCGGCCTGCGAGGATCGGTGTGAAGAATGTCCAGTTTGCATACGTCGAGCGTTCGATTGCGTAGCCAGCCTTTTTGAGCCGCTCGACGATCTGCGCCTTGGTGTAGCGGATGCGGTGATTTGAGATGTCGTCCTGCACGCCCCAGAGCCACATAAACGCCGGAACAAAGATGAGCGAATAGCCGCCCGATCTGGTAACGCGAAACATTTCTTTGAGACCGGCAACATCCTCGTCCAGGTGCTCGATGACATCGAGAGCAGTCGTGATGTCGAACATCTTGTCTTCGTACGGCAGGGTCTCAGCTAGACCCTTCTGCGCCTTTAAACCCTTGCGACGGCAAAACTCCAGCGCATCGTCAGAGACATCAACGCCTTCGGCATCGCCATATTGCGATAGCATCTCGATGTTCGCCCCCGTACCGCATCCAACGTCGAGGATCCGCAATGCGCTTGGAGTCCCACCTTTAGGTGTCTTAGCGTTCAACTTTTCAGTGATCGAATTGAGAAAAGATTCCAAGATCTTTCGCCGTCCCACAAACCACCAATGCGAGCCCTCCACCTCGTCCATGATGGCGTAGGTGTGCTGCTGCATTTCTTTTGCGAGAGTTGTGACCATAAAGAGATTTTGCCACGAATGGAGATGAATGCCACGAATGTCTGTGCGAGCTAGACTGCCATTAGTGAAATTCGTATTTATCCGTGCCTAAACTACGATCCCCATGATCTGAAATGCTGTGGCTCCGACGTTGCCGTTCTCCTGCAGACCATAGCTGTCGTTGAGACGCCTGCGAATGCCGTCGTCGCTGACAAAATACGTACCCTCATCGGTGCGCCCGAGGATCATCAGATCGATGCCCTCGTCGAGATACTCCTGCTTGCCGATCAGCAGCATGTATCGCCCGGCGCTCTGATGCGCGGCCCACTCGAGCTCATATAGCGACGGATCTGAGACACCGAGAGGATTTACATCGCGATTCGAATAGCTTGAGATCGCTTCCGCAAAATCGTACGCGTGCTGTCCCTCATGCACAAAAGTTCCCTCGCAGCCTCGCTGACCGCCTGTGTCGATCGTCTCCTCGGCGATAAATATGCAGATCTCGCGAAGCGCGTCGTGCAGGGACAGACGCTCAGTCATCAGCCGGGCATTTGCTCGTACGGGATTAGGCAAGAATGTCTGACCGGACGCGTTCCGCTCGGCAACGGGTCCGACCTGAATTCGCATTTCGGACTCAATGATCGCATTCATCACCAGCTTGTGCTGATCGTCGCCATTGTCGAGGATCGCTGCAAAAGCGTCGTCAATCGACTTTTGGTATTTCGACGCGATCCATTTATCAAATCTCATGAGTTTTATCGCAGCGACGCGGAGGCACAGAGAGAGCAAGTGTCCTACTCTGTGTCTCTGCATCTCCGCGGTTCAAACGATCTTCCCAAACCCACACCAACTATTCTGATTGTGCCACGTGATCTCGACATCCCTGGCGTCGATGTCGCTCCACCATTCTTCAAACTGTGGACGCGAAATATAAAACGCGGTCGGCGCAACCAGGTGATCAAAAACGATATTGTGCTGCTCGCGCCAGCCAAAGGTGCCGAGGTGATTTAGGTACTCGTTGTAAAACAATCTGTCGGCAACAGGTTTTGCAGCGGCATTGAGCGGACGGTAGACGAGCTTGGTCGTGAGAAACACGCCAAGCGTCGGCAGTTTTGAGAGCTGATAGAGAATCGGCTGCGAGATCTGCGATGTAAAGCTCTCGCGTACGGGGTTCACGTACTTTGTGATCCACTCGTTGTTTTCAGCGCCGTAGACCCACGCGGAGATATGCCCGCCGCTTTTGACCTTACTGGCGAGTGACAAAAACGCGCCTTTTGGATCGGGCGTATGATGCAGCACGCCGACGGAGAACGCGTAATCGAAGACCTTTTTTAGCGGCAGCTTGAAAATATCGCATTGCACAATGTGTGCGTTCGGTAGCTCGCGCGTTAACGCAAACGCAGACTCAACGCCCGCACCCAGATCGATGCCCACGACATCCTTGGCTCCCCACTCGGCGGCGAGCTTTGTATGGCGGCCCTTGCCGCAGCCGCCTTCGAGGACGGTCTTGCCTTCAAAGAATTCAGGTTTCACAGGCTGCAGCCAGCCGAGGAATTGCGCGTTGTATTTCGGATCCTCTTGCGTAAAGTTCGTCCACTGCCAGCCAAAATTCTTTGCGGTATCTGCCTTTTCCTGCTCGACCTTGCCGAGGTCCGCAAACCGCGGAACACCGCCTTGGACCTTGTACTCACGCGTGCATTTTTTGCACGTCAGGACGGCGTCGATGATCTCCTTGCCGTCATATTGCGATACGTACGCAAGGAGAATGTCACCGCCGCAGGTGGGGCACGCAAGCAGGTCTAAAAGTCTCTCTTTCATCAAATATTGGCCGCGGATCGGCACGGATATAACGGATCAAACGCTTAGATCAGTGCGATCCGTGTGATCAGTGGCTGCTTCTATTCTTAAATTCTTTGTACGCCGCCAGCGGGAACGGCTGCCGCCAATTGAACTCAAACTCGTCCGTATCCCGGTCCTCGTAGAGCTGGCGAAAGGTCTCGTCAAAAGCTGTCACGACCACACCGACGGTGCCGACATGCGAGAATACAAGCTGCTTTTCAGCAGCCTCCCGCATCTCGCTGGGATACTGATAGATATCGAGAGTGAGCTTGCTGCCGTTTCGCAGAAAGTGGAAATCAAATTCCTCCGGGTCACGATTCCACCGCAGAGTGTACTCATTCTCGGGTGTGCTCGGGTCGGCAAGTAGTGTGAGTATCCGCATCAATTCCGGCAATGCGGCAGCATGCGGCGCGTGAGCGGTGGTCGTGTGAAATTCGCTCTCCGCGTCGCGAAAACCGATCGACATCCATCCGCACTGCGGCGAGTTAAAGCTGACCTCAAGCCTTCCAGACATAGGAAAGTTAATAGTGAATAGTGAATAGTGAATAGTCAATTTCTCGGACCATGTGCCTCCGGTCAAATCGCGAGCGGGCCGTCAATCGCAGTGTCTTTGACTATTGACTATTGACTATTCACTATTCACTTGTGAAGCAGTATCACGATCTCCTCAGACACATTCTCGACAACGGCACGCGGCACGAAGACCGCACCGGCGTCGGGACGATCTCGGCGTTCGGATACCAGACGCGATTCGATCTAAATCAGGGTTTTCCGATCGTAACGACAAAGCGGGTGCCGTTTCGGTGGATCGCTGAGGAGCTGTTTTGGTTTTTAAGCGGTTCGACAGACGAAAAAGATCTGCGGGCGCGCGGCGTAGACATCTGGGAAGAATGGGCGACCCCCGAACAGACCGCGAGATTCGGTCGCAAAGAGGGCGATCTCGGACCAGTTTACGGATATCTCTGGCGTTCGTTTGGCGGCGATTACCCAAAGATGAATGGCGTCGATCAGATCGCACGCCTTATAAATGAGATCGAAACCAACCCAAATTCACGCCGCCTGATCGTCTCCGGCTGGGACCCGCGAGTTTGTGACGACGTCGCCCTGCCGCCGTGTCACACATTATTTCAATTCAAGATCGACAACGGCAAAACGTTGCATTGCCAGCTATACCAGCGCTCCGCCGATGCGTTTTTAGGCGTGCCGTTCAACATCTCGAGCTATGCGCTGATGACGCATCTTGTCGCGCATGTCTGCGATCTCGAGGTCGGCGAATTCATCCACACCTTCGGCGATCTGCACATCTACTCGAATCATCTCGATCAGGTCAACGAGCTGCTATCCCGCGAGCCAATGGAGCTGCCGACGCTTGAGTTTGTGGACGCTGACAGTTTAAAAAGATTGGGTGGTCTGCTCAATTTTAAATTTGAAAACTTGAAATTGAATAATTATCAGTCGTGGGGCAAGATCGCCGCGCCGGTAGCTGTTTGATCATGCACATGCGCTTGCTTCTGCTCCTTGGACTCGTTATAGCCTTTTCCGGTGTGCTCGTTTCGCAGAGAAGCCTTGGGTCAAACGTTGGCGTGATGAACACGCTCGCTAATGATTCGGACGTTTGTCTGGCGATAAAGAATAGTCGCCTGAGAAAGGGCCAGATCATTACGCTGGTCAATACCGATCGTCCTCAGTCGACAAGAAGGTTTGCCGTGCGAGAAAAAACTTATACAAACTGTTCGAGTGAAATAGAGCCTATTTTAGGGGCTTCGTACTATTTGCTGAAAGGCCGTCGGCTTGATTGGCCAGCCGTTGATATAGCTGTGGTCGGACAGCCAAGGGTCACGAGAAAAAGAGGACTTGTGCGGATTGACTTAACTGGTGACGACCGAGGGGAGTATTTTCGTAGTTGTACAAGCACTGAGGGGATCCATCTCACGATCTGGAGCGGTCTGCCACTAAAAAGCAAGAGAATTTGGCATAGCTACTTTTACCTCAAATACGATACACAGCCGACTTGTAAGCATTCTGACTATAGAGGGACCTACTAAAGTAAGTGATCTGCCATTCGCCGTCTGACCTCATCGTGAGATATTGTCTCACCTCGGTCAGCCTGCGCAACACCACGCTCGATCTTTGCTAGTACCAGCAAGCGCTCCATTGCATCGATGACCAGTTCTTTCGTAGTCATTTCAACATCTTACCAGACAGAACTAATTCACCTTCACATTCGGCGGCTGGGCGGCTTTGATGCGGACGTCGATGCCGTTCGATGCGAGGAGCAGCAGGCGGCGAGCGTCGTAGCTTGAGGCGTCAAGCGGCTGATAGGAGAGCAGGTAGCGGTTTTTGCGGAGTTCGTCGCAGATGGTTTTTGCAGCGGCCTCGGCGTCGGCGAAATCGAACACCTTACCACCGGTCTTCTCCGCTAATTCCTCGACGACCTCTTTGGCCTTTGGCTGATCTCGCCGATACGCACCGCCGGTCCGATCGGGGATCTGGAGCGAGTAGACGACGATATCGCGTGCAAGCAGCTCGTTGAGCACTTTTTCAAAGGTGATCTTGCTCCCGCGATCGAGGCCGTCACTTATGATGACGAGCGCCGTCTTTCGCGTGCCGGGCATCAGCGGCTGGATAACCTGATCGATCGTGAGGTCGATCGAGTCGAAAAGGTATGGATTTCCCTTTTTGCGGAAGGTGCCAAAGGCCGCCTCCATCTTTTTAGGGTCGTCGGTCCACTCCTCGACTATCTCGGGCTTTTGATCGTAGGCGAGGGTAAAGATCTGATCCCCGTCGTAGATCTCGTACGCGAACTGCATCGCCGCCTCTTTCATCTTATCGACGGTCGTCTGCAGCGTCTGCGAATTATCTACAAGGATCACGATCCGCGACGGCGACGGGTCGGCTACGAAATTATTTATCTTTTGCTCGACACCATTCTCGTAGAGATCGAGATTCTCGACGCGGATCGGATCAGTTTTTTTGTCGTTGCGGCTGGCGACAACAGAGAGAACGGCACCGGCCGTTGCGCTCTCGCCTCGGTCGGAGTGGCGGGACTGTGTGAATGCAGTTGTCGCGACGAGCG
>Ga0068853_100005345_pt1 | contig 10055 bp, 8 predicted proteins | sample KBSCornC32_FD_65655 | JGI IMG/M metagenome (GOLD analysis project Ga0068853, IMG submission 65655) | Corn rhizosphere microbial communities from Kellogg Biological Station, Michigan, USA - KBS Corn C3-2 | ecosystem: Host-associated > Plants > Roots > Rhizosphere > Soil ... | reverse complement strand
ACGTCATTCGGGCGAGCTTTGACCGCGCCAAAAAAGAGGTTTTCGGCGACACCACCGTCGCGTTCAAACCGACAAAGCCGGACTTCAGATCTATAGAGCTGGATGCTGTCGGGCTGAATTTCAGCTCCGTAAAGCTCGATCCCGCCGGCCAAGCGCTGCAGTACCGCACGACCCCGACAAAGGTCATCGTGACGCTCGACAAGGCGTATCAGCCGGCTGATACCGTCGCGATACGATTTGTCTACACGACAACGAATCCAAAGAAGGGCGTCTACTTTCGCGACGCTGAGCGGGCGTCGAACGGTCAGGAAGAACACTCGGCACAGATCTGGTCACAGGGCGAGGCTGAGGAGGCAAGGTACTGGTTTCCCGGGTTCGACTTCCCTTCGGACAAAGCACTGACGGAGGAATACATAACGGCCGGAGCGGACGAGACCGTGATCGGCAACGGTGAGTTTCTCGGCAAAACGACGAACGACAACGGCAGCGTAACCTGGCACTACAAGATGCCCGTGCCGCACTCGACCTATCTCGTGTCGTTTGTCATAGGCAAATATTCACGTATCGAGGACAAGTACAAGGACATTCCGCTCGGCTACTACGTCTATCCCGGCATTGAGCCGATCGGCAAAAGGGCGTTTGGCGACACGCCGGACATGATCCGCGTTTATGAGCAGCTCACGGGCGTGCCGTTTCCGTACAACAAGTACGACCAGACGATCGTCGCTCAATTCCAGTTTGGCGGCATGGAGAATATTACCGCCACCACGATGAACGACTCCGAGATCATGATGGCCGCGATGGGCGAGAATGGCATTACTCTCGATCTCGTCTCGCATGAGCTTGCACATTCGTGGTTCGGGGACATGGTGACGTGTCGTAATTGGGCGGAGCTATGGCTCAACGAGGGCTTTGCGACCTATATGGAGGCGGCATATCGGGAACAGCGAATGGGACGCGATGACTATATGTCAAAGATCCGCGAGGATGCCGCGGACTTCATAATCGACGAGTCGATAAACAAGAGGCGTCACCCGCTTTTTGACCTAAACGCGAAGAATGTCGATGGTCTTTTTGATGATCCCAACACCACATATCAAAAGGGCGGGGCCGTGCTTCACCAGCTCCGGGAGCAGGTCGGCACCGAGGCCTTTTGGAAAGGCATCAACATCTATCTGAACGCCCACAGATTTGCGAATGCCGAATCTACCGACCTCAGAAAAGCGATGGAGCAGGCATCAGGTCAGGACCTCGGATGGTGGTTCGATGAATGGGTCTATTCCGGCGGAGCACCGTCGCTCAACGTGACGCAGCTCTGGCATCCGCGGACAAAAACGCTGACAGTCACAGTGACTCAGGTCCAAAAACCGGATGCGATCACGCCCGCGGCATTCCGCCTGCCTATGGACGTAAAGGTGACCACACCGTCCGGCGAGCGGACCGAGAAGATGGACATTGCAAAGCGGCTCCAGGTCTTTAGCTACAAGCTTTCGGACCGCCCTTCAAAGCTCGAGATCGATCCGGGCGATAAGATCCCGATCAAGACCGTGAAGATCCATCCGATCGCGATGGCGCGAGCCGCGGGCGACGACTAACTCCCTCTTGGTGTGTTTCGTGTCTTGCGTGGGCACTCCAAGAAAAAAGCCCCTTCCTTTCGGAGGGGCTTTTTTCTTTTGAGAAGACCGGATGTCTGCTTCAAATGTTGAATAGCAGAGCCGAAGAACATCAGACTTTTCCGCTGCCGGGGGACCCGACATGATCTTTTGTCTTCTTTTCCACACCTACGAGGTTAGCTGACGGGCTAGGAACGAAAGAGTATCCCTTCATCACTTGATGATTCGCCCCTGCCGGCTCATGCGTCCGGCCTTGGGTCCCCCGCTCCCGATACATGTCGGGACTCGGTGATCGACTTTTCAACACTGAGATAATAGCAGTAACCCACCATTATTTCAATTTCTAAGATGCAGAAATTGTTGCAAATGTTGACCTTGCGTAAAAAAGTTTTCAGCGAGCAGGATAAAGCTGATAAAGCATCACGTAAACGACAACACCGGTGACCGAGACGTACAGCCAGACCGGGAAGACGAGTCGCGCGATCCGCTTGTGAGCGTCAAAATTCCCTTTTAACCCTCGCCACAATGTCAGCAGGACGAATGGAGCGATCAGCGCTGCAAGGATTGTGTGCGACGTCAATATGGTCAAATAGATCGGCCGCACGATCCCTTCACCTGTGAATTTGGTCGGACCAAGCCCGAGATAATAGGTGCGCAAAGTGTGATAGGTCACATAGCACACGAGAAATAACGCTGACACGATACTCGCCGACAACATGCAAAAGCGATGCTTGTGTACCTCCGCGCGCATGATAAAAACAAACCCACATAGCAAAAGAACGCCGGATGTGGCGTTCAATGCGGCATTAACATGCGGGAATATTTGCAGCAGGTCCATCGCCTACTTCCAAAATCCGAGCAGCATAAAGAGCACGATCCAGACGCCGTCCATAAAGTGCCAATACCAGCCGACGACCTGTGCGATCGTGCGGCGTTTGAGGATCTTGTTCTCATTACGGGTTGGGTACCAGACCTGCAGCAGCACGGATGAAAGGGCCGTGATCCCGCCAAGCACATGCACCGCGTGAACGCCCGTGAGGATGTAAAAAAATCCGGCATACGGATTCCCCGACATGTACAGCCCCTGCGACCGCAGCTCAAACCACGCAAGCAATTGCGACGAGATAAATGCTGCGCCTAATACCGTCGTGGCGATGAACCATCGCTTTGCCGACTCGCGGTCCATCACGTCCAATTTCTTCCACGCGACATGATACGTCCCGCTGCTCGCGAGCAGGATGACGGTGCTGATCCACACCTGTATCGGCAGCAAAAATGGATGCCATTCCGCCGCTCCGTTTGTCGCTATAACGATATATGCGGATGCAAGCCCGCCGAACGTCATCATCACGATAACGAGCAGGACGCCGGTCAGGACACGCGACTTGTCAGGCACGAATGCGTTTGGATCGTAGCTGTTCTTGTCGCCAGGATCTGGGCCGTTTCCGCCGCCGCCCGGATCGCGTCCGCCGCCGTTGCCGCGGTTGGATCCACCGCCGAGCGAGCCGCCGCGGCGTTTTTTAGATATTTCTTTTACTTCTGGAAGGGTCTCGACAGTTCCGACTTTCATGACTACAGCTTGTCAGCGACCATCAGGATAAACAGCACGGGAAGGTAGATCACAGTAACGAGAAGAAGCTTCTTATTCGCGGCATCGGTCTTAGCCCGAGCCGCAATTATGGACGCATAGAGCATCCACAGGCCAATGATGGTGCCGCCGATCAGGAAGACCTTTCCCGACAGCCCAAAAAAGAACGGCGCAAGGCTCGTCGGCAGCAGCATCACCGAGAAAAGCACTATCTGCCGCGCAGTGATCTTGCCATCGGGCTCCACGGCAGGGAGCATCTTGATACCGGCATTTGCGTATTCTTTTCTAAATATCCATGCGATCGACAAAAAATGCGGGAACTGCCACAAGAACTGCATCGCAAACAACGCCCACGCGCCGATGGTGATATCATTCGCCGCGGCGGTCCAACCCATCAGCGGCGGCAATGCTCCGGGAATCGCGCCGATCGCTGTCGAGGCCGACGTTCGCGTCTTTAAAGGGGTATAGACCAGCACGTATCCAACGATCACCATCGCACCCATAAATGCGGTCAGCATGTTCACCGCAAATGCGAGATAGACCTCAGCGATCAAACATTGCGCGATGCCGAAAAAAAGTGCCTCCGCCGAGCTCACGCGCCCGGTCGGCAGCGGCCTTGCTGCGGTTCGCGGCATAAGCTCGTCGAGGTCTTGTTCCCAATACTGATTTAGCGTCGCGACGCCAAAGGCGAGCAGCGTGATCGCGATCAGCATGTTTACAAAAAGGACGACGTCGAACGTCCCTTTCGTGCCCATGTAAAACCCTGCGGCCGACGTCAGCACAAGCAGGATCGCAATGCGCGGCTTGGTCAGCTCGAGGTACGCGATGACGCGTTCCCGCAGGCCTAATTCTTTCTGTAATTCGAGCTCAGCAGCCACAATAATGGACGAGAAACCGTAATGCTCAGGATAGCGTCTAAGATAGTTAAATCAAAGTAATGGCCATTACCGCCGTTATTTTTTGCAAATAGCCGGTCTTATCAGCATTGTGAGTGACACGAGTCACACGTTAGGCTATTCTTGCACGTGAAGTTAGATGTCCACCGCTGAGGAAACTCTCAAAAGCCAACCCGCGGCAAAAGAGGCGTCGATACCGGTACTGAACCGCGTTCTCGACTTTCTGAGCTCGGTACGCGTCGGCGTCGTGATGCTCTGCATTCTCGTCGTCTTTGCGATGATCGGGATGCTCATCGTCCAGCAGAACGTCAACGGTTTTGACACCTGGTACGTAGGCCTCACGCCCGCCGAGAAGATGGTCTGGGGCTATCTCGGCTTTTTTGATATCTATCACAGTTGGTATTTCAACCTGCTGCTGCTCATCCTCTCGCTCAACATTATTCTCGCGTCGATCGACCGATTCCCGTCCACATGGACAGCGTACATCAAGGAACCAAAGCTCACCGCGACCCGCGACTGGCTGCTCGGAAGGCGCGAGCACGTCACGGTCGAGTCCGACAAAAGCGAAGCCGACGCCGAGGCTGAGATAAAGAGTGCATTCACTGCCGCGGGTTATAAGCCAAAGGTCACGCCGACGACAACGACCGAGTATGGTGTCGATGAAAATGGACGCAAGGACTTTTCAAAGATCATTACGCGGACGACCACGATAGTTTTTGGCCAAAAAAGTTCGTGGAACCGGCTTGGCGCGTATATAATCCACATTTTTTTGCTGACGCTCTTTCTGGGTCATTTCGTCGCGTTTCAGACCGGCTTTGACGCGGACGTACGGATGATACCGGGCGAGATCACTGACACGATTCAACTGATCACGTTCAATCTCGATAAGAAGGAAAAATTTGACGTAAAGCTGCCCTTCACCATCGACTGCACCGATATTCAGCAGCGGCTGATCGATGAGAATGGCGGCATCGACATAACCAACACGCTCGATTGGCGAACGCAGGTCAAGATCAACGATCCGTCCTACGGCACCACGACCGCTGACATCAGCCTCAATAAGCCATTTACCTATCGCGGATATCGATTTTTTCAATCGCAGACCATACCAGTCGGCAACGCCCGCACGATCACGCTCGACCTGACGCCGCAGAATGGCGGCGCGGTGCAGACGGTCGAGATCCCGCGTCTCGGCTCGGCGACGCTCGCTGACGGCACGAAGGTCGAGTACACCGATTTTGAGCCGGATTTCACCCTCAACGGGAGCAAACCCGATACTCAAAGTGCGGATTACAACAACCCGGCCGCGGTGCTGAATGTCACGCCTCCAGGCGGTCAGCCGCAGCGTGTGTTTGCGTTCTCGGCGAAGCTCCCGGACAACGCTCCGATCGCGGCACCGAGAGCAGGTTACAAATGGCATCTGGCGGCATTTGAAAAGGCGCCGCTCGCGCATATTCTCTCGATCAAGTACGACCCGTTCAACGCACATTTTATCGCCTGGTATATCGGCGGATTTGGTCTCGTGGGATCGTTGATGCTCGTGTTTTTCTTCTCGCACAAACGCGTCTGGGCATCGATCGAGAAAAAAGATGACGGCACGACCGAGATCATCCTCGCGGGCGAAGCAAACCGGAATCACATCGGATTCCGCGACAAATTTAACAAGATCGCCGAAAGAATCGGCGGCAGTGTCAGTAGCCCGCACGTAAGTGAGGGCCCCTCTAGCGACGAGAACCCGCCCCAAACGTAGAGAACTAAAATGGAAGAACTCGACAGATTAGAAAATCGTGCAACGTGGAAGACATTTCTTCCCGCATTCCTCGCCCTCGCGGGCGGTTTTGTAATGCTGGGCCTCCGGCTCGAGATCGGGTCGAGATTCGTGTCGGATGGAGCACTGATGATGCTCGCGCTGGCGTGCTATATCCTAGCGGCTCTCTTCCAGCTTACGAATCTCTATGCGCCCTCGTCGATGGCCGAGAAGATCGGCTACTTTGGCGCCGCGCTCGGCGTTTTCTTTAACCTGTCGAGCTGGCTTGTCCGCTGGGTCAACGGTTACGATCACGAGATCGCGATCATGCGCGCGAGCGGCAACATGGCAGAACCATGGATATTCCGCTACATCCCATTCGCAAATCTATACGACCTTAGTCTGGCTTTCGCATTCGGTGCCGGAATGGCGACTCTGTTTTTTAGCGGCCGCCGGAGCTTTAGGATCCTTGCGGCTTTTACGCTGCCGCTCGCGGCCCTCATTCTCGTGCTCGCTCGCTTTATCGGCAACGAATTCATCGACCTGCCGCCCGTTCTCGACAGCTATTGGCGACCGATTCACGTCGGTGACGCGAGTTTGAGCTACGGCGTCGCTCTGGTGTGCTTTGGCGTCGCGGTGATGTACCTGCTCAAGGACGGCGTCAAGGTTGAGGCGATGGCGATCTGGTCGTCGATCTTTGGGATCGCGGTCATCGCCACGATCAGCAAATTCTCGGTGTTTACCGAGTTCGTTTATCGTTCAGGGCTTTTCGTGGACGCAGGCGAGGGCAAAAAGCCGTTCAACGCACCATTCCGTCTCGAGGTGCCGTATGTCGGGCCGGCTTTGGCTATTGCCGGGCTGTTGCTGCTCGGTGCGGCGATAGCATTCTCGGTGTATATCTTTCAAAAGAGCGAGCCTGCGAAGAAGTACGGTCACTATCTCCTAAAGGCCGCATTCGCCGCGCAGTTGATCTCGATCGCTCTGCTCGTAATCGGACTGCAGGACAACTCGAATGTTCCCGCACGTCTGCAGGCGCAGCTTCAAAAAGATCCTAGCCAATACGTCACCGCCGGCAAGGACATGGCCGATTCGCAGCAGCTAACGGCGCAGGAAATGCAGCAGATGACACCGCGGCAGTTCGATCAAATGGGCCGTCAGTACGTCCAGGGCAGCGGCAACAAGATGTTCCTGAGTCTCTCGGCGAATCCTGTTGAGGTGTCTGCGCTGATAACAGCGCTTGTGGGGACGTTGTTCGTGATCTTTTTTGGATTCCGCACCGAGAAGCTGCGCGAGCGCCTGCCGTCTCTCGAGGCGCTCGACTCGCTGATGTACAAGACAGCATGTCTCGCATTCGCCGGACTTGCCATGCTTCTCATCACAGGCGCGATCTGGGCGAACGAATCCTGGGGGCGTCCATGGGGTTTTGATTCCAAGGAGACTGGCGCTCTCGTCGCGTGGCTGACCTATGCCGCATTTCTCCACTCGCGCATCTCGCACGGCTGGCGCGGACGCAGCTCGGCCTATTTTGCTGTCATCGGCTTCCTGCTCGTGATATTTACTTATTTAGGGGTAAGTTACCTGCTGAAAGGCCTGCACAGCTACGCGTAATCCACGTCAGGGCTGCTGAACGGTGACGCTCGCGACAGTGGTCGCCGGGATCTTTTCGACTGCGCCGTCCTTGCGCTCGATGGACAAAAAACCGCGATCGTACACGAATCGCACTATCTCGCTCATCTCGCGCTCTGTCCGCGAGCCGTCCTTGAATACGATCACCAGCCGATAACCCGCCATCGGGTCCGCTGTTGCTGCGCTCTCCGAGCGCCTCCTGGACGCCGGCGGGGTTCGTCGCGCCGGTGGGTTTGATGTCGGTGAAGGAGGCGTCTTTGTTATTGTCACCTTTGCCGACTTGTTGCCAAATACCGTGCGTGTGTTAGCCTCGGTTTGTTTCGCGGCGGTTTGGTCCGGTTTCTGTTCGGTTTTAGGCTCCGTCTCAGGCGATCGGTCAGTCTTAGCTTGGTTCTCAGTGCGTCGGTCAGGAGCGGCGATCGTTGCGGAGTTGTCCTCCCGTCGACGCTCTGGAGAAGGCGTTGCCAAAGGTGTTGCTTTGGGCGTGACGGCGATGATCGTCCCCACCGAGTTGACCTTTATGCCGGTGTTTTCGGTCGAGGCGACGGTTGGCGGACCTTCCTGCTTTTGAGGCGCAAGTGCCACGAAGGCACCCGCGAATTTGATCTTGTATGTGGCCGGATCGTCATTCGGTGTTCTGCCTTGAACGCGCAGCACCAGCTTTCCCGGCTGCCGCATATAGACGACGCGTCCCGTCTCGCTAACGCCAGTGTCGGCGTACATCACCATCTGCGTTAGCGGTTTTAGATCGGATGCCTGGTAGACGTTGATATCGCCGGAGAAATTCTGCGTAACGACATTGATGAATATGTCTCCCTGAGCACCGTCAAACGCCCAGTAATGCGTCGTCAGCCGTGAATCACCGATATCGCGGGCCTTTATCGTCGACGAGATCTCGCTCTCGGTCACTGGTGTCGGAAAATTGACGTCCGACGACTGTCCGGCTGAGCTGATCGCAAAAAAAGCGATCGCGACGATGCAGATCAGCGTGAATTTTGTCGAGATCAACAAAGCTACTCCTTCAGGCCGATGATATCAGAATCGGGCCATTGACCAGAAAAAAAGCCGGATGCTCACAGCATCCGGCGTTTTACTTGAATGTCGAAGACTGCTATTCGCCCGTTTTGGCAGCCGAGGCCGCACCGCCGAGGACCTCGAGGGCCTTCTTCAACTGGACGTCCTCAGTCGTCTTTTGGACGGGCTTTGGCGTCGGAGTGGCCTGCGGATTGGGGTTGTCCTCATTGTCGATGCTGTCGGGATCGATAGGCTCCGGAGTATCGGGGCGTTTGACCTCTATGGTCGGCTTGACGCCCGTCGTCGCACGCTCCTCGCCAAGGAACGCATTGCCGCTCGGGCTCGCCCATTTGGCGACCGTCAGCAACAGTCCCTCGCCACTCTTAAGAGTAAAAAGCTTCTGCTCGGTACCGGCACCAAAGGTCTTTTCACCGATCACCTCGCCGCGTTTGCGATCGGCGACCGCCGCAGCAACGGCCTCGGCCGCACCAGCCGTACCGGAGTCCGTGAGCACCGCGAGTTGACCATCGAATACGGCTTTGGACGGGTCGGCAGCAAACGCATTCGTGACCTTATTTCCCTGTCCGATCACCTTTGCCAGGTCGCCGTCCTTGATAAACAGATTTGCGACGGCAACACCATCCTCGAGGCTCCCCGCGGCAACGCCGCGAAGGTCGAGAACGATCTTCTGCACACCCTGCTTTTGAAGTGACTGAATTTGACTCTTGATATCGTTCGCCTCACCGTCCTCGAGGCTGTAGACCTTGATGACGCCGATCTTGCCATTCTCGACACGAGCCTCGGCGGCAGGAACCGTGTACTTGCCGCGAACGACCTTGATCGTCTGCGGCTTTTCGCCCGCGCGTAGCACGCGCAAGCTCACCGTCGTTCCGGGATCGCCCTGCACCAACTGCCTCGCATCGTAAAGCGAAACATCACGCGTGGCCTTATTATCAACGTACTCGATAAAGTCTCCCGCCTTAATTCCGGCCTTGTCCGCGGGACCGCCTTTGGTCGGCGAGACCACATACAGATAGCCCGAGATCTGCGAAAATTCGGCACCGATGCCGACCTTTCCAGAGGTCTTTGCCGCCTCGTAAGCTTTGACCTGATCGGCCGTCAGGAACGACGAATACGGGTCCAAACCGCCGGCCAGCCCGCGCAGGGCACCGAGACGGACCTTGTCCATATTGGGCTCATCGACGTAATCACTTTGAATATGCTGGAGCACCGAGTCGACGATCCTGAGCTGTGCTGTCGGGTCGTTCACCGGCTGCTGGGCCGACGCGTTGAGCAGACCGCCAACCATCGGCAGCCCGCCGACCACGGCGTAAAGAGAAATAACGCCGGAGATCGCAAGGACCCAGACTTTGGAGCGAAATGACATAGTAAAACCTCTTATGTAATCCTTAGATGCGTGTTTTACGCGTGTTGACCCGGCTTTGTTCAGCCTGTCGAAATTATACGGTGCAGGAACAGGAAACTTCCAATCAAAAAGGGATTGCAGATCTTTCTGCGGTGCCGCCCCAAGGGCGAATACTCGCCATCGATCCCGGCACCAAACGCATCGG
>Ga0068853_100005343_pt1 | contig 10057 bp, 8 predicted proteins | sample KBSCornC32_FD_65655 | JGI IMG/M metagenome (GOLD analysis project Ga0068853, IMG submission 65655) | Corn rhizosphere microbial communities from Kellogg Biological Station, Michigan, USA - KBS Corn C3-2 | ecosystem: Host-associated > Plants > Roots > Rhizosphere > Soil ... | reverse complement strand
CACCAAAGCGAAAGTCACCATTGCTGAGGACGGAACGACCACCCTGGAGACGCGGTGGGGGCTGACCTATACGACGACGCCGGAGCCGGTTGACGAACCGCCGTTCTAGGAAGAGCTGCCCATCTCTCGACAACCGGCCACCGCTTGCGAGGGCAACGCGCTTGGCGGAGCCGCTGCCGCGGCCACGACGGCCAGGCGACGGGTGGACAGACTACGGGGCCGTCGTGGCCTTGCCCCTTGGCACCGTGGCCACCTCGGGCCGTGGTCCAGTCGGGTAGTTGCGTTGGTTGGGGCGCTTGCGTTGCGTCGTGGTCCTGCGCCTGGGCTGGCAAGCGGGGGTCTTTTCCCCCGCTCCCCCTCAGCCACTTCCCTCGCTCCGCCGCTTGCGTTGCGTTGTGGTTCAGCGCCGGAGCGGGGCGTGTGGCGGTCGGTGCCTGTGGTGGCCTACTTCTTCACGCCTACGGCGGCGTAGTCGTACATGCCGTAGCCGTCGGAGACGAACAGGTTGGTGCCCCTGGCGGGTCGGAAGAGGAGGGACTTGGCCACCAGGCCGGGGAGGATGTAGGCGTCGTCCATGACCTTCTGGTCGACCTGGCTCCAGAGCTGCAGGCGGGCGGTGGGGTCCTCGGTCAACGCGGCCTTGTCGATCAGCTGGTCGACCTCGGGGTCCTTGACGCCGAGGTTGCTGTTGCCGCCGGAGGCGCGGATCACGCGGCTGTCGACGATCTGGCTGAAGTAGCCGAAGCCCTCGGGCCAGTCGGCCTGCCAGCCGAAGATCATCAGGCCCAGGGAGTTGTTCTTGGCGTAGTCCGGCTTGCCGGCGTAGAGCTTGCCGTAGTCGCCCTGCGGGAAGGGCTTGATGGTGAGCTTGATGCCGACCTTGGCCAAGGACTGCTGCAGGGACTCGGCGGTGGCCTTCTCACGGGGGCGCTCGGCGCGGTAGGAGATGTTGGTGGTGAAGCCGGTGGGCTGGCCACAGGCCTGGAGCTCCTGCTTGGCCTTGTCCTCGTCGCCGGCGTTGTTGGGCGTGGGGTACGGGTCGAACTTCTGCGCGCCGGGGATGACCGGCGGCTGGAGGTTGGTGGCGATGTCGCCACCGATGCTGCCGCCGTACGCGGCCTGGTAGGACGTCTTGTCGGCGGCGTACAGCACGGCCCGCCGGCAGTGCACGTTGTCCAGCGGGGCGACGTCGCTGTTGATGGCGGTGTACCAGAGCCGCGCGCTGGTCGGGTTGTCGGTCTCGGCCTTGAGCTTCTGGTCGGCCAGGATCTTGCCCTGGGCGGCGGCCTGCACGCCAACCCCGCTGACCTCGAAGTCCAGGTCGCCGGACAGCAGCCGCTGGTCGATGTCGTCGGCGTTGGTGTTCAGCGCCACCTCGAACTTGTCCGGCAGCGCCTTGCGCAGCGGATCGGTCTGCTGGCTCCAGTGCGGATTGCGGACCAGGGTGAAGTTCTTGCCCTGGTTGTTGTCGCCGAACATGTACGGCCCGCTGGACACCACGTGCTTCTTGTAGTCGCTGCCGGTGTCCTTGGCCGCCGGCACCGGAATCGTCGCCGGCAGCATCGCGAAGTAGTCGAACGCGGCGAACGCCGACTTCAGGTGGAACACGATCGTCGTGTCGTCGGGCGTCTCGATGGCCTTGAGGCCCAGCTTGTCCTTCGACGTGTCCTTGTACGCCGAGGTGTAGCCCTGCAGGTCGAGATAGTCGTTGAAGTACGTCGGCCCGTCCGGGAACACGGTCTTGTCCAACGACCGCTCGACCGCGTACTTCACGTCCTTGGCCGTGACGGTCGAGCCGTCCTCGAACTTCACGCCGGTGCGGAGGTGATAGGTCCACGTCTTGTCGTCGTCACTGGACTTGCCCAGATCGGTGGCCAGATCGGGGACCAGCTTGGCGCCGGCCGGGCCGGGCTGCGGGGCGAACGTGAGCAGACTGCGGCCGAACAGGCGGGAGAAGTCCCACTCGTAGCTGTAGTACGAGTCGGCCGGGTCGAGGGAGTCCCAGTCGCCGGGGTTGGCCATCCGGATGGTGCCACCCTTGGCGTCGGACGCGTTGAACACCTTGCTGACGGCCGCGTTGAACTGCGCGCCACCGGCCGAGCCGTCGGCGCCGGAGCCGCCGCTGCAGGCGGTCACACCCGTGGCGAGCATGGCGGCAACACCGACCGCCGCCATGATCCGCTTTCTCCCCATGTCAGCTCCTCATCTCGTGCAGGGTTGCCAGAGTCCACCAGAATCCCGAGCACGAGGCGAGGTCGGGACGGCGAATCGGCGTCAGGTCACATTCGGCGCCAGGCGTAGGCTGGTGCCGTGAAGACGTGGGTGTTCGTGCTGCTGGGCGTGGTGTTCATACTGCTCGGCGCGCTGTGGTCGGCGCAGGGCTTCGGCTACGTGACCGGCAGTTTCATGACGGGATCGAAACTGTGGGCCACCATCGGCCCCATCGTGGTCCTGCTCGGCCTGTGGTCGCTGGTCACGGGCATCCGGCGCGCCCGGTCCCGCTGAGCGCGGCCCGACTACCTGGGCCGACGGGCCGGCGGCTCACAACAGGCCACCGCGCAGAACTCGCCGTTCACCGTGCAGCCCAGTGTCGAAAACGTCGAAAGCTTGCGGGGTTCGACGTTTTCGACGTGCTCACGCACCAACTCCACGACCATGTCGGCGAAGCGCTGGTCGGGGCCCGGGGTGGCGGCGCGGGCGAAGGCCATGCCGTACGACTCGGCCCGCTCACGGGCCTCGGTGTCCAGGTCCCACGCGACCTCGAGGTGGTCGCTGACGAAACCGACCGGGCACACCACCAGGTTGGTCACCCCCTTGGCGTGCAGGGCATCCACGTGGTCGACGATGTCCGGCTCGAGCCACGGCACCTGCGGCGGCCCGGAGCGGGACTGCCACACCACGTCGTACTCGGCGACGCCCAGCTCCGCGGCGACCAGCCGGGCGGCCTCGGCGACCTGCTGCGAGTACAGGTGCCCGGACGGGCCGCCGGTGGCGTCGAAGGAGTTGGGGATGGAGTGCGCGGTGAACACGAGCCGGTAGTCGTCGAAGCCAGCGGCGGCCGCGCGCACGGCGTCGGCGAACGGCAGCACGAAACCGGGGTGGTCGAAGTACTGGCGCAGCTTGACCAGCTCGGGCGGGTCGGCGACGGCGGCCCGCGCCCGCAGGATGTCCTCGTCGTACTGGCGACACGCCGAGTAGCCGCCGTAGGCGCTGGTCGGGAAGACCAGCGCACGGCGAACACCGTCGACGACCATCTCGCCGACGGTGTCCTCGAGCATCGGATGCCAGTTGCGGTTGCCGAAGTAGATCGGCAGGTCCAGCCCGGCGGCCGCGAGCGCCGCGCGGATCGCCTCGATCAGGTCCCGGTTGAGCCGGTTGATCGGGGAGACGCCGCCGAAGTGCAGGTAGTGCTGGGCGACCTCGTCAAGCCGCTCGGGTGGCACGCCCCGCCCCCTGGTCACGTTCTCCAGGAACGGCCGGACGTCGGCCGGTCCCTCCGGCCCGCCGAAGGACAGCAGCAGCAACGCGTCGACACTCACGCCTGCCATCCAACCACCGGTCACTCCGGGATCGCTGAACCGGCCCTCCGCTTGCCGCCGTTGTTGCGCCGCAGGATCGGGATCAGGATCGCGCCGCCGGCCATCAGCGCCGCGATGACGAACACACCGATGCTGCTGTTGTTGTTGGACGTGATCTGGGCCGCGGTGGTCACCGGGGTGATCGGCGGCGCGGTCGGCGAGGCCAGCGCGCTGTAGTTGACCAGGCCGGTCTGCTCCAGCACGGTGATGTGGTCGAGCACGGTGGTCATGCACTGGTTGGCGAAGTCGCGGATCAGCGAGTTGCGGGTGCCGGCCCGGACCTGCGAGAGCAGCTGGTAGACCGCGCCGTGCTGGTCGCGCAGCGGCCCGACGAAGGCCCGGTCGAAGTCGATGCCCGGCTGGGCGTTCTGCATGGTGGTCAGGAAGCCCTGCTGCTCGGGCAGCGGCTTCGTCGGAATCGTCACCCCGAGCTGCTGGGCGATCTGCACGTTCATCTTGTTCAGCAGGGTGTGGCCCTGGATGAGGTGCTGCCCCGCGGTGCGGACCGAGGGGTTGTTGGTCATGGTCTGCGCCATCTCGCCGCTGGGCAGCTCCCACGAGCCGGCCAGCGCGACCTTGACCAGCATCAACCGGTCCGCCGGGCCCACCGGGCCCCACTGGCTCTGCGTGACCTGGGTGCCGACGTCCAACGGGTTGTTCGGGTCCACCTGCCCGGGGGCGGTCGCTGCCTGCGACTGGCCGACGGAACAGCCGGAGAGCGGCAGGAGGGCGCCGATCCCGATCACGACGAGGACGGCGGCCTTGCGCACCGCGCGAGAGATCACCGGTCCGACCACCTTTCCTGGATACGAATTGCTATCCGGCACTACGAGGTGGACCGGTGACCCGATCACTGCGGCGACTCGCCGTTACCTTATCGTGATCTGAATCGCTTCAGCGAGTACGTCAAGCCCGTCGTTCAGGACATCCGTCGGGATCACGAGCGGCGGCAGCAGGCGCAGCACGTTGCCGTACGTGCCGGCGGTCAGCACCACTACTCCCCTTGTGTGGCAAGCCTTCACGATCCGACCGGTCAGCTCGGCGTCCGGCTCCGAGGTGCCCGGCTTGACCAGTTCGACGGCCAGCATCGCGCCGCGGCCGCGCACGTCGCCGATCGCCGGGATGCCGGCGGCCAGCTCACGCAGCCGCGGCAGCGTGATCTCCTCGATCGCCTTGGCCCGCGCGTTCAGGTCCTCGTCACGCATGATCCGGGTCGACGCCAGCGCGGCGGCGCAGGCCACCGGGTTGCCGCCGTACGTACCACCAAGGCCGCCCCCGTGCACCGCGTCCATGATCTCGGCCCGACCGGTGACGGCGGCCAGCGGCAGGCCGCCGGCGATGCCCTTGGCCGTGGTGACGAGATCCGGCACCACGCCCTCGTGCTCACTGGCGAACCAGGCGCCGGTGCGGCAGAAGCCGGTCTGGATCTCGTCGGCGACGAACAGCACGCCCTTGTCCCGGCACCAGTCCGAGACGGCCTTGAGGAAGCCCGGCGCCGGCACGACGAAGCCGCCCTCGCCCTGGATCGGCTCGATCAGCACGCAGGCCACGTTGTCCGCGCCGACCTGCTTCTCCAGCTGGTCAAGGGCGCGGGCCGCGGCCTGCTCGCCGGTCAGACCGGTCGGGTCGCGGAACGGGTAGGACATCGGCAGCCGGTACACCTCGGGCGCGAACGGCCCGAACCGGTGCTTGTACGGCATGTTCTTGGCCGTCAACGCCATCGTGAGATTGGTGCGGCCGTGATAGGCGTGGTCGAAGACCACGACGGCCTGTCGGCCGGTGGCGTGCCGGGCGATCTTGACGGCGTTCTCCACGGCCTCGGCCCCGGAGTTGAACAGCGCCGACCGCTTCTCGTGCGAGCCCGGCGTCAGCTCGGCCAGCTGCTCGCACACGTCCACGTAGGCGTCGTACGGCGTGACCATGAAGCAGGTGTGGGTGAACTTGGCGACCTGCTCCCGCACGGCCGCCACCACCTCCGGCGCGGCGTTGCCGACGCTGGTCACGGCGATGCCGGAACCCAGGTCCACCAACGTGTTGCCGTCCACGTCGTGCAGCAGGCCGGCGCTGGCCGACTCGACGAACACCGGCAGCCCGCTGCTCACGCCGGCGGCGACGGTCCGCAACCGGCGCTGCTGGGCGGCCTGCGACTTGGGGCCCGGGATCTCGGTGACGAGGTGCCGGGCCAGAGTGGGGGTAGCCACGGGAAATCCCTTCCTATACGGAGGTGCGGACGCGGGCCCGGTGCCGGACGAAGCTGACGACCAGCACCAGCGCGCCGACGAGCAGGCTGAGCAGCAGTTGCGAGCGGGCGTCGGCGTCGAAGGCCATACCGGCCAGCAGCACGATCATCGCGACGATCGACACCCACGTCAGGTACGGGTAGCCCCACATGCGCAGGGTCAACCGCTCCGGGTCGTCACGTTCCAGCTGACGCCGCATGCGCAGCTGGGACACGGCGATCACCAGCCAGACGAACACCGCGATGGCGCCGGAGGAGTTGGTGAGGAACAGGAACACCTTGTCCGGCGAGATGTAGTTGAAGATCACGGTGACGAAACCGACCACAGTGGACACCAGCACGGCCGCGGTCGGCACGCCCGTGCGACCGATACGGCCCAGGAACTGCGGGGCGTCGCGCCGGCTGGACAGCGAGAACATCATCCGGGATGCCGTGTACAGACCGGAGTTCAGGCAGGACAGCACCGAGGTCAGCACGATCACGTCCATCACCACGCCAGCCGCCGGCAACCCGATCCGGTCCAACACCGCGACGTACGGGCTCTTGGCCACGCCGGCGTCGTCCCACGGCAGCAGGGTCACCACGATCGCGATGGAACCCAGGTAGAACACGATGATCCGCCACACCACCGAGCGGACCGCCGACCGCACGGCGTGCCCCGGGTCCTGCGACTCGCCGGCGGCCACGGTGGCGATCTCCGCGCCGAAGAAGGAGAACACCACCACCAGCATGGCCGCGAACACCGGTGACGCGCCGTTGGGCAGGAAGCCGCCGTGCCCGGTCAGGTTGGACAGGCCCGGCGACGGGAAGCCCGGCAGCAGGCCGAGGATGGCCACGATGCCGACCAGCAGGAACACCGCGATCGCGGCGACCTTGATGGAGGCGAACCAGAACTCGAACTCGCCGTACGAGCGGACCGAGAACAGGTTGGTCACGGTCAGCAGGGCCATCAGGATCAGCGCGCACGTCCACTGCGGCACCTCGGGCAGCCAGCGGTGCACGATGGTCGCGCCGGCCGTCGCCTCCACGCCGAGCACGACGACCCAGAAGAACCAGTACAGCCAGCCGATGGTGAAGCCGGCCCACGGGCCGATCGCGCGGTCGGCGTAGGCCGAGAACGAGCCGGTTTCCGGGTTGGCGGCCGACATCTCGCCGAGCATGCGCATCACCAGCACCACCAGCAGGCCGCACACCGCGTAGGCGAGCAGCGCGCCCGGGCCGGCCTGTTTGATCGCGGCGCCGCTGCCGACGAACAGGCCGGCGCCGATCACGCCGGCGATGGCGATCATGGAGAGGTGGCGGCGTTGCAGGGTGGACGCCAGCTTGGGCCGAGATTGATCGATGTCGGACGTGGACACTCGCGGCTCCGGTTTCCTCAGGGGCGGATCGGTTCACGGTGGTCTGGCGGGACCGCCGCGGCCAAGTAGCCTGTTTGGACAAGTCAGTCCGAATTGTTCGCCGAACTGTCGAGGACCGCCGAGTGAACCCGACTCTCGCCGCGCTGGTCGACCGGCCCGAACTGGGCCTGATCGTGCGTGCCGGGGCCGAGCACCTCGACCGGCCGGTGCCGTGGGTGCACACCAGCGAGCTGGCCGATCCGACGGCGTTCCTCGAGGGCGGCGAACTGCTGCTGACCACGGGTTTGTGGGTGCGGTCGGGCGCGGCGGCCTACATCGAGCGGCTGCACGCGGCCGGCGTCGCCGGGCTGGGTTTCGGCACCGGGCTGACGTACGCCGCGGTGCCGGCAACGGTGGTCAAGGCGGCGGCCGCGGTCGGGTTGCCGCTGATCGAGGTGCCGCGGCAGGTGCCGTTCATCGCGATCAGCAAGGCGGTGGCCAAGGCGGTCGCGGCCGAGGAGTACGCCGCCGTGACCCGGGCCTATCAGGCGCAGCGGGCGCTGACTTCGGCGGCTGTAAGACCCAATGGCGTGAGAGGTCTTACGCAGCAGTTGGGACGTCGCCTCGACGCGTGGGCGGTCGTGCTCGATCCGCGTGGTCAGGTCCAGGCCGGGGAAAGTCCGGTGCTGAGCCAGCTCCGCAAGGAGCTGCCGCGGCTCACTGCCGGGCCGGCGAGCCTCACGTTCGAGCTGGACGGCGCGGAGATCGCCGTGCAGACGCTCGGTGTCGGCGCCCGCATCCGCGGTTATCTCGCGGTCGGCCGCGGCAGTCGCCTGACGCGCGCCGATCAGCAGGTGCTGACCACCGCGGCCTCGCTGTTGACGGTCAGCTTCGAGCGATCCCAGGTGGTCGAGGCCGCTACCCACAGGCTGCGCGGCGGGCTGCTGCGGCTGTTGCTCGCCGGCGAGACGGAGCTGGTGGCCGAGATCGCCGCCGACCTGTGGGGCGCGCTGCCGGCGGCGCCGGTGCGGGTGGTGCTGGCCTCGGGGCCGTCACGGCATCGGCAGGCGGCGGTCGACCGGGCCGAGGACACCGACGCTTTCCATGCCCCGTACGGGGATTCGCTGCTGCTGGTCGTCGGGACCGAGCCGGAGCTGCCCGGGCTGCATGTCGGCGTGTCGGATCCGGCCGAGTACGGCGGTCTCGATCGAGCGTTGCGGCAGGCCCAGCGGGCGTTGGCCGCCGCGCAGCGGGCTGACCTGCCGGTCGTCCGGTTCGCGGAGTTGGCCGACGACGGTGTGCTCACGTTGGTCGATCCCGAAGTCGCGGGCGTGTTCGCGGACCGGTTGCTCGCCCCGCTCGTTGAACACGATGCGACCGGCCGTGGCGAGCTGATCGCCTCGCTACGGGCCTGGCTGGCGCACAACGGCCAGTGGGACCCGGCCGCGGCGGCGCTCGGCGTGCACCGGCACACCCTGCGGCACCGGCTCGCCAAGGTCGGGCAGCTGCTCGGCCGGGACCTGGACTCCGCCGACACACGAGCGGAGTTGTGGTTGGCCCTGCGTTTGAAGGATTGACATGGATCAGAGCGCGGCGCAAGCGCTGGCGGCGGGGGTGGCCGAGCGGGTGCCGGCGTTGGCCGACGAGCTGGTGCTGGTCATCGCCGAGCAGAACCCGGGCTACCGCCGGGTCGGCGTGGTGTCCGACGACGACCTGCGGCGGTCCTGCCACGACAACATGTCCAGCGTGCTCCGGCTGATCGGCCGGGACGACGACGCCGAGGAGTTCTACGCCGCCGCGCGCTGCACCGGTCGCCGCCGGGCCGAGCAGCGGATGCCGCTGGACGACGTGCTGCGCTCGTTCCGGCTCGGCGGCCGGCTGCTGTGGCAGGCGCTGGTCGACCAGGCCCGGTCCGACGGCAGCGTGGACGCCGAGGGGCTGCTGGAGATCGCCACCTGGCTGTGGGAGGTCGTCGACTCCACGTCCGCGCACGTCGCCGCCGCCTATCACGCCGCCGAGCGGCAGCTGGTGCGGATCGACGAGCAGCGGCGGGCCACCCTGTGGGAGGGCCTGCTTCGCGGGCGGGCCAAGGATCTCGCCTTCGCCCACGAGGCCGCCCGCATCATCGGCGTGCCGGTCGACGGTCCGTACGCGGTCGTCGTCGCCGACGCGTCGACCGCCGTCGGTCCGGTCCTGGCCGAGCACGGCATCCACTCCGCGTGGCAGCTCCGGGCGCACACGCTCGTCGGTCTACTCTCCTTGGATTCACCCGAATTGGGCATTGTGCTGAAGGTGCTGCGCGAGGCGCTGACCACGCCGGCCGGGGTGTCGCTGGTCGTGCCCGGCCTGGCCGACGTGGATGTCGCCTACCGGCAGGCGACGCTGGCCCGGCGGTCCATCCAGCCCGGCCGGGTCGAGGTCGCCGCGCTGGCCGACCGGCTGCCCGAGGCTCTCGTGCTCAGCTCGCCGGAACTGGCCGAGGAGCTCATCCGGCTGCGGCTCGGGCCGTTGCTCAAGATCCCGGTCGGCGAGCGCCGGATCCTGTTGGACACCTTGGCGGCCTGGGTCGCCACCGCCGGCTCGGTCAGCCGCACCGCCGAACTCGCGCACTGCCACCGCAACACGGTGATCAACCGGCTGGCCCGCATCGAGGCCGTCACCGGCAACGACCTGTCCGACGTGCCGCACCTGGAGCTGTCGTTGGCGCTCAAGGCCTCCTGGCTGCTGCCGCCGGGGCCGTTGGCCTGACCGCAGTTGCGGGTTCAACCAGGTCCGCGCGCCGCCGCTGCGGCGCTTGTGCATCGTGCACAGTCTGGCTACGCCAGAAGTAGGCACGTCGGTCATGGCGACCCCCTGTGATCGGTGACACACTCCGCGCCATGGCCGAAGACCTCCGTCGCCGT
>Ga0068853_100005340_pt1 | contig 10058 bp, 5 predicted proteins | sample KBSCornC32_FD_65655 | JGI IMG/M metagenome (GOLD analysis project Ga0068853, IMG submission 65655) | Corn rhizosphere microbial communities from Kellogg Biological Station, Michigan, USA - KBS Corn C3-2 | ecosystem: Host-associated > Plants > Roots > Rhizosphere > Soil ... | reverse complement strand
CCCGGCCGGTTTTCGAGATTTGCAGCGGTCCCCGATATGTGATTTTTGTTCCACGCGACGCAGTCGCCTTTTCAGCCCCGAGGCGGGCGAGATTCGAAAGCCCAGGGCGTTTAGCCCTGGGTCGGATTGCATTAGATTGGCAGAAGCCCTGTAGGGGCGGGATTCCAGTGTGTTTACCGACTTGGAATCTCGCCCACGTTGGGGCTGAAAAACGTCCGCAAGCGGACGTAAAAGCGGGATAAATGAATCGTCAAGGAATCACAGGTTTTGCGCAGCCCAGGCAGCGGCTTAAGCAGTCACCACAACTGACCGTCGCTCGTTCCTAATGCCTAATGCCCAGTGCCTAATGCCCAGTGCCTAATGCCCACTTCAACCTGACTTCACCTCTTCATTATAGGCCCCCTCATGCTCTCTCCCCTCCTCGACAGCCTTGACCCATCAATCTTCGATCTAAGGACGAATTCCCCAGGTCCGGCTGGAAGTCTGCCGTTGACCGAAAAGCTGCTGCTGGAAAGCCCCAGCGGTGATCTGTTCGGGATGTCTCAGAACGCCGGCATGGGCTGGGATCCGAGTCAACTTCTACGGAAGCAGTTCCTCATCCTCGGAACGCAGGGTGGGATACGCGGAGAAGACGGTCGACCGATTGCGCTGGGATACCACACCGGGCATTGGGAAATCGGCCTGCTCATGCGAGCCGCGGCGGAACAGCTCGACAAGCTCGAACGCCTCCCGTTCGCCGCCTTCGTCAGCGACCCCTGTGACGGACGGACGCAGGGAACTTTGGGGATGATGGACAGCCTTCCGTATCGCAACGACGCGGCTACGGTCTTTCGCCGTTTGATTCGTTCGCTCCCTTTGCGCAGCGGATTGATTGGCGTGGCCACCTGCGACAAAGGCTTGCCGGCGATGATGCTGGCCCTGGCATCGAACGGCAACCTGCCTGGAGTTCTCGTCCCCGGTGGCGTGACGCTGCCGCCGGCCAAAGGCGAGGATGCGGGCAAAATCCAATCGATCGGCGCCCGATTTGCGCATGGCGAAATGACGCTCGAAGAGGCTGCTGACGCCGGCTGCCACGCCTGCGCCAGCCCCGGTGGTGGTTGCCAGTTTCTGGGAACGGCCGCGACCAGCCAGGTCGTCGCCGAGGCCCTGGGCATGACGCTGCCCCATGCGGCACTGGCCCCTTCAGGACAACCGATCTGGCTCGACATGGCCCGTCGTTCGGCCGCAGCCGTCGTGCAATTGGAAGAAGCCGGCATCAGGATGAAAGACATTCTCACGCCAGGCGCTTTACAGAACGCGCTGGTCGTTCACGCGGCTTGCGGCGGTTCGACGAACCTGATCCTGCACCTGCCTGCCATTGCTTACGCCGCGGGCCTGACACGCCCCACCAGTGCCGACTGGAGCCGCATCAATCGCCAGGTCCCGCGCATCGTCGACGTTCTGCCGAACGGGCCAGTGGGACATCCCACCGTCCAATTGTTCCTGGCGGGGGGAGTTCCCGAAGTCATGCTCCATCTACGACGGCTGGGGCTGCTCGATTTGTCGGTCCGCACGGTCACCGGCAAAACGCTTGGGGAAAACCTCGACTGGTGGGAAAAGTCGGAACGCCGGTCGCGCCTGCGCCAGACACTCACCGACCGTGATGGCATTGATCCCGATAACGTGATCATGTCGCCCGAGGCGGCCCGCGGCCGCGGACTGACCAGCACCGTCACATTTCCGGTCGGCAATCTGGCGCCCGAGGGCTCGGTGATCAAGAGCACGGCCATCGACCCCAGCGTCGTCGATGCCGACGGCGTCTACCGTAAACTTGGCCCGGCACGCGTCTTCACGTCGGAACGCGAAGCGACCGCCGCCATCAAGGGACGCCCGGGTGCCAAGCCCATTCAGCCGGGCGACGTGATCGTGTTGATCTGCCGCGGGCCGATGGGAACCGGCATGGAAGAAATCTACCAGATCACCTCGGCCTTGAAATTCCTGAAATTCGGCAAGCAAGTGGCGGTCATCACCGACGCGCGGTTTTCAGGGGTCTCGACGGGCGCCTGCATCGGCCACGTCAGCCCCGAAGCTTTGGCAGGAGGGCCGGTCGGGAAGGTCCGCGATGGCGATTTGATCCAGATCATCGTCGACCGGAACAATCTCACCGGCAGCATCGATTTTGTCGGCAGCAGCGAACAGCGCCTGACACCTGAAGAAGGAGCGAAGGCGCTGGCCGCGCGAAGCCCGGCCAGCGACCTCAAACCCGATCCCGATCTTCCAGCCGACACGCGGCTGTGGGCCCTCTTGCAGCAAGTCAGCGGCGGCACCTGGGGCGGGTGTGTTTACGACGTCGATCGGATCGACGAAGTCATTCGCGCCGGACTGAAAGCGTTGGAGTCGAAATAAACATCCCATGGGCGCTGCTGATACCAACCCGAAGCGCCAGCGAGGGAATCAAGTCACGCCCTGGCGACGCCACGTATTAAATAGGAACAAGTTGCCAGATTTCCGTGCGCCGGTTCTGGGAAACAGAATTAACCCTGAAACGCCCCAACAACTGCGCCCCGGTCGCTACCGCCCGCCGATCGACAGAACCTGTCAGGCCGCCTGAGAATTGGCCAGGTAATTCGGTCGATGTGACGGGGGCAAGCTTTAGCCAGTAACACCGAAGCCGACTGGCCGCGGTGCGACCTCCGGTATCGACGAGCATTTGACTTGTTACAATCCCGACGAGGCCAGGCTGTATCTGCGAGGATCCATCGAAGTCGACATACCATGACGAAACCGACAATTTACCTCGATACCAACATCATCTCTTGCTATTAGTACTCCGGGGCTGACGTGTCAGGACTGGCGCGGCGATTGAAGACACGGGAATGGTGGCGCGAGGAGCGAGAGCATTTTTCCATCTGGGTCTCTGCGGCTTCGGAGGACGAGCTGGCAGCCGGTCGATTCCGCCGCCAGGCCGATTGTCTGCGTTTCGTTCGACGCTTGGCCTACCTGCCGATTACCGGAAACACGCGCCTCTTCGCACTCGAGCTCGTCGAACGAGGTGTCGTTCCGGCGGAAAAGCCGGGAGATGCATTGCAGATGGCGACATGTGCTGTCCATCGAATCGATTACCTGCTAAGTTGGAATTATGCCCATCTGGTAAACCCCGTGGCTCAGTTGCATCTGGAAAATATTTGTCGTCGGCATTCGTTGCGTGCCCCATTGCTGGTGTCGCCGGAGTCGATTCCCAAGGTGAGCCTGGGCCAAAGCTTGAGGAGGCGGGATTCATGAGCGGTGATGTAATCGTCGACGAAGTCAGGCGCGTTCGCGATCAACTGGTGAAACGATACGGCGGCCTGGAGGGCTGGATCGAGCATTTGCAGTCGATGGACCGCCAGCGCGCCGGCAAGTCGCCAGCCGCCAGCGCGAAAAGGGCGGCCGACAAAACACGGAATCGCCGAAAGCGTCCAGCCCGAGCGCGAAACCGTCGCGCAGGCAGCGCTTCGCCGTGATGGCGGGACGTCGCTAGCCGACGGCAGACTGATGGGTCCGACGGCCAGACGCCGCCCGAGACCACCCAACTGAACGGAGAATGCCCGATGGTTGACTGGCTCGCGCGACGCTCCCACGCCAACCGATCGATGTGAACCGATGCGGCCAACTGCGGCAGGATGGGCGGCACTTCGGTTCCCAAAGACCTGGTTCCGTACATCGGGAGCAAAAGCAAGGTGTCGGAAGTGTTGAGCGGGCGCCGGCCCTTGAGCCTGCCGATGATCCGCCGGCTCGTTGCCATTCGGGCGACAAATGCCACGCGGACCCGACGTACCAAACCGAAACCGTGGCGCCGACAACTGCCCGCCGCCGGCAGTCGCTGAATCTCGCCCGCAGGTGTCACGTCGCCGCACCGCGCGATGTGACCTGAAACGCACCCAACAAGTTCGCCCTGGTCGCCACGCCCGCCGCCGCCTTCTCAGCGGTGAGACTCTCGGCCAGCGCCGGTTCCCAGCTTCGGGATAACTGCGTCCGTTGCGGCCGACGTCTTTGACATCGACAAATTTCAGACGATGATCAATTGGCTTAACGACGTCGTCCGACAACTTTGCCTTCGATCCTGCCGTCGTCAATTCTCGTACAGGGGTCCGCACCATGCTCACTCGCAGAGCGGCACTTGGAGTTCTCGGGACGGCTGGTATCGGTAATGCCGTTTTTCGGCGTGCCTTGGCCGCACAGGCAAGCGACGGAACTGTGTCGCCGCAGATGGTTGCGGAAGCGTCATCGACGTGAAGGCGGCGGTGGCCGAGCGGCTCGAACAGGCCGGGGCCGTCCTCATCGCCAAGCTGGCGACCAACGCGTTTGCCGGCGGAGGCGAGCTGTGGTTTCGCGGCCTCACTCGCAATCCGTGGAACCCGCGGATGGGTGCCGCAGGATCATCATCGGGATCAGGTTCGGCGACGGCCGCCGGACTGGTCGGCTTCTCGATCGCGACCGACACCGCGGGCAGCATTATCAACCCTTCCATGCGCTGCGGGGCCGTGGGTTTACGACCGACATATGGACGGGTGAGTCGATACGGGTGTATGCAATTGTGCTGGTCGCTCGACACGGTGGGGCCAATCTGCCGCTCGGCCGACGACTGCGGACTGGTTCTCGCAGCCATCCATGGCGCCGATCGGCGCGACACGGCAGCGGTCGATCGCGCGTACGTCTGGCCCTCGTCGCGCGAGGTCTCCACGATTCGAGTGGGATATGCGGCACAGAAAGGAGAGGATGCAGGCCGGGAAGACCTGCAGGTCTTGCGCGATCTGGGCGTCAAGCTCGTCCCCGTTCAATCGACAGCGCTCTTAAAGGACTTCGATCTTACGTATCAGTTGATCGTCGGAATGGTCACGATGGAGTCGGCCGCTTCGTTTGATGAGCTGACGCGCCAGGGAGGGCCTCTCGGGGTGCAAGGCTGGCCGAGCTGGTGGCTGCATGGGCACCTGCTGTCGGCCGTCGATTATCTGAAACTGAACCGGCTGCGAGCCATCATGATGGAACATCTCGACAACCTGCTGCAGACATTCGACGTCTATCTCGGTGGCGAATTGGCGTTGTACACCAATCTGGCCGGACTTCCGGGGGTCGCCTTCCCCAGGAAATTCGAGAAGGAGGGAGGATTCCTTTCGCCCAGTGCGCAAATTATGGTGGGGCGCGCTTACGACGAGAGCACGCTCCTGGCGCTCGCCGACGCCTGTCAGCGGGCCCTTGGACTCAACGAGCGGCCCCCGTTGGAAAAATTCCTGGCCGAGAAGGACCAGATTCTCAAGGACGAAGAATTCCCGGACGAGGCAAAGCTCTACATCGACTGATCGAGAAAGCCGCGGTTAATTCAGACGAGCGCGACGCCATAGTGATGGCCGGTTTCAATTCGCCACATCGATTGTTTGTAGCTGGGTCCAGGGGATCTCGGGCAGTCGCATTTGCCGCTTAGCGGCTCCCAGTTCAGATGTACAAAACCGCTTTAAGACCTCGGAGCTTCGCGCTAATCCACGGTGGGGCGATGGGTATTGCACGCTCAATGCGTTTTCGCCATTCATCAACCATATCGGCAAAATCTTGTCGATCTGGTTCGCTCAGTAGTCTCTGCACGGCGCTGACCGAGTTGGCCGCGAGCGATGCCGCAACGATGTAGGCAAACAGCAATCGTTGTCGGTCGCTGCGATTTTCGCTTTCGGCACACGCCAATGCGAAGAAATGGGGGAGATACACCTGCCATTCGCGATCGCTATCAGTGCATTGCAACTCGATCGCTGCTGTGCAAACAAGTTCGACTATATCGTCAGTGCATCCCAGCAGAATTCTTTGGCGCCAACCGTCATTCGAGAATGCCTGCCATACGGATTCAGCAACTGCCGGCGAGCAATGGGCCGCGAGGCGAAGCTCGTGCGCCAATAACAATTTGTCGAATTCGTCGACTGGCGCCCATTCAAGGAGTAGCTTTGCGAACTCTGGCGGGCAACGTGCGCGCGCTTGAAAATCGATGAGGCGCTCCAGGCGGCCGGCGACGGCCTGGTCTTGCAGGTGAGTTCGAACACACTCCGCCAGACGGTCTGTCGGCCGTTCGAAGGCGTAGACGCCGCCGCCCACGTCATCGGGGAAACCAAGATGAATGAACGCCGGCTTCGCTAGGATCGCTCCAATTTCATCTGCAATTGATTCGCGTTCTGGCTCACTGAGCGGGGTCGGCGATTCTGCCAGCGCTGCAAGGAGGGCCGTGCCCCACAGCGAGGCGGAGAATAGCGTCGCGTAGCGTAGCTTCGATGCCTGGACAGGGGGGCGCCCAAGAAGCCACGCCTCCTCAGAAGCTCGGCAGGCGACCGCGATCTGCTCAGTGCATCGAGCTTGGCTCTTTTTATCAGCCGTTGCAACCATCGCTCCAACCTGCTCTGCGAGCCACCAGGCCATCGCTGCAACTCGCTCGCCGTCGGCGTGCGGAGACAAAGTCTCCAAGTGGCGGCAGTAATGCCGCGCTAGGTCTACGCGAACGTGCCACGGCCCGTCGTGCGTTACTCCACGAATTACCGCAATACATGAGTTCAACCATTTTGCACGCTGTTCCGCATTTAGCCATTGGGGATTGCGACATAGAACCTCGCACCTGTGATACTCAGCCAAGGGGCTACCAGCCTCACGTGCCCAATTCAATATTTCCGCGTCAGGGTCATCGCGAATTTCGTGCGATCGACACCATCGAGCGACGACACCGCCGGCACTCGCCGTGCCGCTGAGGGCTAGGTGGCCAAAGTAACGGTAATACGCAGCAAGCAATGCACTGAGGGAGGACGCTTCGTTCACCATCCTGCTGATCAAAGATTCAACGACGTCCTGTTGCCGGCTGGGGCTCCACACTGGAAGGGCCAGAAGGAATCGCATAGCGGTTATGTCGGGACTTAAGAGTCGCTGGAGGAAAGGATAGATCGAATCTTCAAGTTTCAACGCCGAGCACTCGCGGAAACCGGCGAGCTGATACAAAAAGTCGGCATCGAGTAGATCTGCCACTTCGACGGCGGCGCTAAGCGCGTCCGCTTCGTTGTCGATGATGGCCGCTTCGCTGATGGCCGCAAGGCGAGAACGAGTTTCGGGGCACACAAGGTCCGGACATGCCTCGATTAAACGGCCCAGCTCCGCAAATGCCGCTTGTCGAACCCGCAGCGCCGGGTCGAGCAATAGCATTTTCAGCTCGGAAATGGTTCGCCCGTCCTTCTGGACCGACACCAATAGGGGCCCCGTAGCTTCACCTCTTCGGCGATGCGGCCACGCTCTGTAGATCGGTGGCACCATATCTACTGTCACGGGACCATTTCTCGACACTGCGAATAAGCGGTGCTTGAGAACGATCAATGCCGTACGACCGTCAAGATTCCCCAGCCGATCTTTGAAGGCGTGAACGATCAAATGAGCACGAACTGCTAGGTCGAGTTCAGCCGCGGTTGGTTCTTTATTTGATTCCATGATCGTCCACAAGGTTGGCCAGATATCGACAGAACGTCTCTTCGTCGAGTCCAAGACCATTACCGATCTGGCGCAGAGCGAAGTTGGCGCGGTCGTGATCTCTTGTCGCGCAGAGCCGACTGAGGGCAAATCCAAGGACTGTGAGGGCCGTAAAGTCGGCGAGGCGACCGACATGAACTCCTAGGACATTTGGAATTGTGGGAATTAATTCTGTTGTTGCCCATGCCGTCAACTCTTGTGCGCGGCCATGAGAGAAAGTGTTGTCGGTCCAAACGTCGGCAATAAAAGCTGCAATGGACTGGAGCCAATCCTGGAAGAAACGAAAAGCAATCGGGATCGGCGGATCAGTTTGTTCCGGGCCGCCAAACAAACCCACGTCTCGCATGCAGTCATGGACGTAGCACGCCACACAACGGCGATCGATTGGAGGGAATTCCGTCGCAATAACGCGCAAGATTTCTGGCGGAATGACCAGAAAACGGTACCTCCATTTCATAAGCTGGAGGAAGGCACGACCCGCCGATGCCCGGTCGATGAACCCGGCCTCAAGCAACCCGATCAGCACAGCGTCAGTCCCGAAGACCGCGGGAGCGCGCTCAGTACGGGCTTGGATCACCATGTTTTGAAGGACACGGTCGTCGGCGAGAAACGGCAGATTTTCCTGATTCGCAAGTAGAGCAGCGTCGATTACTGTCAGCGGCTCTGGCCGATCGCCGTCCGGTTCGCAAGCGCACTCGCTCGGTTCGTTCAGTGACGATCGATGGACGAATAGCTTCGCATCGACCCGAGGGTCTTCGCGCAGCATCTCCCAAAGTTGCTCGTGCCACTCCTGGGTTTCACGCACGCGCGAGAATCCTTGTATTTCCTGCGTTAGCGAATCAAAGTCCACTTGCGAGATGTTAACTTGGCGGAAGGCTTCGCACACGGAATCGAGCACGCCAACGTCGGCCATCGCACGCAGCGTGGCCAGATCAACCACGACCTGATCTGCGACATTCAGCTCCTTCCCGACAGCGTGCGACGCCGAAGGCTTCCACACGCGATTCCGCGCACGATCGACGTCATGCTCGGTTAGGCGACCGTCACGGCGCAGCGCATCCAAGACGTCGACGAGGCGGAAGCGAGGAGCATCATCGTCGTTGGCGTACTCATCGACGATAAATCTGGTGATTGAGCCATCATTTGACTCGGCTAGGATGCGGAGTCTTTGCCTCGCCAGTTCAACCTGAATTTGTTCAAGGTTGGATTTTTGGGAACGCTGGTGCGGTTGAAGTTGCATTGACTGCTGCAGCACCTCACTGAAGTACGACGGAGGAATCTGCACCTTTCCACAGTAGTCGAGGACTCGACTGAGCAGTCCAAGTCGGTCGAGTGTTAGGATTGCGGAAAGGTCCGCGACAACGGTTGTGCCACTCGGCGGGCACGTGATGCGCGTTAATGTCCTCTGGCCATCGGCACCTGCAGATATGCGATAACTGTTCGTCGCGTAAATCGAGAATGCGGCCCGGGTACATGGGTCATCGAGGATCCAAGCTTGAAATTGAGTTCGAACTCGCCATCCCCAGTAGGGGACGTTGTGCAGCAGCCGTTCGACGAACAGCCAAGGCAGTTTGCCCGTAATCTGCTGGTCGAGCAGGAGCAGACGTCTCTCCCGGGCCTCGCGCGCAAAATCGACCAGATCGTCGATTGAGTGCGGCTGTAGGACTTCAGGAGGCGCTTTGCCTTGCTGGCGCAACTGCCACATCTGCTCGAACGCTTCGTGAGCCAACCGGTCTTCATTGGCCGCGTACGCAAGCGACATGTAATTCGCCACAAAGGCGGGTTGATCCCAGTACGTGGCGCGAATTGATTTTAGGGCCGCGAACGCCTTGTCAGGAAAGCCTTCTCCGTGCAACAGCGAGGCGTGAAGCAAATGCGCCGCGAGAGGCGCATTGGATTGAGTGCACAGTTCCCGAAGAATGCCCAGTGCGTCACGCCGTCGATGGGCAAGCGCTAGGCAGTGTGCCTGCCGCTGGGCGTACGCGGAATCGTTGGGTCTTAGTTCTCGCAATCGAGCAAACTGCTCCGCCGCATTCGCAAATGCCTGCACCTGAATGAAGGCAACGCCGAGATTATGATGAGAAACAGCGTCAGTCGGATCGATTCGCACGGCGTCTTGCAACGACCGAATAACAATGTCGAGTCGCTGAGGCTTCGCGCCGTACGCAAGGCGCGAGGCATCTCGAAGTAGTGCGGGCTCGGACATTCGCTGGCCAATCTGCAGCAGCAGTTCCGCTGCCCGTTCGTGATTTCCGCGTCTGAGCAAGAGATGGGCGCGGAGTTGGCCAACGATCTCCGGATACAGATCGCCGAGTGAATCAAGTACCCGTTCGCACTCCGCCTCTTGGTTGCGGGCGAAGTGCAGTGTCGCACGCAAGGCATCGACGAGCTTGTGCTCGTTTCCAACGATCGACGCTGCTAATTCAGTTGCCCTGGAAGCCATTTCTTCAGATGCTGTAGCCACAACCTGCAAGAGACTCCTGACGCATTTTTCCTTGTCTTGATCATTTGATGCCAGTGGGGCCAGCTGCTCCACTCCGTTGATAATTGTCTCCGCG
>Ga0068853_100005339_pt1 | contig 10058 bp, 7 predicted proteins | sample KBSCornC32_FD_65655 | JGI IMG/M metagenome (GOLD analysis project Ga0068853, IMG submission 65655) | Corn rhizosphere microbial communities from Kellogg Biological Station, Michigan, USA - KBS Corn C3-2 | ecosystem: Host-associated > Plants > Roots > Rhizosphere > Soil ... | reverse complement strand
GGGTGGATCCTTTCCGGGCACACTCACGGCGGACAATGTAAGCCACCGTTCCTGCCACCGCCGATGCTGCCCGTTGCCAACCGCCGGTATACGTCGGGCGAATTCGACCTTTATGACGGACGCCGGCTCTACATCAGCCGCGGGTTGGGGCACCTGCTGACGGTGCGGTTCAATTGCCGACCGGAGATTAGCTTGTTCCGCTTGACTGACACGTAATACAATCATGTCAACCTGGGCGGCGAAAGTAATTCGTACGGGGGTGACTCAATGAATGAGGCCAATTCGTTGGAATGTGTGCAAGCATTCGTCGAAAAGTATGCGTTGCGGTACGTCGAGAAGGACAAGCATTTTCTGGGATTGTTCAAAGGATTATTCATCGACTTATGGGAGCATAAGGGCTCCGTTTGGATCTCGTTTTGTTCACCGACCGTTCGACTCGCGGGGGCACTGGTCGATAAATCAAACAGCTTCGCCCACGTTGCCAAGACGGACGTTCCGACGGAATGGCTCCAGCACCGTTATGTGGGTGATCAAATTGACTCCAGAGGCTGCCTGTTGGAGCTCAACGACGCCCGGTTAGCCAAAATTTCAGCGGCGGATCTGCTGGGACTTCCGGAAGCGATTGCGCAGGATTTCCAGGAACGCGGAGCCGGCGCGGAACTGCCAATGTGTTCGATGTGCGGTACGACCCAGGCGGAAAAGCTGCTTTACGCCAATGACACCTATCAGCCCGCATGTAATTCGTGTTTCGACAACTTGCAGGATTACGTGCCCGGCGGTGTGGTCACGCGGGATGATCCAATCCGATGGAAGCAGGTTGCGATTACCCTGGCACTGTGTTCTCTCGCCTTCGCGTTAATCTGGGGACTTGTCCAACAATCGGAAAACGGAGTTGACACTCGATTCCTTCTCGTTGCGCCCTTCTTTGCCAGCATTTTTTTTTGCGGAGCCGTTGGGCGTGCCGCGCAAGGGATGAATCTATGGCTGCGCGTACTGACGGCAACCTGTATCTTGTTCAGCATCATGGCCGGAAACATCTGGGGAATTCACACAGCGATTTTGCGACAACAGGAGATCTCATGGATGGAAACCGTTGAATTCTACTTTACGTGGGCACTGACGCACGAAGAGTCGAATGCGTGGTGGTTTCTCCTGGGAGGCGCCGCCGGCACCTTGGTTGGCTTTAGAACTCTGAAGAATTGGAACGTGGTGAAATACCGTTGACGTTCCTCCCGACTCATTGCCGCTTGGCTCCATCATCCGGCGTCTCGAACCCCAGGACGCGCTTCACGAACGGGTTGCGGAACGCGCCATTCGGATCGACGTGGCGGCAAAGGGCGCGAAAGTCGGCCAGCCGCGGATAGAGTTTGCCGGCGGCCTCGGAAGACAACGGGCAATATTTTCCCCAGTGCGGTCGGGCGCCATACAGCTTTGTCATGCAGTCCAGCAGAAACCGTCCCATCGCCAGGAATCGGTCGCGCGGTTCCACGTAGGTGATGAAGCTGATGGCGTACCAGGGCTCTCTCGCGCCGGCAGTCATCGAAATCAGCGTGTCATCGGGAAGCACCCGGCGGAACGTGATCACATAGTGGTGGGTGAACGTGCCGGCCAGGCCGTTGAGTGTCTCGTCCATCCCGATCTGCCGCAGATCGGACGCTGTTTCGGCCGACAGCTTCGAATCTGCCGAATCGAAGCGAGACACAATATCCTGGACGAAACGTGCCGCATCACGCACGTGCTGCTCGGGAACGAAGATCTCGATTTCCAGATGCTTGAACAACTGGTGCTTCATCACCAGCATCCGGTGGCTCTCGTCGACGAAATTCACGTTTTTGACGACGATTGGCAGGGCCAGCCAGCGATAGAACCAGCGCACGAGCCGCGGACTCTGCACCACAGCCGCCAGAAATTTGACGATCAGGTGCAGGCCGATATCCAATCCCGTCAACCAATAGATGCGGTAGAAGCCGGCATGCCAGCTCCGGGAATGTCCCGTGGCGACCGACCGCCGCTGGACCATCCACTCCCAGAGATGGGGAACCAGGAAAAACTGCTGCAACGGATAGGCGGCATTGCCGGCCAGCACCGGCTCGATCGACTCACAGCGTTCGATACGCTCCGCGACCAGGAACTTGGGCACACAGCGAAACCGCACGGACAAAATCACTCCCAGACAACCCAGGGCACAGCGGGCCGCGCGCAATGCGTCCCGCTCGTCCCAGATGTAAATGCGGGCCAGGCCGGTGTCCGGGTCGTAGGCGGCCGTGCGGACCTCCACCATGTAATGCGACAGGCTGCTCTTGCCCGACCCGTGCGTCGCCGTTGAAATCGCGCCGGCAATCGTCTGCTGGGTGATCAGTCCCATCGTGGGAATCGTGCAGTTCGAATGGGCGTGGATCTCGTCGAGCAGGCGGTGAATCGGGCACCCGCCGCCGACCGTGGCCCAGCACTGGCCGTCCGGGGTGTGCGTGATTTCCACCTGGCCAAGGTGTTGCAGGTTGATGATCACGTCGTGCGAGACGATTCCCTCGCTCCAGGCGTGCCGCGAACCGACCGTCCGGATTTGCTCACCGCGATGCTGGTCGAGAATCTCCAGCACTTCATGTTCGGTCTCGGGCTCGTAGTAGCGCTGGGGAGTGAATCTGACGTTGCCGCCGAAATTCACCACTTCCCGCGCGTGTTGCTCACGTGGGGGCACCGCACTCTCAATTCCAGTCTGGTCGCGAGTGGCTGTCAGGGACATGAGCTCGACCCGTCCATAGTAGGCGGCCTGGCCGCAGAGCTGAATTGCTGCACTAATAAATTCTTGGCCGCGGGCAGAAAATGTCAATTGCCCGTCTGCCAATCGTCGTCGATTTCCGTCAAAGGTGCATCGCTTCCTGTCGGACGAGATCCAATCTCACCTGAGATTCCCGCGTTCAATGCAAACTCTGGTCCAATCGAATGCAGAAAAAGTCCTACAATCCGATCTTCCCGCCAGAATGTCCCCTTGGCTACAATTCGGTCTGAAACGGAGAGCAGTGAGCCGGGTTTCCACGCCAGGCATGGGAAATTGTCATGCAGCGCCCAGTGTTGTCCGCAGCCGTCGCAGCGTTGTGTCTGGTATTGCCTGTTTCGCCGGCAATCAGTCAGGAACTTTCCGCGCCAGCACCCGCCGCAGTCGTCGTCGTCGATCTTGACGAACTGGCTCGGAAGGCCGAGGCGATCATGGCGCTCGTCGGGGAACACCACATTGATCCGCCCCCGGCAGCGCAGATGTGGGAGGCAGGAACTCGTGCGCTGCATCAGGCCACCGCGATGGCCGGAAAAAAGGGGCCAGTCGGGGTGCTCACAGAGCTGCCCCACCCCGAGCAGCCGCTGGACAATCCCGAATCGCGTCGCGAGTACTTGACCCGCGTTGTGACTCGCGACGCTGTCGCGAGGCTGCAAGCAGCGACTGCCGCGAAATCGGGCGACTTGCTGTGGATCTTCGTGGAACGGATGACGCCGCAGGGCACCCCAATGGTATCCGCCAGGGATCTCAAGCGTGACGAATCGCTGCGAGCAAATCGCTACGTGGGGACTGGAATCGCCGTCGGCAATGATCAGGCTATCGGCTATCCATATATCGCGGCGTTGGTAGGCGGCCGGGGGCCGATGGAGCAAGCCGGCGGCAAACAAGGCGATCGGATCGTGAGAATCGACGACCACGACGCCCATTCGATGCCCGTTACGCGGGTCGTCGAGCTGCTCGGCGGTGACGAAGGGACGACCGTCACGGTCGAATTGCGGACTCCTTCCGACAATGCCAGCCGGAAAGCCGTCGTGACGCGCGGACGTATCCGTCTCCCTTCGGTGGCGGGAATCGAGGAATCGGGCCCAAATTCGGCGGATCACCGGGTCAAGGCCGACCCGCGCATCCGGTATGTGAGGGTGAACCAGATCAAAGGCAGCACCGCACACGAACTGCAACGACTCGAACGCCAGTTCCGAGCGGACGGCGGCCGGGCGGTCATTATCGATTTGCGGGGAACCGAGGATCGTGACTTGCACAACGCGGTATTGGTGGCTGATGCTCTCATGGATGGCGGAGTCATTGGACGCTTGCGCACGAAGGAACGAGTCCAGGAATTTCGTGCCGATCGCGAGTGTCTGTTCCGCGGTATGCATCTGGCTGTGCTCGTCGACCAGAATACGACGGGCAGTGGAGAATGGATTGCCGCAGCACTCCAGGATAATCATGCAGCCCTCGCCATTGGTGAGCCGACCGCCGGAAACCCATTTGTCTCGACGTTCATCCAGGTGCCGGGGGAAGACGAATTCGTGAGCATGGCGACGGGGCTCTTCGAGCGTCCCAGCGGTCAGCCATTCCAGAGGCTGCCCGATGGAGCTGCCAATGCCATGGGGGGAATTGTGCCGGATCGAATCGTCAAATCGATCGAACCGGAACCGGCAATCGCGGGAGTCATTCAACTCGTGCAACAATTCGTTCGAAAGCGACCCAAACCGCGCGCGATCGTCAACGACCCTGTCGAGGCCGCGGTCCGTGAACTGGCGAGCCGGCTCGATTCCACGACGGAAGGTCCGAAGCCGTGAGCGCGGGATGCATCGGTGAAGGATGGACGAAGCGATGGACAGAAAAATGGGGACAGAAATATCGACGCGCGTGACCTGAATTCATATATTTCTGTCCACATTTTTCTGTCCGACCCGTCTTCGTCATCCGTTCTGTCCGTCGCTCCTGCCGCTCGCGTTCAACTCCCGGACGATGCGCAGGGCTTCCTTCATGTGCTGCCTGCCTTGCCAGAGCGCGTTGAACACGTGACGCACGATGCCGTCGCGGTCGATCACGAATGTGACGCGGCCGGGCAGAATCATCAGTGAATTCCGGACGCCGAACATGCGTCGCAAGGACCCATCGACGTCGGCGACCAGAACATACGGCAAGCGGTGCGCCGCGGCAAAAGACTGGTGCCTCTCATTTGAATCACTGCTGACGCCGATCACGACGGCCCCCTCCTGCACGAAATCTTCGTACGCGTCTCGAAAGGCGCACGCCTCCTGCGTGCAGATGGACGTATTGTCGCGCGGATAGAAGAAGATGACTACGGCGTGTTTGCCGCGGAATTCGGCGAGCGACACCTCTTGTCCATCGGCTGCCGTAACGGTGAAGTCCGGCGCGCGGTCGCCGGCGTTTATGGTTATCATGCGACACGTACGACAGGTTTCTAACCTGTCCGGCTGCTTTCTTTTAATGAACGGACGTGAGAGATTAGAAACCGGCCCTACGGGCGAACAGCCCCCGTAGGGTGTGCTTCTGCCCACGCGAACCATTGAAGAATATCGAAATCGTTTGCCAAAGGGAGGGCGACGGTCCCCCGGAGCCGCCGGTGTGAAATCAACCACCCAGAACCGTTCCGATGGGAAAGGTATTGCCCGGACAGATTCGAAACCTGTGCTACGATCTTATTCATTGCCGCGAATTACGGTTGTTGGTGTAATCTGAATCATGCTCCAACCGTGCGCTAATCCGAACTGTTCCGTGCGCTTCGCGGCCGGACTGCCCGAGTGTCCGGCGTGCCACACGCCCGCCGGGCTCCCTCAGGCTGATGAGCAGCCTGCATCGCGAAGTGCAGCGGCCGGAAGTACGACTGCCGGCGTCGGCAAGATGACGGCAGAAGAGATTCGCGGTCGGGGAATTTTGACAACTTACCTCGCGTTGCTCGTCGTTTCGGATGCCCTGATCAGTCTCTTGTCGATTGGCCCAGGGACGAGAGGCTGGCTGCCCCGGGCCATTCGCCTGGCACTGACGATCTGTTTATGTTCCGCTTTGTATCGCGGGAACATCTATGCCAAGCTGCTGGCCATCGTGCTGATGGGCCTGGGGGGCGTGGTTGGCATCATCGCAATCGTGGGTGTCGGCGCCACTGCGCGCGACGGCGTGGCGGCATTGCCGCTACTGGGTCTGGTGGCGCTGTTCCTGTCATTCGTCGTGGTCCTGATCTCGTCCAGATCGGTCAACGCGTTCCTGGCGTATCAGCGAGGCGAGCGGACGGGCCTCGCTGACGACGACCAATCGAGCGGTTTGTTGCCCGAATCGGCGGTGACCTGTCCGATGTGTGGCGCACCGATCGAACCGGAATCTCGAAAATGCGATGTATGCGGGGAGGGTTCGATTGGGCCTCAGAATTCTGCCGCTTCGCGTTCCAACAAGTCATCGAGCCGGCGGAAATTGGCCATCGCCGCGGTCGTCGCTGTGCCGCTGCTCCTCTTCGCAGTCTTGCGTTTTACCCGCAGTGTCCCCACGTATACGCGAATCACAATGAGTTACCCACATGCTCCGCCAGATCAGGTCGAAGCGCAAATTGGACGGCCGATGGAGACCGCGATTAACGGTTCGCCTGGTCTGAAATACATGACCGTCTTTTGCAGCCACGGCAAGGCGGAAATCGATCTCACCTGGGACGGTCCGTACGACGAGACCAAGCTGGCAGAACGCCTTTATTACGCTGGCGACGATCTTCCCCAGGGAATCGCAGCTCCTGTCGTTACCAAGGTTCTGGAAGTCCGGCCTGTCGTCGAGGAGCATGCCGTCGCGCTGGTCGCATTTGTCGAGCCCGACAAGCAGGCGCTGGCGCGATATGGCGTTCGAGAAGCGGACGTCTGGAAAGCGGCCATGGTCGTTTATGCCGTCACGGATGACGTCGAATTGCAGATCGCCCTGCTCGAGCGGGCCCAAGTCGAATCAGAGGCCGACGACGTGCTGCTGACGGACGTCGCCACCGTCAGCGCCGCCGAAAGGCCGATTTGCATCGTACGCTACATGGGGACGCGGATCGAAGACTTGCCAATCGAATTTCGCCCGCGGGCCAGGAATTGAAAGGCGCCGAGGAACTTGCATGGCATCCGCCAATGAGCCAATTAACCGGGATGAATTGCTGAAGCAACTGGCTCGGGCCGCGCAATTCAGATCAGCCGTCACGGTGCTGGCCGCCGTTCCCTTGTTGGCGATTACTTTCGCAATCGATGCATTCCTGATCGGCGCCTTCCCGATCGCGTTTTTCATTCTCTATTTCGGCGGCTTCTTTTTCGTGAGCTGGCTGCTGACGAAATACCACTGCCAGGCTGCCGTAAAGTGCCCGCGCTGTGGAGTCAGTCTGTGGAGCTGCGGAACGGGGAATTTCAAACCCAGACGGATGAAGCTCAGGCCGGGGATCGAGGCTTGCCCGGGTTGCCAGACGCCGATCGTTTAACCCAGAGCCGGGCACCGACGCGAAGAGCGTTGGTCCGACGCCGGCCAGAGTTGGGTCCAACCGGTCTGTCACGTGCGGTCGCGACGGTTCGCTTGGCAAGGTCCGTTGTCGCGACCGAGAGCTGGCTCACAACTTGAAGCCTATCCCGGCCGGCCTCGCCGTAGGCTCGGGGTTAAACGACCTGAATTGACATGATCTTTTAGCACAACGTGCCCATGTGCCTGCCCGCACCTACGTCACGCGTTCATAAGCGATCGAGCCGCCGCCGGTGCTGTAGTTGAAGCGATTGCGGCCGTTCCACTGGATGGCCCCTTTGCGAGTCTGGCCATCGGAACGGCGTGTCGTGAGCTGGCCATCTTCCAGCGTCCAGGTCCCTTGCAGTTCCGTCTTCCGGCCGTTCGCGTCGATCATGACCGAGACATACTTGCCGTCGGCCAGCAGCGCCATCATCTGCGTGTATTGATTGCCATACTGGTCGGTCGACATCGTTCTCCAGATGCCGATGACGGGGTTCTGAATCTCAGAAGCGGAGGCGACTGCCTTGACGCTGGTGCCCGCGTCGGTCGTCGCCGGAACCGGGCTGCCCGGCGCGCCGTGCGTCTCGACGGGTTGTTGTACAGAGCCACCGGCGAGCTGTCGCAATTCGACGGCGCGGTTCTTCATCATGTCGAAGTGATATTGCAATTCGCTCTTCACGACCGACGGAGCGAGCGTACCCCGCATACAGTTGGTGGTCGTGCGGTATTCGATTTTTCCATCCTTCAACAGAACGAAAGAGCCGTGCCACAGGTTGGTGTTCATTTGCGAGAGCACGGTTCCCACCGCGGCACGCCGGTTTTCGGGAACGACGACCGGAATCTGGGTAGAAAAGACCAGCATCATCGAGTTCTCGAACGTCGTCGCATACGTCGTCCAGGCTCCCTGTTCCTTCAGATTGAAATCCATCGCAACGGCCGTCTGGTTGGCCACGGGGGAATACTTGATTTCGATCTCTTCCAGCGCCTGCTTGACCGTCACCAGCAGGAACGGCAGATCGGTCTCCTTGACTTCTTCCGGTGCCTGGATGCCCCAGTCCTTGAGCGGGTTGGGCCCCACGCCGGGCAGTTCGGGGGGCGCGACTCCCTGTTTGCGGTACGAAGCAATGTCGATCTCGACGATCCGGCCGTCCGCCGCCCATTTCTGATACGTGCGGAAGGCGCTTTCGCGGGCCTGCACGAACGTGCGGCTGGTTTCTTTCGTTCCGCCGCCGCAACAGGTCGTTTCCACCGCGACGGGAATGCCGCTCTGCGGGAGCTTGGCGGCCGCGAATGCATGACCGGGGACAATCACGACGTAGGCGTCGAGCCCGGCCGCTTCGCAGACGCTGGCGTACAGGATCGACAGGTTAATGCAGGTCCCCGAATGAGTCCGCAATACGTCGCGGCCGTATTTGAGGTGCTGATGAATGAGCCCGTCCTCAACGCCGCCGGGAGTCGTCTCGTACGCGACGTTGGCGGCCAACAGGTTGTAGAGCGTCCCCAAAAACTTGAGGGCATTCGCGTCGGTGGTTACGGCTCCTTTGCCGGCGGTCGATTTGCTGATAAGTCCCACTATGTCCTGGACGACCGGGTCGGTGGCCGACGTGAATGACGAGACGACCATCGGCGCGCTGCGGAACATTTCGAACCAACTGCTGTTTTCAGTCGTCTCCAGGTTCGACCAGACGGCTTCGTTCATGCCCAACAGCTTGATGCGAGTCGATTCGGTTTCCGTCACCTTCTCGCCGCTGGCGCGCGTGTACTCGTATTCGATCTCGGCCAGCGCAGGCGTACTTCCCTTGAGCTCCCAGATGTGGCTTTCGAACACCGGATGGAAGGCATGAATGACAGTCTGACCGGGGTACACTTTGTCCGACCGCTCCCACGGGCCCCAGTTCGCATAACCATTGATGCGGAAGCGGATGCGATAATCGCTCAGCGTTTCGTGTGTGTCGTTCTGCAATACGGCGCGACCGGCGAACAATTCGTTCCAGCGAGGATTTCCATAAAGCTTGTAGAGGGCCGACATCAATTGCGGCTTGGCTTCGAACCGCATCTCCGGGCGGCTGGCGCCGTTGCTGGCGGGCATTGTCGGCACAGGAGCCGTGTACGAGAGCTCCAGCGTCTTCTTCGAGAATTCCATCGCAGATGCCCCCTCGGGCAGGCTCACCTTGAGCCGCGAGATGAGCTGCAAGCCCGATTGTCTGGCACGCAGCTCGATCAGGCACGACTGCTTGGCCGTTTCGAACTTGTGGACGGTCACGGTATTGGCGTCAAAGCCCACTCCCAGTGCAACCACCCAGCGGCCATGCCGGAAAGCGCTCCGACCCAGGATGCGATACCTGGCATGAATCGTCGCGGCTTCGTCATCGAACTCGCCCGAGATCTCTGGCGTCTCATAGGCGGTCGACGTGACTCCCAGGTACCGCAGCACGTTGGCAATCGAAGGCTCGTGCAGCCGGACGACCGACTTGCCGTTTTCCTGCACGGTCTCGCGCTGGCTCATCAAGGTCTTGAACCGGCGATAGAAGTCTTCGGGGAGCACGAGGTCGGCTTGGCCGGAAATATTCCCGACAGGGTCGACCGTCAACTCTTCGATGCCGCGGAGGATTTTCGTCGGTGCTGGGGCCGGGTTATCGGCCTGGACTCGTCCGTGCAAAAAGTAAATCACGAGAAAGCTGGCAACTGCAATTCTCTGCAACGTTTTGCACGGCATGTTTCGTATCCCCCGGGAAACCAAGTATTTTTGATCTTGAGCCAGCGTACCTGCCACACGTCCTATACAACCGAGCCGAATAATTGTGACAGG
>Ga0068853_100005337_pt1 | contig 10061 bp, 11 predicted proteins | sample KBSCornC32_FD_65655 | JGI IMG/M metagenome (GOLD analysis project Ga0068853, IMG submission 65655) | Corn rhizosphere microbial communities from Kellogg Biological Station, Michigan, USA - KBS Corn C3-2 | ecosystem: Host-associated > Plants > Roots > Rhizosphere > Soil ... | reverse complement strand
TGGCTTCCCGATCGGATAATTCGTCTTATAGACAAGCTGTGCGGCTCGATCTGCCGCATATTGCAACTTCGTGAATTCCAGGCCACAGAAGAACTCGGTGCTGGCTTCGGCCGCGACGTCGGCGAAAACTTCGCCAGCCGAGGCGGCATGGCGACGGACACCGTGCAGGCTATGCTCGCGAACCTTGACTCCTGCCGCCGCGAGCTTGATCAACCCTTTCAAAAAGCGGCCGCAAGTTGAATCGGCGCCAGTCGCGCGGAGCAGACGTTCCCACTCTTCGTGAGATTCCCAATAATAGCCCAGATTGAACAGGTCGATCGCCCACAAATACCAGCGATTTTCGGCCCAGGTTTCGGGATCGAGGGCCATCGGCGGCGGAGCTTTGCGATTGTGGCTATGGCCTCGCGGATCGCGAATCGGGTGCGGAGAACCACTGCCGGGGACGTACGTATACTTGGGCAATTCTGCCGAAGGAAGCAAGCGGGGCACGGCGTCAAGCTGCATCATCCTAATCTTCTCCATTGCTTGATAAACTTGGTGCGAATGCGGTCGTTGTGAAACAGGGGGGAACGTAATTAAGGCGAGATTGTCTTGAGACCGCAGCACTACTAGAGTACTCAATTCCGCCTGTAATGCGAGAGGGGAATTCGAAAAATAGCCGATTTTTCGGTAATTCCTGCATGGCGGGCAAATCGGGGCGACGGGCAAATCGAGCTCAGTGCCGCCCGATTCTCTTGCGCCACCCCTTTTTTTTACGCCAAGGACGCCACTTCCCGTTTGATCCGCGAAATGATGCCGCGGAAACCCCGCTGACGCGTCATTCCCAGGGTGGCCGACAAGCCTAACAGGGGGAGAAAGTCGTCAGGCAATGCGGCAACTTCGCTGGGAGTCGCTCCCTCCAGGCCGGTGACCAGGAGAGCCACGAACCCGCGAACAGTGGGGGACTTTTCGGGGACAAACGCTTCCAGTCGCACTTTTCCGTCCTGCACATCGACCCACAGATAGACCGCCGTCTGGCATTCCTGGATCCGGCATTCCTGGGCCGCTTCGCCCAAGACGGCCCTTCCGGCAGAGAGCGGCGGCAACTCATCGGAGAATTCGATCAGCATTTCCAGCGATTCCTCGGGGTCGGCCCCCTCGAAATCGGCCAGCAGCTCAGGCAGCTTCATCGGGCACCACAAAAGACATGTGCAACTCGCAATGCCGCAGGTGCGCCGACGTATATTCCTGGCTGGCCAGCGGTCCGAGAAACGGATGGGGGGCCCGTTGCGGCTCATTCTCGTACCGATCCAGCGCCTTGTGCATGTTGTCCAGTGCCGTCGGCAACGTCAGCCCATTTTCCGGCAATAGCGCCTTGGCCGAAGCGGGAAGTTTGAAACCAGCCCGCATCGGTTTCGTCAAAAACGAATTCTTCACCAGCGGGGCGATAATGACCCTCGCGAACCACGGGGCCTTGAAGCCAAAACCATCGATCGACGCAGAGAAGGTTTTCGTCAGATGATCGAGGATCTGCGGATACGTCCAGTTACCGACCGTATGGACGTTCGTTTTGGACAACTGGTCGGCGTCTGCACGGAAGTCGTCGAGGCTCGTGTAGTGGACTTCTCTGCGGGTCTTTGAAATCGTCGTTGACATGAGTGACACCGGTTCTCCGTTTGCAGTTGATATCGAGGTACAGTTTACTGGCAATGCAATTCGAAGACAATAAGTTCAGCCTGTTCGAGACTCCCGATCCACACTTGACTCCCCGTGGACAGCAGCTACAATGCCATGCGTAGTAGCTACTGGAGCATTGCCGTGCAGCAGTGGATCACGCAATTTCGTAAGGGACTGGTCGAGCTGTGCATTATGGCTGCGCTCCGCCACGACGAAGCTTACGGGTATCAGATCGTCGAACAACTCGGACGCATTCCCGGCCTGGAAGTGACAGAAAGCACCGTTTACCCTGTTCTCGCACGGCTGGCGCGCGACCGTTGCGTGACGATCCGTACGGCCCCGTCGCCTGCGGGACCGCCACGGCGCTACTACCGCCTGTCGGAACCCGGCCGGCGGCGACTTCAGGAAATGATCGGTCATTGGCAATCCATTCAAAACTCGGTCAATCAACTCACTCAAGGAGCCCTCTCATGACGGCCGCTGAATTGAACCCCGAATTGCGGAAATTGATCGACGCGCGGCTCGAGGCGATCGACTGCGTTCTCGTCGCCGCGCGAGTTTCCTGGTCCGAGCGCCGCAGCATTCTCGGCGAGGTCGAGACGCAGATTTTCGAATTGCTGTCGCGGCGCAGCCAGTTTCCCACTTTGGAAGACGTGGTGGCCGTCATCGATTCGATTGATCCGCCCGAATCGTACATTCCGGAAGAGCTTCGCAGCACGCTCAACAGCGCCGCCGAAGCCGACAGAACTGCTGGCAAACCTGCGGCGGCGCGGTGGACGGAACTGCCGCAGCAGACCGTCGAGCTCGTGACCAGAACGATTCCCAAGATCGCGGGGGCGATTGCCCTGGTCATCGTTAATGGAATCATCGTGATGATCATGGTGGCAACATTTGGCGTAATCCCCTGGCTCGTCACGCTGTGCGGTCTCGGCTGGCTGAATTACAAATTCGTGCAGCAGTTTCGCGCCTGGTCGGCGACGCGGCATGGCAACATCATCGACGAGATGCGTCACAGTCTGGCAACCTGGCTGATGCCGAAAAACGGTACGCAGGCGACGTGATTCAGTTTCCTGGTGCTTGCGCGAGCAATTGATCGGCCGCCAGCTTCAGTGTAGAGTTGTCTAATCGCATCAGGCATCATTGGGTATTCCCAAGCTGCCGGACATGCGCAATGACACCGAAGCGAGGCTTGGCGATGGATTTCCGGATCAGGTGCGAGACGGCACGATTGCGCCGACACCTGCTGCGAACGAGTTGTTCCCTGGTCGTGGCACTTTTTGCAGCGGGCCTGCTTTCGGCAGACGTCGGGAGCCAGAGAAGGCCGGTTCCAGAGGCGGCTGCACTCAAGGATGCCGAGACCAAGGTGCGGCAGGCCTACAAGAGCGATTTTGCCAAGAAGTCGGCGAGCGACAGACAAGTGCTCGCACGAAATCTGATCGCTCTCGCGGCGGAGCAGTCGGATCATCCCGACAAGATGTTCGCCATGTTATCGCTGGCCCGCGACCTGTCGGTTGATGTCGGCGAATTGGCGACAGCATTCGAAGCCATTGCCGCGTTCGATAAATCCTTTGAAATTGACCCCATCAAGCTCAAGGTCGATTCAATTACACGTGTCGTCAAGAACCCCAAACTTCGCGATCTGCACTGGAGTACGGCGATTCAAACCTTAGCGGTTGCCGAGGAAGCCGTTCTGTGCTTTGACTACGACGCCGCGACGAAACTGACGGGGATCGCAATCAATGTCGGCAAACGGACGAAGGGAGGAATGTTGCAGGACGTTGCGGCCTCGCGACAAAAAGAATTGGTCGCATCGCGTGCGTGGTTCGATCGAGCGAAGAAAGCCTCCGCACGTCTGCTCGAGGAGGCGAACGATGCCGCCGCGAAAACGGTGCTGGGAGAGTTCTTCTGCGGAGTGGCCGGATCCTGGGAGAAAGGGCTGCCTCTGCTGCGTGAAGGAGACAATGCGGCACTTCAGGAACTCGCCGGGAAGGACCTGGCGAACCCCGTGGATGCGGCCGCACAAGTGCCCTTGGCGAATGGCTGGCTGCAGGTTGCCGACATTTTTCAAGCGCCCATCAAGTCGCGATTTCAGCGTCGCGCCCGAACATGGTACTTGAAGGCGTGGCCCGAACTCACCGGACTGGCGCAAACCGATGTCGAGAAGAAGGTCAAGCAGATTCCAGGCGTGCCGGCGGTCCTCGCGATTCGCGCCGATATCGATGGCGTCGACGAAATCGTGATCACTGATTCTCAGGCCGAGCTGATTCATCGCGAGTGGGAAATGCCGAAGAGCATTCAATTGAATGGGGACTTGAATTGGGCGCCGGGCACCAGCAAAACTCTTTTGAATGAGAGGACAACGCGATTTCTTCCAGACGGCGTCAATTTCGCCAAAGCATCGGTTGTCAAGCTGCAAGGGCGCGGCGAAGTCCAGGTCGTTCCGGCATTGAATCGAATTACGGTCGCGTTTCGTGACGGCGAAGTCGGCGGTGACACCTACGAAGTGCTGGTTCTGTTTGCCGAATGATCGCCGGAGCCGGCCGCTTGCGATTCGCGTCGGTTCTTCATTATAGTCGGCGTGATTCCCGCCGTCTGGCAATTAAGTGAAAGAGAAACTCCATGCAAATTCCGGCTTTGTCGGCCGAGCGTCTGGCGGCGCTCGCTCGTTTCGATACTCCCACGATCTGTAACGCGATTGAGCTCTTCGAAGTGCGGCCCCGCAACACGGGGTTCATGAACGGCACGATTAAGGCCTGCTTTCCCCGCATGCCGCCCATGGTGGGATACGCCGTCACCTCGACGTTTCGCAGCATGTCGCCGCCGCGCTCAGGCGATGTTTATGCCAGCATGAGTCAGCAGGTCGAGTCGTTCACCCAGCTTCCCGGGCCTGCCGTCATGGTCTACCAGGACATCGACGATCCGGTCATCTCGGCGACGTTTGGCGAAGTCATGTGTTCGGTCTACAAAGGATTCGGCGCCAAAGGCTTGATTACATCCGGCGCGGGCCGCGATCTGGAGCAGGTGGAGGCGATCGGATTTCCGACGTTCACGTCCGGCGCGATTTGCGCGCACGGGTATTGTCACACGCTGGCGGTCAACATTCCCGTCACCGTAGGTGGAATTTGCATTTATCCCGGCGACCTCTTGCACGGCGATCTCAACGGTGTCACGACGATTCCGCATGAAATCGCTTCAGAAATCCCCGAAGCCTGTGAGGGATTGGCCGCTGCCGAAAAAATCATTCTCGATTATGTCCGCGGCCCGAAGCTCACTCCGGCCGGTCTGGCCGAAGTTCGTCAGGAATGCTCGGCGATGTTTGCGAAATTGACGCAGCAGTTGCGACGCAAATAAACAACGTGGTATGACCGACATGCCAGCAATGCACTATCACCATTCCACGCGACCCCCCCTACCCCCCCTTCCTAAGGGGGGGAGACAACACGAGGCTGCGCCTCGGACAGACGGGCATGGCGGGAACACGTCTCACTGAGGAACCCGCGAAGTATGGCCGTGTACACATCCTGTGCATCGCCGGGCTGCTGGTCATTCATGCCGTTCTCGGCTTTGACTCCTCCCGCAAACTCACCGTGACCCACGATGAGTACTGGCATCTCCCGGCGGGCCTGACTTCGTGGAGAACCGGCCGGTTCGACGCCGACAATCTGAATCCCCCCCTGACGCGGATGTGGGACGCGCTGCCGTTAGTCTTCACACGGGCCAGTGTCGACCCCGCGGTTCCGGCGGGAGACAATTTCCAGCTCGGCGACCGGTTCCTGGCAGACAACCGCGATCGCTACGAATTCTACCTGGCGCTGGCTCGCTCGATGAACGTGATGTTCTCGGTGATGACGGGGCTCGTTCTGGCGCTCTGGGCCAATGAGCTGTTCGGGCGGAAATCGGCATGTCTGGCTGCGGCGCTATGGTCGCTGTGTCCCACCGCACTGGCCAATGCGGCGCTCGTCACTCCCGATGCGGGGGCTGCATGTCTGTTTGTTGCGACGCTGTTCGTCTCCTGGCGATTTGCGAATCTGCCGACCTGGCGTAGCGCCACAATCTTTGGCGCGCTCCTGGGTCTGGCCCAACTGACGAAGTTCACAAGCCTGTTATTGTATCCGCTGTGTATCGCTGCATGGTTCGTCATTCGGGGGCGCAACCGGGCGGTGCCGGTCGTTACCTGGCAAACGACGTTGGGAACGTGGAGCTGGGCGATCGTGGTCAGCCTCGTCGTCCTGAATGGCGGATACTTGTTTCACGGATCATTCCAACCGCTCAAGTCATATCATTTTCAAAGCCGGGCCATGCAGCAGATCGCGGGCGCGCTGAGCGCTGTCGAGGCGATACCCGTTCCCTTGCCGCGGGATTACCTGGAAGGACTCGATCATCAGCGGCGGATGATGGAGTCGGCGCATCCTGTCTATCTGGATGGGAAGTGGCGCGAGACTGGGTTCGACGAATATTACTTGCGCTCGATGGAATACAAGCTTCCTCACGCGACGCAAGCGCTCTGCCTTTGGGCGGCGCTGTGCGTTGCGTTTCCTGCCAGGCTGCCGCGACTGGGCCGTGTGCAGGTGCTATTGTGGTTACCCGTCCTGATACTGGTGGTGCTGGCCAGTTCCATTGGAATGCAGTTGGGCATTCGCTACATTCTGCCAGCGCTGCCGCTGCTGTATCTCTTCGCGGCCCAGACGGCGCGCTGGCTCGACTGGTTGAGATTTCGGGCGCGGACGCTGTTGATCTCACTGGCGCTCGTCGCGCTTCCCTGGTCGCTTCGATTTCATCCGCATCACCTGGCCTATTTCAACGAGCTGGCCGGTGGACCGGCAGGTGGGGGACGGCATCTGCTTGATTCCAATCTCGATTGGGGACAAGACCTGGGCGGCGTGGCTCAATACGTCCGTGAACACCAGCTTGGTGAAATTGGCTTTGCCTATTTCGGCATGATGCCTCCCTCGGAAGTGGGTATCGCGTACCACATTCCCCGACCGTTCAGGCCCGAACCAGGATGGTATGCCGTCAGCGTCAACCTGGCTTACGGTCGCCCCTTCACGATCTGCAATCCGGATGGAACCCGGCGATCGACCGATATCCACGAGTTCAGCTATTTTCAGGCGTTCACGCCGGTCACCCGCATCGGGTACTCGATCTACGTATACCACATCACTACGGGTGACGCCGCGCGTTGAGCGCTGACTGAAGACCATCTTCTTTTACCCTCGAGCCAACACCACCGTGAATCGCGGTGGTCCAAATGCTCCAGTTCTATCCGTGGTATTGCCACGCCATCCGTGGGGATCATTTCGTGCTTTTTGGCGGCGGTCCGACATTAACGGCTATAGCGATTTCCCCGGATATGCCGATAGGACAATTGGTGGACTATTTACCTTCCACGGGGGAACGCTCCGTCCATGTTCGGATCGAGATGGCGAAGGTGCATGATTGGGGGAACTGGGCTCATAAGCTCACGGATTGCAATCCGTGGGCTTATGTTGCTGGCATTGGCGCTCTGCGCGGCCGGAATTACTGGTTGCACGACCGTTCCTGTCGCCGTCGGTAACCCGATTCCGGGCATGACCGTCGTCGCCGTGGCCCCTTTTCTGAACTTAAGTGCCGAACCCACCGTCGACCCGCGCCGATTCGCGATCGCCTACTACACCGAACTGCAAAAGACGGCGAATTACGAGGTCATTCCTCTGGGAATCGTCGAAATCGCCATCCGGGAGAATAATCTCAGCGTCGATAACCCGGAAGATGCCGTCAAGCTTGCACGAATCCTGCACGCAGACGCCGTTGTGGTCGGGGCAGTCACCGAATATGTGCCCTATTATCCACCGCAATTGGGGATGAGCGTCGACTGGTATTCGCCGCGCACAGATTGGATCTTCTCGCCGGGAATCGGTGGGGCCAATGCCCCTGCGGTTCCCGAAGCTCCGGCATCGAATTGTGCCTGCCCCGACACCCAGGGAATGCAGAAGAACGCGCCGGTCGTACGCGGGCAGTCACCCGCTGACGGCTCGGATAAATACTACACGCCGTTTCCCGATCCGCCGCCGGCCAAGATCGCACAGGGCGGACGATCCGAAGGAAGCCGCGGTGGCGCCTCGACGGCCGCACCGTGGCTTCCCGATCCTGATCCTGGGATTACGAACGGATCCGCGAATTCGCCGGCACGGTCGGGCCAACCCGCCCGGGTGTTCTGCGACCCGTCGCAACCCGAAGCTGCACAGCCGATTATGTCATATACGAATTTCTTCGACGGGGCTGACCGGCAACTCATCCAATCGCTGAGAGGCTACTACTATTTGAAGGGGGACACGCGTTCTGGCGGGTGGGAAGCGTATCTGCACCGGAGCGACGATTTCCTGCGGTTCGCATGCAACATGATGGTGGTGGATATGTTGCGGCAACACGGTGCCCCGCTGAAGACCGAAAAAGTGTGCCTCTACGGAAAATGAACAGACTTTGATGCGCCTGTAAGCGGCCCGGCGGCTGCTCTGATCGAGCAACCGATAATAAGAAGAAGCAACAAACTGGATGCGGCCTGCCGGTTGTGCAGTCTGCCGAATGATCCAGGACAGGGGGTTCCATGATGGAACGCGGGATCAACGTCATTGCTCTGGTAAAAGACGCAGAGCGGTATATTTTTCTGTACGACAATGAAAGCGCTCCGGCGCTGATGCAGACCTTGGGCCGCTTTGCTGGCGATCCGGAACTGAGCTTTTCGTGGTACGACGCCGCCGTGCTCAGCCAGAAAGTCCGTCGGCAGAATCGCGAAACGCTCGAAGAGACCGAGGTTCCATTTCGCGCGCCGCGTGCTTCTCGATAGAAACGAACTCGGGGGCTGGACATACCAACCCAGCGAGGGCGTCATGTTGGGTGAGTGACAGGAATCGCCAGTTGCCCCGCACGCAGACCAGCACTCGGCTGCGCCTCGCGGCTAAACGGTCGGCAAGCCTCCCATGCATTCAGCCATATCGGGGTTCCTGCAATATCTCAAGGTCGAGCGGAACTGCTCGGCGCTGACGATCAAATCGTACGGCGAAGACCTCGACAGCCTGCTCGAGTACTTCCGCGATTTTGCCGGGGGCATTCCGGCAGTGGGCGACGTTTCCATCGCAGATCTTCGCGGTTACGTCGCCTATCTGCACGAGTGTACGTATTCGCGGAGCACGATGGCCCGCCGGTTGGCCTGTCTGCGAAGTTTTTTCCGCTACTGTTGCCGCGAGCAACTGGCGGCGAACAATCCGGCCAAGGCCCTGCGAACACCGCGCGCCGGCCGCAAGCTGCCACATTTTCTTTCGACCGAGCAAGTGGCTCAATTGCTTGAGGCGCCGCCCGCGAATCAGCCCCTGGGCCTGCGCGACCGGGCGATTCTGGAAACGCTGTATTCCGCTGGGCTTCGTGTGGCAGAACTGGCGGGCCTGAACGTCGGCGACTGGGACCGAGATGCCGACATCCTGCGGGTCATCGGCAAAGGCCGCAAAGAGCGCGTAGCGGCGGTCGGACAGTACGCAGCAAAGGCGCTCTCACGCTGGTTCGAAGTGCGCAGCCCCGACGCCAGCGCACCCGCCTCCCACCGCGACGCGATGTTTCTCAACAAGCGCGGCAGGCGGTTGACGACCCGCAGCGTAGGGCGACTGCTCGAGAAATACATTCGTGAAACGGGCCTCGATCGACTGACGACGCCCCACACATTGCGTCACAGCTTTGCGACGCATCTGTTAGATGGTGGCGCCGACCTGCGCAGTGTCCAGGAAATGCTGGGGCATAAGAGCCTGACGACGACGCAAATCTATACGCACGTCAGCACCAAACGGTTGCGTGAAACGTACGAACAGGCCCATCCCCACGCCGCCAGGAATACCCGAAAATAGCTGTCCACGCAGCGGAATTCTCGCGAATTCCGCTCCATGGCGAAGATTGACGGAATTCTCACGAATTCCTCTATTGGGCAATATGCCCGGAGATCTTTCTGCGTGCAGCTTGACGTTGCCACAATTCCCGGCGTCAAGTAATATCCGCCCCCTTCGAGCCGGCAAGGCCAAGTGCCGTCGGCATATAGGGCTGGGCCGTTCGAAGGGAGTTCGAACAGCGACGGGTCAATACAGCAGACACGGAGGTCGATCGCAATGCAGGTCTCAGGCAGTGGACCGTTAGGGGTGCTGTTGATGATCGCCCCTCTGGCCGCGATCCCGGTATTTGCTATCCTCGGAGTTCCTCATTTCGCTCCAGTTGCCGCTTCGGGGACCGAAGACGACGAATTCGTCGAGTTGGGTGAACCTGCCGCACGCGGGCCTGTCGTCTTGACTTCCGAACCCGCCCGAACCCGCACGCCAAACGAACTTTATGCACCAGTGGATTTAGTGGCGGATTCGCCAGCACCCGCGCCGCAGCAACGAGCTAAAGGA